>Ga0302046_10003438_pt1 | contig 14315 bp, 9 predicted proteins | sample RVTome_11_FD_200261 | JGI IMG/M metagenome (GOLD analysis project Ga0302046, IMG submission 200261) | Soil microbial communities from uranium-contaminated site in the Upper Colorado River Basin, Wyoming, United States - RVT147D111 (version 2) ...
CTTGATCTGGAGGTTGTAGCCGAGGGTGTCGACGATCAGGTTGTGCTCGATCAGGCCGTCCGAGAACTCGTCCTCGCCGTCGGAGTTGCCGAGGTAGACGCCGGTGCCGGCGCCCTCGATAACGTTGCGGCGGATCGCCCAGCCCCAGGTCGGGCACTTGGTGTTGATGCCGACGATCTGCTGGTCGGCGCCGTGACCGTGGACATAGAGCCCCTCGAGGGTGACGTGATGGACGAACGCGGCGGTCCCCTCGGCCTTGACCGCGTCGCCGGGCCGCCCCAGGCCGTCCAGCTCGAGGTCGCGGATCACCAGGTAGCTCGAGTCGATGAGGCTGACCGTGTTGCAGCAGTCGCGGCCGGTGAAGACCGCACGTGGCCCCGGACCGTAGCCCGGCCCCGGTCCGGCGATCACGATGCAGCTACCGGGCTGGCCGTGGAGGTTGGTCAACGGCAGCCCGTTCGGGTAGGTCCCCGCCGCGAGCTGCAGCAGTTCGCCCGGTTCGAGCCCGGGGAGGAGTGCCAGGTAAGTGCCGGGGCCGGCGGCGATCACCCGCTCGATCGTCGTGCCGTCGCAGCCGCCGTGGTCGGCGGCGGCGGGAGCGGCGGCGAGCGCGACGAGGATCGCGGCGGCGAGCCGGGGCGTGGAGCGGTGGGTCATGGCGTCGAACCGGGAGACGCGGACTCGGCCCGAAGTCTCTCACTCTTCGCCGCGGCGGGGGAGCCGAGCAACGCGCCGCCTGCGGGATCGGCGAGACGGACGCCCGGCTCGCGCCCCGCCCGTTCACGGGTGGTACGATCGCGATCTCTCAATTCAGACGCGCCAGGCGCGGGCCGGTCGCCGGCCGGCTCCCGGTTGCGCGTCGTCCAAGGAGGCGGGTCGATGGTGAGCACGGTCGCTTCGTTTCGGTGGACGTTTCGGAAGGCCGTCCCGGTCCTCGCGGCGTGGGCGCTGATCGCCGCGGCCGCGGTGCCGGCGCGCGGACAGGGGGAGACCGAGGAGGTCACGATCGAGGTCGTGCCGGTCGCCTCCGGTGTCTCGATGCTGGTCGGCCGCGGCGGCAACATCGGGGTCTCGGCGGGGCCCGACGGGGTGTTCCTGGTCGACGACCAGTACGCGCCGCTGACCGAGAAGATCCGCGCCGCGGTGGCGACCATCGACAGCCGGCCGATCCGCTTCGTGCTCAACACCCACTGGCACGGCGATCACACCGGCGGCAACGAGAACCTCGGCAAGGCGGGGACGCTGATCGTCGCCCACGACAACGTGCGGGTGCGGATGAGCAGCGAGCAGTTCCTCGCCGCGTTCGACGAGACGGTGCCGGCGTCGCCGAAGGAGGCGCTGCCGGTGGTGACCTTCAACGACACCGTGACCTTCCACCTCAACGGCGAGGAGATCCACGCCTTCCACGTGCCGCCGGCGCATACCGACGGCGACTCGGTCGTCCACTTCCGCAACGCCGACGTCATCCACGCCGGGGACCTCTTCTTCAACGGCATGTACCCGTTCATCGACGTCTCGACCGGCGGCGACGTCGACGGCATGATCGCGGCGGCCGGGCGGATCCTCGAGCTCGCGGGGGACGGGACCAAGATCATCCCCGGCCACGGCTCGCTGGCGACCCGCGCCGACCTCGCCCGCTACCGCGACATGCTCGCCGGCGTCCGCGCCGCGGTCGCCGCCCAGGTCGCGGCCGGCAGGAGCCGCGAGGAGACGGTCGCCGCCAAGCCGACGGCGCCGTTCGACGAGGCGTGGGGCGGCGGCTGGATGGACCCGGGCACCTTCACCGGGATCGTCTACGACAGCCTGACGAAGTAGCCGCGGGGGCGGTTGTGGCGCCCGGACCGAAGCGCCGTCCGCGCTTCATTCGAGCCCCTCCGGCCAACGATTCGCTCGGGTTCGGTGTCCTTGCATGGCGGGAGGCTCTCCCGACACAAGCGAGCCGCTGCCCCTCCCCGAGTCCCGGATTGCGATGCAGATAAATGGTCGCGAGAATCTGCGCGAGGAGGCAGATCATGCGCACCACGAAAGACCGCTCAGGGGATTACGACTCTCGCGGCACAGCTCGCAGGTGGCGATGACGGGCTTCGTCGCGACCGGAAAGACCGCTCAGGGAATTACGACTTCTACATAGACGTAGCAGTTGACGGCGACCCGGTGTCCGGATCGTCGCGACCGGAAAGACCGCTCAGGGAATTGCGACCCCCACGAGGGCCGAGGGCCGGGGTGTCAGCAGGGGCGCGCACATCGCGACCGGAAACAACCGCCCCGGGAACCGCGACCCTTGATTTGATTTGATCGGCCAGCGATCCGCGCTCGGGCCGGCGTCTCCCGCCAACAATCCGAGCGCCCTTGGTGTCTCTCCCAGTGCCGGTCCAGCAGTGGATCGCCGAGGCGCGGCGCTCGCGGGACCTGCTCGCGGGCTCCGCGGTCCTGTCGTGGCTGATGGCGCGGCTCCTCGGTCGGGTCCTCCAGGCGCGCGGCGAGCTGATCCTCCCGGGGCTGACCGGTGAGGATCTCGAGGTCTACGCCGGCGGGCTTGTTCGAGGTGCTGCGTCGGGACCGGCTCGCCTACGGCATTCCGAACCGGGCCAGCGGCATCCTCCACGGATCGATCGACGAGGCCGAGGGGCTGTTCGGCTCGCTCGAGGGGGAGCTGGCGAGCGGGTGGGAGGAGATCCGTGACGAGGTCGCCCGCTCGGCCCCGGCAGTCGGCCAGGGAGCTGTGGGCGGTGGTCGGCCCGCAGGTGGCCGGGGCCGGCTGTCCGTTCCAGACCGTCTGGTGCGTCGCCGCCGGGCAGCTGCACGATCTCGACGCCATCGACCGCCTCCATGCCGGCGTCAAGCGGGCGCGGAGGATCGCGCCCCACCAGGGCGGCGCTCCGGTGCCCAAGTGCGGCCAGTGCGGCCGGCGCGAGGCGGCCGGCGGCGCCGTCAGTACTCGAGCAGTCGGAGGTCGGGGATTCTCTCGAAGTGACGGACGTTGCGGGTCACGAGCGGCACACCGTCGGCGAGCGCCGTCGCCGCGATCAGCAGGTCCATCGTCGATACGACCTCGCCCTGCCGTTGCAGCCTGGCGAGGACGTGCCCGTAGACGGGAGCCACGGAGGCGGTCGGCAGCACCAGCGGCACCACCGTAAAGACCTCCTCGACCCGCCGCCTCTCCTGGACGCCGCGATCCGATCGCTCGACGCCCAGCATGAGCTCGCACGCGACGAACAGTGACGTCCGCAGCTCGTCGTCCAGGTGCCGCGCCAGGAACTCGGAGGCCGGACCTCGCTCCTCGCGCGCCGCCTCGCGCAGGAGGTCGACCAGGAAGCTCGTATCCAGGTGGAGGATCAAAGATCCACCGGACGGGCCGGGTCTTTGCGCCGCTCCTCGATGACCCGCTCCAACACGTCGAGCGTCGGCTCGGAGAGCCTCAGGCGGCCGAGCTGTTCCGCGAGGTCGCGCCCCGTCGACCGCCGCCCGAAGTGCTGCTTGATGACCTGGGAGAACGACTGCCCGGGCCGCTTCTCCCGAGACAGTGCGTCGTACGCCTCGAGATCGATCGTAATGGTCTTGACCGCCATGCACGGAGCATGCACGGAGGGGAGGATCGAGTCAAGTCGTCGCGAGGCGACCCGAGGGCCTCGCCCGCCTCACCCGCCGCCTCGAGCGCGAACTTCTCGACGGCAGCCTCGGCCAGGGTGTCGGGAAGAGAAAGACCGCTCAGGGAATTGCGACTCCTCGCTCTCGCTTCGTCCGCGAACCAGGCCTGCACCGGTGTTGCCTTGGCACGATACCCACTCCAATCTGGCGGCCATCGAGCTTGGTTCAACGACCCTCATCGGGCAGAGGGCGGTTCTCGCCGACGCCTTGCAGTGGCCGTTGGTGAGGCCTCAGGCGGCCGCCGCCCGGGCCGGCCGCAGCCGGGTCAGCCACAGCAGCGCCGCAGCGGCGATCATCGCCAGCGCCAGCCACTGGCTGGTCGAGAGAGGGCCGAGGGCGCCGCGCTCGTCGCCGCGCAGGAACTCGAAGGCGAAGCGCTCGGCGCCGTAGAGGGCGAGCCAGGCGGCCGGGATCGCCCACGGCGGCGGGTCGCGGCGCCACAAGGCGAGACAGACGGCGAAGTTGAACAGCTCGGCGAGGGTCTCGTAGAGCGGCGTCGGGTGGAGCGGCACGCCGAGCGGGGTGCCCGACAGCTCGTGGGCGAGAGGGTCGTGGTAGGTGATCGCCCACGGCAGCGTGCAGGCGGCGCCGTGGCAGCAGCCGGCGAGCAGGCAGCCGACGCGGCCGATCGCGTGGCCGAGCGGCGCCGCCACGAACAGGACGTTGAGCGCGCGGCCGGCCTCGAGACGGTGGCGGCGGAAGAACCAGGCGGCGTAGCCGAAGGCGCCGGCCACCCCGCCGAGCCAGACGCCGCCGCCGAGCAGCACCGCGACCAGCGTCACCCGCCCGGCGAGGATGTCGGGCAGCCGGATCAGCGCGTGCAGGAGCTTGGCGCCGAGGAGACCGGCGATCAGCAGCCCGAGCACCAGGTCGGTCCACGGGACGTCGGGGTCGACCCGCGGCCCGAGCCGCCGCACCACCAGCCAGCCGACGACCATCGCCAGCAGCATGGCGGCGCCGTAGGAGGTGATCCGCAGCGGCAGGCCGCCGGCCTCGCCGAGGTCGAGCAGGATCGGGTGCACGGCGGCGATCATAGCCGCCCCGGACGGGCAAGGCCGCCGCCGGCGGCACGGCTCAGGAGAGCGAGGGCCCCCCGCCTTCCTGGGCCTCTTCCTGCCGGCGCTGCTCGCGTTCGCGGTCGCGCTGCTCCCGCTCGAGCCGCCGCTGCTCCTCCTCGCGCCGGCGCTGCTCTTCGTGCTCGCGCCGCATCTCCTCGCGGTGGCGGTCGCGTTCGGCGCGGTGGCGCTCCAGCTCGGAGCCGTGCTCGCGGTGGAGGCGCTCGACCTCGGCGTGGAGGCGGGCGCGCTCGCGGGCCAGCTCTTCGTGGAGGCGCCGCATCTCGTCGCCGTGCTCGGCGCGCCAGCGCTCGGCGGCGCGCAGGTGTTCCTGGCGCAGCCGCTCCAGCTCCTCGCCGGCGGGCGCCAGCTCCTCGGCGAGGTGGCGGGCGGACTCGCGGATGCGCTCCAGCTCCTCGCGGTCCGGCCGCATCTGCTCGGCGAGCGCGCGCGCCTGGGCATGGAGGCGCTCGGCGTCGGCGTCGGTGAGCCGCTCCTCGGCGACCAGCCGGCGCGCCTCGGCCTGGAGGCGCTCGAGCTCCGGCCCGAGGCGCTCCATCAGCTCGGGGTCGGGCGCCGCGGCGGCCGCCAGCTCGCCGGCGCGGCGGGCGAAGTCCTCGCCCAGCCGCTCGCCGACCACGGCGCCGGTCTCGGCGGCGATGCCGGAGAAGCTCTCGGCGAGGACGGCGGCCTGCTCGCCGATGCGCGAGCCCAGCTCGGCCATCCGGGCGACGAACTCGGGATCGATGCCACCCCCGGCGCCGGCGCTCATCGCCATCGCCTCGCCGAGCGCCTCGAAGTCGTCCTCCATCGCCTCGAACTCGTGCTCGAAGTGGCGCTCGAACTCCTCCTCGAACGCCTCCATCTCGCGCTCGTAGACCTCCTCGAAGGCCTCCATGTGGGTCTCGAACTGCTCTTCGATCGGCTCGAGCGCGCTCTCCATGTCGCGCTCGAAGGCCTCCATCTCGCGCTCGAACGCCTCGACGACCGCGTCCTCGGCCTCATCGGCGCGGCGCTCGGCCTCGGTGTCCTCGTCGGAGTCGTAGTCGCTGTCGGCGTCGTCGTCGGAGCCCGCGTCGGAGTCGTAGTCGCTGTCGGCGTCGTCGTCGGAATCGGAGTCGGCCCGGCCGTCGCGCTGGCGCGCCTCCGCCTCGCGCCGCTCGCGCGCCAGGTCCTCCTCCATCGCGCGCTCGATCGCGGCGGCCTCGTCGTCCGGCTCCTGGCCGGCGGCCGGCGCGGGGCCGCTGATCCCGGGGGCGACCGCGGCGACCGCGACCAGGGCGGCGGCGGCGGCGAGCGGCAGCCAGCGCGGGCCGGGGCCGTCGTCACCGGGACGGTCGAGCAGGCGCCGCACGCGCCGGCCGAGCGCCGAGCCGCCGCCGGCCATGGTCGGCGCCGGCAGCACCGTCCGTGGGTGGGCGAGCGCCCAGCCGGCGACCTCGGTCAGGCAGCGGGCGAGAGAGAGCGGCCGGCCGGTGGCCGCGGCCGCCCAATCGTCGCAGCGGTACTCGGCGAGGTCGCGCAGGCGGCGGCGGGCGACCGCGTGCAGCGGTTGGAGGAAGAACACGCTCTCGAGCAGCCGGGCGGCGAGCAGCCACGCCGGGTCGCGGCGCACCAGGTGGGCCAGCTCGTGGGCGACCATCACCTCCTGCTCGCGCGCCGGCAGCTCGGCGAGCGCCCGCTCGGGCAGGCAGATCTCGCCGCGGGCGACGCCGCGCGCGATCGGCACCGGGATCGCCGCGCTGCGCGACAGCCCGACCCGCCGGCCGACGCCGGCGGCGGCGGTGAGCCGCGCCACCAGCGCCGCCAGCGGGCCGCGGTCGATGGCGACCCGCCCGCGCAAGCGCCGGCCGAGCCGCAGGTGGGCGAGCGCGAGCCGGGTGGCGAGCAGCAGGGCGCCGGCCAGCCAGAGCCCCACCGTCACCGGGACCGCCCAGCGCGGCGGCGCGAACGCCGGCGCGGTAGGTCTGGAGGGCGCGGCGGCGCCGACGCCGTCGGGATCGCCCGGCTCGACCGCCTGCCACGGCGCGAGCATCGAGAGCGCGGCGCCGGCGGCGCCGGCGGTGTGGGCGGGCGGTGACGGGATGGGTGTGGCGCTCGAGGTAGCGCCGGGCTGGACCGCGAGTGCCGTGCCCTCCCCGGAGACGGACGTGCTCGCCGCGGCCGTCGCACGGGCGGCGGGTGCCTCGCCCGCGGCCGCGACGGCGGCCTCCGGCGCCGGCAGCGACCAGCCGCCGGCGAGCGGCTGCCAGCCGAGGCCGACCTGCAGGGTGGCGGTGATCAGGCCGCCGACCAGCGCCGCCCGCCACAGGGTCTCCTGCACCGCCAGCCGGCGGTGGCCGAGCGCCCGGCCGGCGAGCCAGGCGCCGCCGAGGAGCAGGAAGCTGTGCAGCCAGTAGGTGGCGAGCCAGGCGGCGGCGACTTCCGCCGCGCGGGCCGCCTCGAACGGAAGTCCGGACAGGCCGCCGAGCGTCTCGCGGATCGTCTCGCTGAACATCTCTCAGTCCTCCCCTCGGGTGCCGCGCCGGCGGCTGTCGATCAGGCGGCGCAGCGCCGCCAGCTCTTCGCGGTCGACGTCGTGCTCGGCGAGCAGGGTGGAGACCACCGCGGTGACGTCGCCGAGGAACAGCCGCTCGGTCAGCTCGGAGAGCATCTCGCGCTGCACCGCCTCCTCGCTCACCGTCGGCCGGTAGAGGAAGCGCCGCCTCTCGCTGCGGTGGGCGACCACCCCCTTGTCTTCCATCTTGGTCAGCATGGTCGCGATGGTGGTCGGGGCGAGCCCGCGCTCGGCCTCGAGCGCGGCGTGCACCTCCGTCACCGCCGCCTCCCTCCGCTCCCACAGCACGCGCATGATCGCGAGCTGCAGGTCGCCGAGCCGGTATCGGGTGCTCATGGTCGGTCCGCCTCCCTTCGAAGCTCTCTTCCGAATACGGCCGGCGGACGCCTTCGTTTCGCCCGCCATCGGAGTTGACTACCGGGATAGTACTACCTGGGTAGTATTTGTCAAGCCCCCGGTTCCGGCGGACGCACCGGCGCCGGGGTCAGGCCGTCCCGCTCAGGGGCAGGTATCGAAGGCGTTGGTATCCTGGACCGGCTGGAAGGGCGTGCCGCGCGGGTTTTCGTACCGCTGCACCTCGCGCGCCTCGGTGTCGGCGACCGTGAGGATGACGCCGACGTCGGTCAGCCCGGCGGCGAAGAACCAGAAGCGCTGGAACGGCGGGACGCAGGCGTCGCGGACTTTGACCACCAGCTCGGTGTTGAGCGGGTTGAAGAACCAGAACCAGCCCGACTCGTCGGTGAAGCTCTCGGCGCGGGCCGGGCCGCTGCCGCCCTGGTGGTCCTCCCAGACCGCCTCGACCCGGAAGCGGCCGTCGAGCAGGCAGAGCACGGTCGGGGAGTCGACGCAGGGTCCGGGCGGCAGGTCGTCGTCGAGGATCGTCACCTGTGCCGCGGCGGGGAAACCGAGGATGGCGCCGCCGGCGGGATCGGCGAGCCGCACGAGGAAAGTCTCGTCGGGCTCGATTGCACCGTCGTCGATCAGCTTCACGGTGAAGCTCTTCTCGGCGACGTCGCCGTCGGCCCAGACCAGGGTGCCGGAGACCGCCTCGAAGTCCTCGCCGGCCGCCGCGGTTCCCGGCTCGGCGGCGAACCCGACCGAGACCAGGCCCTCGTCGCCGCCGGTCCTGCGCACTGTCACGGTCAGCGCGCCGGCGCCCTCGGCCGTCTCGTAAGCGCCCTGGGCCAGCTCGAACGCCCCGGCGTCGGGAACCGGGACGCCGGTCAGCCGGTAGACGCCGCCCTCGAACGAGGTCAGCACCAGCTCGCCCGCGGCGTCCTCGCCGAAGCTCGTGAGCAGCGGGACGTCGATCGGGAGCAGCCGGCTCCGCCAGGCGGCGCCGTCGAGGTCGGCGACCCACAGCTCGCCGGTGCAGATGTCGCCGTAGAGGTAGGAGCCGGCGAGTTCGGGGATGGCGGTGCCGCGGTAGACGTAGCCGCCGATCACCGCGCAGCGGCCCTCCTCGTGGGCGTAGTCGAAGATCGGCGCGGTCAGCGCCGGCGAGCCGCAGGCCGGCACCGGCGGGCAAGCGGAGGTGTCGTCGAGGCAGAGGTTGCCCTCCATCCGCTTCCAGCCGTAGTTCCGGCCGCCGCCAGCGCCCGCCGGCTGGAGGTCGATCTCCTCGCGCGAGGCCTGGCCGACGTCGCCGAGGAACAGGTCGCCGGTCTCGCGGTCGAACGAGAAGCGCCACGGGTTGCGCAGTCCGAGCGCCCAGATCTCGTCGAGCGGGTCGCCGGGGCCGGCGAACGGGTTGTCGGGCGGGATGGCGTACGGCTGTTGCGCCGTGCCGCCGTCGACGTCGATGCGCAGGAGCTTGCCGAGGAGGGACTCGCCGCGCTGGGCGTGGCACTGCGGGTCGTTCCCCGGGCCGCCGTCGCCCATCCCGATGTAGAGGTAGCCGTCGGGCCCGAACTGGAGCTGCCCGCCGTTGTGGATCGGGTCCGGCTGGTCGACCGCGAGCACCGTCAGGGCGCTGTCGGGAAGCGCCCGGTCCGGGTCGGCCGGGTCGGTCTCGTAGCGGGCGACGACGGTGTCGCCCGCGAGGTCGGTGTAGGCGACGTAGAAGTAGGGCACCGCCGGGTAGCCGGGGTGGAAGGCGACGCTGAACAGGCCCTGCTCGAGGCTGTCGGAGCGGACCAGGCCACGGATGTCGAGGAACGGCTCCGGCAGGACCTGCGAGCCGTCGTGGATCACGATCCGCCCGTCCTTGAGGATGATGAACAGCCGCTCGTCACCGGCATGGGTGACCGAGATCGGCCGGACCAGGCCGGTGGCGATCGGCACCAGTGCCAGCAGGGGCGGTTCGCCGAGCCCGGCGGCCGCCGGCGCGGCGGCCGCCAGGCCGAGCGGGATCACGAGGGTCAGGACCGCGGGGGCGGCTCGGCGGCGTCGGCGATCGTCGGTCATCAGAGGCCCTCCGGTTGCGGTGGCGGAGCGATCGTATCCCTCTCCGCCCTCTCAGGGGCAGGTGTCGAAGGCGTCGGTGTCCTGGACCGGCTGGAAGGGCGTGCCGCGCGGGTTCTCGTAGCGGCGCACCTCGCGCGCCTCGGTGTCGGCGACGGTGAGGGTGACGCCGACGTCGGTCAGCCCGGCGGCGAAGAACCAGAAGCGCTGGAACGGCGGGACGCAGGCGTCGCGGACCTTGGTCACCAGCTCGGTGTTGAGCGGGTTGAAGAACCAGAACCAGCCCGACTCGCCGGTGAAGCGCTCGGCGCGCGCGGGCCCGCTGCCGCCCTGATGGTCCTCCCAGACCGCCTCGACCCGGAAGCGGCCGTCGAGCAGGCAGAGCACGGTCGGGGAGTCGACGCAAGGTCCGGGCGGCAGGTCGTCGTCGAGGATCGTCACCTGTGCCGCGGCGGGCGAGCCGAGCACGGCGCCGCCGGTCGGGTTCGCGAGGTGGACGGTGAAGGTCTCGTCGGGCTCGATCTCGCCGTCGTCGATCAGCGGCACGGTGAAGGTCTTCAGCGCGAAGTCGCCGTCGCCCCAGCTCAGGGTGCCGGAGACCGCCTCGAAGTCCTCGCCGGCCAGGGCGGTCCCCGCCTCGGCGGCAAACCCGACCGAGACCTGGCCGTCGAAGCCGTCGACCCGGCGCACCGTCACGGTCAGCGCGCCGGAGCCCTCGCCGGCCTCGTGGGCTGCCTGCGTCAGCTCGAGCGCCCCCGGCTCGGCCGGCGGTGGGGGCGGTGGCGGTGGCGGGGGAGGAGGAGGAGGCGGCCCGCCGGGAGAGGTCAGCCGGTAGAGGCCGCCCGAGAGCGAGGTCAGGTACAGCTCGCCGTCGGCGCCCTCGCCGAAGCTCGTCAGCGCCGGCAGCGAGAGGTCGAGCAGCTCGCTCTGCCAGGAACCCCCCTGGCGCTCGGCGGCCCACAGCTCGCCGGTGCAGAAGTCGCCGTAGAAGTAGAGGCCGGCGATGCCGGGGATCGCCGGACCGCGGTAGACATAGCCGCCGATCACCGTGCAGCGTCCGCCGGCGTGGCTGTAGTCGATGATCGGCGGCGTCAGCGCCGCCGAACCGCAGGGCGGCACGCCCGCCGGGCAGCCGCCGACCCCGTCCCGGCACACGGTCCCCTCGACCCGCTTCCAACCGTAGTTCCGGCCGCCGCCGGCGCCCGCCGGCTGGTGGTTGATCTCCTCGCGCGAGCTCTGGCCGACGTCGGCGAGGAACAGGTCGCCGGTCTGGAGGTCGAACGAGAAGCGCCAGGGGTTGCGCAGGCCGAGCGCCCAGATCTCGTCCGCCGGGTCGCCGGGGCCGGCGAACGGGTTGTCGGGCGGGATGGCGTAGGGCTGCTGCGCGGTGGCGCCGTCGACGTCGACGCGGAGGAGCTTGCCGAGGAGCGACCCGCCGCGCTGGGCGTGGCACTGCGGGTCGTCGCCCGAGCCGCCGTCGCCCATCCCGACGTAGAGGTAGCCGTCGGGCCCGAACTGGAGCTGGCCGCCGTTGTGGTTGGCGAACGGCTGGTCGACCTCGAGGAGGGTCAGGGAGCTGCCGGGCAGCGCACGGTCGGGATCGGCGGGGTCGACCATGTAGCGCGCGACCACGGTGTCGCCGGCGTTGTCGGTGTAGTTCACGAAGAAGAACGGCACCGCCGGGTAGGCGGGGTGGAAGGCGACGCTGAGCAGCCCCTGCTCGAAGCCGCTGTCGCCGACCAGGCCGCGGATGTCGAGAAACGGCGTCGGCAGCACGCCGGAGCCGTCGTGGATGACGATCCGGCCGTCCTGGAGCGTGACGAACAGCCGCGAGTCGCCGGCGTGGGTCACCGCCACCGGGCCGGCAAGGCCGGTGGCGAGCGGCTCGAGCTCCAGCTCCGGCAGGTTTCCGAGCCCGGCGGCGGCCGGGGCCGCTGCTGCGAGGGCGAGGGCGAGGACGGCGGCGGCGCGGACGAAGGCGGAGGAGCAGAGTAGGCAGCGGAGCATGGTGTGACCTCCAGCGTGTGATGAACGGCGATCGTACCGTCCCGCGCGCGGCGGCGGCCGGCTCCTTCGTTGCTAGGTCGGTGCCAGCCCCGGCACTCCCGCCAGCGCCGCCCGCACCGTCGGCAGCGAGAGGCTGTTGCCGGCGAGCCGCCAGCCGGTGGCGCGCGGCAGGCCGGGTGGCAGGGTGAAGTCGGGCGGGAAGCCGAGCAGGCGCAACACCTCGGCGGGGGAGAAGCGGCGCGCCCGGCCCCCTGGAACGAGACCGAGCCCGGCGCCGCTCCACGAGGCTCGGCCCTGCTCGACCAGGCCCTGCTCGACCAGGCCCCCCTCGATCGAGCCCCCCTCGACCAGATACGAGCCGCTGCGCACCGGCGAGCGGCCGTAGGCGGCGGTGAAGCAGGCGGTGACCGCGGCCGGGTCGGTGGCGCTCACGAGATCCAGTGCGCCGTGGTAGCGGCGCAGCAGATCGGGGTCGACCGCCAGCTCCGGCGCCGGCTCGGCGTCGAGGTGGTCGGCCAGGCGCGAGGGGTCGGCCGTGGGCGGCGGCGGCGCCGGGTCGCCCTCGCGGGAGGCGACGAGGAACCAGCGCCGGCGGCGGTTGGGCACCCCGAGCGCGGACGGGCACAGCTCGCCCTCCCAGACCCGGTAGCCGGCGCCGTCGAGGGCGCCGATCAGGCGCGCCCGGGTCCGCGACACCGCGAAGCCGGGGACGTTCTCGAGCGCCACGAAGGGCGGCCGCTCGGCGGCGAGCAGCGGGATCAGGGCGAGCAGGCCGGCGCTGCGCGGGTCGTCGTCGTCGCGGCCGTGGCCGCGGCGCGTGAACGGCTGACACGGCGGCGACAGCCACCACAGCTCGGCGCGCCAGCGCCGCAGATCGGCGGCGCCGATCGACTCGAGCGTGCGCGCCGCCGCCGGGTGGGCGGGGAAGTTGCGGGCGTAGACCTCGAGCGCCGCCCGGCTGACGTCGACCGCGGTGGTCACCCGGACGCGGCCGGCGAGCGCGGCGGCGCAGCCGCCGATGCCGCAGAACAGCTCGAGCACGCGCACCACGGCTTGCATCCTATTGCCCGCCGCGATCCGTCGCCGGGGGACGGCGGCGGCGGAACCGGCGCGTCGCGGGTTTGGACTCCGGTCCCTTCTTGCGCTACTCTCCGACGCCGTAGACGCTGTCGCCAAGCATAGTTAGCACCGGTGCAGCAGCGGACCGTCGAATGCCCGGAGGCCGGAAGTGAACGGGAAGCCGAGGGAGAGACGCGCGCCGAGGAGCAGCCCCGGGCGAGGGCCCGGCCTGCGAACGGCGCTGGTCGCGCTCGGCGCGGCCCTGGCGCTCGGGGTCACGGCGGCGCCCGCGGGCGTGCCCGGCGCCCTCGCGGCCGCCGGAGCGACCGCGGCGGCGGTTCCCGCCGAGCCGCTCCCGATCGCCGGTCCCGCGGATGACCCTGCGACGCCGGCGGTCCGTTCCCACGAAGCCCGACCCGCGCTGCCGCTGACCCCCGGCCCGGTGCCGGAGGGCACCTCCCGCGCGATCGCCGCCTCGGTCGACCGCGCGATCCGCGGCCGGACGCTCTCGGCGCCGGTCCTCGGCGTCCACGTCGTCGATCTGTCGACCGGCGAGGAGATGGTCGACCGGCGCGCCGACGAGCTGCACATCGTCGCCTCCAACACCAAGCTGATCACCACCGCCGCGGCGCTCGACGCGCTCGGGCCGGGGCACATGTTCGAGACCCGGCTGCTGATGCGCGGGGCGGTGGCCGGCGGCGCGCTCGACGGCGACCTGGCGGTGATCGGCGGCGGCGACCCCAACATCTCCGGCCGCCAGTTCGACGGTGACGCCTACGCAGTGTTCCGCAAGTGGGCGGCGGAGCTGCGGGCGCGCGGCGTCACCAGGGTGCGCGGCGACCTCTACCTCGACCACGGCCTGTTCGCCGGCCCGGTGACCCACCCCGACTGGCCCGAGCGCGGGCGCGACAAGTGGTACCAGGCGCCGGTGGCGGCGCTCTCGTTCAGCGACAACTGCGTGATGGTGCGGATCAGACCGGCGAGCCGGGTCGGCGCGCCGGCGCGCGTCGAGCTGGTGCCGCCGCTGCCGCGCTTCGGCCCGACCAACCGCGCCTCGACCACCGCCTCGGCCCAGCGCCACAGTGCCGGCGTACGGCGCGCCGAGGGCAGCGACGAGCTGACCGTGTTCGGCGCCGTCTACCGGCGCGCCGGCCCGCTCGAGACCTGGGTCTCGGTCGCCGACCCGGTGCAGTACTTCGGCGCCGCGCTGATCGACTCCTTCGCCGGCGAGGGGGTGGCGGTGGACGGCGACCTGGTGCCGGTCGAACGTCTCCCGGGGCTGATCTGGGAGGGCGTGGCGGTCCACCGCAGCGACCTGCTGACCGCGGTCCAGGTGACCAACAAGCGGAGCCAGAACTTCTACGCCGAGAGCCTGATCAAGCTGCTCGGCGCCGAGAGCTGCGGCCGCGGCTCGTGGGAGGCCGGGCTGCGGGCTGCCGCCGACTTCCTCGCCGAGGCCGGCCTCGAGCCGGGGAGCTGGTCGATGGCCGACGGCTCCGGGCTGTCGCGCGGCAACCGCTTCACCCCGCGCCAGCTCACCACGCTCCTGCGCACCATGGTCCACCACCGCTGGGGCTCGGAGTTCA
>Ga0302046_10003439_pt1 | contig 14315 bp, 14 predicted proteins | sample RVTome_11_FD_200261 | JGI IMG/M metagenome (GOLD analysis project Ga0302046, IMG submission 200261) | Soil microbial communities from uranium-contaminated site in the Upper Colorado River Basin, Wyoming, United States - RVT147D111 (version 2) ...
AAATCTGTCTAAAAAAGGTCCAAATCTGAGTTGTCTTGTCGCCAGGGTTTAGAAAAAACCCATCATGGGCATATCTAGCTAAGAGCCGTGATACTGGATTTTCAGAGTCCTCTAGTTTTGTGCTTGCAACAAGTTGAAACGATTCTATTTCAAGTGTTTTTGAGCGTTGAATGAGTTGGAATTTTGTCCCTTCCAGATCATATGTGGGAGCGTTTCCCCGTTCTGCCTCAAAGTCCAAGAATACATTTAGTGCTAGAAGGTTCTTGTCAGTAAATTTGTCATTCTCAAAATAGTGCACTAAAACACCATCAGAGTTTCTAACAAAGGTTTGAACAAAAATATACACGTCTCGGTTTGGTTCCAGAGAGTTTTGCGCATATGAAAATGAGAATAAAATGGTTATTGATATTATGCCAATTAAAAGAACTGGTATGAATCGCACTATCATTTCTATAAAGTCATCTTAAAAATAACTTTTCACATCAATTATATCCAAAAGATGCGAACCGGCACCGAGATTAATTGAAAGTTTTTGTGACCGGGGGAGCAGGCTTTATTGGTAGGCATCTAACGAAATCACTTTTAGAAAAAAAATACCAAGTTACTATATTTGATAATTTATCAAATTCCTCAAAAGACATGATTTTTGACTTGGTGGATGATGGAACAAAGTTTGTCAAAGGAGATATTACAGTGCAGGATGAGGTTTCAAACGCCATATCAGGACATGATGTTGTAATTCATTTAGCTGCAAAAAATAGTGTTGAAGAATCAATAAAATTTCCTGAACAAACATTTTCAACCAATATAGAAGGAACTAAAAATGTTCTAAATTCTTGCTTAAAACATAACATCAAAAATATTGTTGCTGCATCATCTGCTGCAGTTTATGGAGAAACACAAAATTTACCAATCTCTGAGAACCATAATGCAAGCCCTTCTTCTCCATATGGTCAAAGTAAATTGAAAATGGAACAATTAATACAAGATTTTTCAGAAAAACATAATCTCAATAGTATAATACTTCGAATTTTTAATGTATATGGACTAGGACAATCTTCAGAATATGTAGGAGTGATTACAAAATTTCTAAATAGAATTACAAAAAATGAACCATTGGAAATTTTTGGAGAGGGTTTACAGACAAGGGATTTTGTTTCTATTCATGATGTAATAGATGCGATAAATCTTGCAACATCAAATATCGATGGAAAGCGCGCTAGCATATACAATATAGCTAGTGGCGAGTCAATAATAATTAAGGATCTCGCAGAATTGATGATATCATTATCTGGAAAAAGCTTGAAAATAAATTATTTAGAAAAAAAGTCAGGAGAAATAAGACTTAGTCAAGCTGATATATCCAAAGCAAAAAACGAGCTTGGTTTTTTACCAAAAACTAATTTTAAAGATGGAATAAAGAATTTAATTAAATAAAATGGAAATAACCAACACAGATAAAACAATCTAAATCAATCAAAAGGAAGATAAAATTGAAGACAGTAATACTAGCAGGCGGTATTGGAAGTAGGATTAGCGAAGAGACTCATCTTAAACCAAAGCCGCTTATTGAAATTGGGAACATGCCAATATTATGGCACATTATGAAAATCTATTCAAAGTATGATATCAATGATTTTGTAATTTGTTGTGGATACAAAGGATATTTGGTAAAAGAGTATTTTGCAAATTATTTTCTTCACATGTCGGATGTAACCTTTGATATAAAAAACAACAAAATGGAGGTTCATAAAAAATTTGCAGAGCCGTGGAAGGTGACATTAATTGATACAGGTTTAGATACAATGACTGGAGGTCGTTTAAAGAGGGTAAAAAATTTTGTAGAAAATGAAACTTTTTGTTTTACCTACGGAGATGGACTTTCTGATGTTAATATCTCAGATCTAATTAAATTTCATAAGAACCAACACACTGTTGCTACTGTTACCTCAGTTCAACCTCCTGGAAGATTTGGAATGTTAGACATACAGGGACAAAAGATTTCAAAGTTTTCAGAAAAGCCATCAGGTGATGGAAACTGGATTAATGGCGGTTTTTTTGTATTAGAACCTAAAGTTTTTGATTATCTCGAAGATGATTCAACGGTTTGGGAGAGAGAGCCATTAGAAAAATTGGCAAAGAATGGCCAGCTTTCAGCATACAAGCACACAGGATTCTGGCAACCCCTTGATACTCTTAGAGATAAAAATTATCTAGAAAAGTTGTTGGCTTCTGGAAAAGCCCCTTGGAAGATTTGGTAATGAATTCACAATTTTGGAAGGGAAAAACGGTTCTCTTAACAGGACATACCGGATTTAAAGGAAGTTGGTTATCGTTATGGTTACAAAAATCAGGAGTAAAATTAATCGGTTTTTCAAAAGATATTCCAACAAAACCCAGTCTTTTTGAGTTGGCTAGTGTTAAAGACGGAATGACTTCAATCACTGGCAATGTTTGTAATTATAATCAGATTGAAAAGGTAATTCAAGATTACAAACCAGAGATTGTTATTCATATGGCTGCCCAAGCAATTCTTAGACAATCCTACAAAGATCCAATTGAAACTTATTCTACAAATGTGATGGGAGCTGTGAATGTGTTAGAAGCAATTAGAAAAAATGGCAAAGTCAAAGTTATCCTAAATGTTACAAGCGACAAGTGTTATGAGCCAGAAAATGCATCAAATGGTTTTAGTGAAAACGATAGACTTGGAGGATTTGATCCATACAGCAACAGTAAAGCTTGTGCTGAATTAGTTACATCATCATTTCGAAATTCATTTTTCAATCCATCCGAGTACACAAAACACGGAGTTGCACTTGCTTCTGTAAGGGCAGGAAACGTAATTGGTGGCGGAGACTGGGGAACAGACAGACTAATTCCTGATATTATAAGAGGAATTCTAAATAATGAAACAATTGAAATCCGTAATCCTGAAGCTATTAGACCTTGGCAACATGTACTTGATCCATTAAATGGTTATTTGATTTTGATAGAAAGGCTTTGGTCATCAGGTTCTGAGTTTTCTGAGGGATGGAATTTTGGTCCAGAAAAAAATGATGAAAAACCAGTTAGATGGGTAATTGAAAAATTAACAGAACAATGGAAGCATGATATTCAGTGGAAAACAAGTAATGAGAAAAATCCTCATGAGGAACAATTTCTTAGATTGGATTGCTCAAAAGCAAGGTCAAGATTAGGTTGGAAACCAAAACTTCATCTGGAACAGGGTCTGTTGTGGACGATTAGTTGGTATAAACAGTATGAAGAAAAAAAAGACCTAAGAGAGTTCACTGAAGAACAAATAGCCAAATTTCAAGATATGTAGAGGATAATAATGACAGATTATTGCCGATTTTGTAACGAACCATTAAAACATGTTTTTTTAGACCTGGGAAAATCTCCCTTAGCAAACTCATTTCTTAAAAAAGAGATGCTCAATAAATCAGAACAGTTCTTTCCCCTTTGTGTTTATGTTTGTGACAAGTGCTTCCTAGTTCAGCTTCCAGAGTATGAAAATCCAGAAAATATTTTTGGAGATTATGCCTATTTTTCTTCATATTCAGATACTTGGTTAAAACATGCTGAGAATTATGTGAATGGTATGTTAAACAGGTTCTCATTTGATAAAAATAATCTAGTTGTTGAGATTGCTAGCAACGATGGTTATTTGTTACAATATTTTAAGAAAAAAGAAATTCCTATTTTAGGAATTGAGCCAGCCTCTAATGTTGCTAAAGTGGCAAAACAAAAAGGTATTCCTACTTTAGTGAAGTTCTTTGGCACTGAAACAGCTAAAGAGTTAGTTAAAGAAGGAAGATTAGCTGACTTGATAATTGGAAATAATGTATTAGCACATGTTCCGAATCTAAATGATTTTGTTAATGGTTTGAAAATTTTACTAAAAGAAACTGGCATAATTACTTTGGAGTTTCCACACTTGATGAAATTAATTCAGCACAACCAATTTGATACAATTTATCAAGAACATTTTTCATATTTTTCATTACTAACGGTTGAAAGAATTTTTTCGTCTCACGGCCTAAAGATCTTTGATGTAGAGGAAATACCCACGCATGGTGGTTCTTTACGAATCTATATTAAACATATTAAGAATGATTTGATTTCAACTGATGAAAGTGTTCAAGATCTACTAAAAAGAGAAAATCAATTTGGATTAGATAATCTTTTAACATACACAAATTTTGTGAGTAAAGTTCAAAAAATAAAAGAGATTATAAGAGAATTTTTTATGTCTGCAAAAAATGATGGAAAGGCAGTGGTTTGTTATGGTGCTGCAGCAAAGGGCAATACCTTGTTAAATTATTGTGGAATAGGAATTGATTTTATTGATTATATTGTTGATCGCAGTACTTTCAAACAAGGATTATTTCTTCCAGGAACTCATATTCCAATAAAAGAACCAAACGAGGTGAGGAAAACAAAACCAGATTATCTTGTGATTCTTCCTTGGAATTTAAAAGAGGAGATTATGGAACAAATGAGTTACATACGTGATTGGGGAGGAAAATTTGTGGTTCTAATATCGGAGGTTAAAATTTTTTCATGAAATTTAAAAAAACCAAACTTGAGGGTGCTTATGTTATCGAATTGGAAAAGCATGAAGATGAACGTGGATTTTTTGCTCGTGTTTGGGATAAAAAACAGTTTGAAAACATGGGTTTGAGCTGTGAAATTCAAGAATGTAGTGTCTCCTTTAATAAAAAAAAGGGCACAATTAGGGGAATGCATTATCAGGAACCACCATATGAAGAAGTAAAATTAGTAAGTTGTTCAAAGGGAAAGATCTTTGATGTAATTATTGATTTGAGAAAAAATTCAACAACCTTCAAAGAGTGGACAGGTGTAGAGTTAAGTGCTGAAAACCATAAAATAATTTATGTTCCAGAGGGTTTTGCTCATGGATTTCAAACATTGGAGGATGATTCAGAAGTGTTCTATATGATTTCACAAATTTACAGACCTGAATATGCAAGAGGAATTAGATGGAATGATCCAGTATTCAAAATTAAATGGCCTTTGGAAAAAACCATTATTTCAGATAAGGATCAATTATTTAATAATTTTAAGGATTGACAAGAAAATTGAATGAAAAAATAAAACAATATTGGGAAGAAAGAGCATCAGTTTCACAAGATCAATCTGCAACTACTAATGATATATGGTTAAGGGAACTGGAAATTAAAACTATCATTGAAACACTATTAGAATTAAAAATATTAGACACATCCAATGTTTTGGATATAGGATGTGGAGATGGATATTCAACAATAAAAATTGCTAAAAGATTTCCACAATCAACTTTTCATGGAATTGATTTTAGTGAAAATATGATAAAAATGGCAAATTCAAATTTAGAAAAGGAAAATAACATAAATTTGAAAGTAAAATTTTCTGTAGGAAGCGTTCTTGATTTAGATAAACTTGTATCTTCAAAAGTTGACGTAGTAATTAGTGACCGCTGTTTAATTAATCTGGAATCACTTAATCAACAACAAGAAGCAATCGAGAAGATAGTAAATGTCATAAATAATGGATATTTTATTGCTATTGAAAATTTTGTAGAAGGTCATGAAAACATGAATCAAGCTAGAAAAAAATTAAACCTTCCTGAGATTCCAATTAGATGGCATAATTTATTTTTTAACGAGGCGGATTTTATATCAATTATTAAAAAACATTTCAAGCTAATTTCATTGAAAAACTTTTCAAGTTCTTACTATTTTGCTACACGAATAATTTATTCAAAAATGTGTGATAACAACAAAACTGAGCCTGATTATAATCATGAAATTCATAAATTGGCAATTGATCTGCCCTCAGTTGGAAATTTTAGTCCCATCCGTATGGCTATTTTACAAAAAATTTGAGGTGTTAATGATGACAGATAATTTTGATAATGAAAGAAAAGAAAGCATCGGAAAGCTTGGAATTGATGATGAACTGAAATCCTTAAGTAATAACTGGATAAAAAAATCTAGTCTCTTAAAATATTCCTATAATTTTGATTGGCTTGGACGACCCATCATTCAACTTCCACAAGATATGATTGCCATGCAGGAAATAATCTGGAATACAAAACCCGATTTAATTATTGAAACTGGAATTGCTAGGGGAGGTTCATTAATTTTTTATTCGTCTCTGTTGGAGCTGATGGGAGGTACAAGTCGCGTAATTGGAATAGATGTTGACATACGTCAACCTAACAGAAAAGAAATTGAGAAACATCCAATGTTTAAAAGAATTACATTATTAGAAGGATCATCGACTGATAAGGATATTATTAATAAAGTATTTGATATTGCTAAAAATGCTAAAAAAGTTCTAGTGTGTCTTGATTCTGATCATACTCATGATCACGTTTTGGAAGAATTGAAAATATATTCACCATTAGTAAAAAAAGGAAGTTATTTGGTTGTATTTGATACAATTATTGAAGATCTGCCACATGATTTTTTTCCCGATAGACCGTGGGGTAAAGGCAATAATCCAAAAACTGCAGTAAAAGAATTTCTTAAAAGAAATGATCGCTTCAAAGTAGATGAATCTATTCAGAATAAATTGTTAATATCGGTAGCTCCTCATGGTTATCTAAAGTGTATAAAAGATTAAGAAATATGGAAACAATTCCAGTTTTTCAACCCTCTGTAGGTAAAGATACGATCACATACTTTTCGAAAGCCATTAAAATTGGATGGTTAGGAATGGGTAAAACAACAAAAGAATTCGAAGATAAAATAGCCAATTATCTGAATCTAAAAAACAGATATGTTGTTTGTACTAACACAGGAACATCAGCATTACATATTGCCTTGAAGATGGCAGGTGTAGGTAAAGGAGATGAAGTTATCACTCCATCATTTAACTATGTAGCAGATCATCAAGCTATTCTTATGACAGGAGCAGATGTTGTAATGTGCGATATTAGAGATGATAATTTAGGCATAGATTGTAAAAAAGCTGAACAATTAATTTCTAAAAAAACAAAAGCTATCATTCCTTTACATTTTGCAGGAATCCCTTGTGATCAGTCCCAACTTTTCAAATTGGGAAAAAAATATGGTTTACGAATAATTGAAGACGCTATGCACGCATTTGGTACTAAAATTAATGGTAAAAAAATTGGAAGCTATGGAGATATCACATGTTTTAGTTTTGACCCAGTAAAAGTTGTCACTTCAATCGATGGGGGTTGTGTAGTTGTGAATACAAAAAAGGAAGTTGAAAAACTTCATTATCTGAGACTGTTAGGGGTAGATAAGGATACAACTGAACGATACAAGAATAAACGAGTATGGGATTACGATGTAGTAAGTGAAGGATATAGATATCATTTAACAAACATTATGGCAAGTGTTGGTATTTCTCAAATTAAAAATGTTGATAAATTCATAAAAAGTAGGCAAAAAACATGTAAAAGGTATAACAAATTTTTTAAGGGGATTTCAGATCTTAAAATTCCAAATTCTAATTTTGAAAATGTTTCACCATTCATCTATAGTCTTAGAGTTTTAAATGGAAAAAGAGAAGCGCTTATTGAACATCTAAAAAAATTAAAAATTGATGTCGGAATCCATTTTATTCCGGTTCACAAACATGCGTATTTTAAAAATTCACGTCATGGAGATTTGGCAATTACTGAACAGGTAGTAAAGGAAGTCTTGACGCTACCATTGCATTCAAACATGAAAGAAGAGCTTGTAAAACGAGTAATTAACGGTGTAACTAGTTTTTTTAGATAAACTTAGAGAGAAATTTTTTTAAAATCATGAGATAAAAGTACCTTTGATCCTGATATTTTTTTTATAGTTTCTACAATTTTTTTCTCTTTACCATAATTTATTGGATACATATGAATTGGAATTACTGTTTTAAAATTTCCCAGTTTGGCAAGTTTCCCAATCATTTGAGGTTCAAGATGCTTACCTCTTAGAGTTTTTTTATTTGGAAAAGAACATTCGATTGCTACTACGTCTGCATTCTTTCCTAATGCGCATATTCGTTCGTCATATGCCATATCACCTGAATATACGAATGATTTTTTGTGACTATCAATCCTAAATGCCACGCCCCCATAATGTTCTATTTGACAACATGTTACTTTCCAATTTTTTTTCTTAATTACCAGTCCTGTTTTCACCTCTTTACAATTAGTAATTTTCTTAAAATTTAATTCTCTGCTCATGTAACTCCAATGCGTAACACCGTGAAAAATATCTGTATTCCATTTTTTTAATCCTGGTGGTCCAAATACATTAATCAGTTTTCCTTTACCAATATGAGATGTTCTTTCATTGAAATTACGACTTTTTACAAGCGGTATGTAATCTGAACAATGATCGATATGAAAATGAGTGATGAATAAATAATTTGGATAAAGCTGTGTATTAATGCCTCTTGATTGTAGCTTCGTTAGAGTGCCAGGTCCTATATCGAAGAGAAGTTTATCATTCCCAATTTCTATTAAAATTGCTGAATAAGATTGTTTTTTAGGTTGATTTGGATTTGGAATGATTGAACCAGTTCCAAGAAAGGTAATTTCCATTAAATCAATTATAAAGATAGCTTATTGTAATAAGACTTTCTAAGGAGAATAAATGGATTCACGAAGAAACGTCAATGTAAAAGTGAGTATTGGTTTACCCGTGTTTAATGGAGAGAAATTCATTCGTAAAAGAATTGAATCGATTCAATCACAGACTCTAAAAGAATTTGAATTAATTATTTCTGATAACGCCTCTATTGATGATACCTCTACAATATGTAAAGAATTTGCCTCAAAAGACAATCGGATTCGTTATTTTAGACAGAAAAAAAATATTGGAATGTTTCGTAATTTCAAGTATGTTTTAGATAAGGCACAATCAGAATATTTTGTATGGGCAGCTGTTGATGATATTTGGTTGCCAGAATTTTTAGAAGAAAACATTAAGGTTTTAGAAAATGATAAAAACTCTGTTGGGTCTATTAGCAAAATAGAACTAGATGTTAATATGGAATACATACCTGGAAAATACTCTAAAAAAATAAAATATTTTTCATATGATAATTATCCTGTATCAGGTTCATATGAAGATCGTGTGGAATTTTACCTAAGAGTCTGGAGTAATGAAAACATCTATGCAATATTCAGGACTGCTGCACTCCGGACAAGCTTCATTGAAAGGCCTATGGGAGGAATTGATAAGGCAATAATTTTGAATGTTCTGAAATATGGAGAAATACAAATCTTAGATAAAGTTCTAATGATTAGATATTCCAAAGGTTTTTCTAGAACTGCTAGTGTGATGGAAAAGCTAAAACATGTTAATGGTTATGGTTTTGTGGGCATTATTTTTCCCTTAATTCCTTTTACTTTTTGGTGTGCAAAAAATTTAGGAATGAAAATTTTCTTAAAAAATCTTGATTATTTTCTATATGTAAATTATGCTAGAGAGAAACTTATCATAAAATATTTGTTTAGGAGGATGAAAATCCAAAAATCAAATTGATCCTCAAAAATTTGCAATTGTTTTACAAAAACTATCCATTTTGTTCATTAATGCATCAAAATATAGTAATTGCTTAACATATTTCGTTAAAACTGTTTTTGGATAGAAATATTGTTAGAGCAATAATTGACTGACTTTAATAGTTGGAGTCGTAGAAGGTGGACAAATTTTAGGCAGGGACATTCAGTTTATCTCATTTTTGCATTAACATTTGCCAATTTTATTTTAATATTTCATAGATTATTAATTGAAAGAGTAGAATTTCTTTCAGAAGTTTTTTCAAGTTTGTGGGTATTTGCATTAGTATTTGTTCTAATCTATATCCCATCAGCTGTGTTAATAGGCCACTGGCATAGAAAAACACAATTAAAAATTGAAATGGAATTACTGTATAGACAAAGTCCCCTATTAGCAAAATGGTTTAGAGTTTTATTTGATATGCAAACTGGAAAAGCTACAAAAGAAGAAATAGAAAATACCCGAAGATTACTTAAAGCTATAGAAGAAGGAAAAGATATGATAAAAGATGACAAAGACTCCTAAAAAATAAAAATTATTTCTAAAATTTTTATTTTTTAGAAACTTGTATCTCATGATTGATTATAAAAACCTCCAAGCAAATTGTTAGGAAATTATAATTTCTGTTAACAAAGTTTTACAATCTATTAAATAGAGCATCGAGTTTCAAAATTTTTTAGAAAACTATGAAAACTAATGTAGTTTTATCGCAAATTCGAAATATTAGAAAATTATGTAAAGATTTTGGAATCTACAAAGGATTCAAAGTTTGGAAATTTTATAAATTAATTCGATTAAAAAGGCGTAAGATAAACTGGTCAGATCTAATAGTAGATGTTAATGGTTACAAATTGTCCTTAATCCCAAATGATGCAGGAATTTCAACTGAGCTTGCATTGTTTGGAATCCATGAACCACTTAATACAAAAATGCTAGCTAAGCAATTAAGAAAAGATATGATATGTCTGGATATAGGTGCCAATATTGGTTATTACACTTTACTTGAAAGTAAAATTGTAGGAAATAATGGAAAAATAATAGCGATAGAGCCTTCTCCAGTAAATTTTAGTAAACTACAAAAAAATATCCAAATGGAAGGTGCGACAAATATTGAAGTATATAATTTAGCTGCAGGAGATAAAGATGGAAAAATAAAATTTCTGTTGAAAAAACAATCAAATCTCAGTAGAATTGTTTCTGAGGATGAAATAAAACCATCCGATAATATTGTTGAAGTACCAATAAGAAAGTTAGATGGTTTTTTGGAAGAGCGAGCTTTAAAAAAACTTGATTTTCTTAGGATGGATGTTGAAGGTTATGAATTTTTCATATATATGGGTATTAGAAATTCAATAAGAAAATTTAGTCCAACTATGCAAATAGAAATTCATGCTCATCATTTGGGAGAAGAAAGGACAAGGGAACTTTTAGAAAAATTAAAAGAAGATGGTTATGAGACAGAATATTATATTGTTAGACAAATAGACATTCCTACTGTAGGAGACATGAATGATGTGAAAAAGGTAAAAATTGATAATCTTTTAGAAATGCTTGATAGAAAAAAATTACCAACGTCCTTCTTGTTATTCTTAAAAAATATTTCAAAATAATTACAAGAGTATTCTAATTTGTGAATTGTGAATCAGCTTTAAAGGATTCAGAATAAGAATTGTTTGAGAGTTTCTCTTATTTAATTTAATCTCTAATTAAAAATTTAGTTTGTATTAAACAACATTCTAAAAAATCGTTTCAAATATTTTGAACGAATAATGTTTTCCCATTGCGTTTTTCTTACATATTCTCTTAATTCTGGTTCATACAAATCATCATAATCTGAAAAGTATCCTTTCATCATATGACATGCACCTTTAGGTTTACGCTTTACAAAAAGTAGAACTTTGACAATCATATATGGAAATGAATATCCTAACGCCTTAAACCCTAACCCATAATAGTAGTATGATTTAGGATTAAATTTAGAGCCTGTCTTTCTGCCAGTTTTCATGACTAAATCTGAAAACACGTTGGTTGCATATCCCATCATTCTTGCCTTGCTCAAAAGATATTCCTCAAAACCATAATTCACAGGGTATTTCAAACCAATTTTTTTCCAAAAATCAAGTCTTACAACACGACCTGCTCCTCGCGGAACAACAGAATATTCATTTTCTATAATACCAGATGAGACTGCAATTTTTGGATCAGATTTCATTCTCTTTGTAATTTCAGAGATATAATTTACAGGAAGAAAAATATCTGCATCTAGCTTTATCACAAATTCACATTCATTATCATTTTCTAGTTTTGCTAGACCATCATTGATTGTATCAGCTAATTCTTTTTTTGCCTGCAAAAACTGGTTTTGATTCTTCCTGTTAACTATTTCTACTTTATAGCCAGATGCGATCTCTTCAGTTTTGTCAGTAGAGCCATCATTTACCAGAATAATTCTATGTGGCTTTAGTTCCTGTGAAAGTAACGATTCAATGGTTTTTCCAATAAATTCTTCCTCGTTTTTAGCAATTATTACTACAGCAACTTTTGTTGACATTTTAATTCCTTGTTTTCATAGAATGAAATTTCATCTATATCCAAAAAATTTCAGCACTGCTTTTGAATTTTCATCTTTAACTAACTTGTTTTGACAGTCATAAATAACTGGAATTTGCGAGTTTTTGTAAATTTCTTCTAATCTAGGTTTGATTTTTGTATGGTATTGAACAATACACAGACAATGAAATTTTTTTATCGATTCAGTATCTATATTTTTTAATATTTCAAATTTTATGTTTCCAAGATTGTTTTCTTTGAGATATTTTTCTAAAAGTTCTTCCTTAAAGTAAGGATCATAAACTGCAACTTTGAAATTTCTCTCAATCAGCTCATTTAAAATCTTAAAGCCTGGAGAGTCACGCATGTCTTCCATGTCTTGTTTGTAAGACATGCCACAGACAATGACACTTTTTTCCAATTTGGATGCCAAGACAAGTTCTTGTATAGAATCTGCTATGTACTTTGGAATAAGTTTATTAATTTTTAGAGACTCTTCAATTGTCTTAAACTCAAATCCAAATTTTTTTGAGGAGTTTAAAAGAAAGATTGGGTCTTTTGGGATACAGTGACCACCTGCTCCCGCTCCTGGAAAAAATGGCATAAAACCAAACGGCTTTGTGGCAGCTGCATCAATCACTTCTTTGACGTTAATTCCCAGTTTTTCACAAAGAATTGCAAGCTCATTTACCAAGGATATATTGACCAATCTAAAGGCATTTTCAAATGATTTGACAACTTCGGCTATTTTTGGCGAATCAACTCTTATCAAGTTTGAATTATTTACATGCTTGTAGATTTTTTTTGAAATTTCAAATGATGCGTCATCAGAACAATAAATTATTCTTGGAATGTTTTCAAGATCCCATTTCTTGTTTAGCGGATCAATTCGTTCAGGACAGCAACATAGACCAAAATTTTCACCTATTACAAATCCCTTTGATTCTACAAGTTTGCCCATTTCTTCTGTAGTTCCAACTTCAACACTACTTTCAATGATTATGACATCACCTTGTTTAGAAGTTTCAAGAAAGTTTTCTATGGCTGATTTTACAAAAATATTTGATTTTACATTATCATTTGGAATTGGTGTTGGAACACAAATGATTCCAATTTTTGGAACGTCATGTTTTTGTGGTTTTTCTGAAAAAGAAAGATTTCTATCTTTTCTACATTTAAGAAAAGTGTCCTTTAGATTAATTTCAGAATCCATTAACTGATTTGCTTCCAATCTGCCAATTCGTTCTTGATTAACATCAATCCCTCGAACTTTAAAGCCAGATTTAGCCAGTCTTACTGCTAAAGGAAATCCTACATAGCCCAGTCCAATAACTTCTATTTCAAAATTTTTTGAATTGACTTTTTCTAAGGTTTGTTTAAGCACAGACACCATCAACTTTAATTTTTTAATATTCTAATTGTTTCAACAAGTTTCAAAAACGGATCCTCCATAGAATCTACAAATTTTTGTGCTTTTCTTTTAAACGAGTCATTTTTTGAATGAATTAATTTCTGTGTAAGCATTATTATCTCATTTGTGTTTTTGGCTCTTTTAACTAATCCTTTTCTAACCAAAAATTTTTCATCAAGGTTAGGGACTGCATTATACGATATTGTAGGTACGCCTCTTAGTGCAGCCTCAGTTGTCATTGTGCCGCCCGAACCTATGAATACATCGCACTTTGCTAAAATTTCTCCACTGTCAACGACCTTGTCAAGAACGGTTATGTTTTTTGAGAATGTTTTTTTCAATGACTTTATCTCATCATAGTATCTTCCCAAAATAACAATATTGCAATCAGAAAATTTTTTTTCAATTTTTTTTATCATTTCGTTGATGTTGAGTCTTGATGAAAAATATGCCGCTTTGGATTCGTGTGTTCGTAAAAGAATGGCTTTTGGTTTTGGCAAATGCAAATTTGATGCTGATGAGCGATATGATTTTCCTTTAACTATCATGTATTCATCCATGGCGTTATAATGAATGATATTTTTTTTAGAAATTCCATATTTTGCAAATGCATTTTTTGGAATGTGTTTTGGGATTAACAGTTTTTGGATAAGAGGAATTGAAAGTTTCATTACTGCTTCTGCGTGAGGTGCATTACAAAATGCAATGTGTTTTATTTGTAACCCATAAGATATTCTTGATGCTTCAGGAGAGCAAAAACTAACTGTTAGATCTGGAGAAAATTGCTTTACAATAAAAGAAAGTTTTTTAATTCTATCAGTACT
>Ga0302046_10003440_pt1 | contig 14310 bp, 12 predicted proteins | sample RVTome_11_FD_200261 | JGI IMG/M metagenome (GOLD analysis project Ga0302046, IMG submission 200261) | Soil microbial communities from uranium-contaminated site in the Upper Colorado River Basin, Wyoming, United States - RVT147D111 (version 2) ...
CTTGCTGGGGGCCGCCCTGGCCGTGTTTGTGTTGCGCCAGCCGGTAACCATCGCCGTCAAGGCCGTCAGCGGGCGGCGCACCCGCCAGCAATTCTGGCCCGCCCTAGCCTGGGCCGTAGTCTACACACTTATTGCCACAGCGTTGCTGAGCCCCCTATTGCTCGGCGGACAAGGCCGGCTTCTATGGCTGGGCGTGCCTGGCTTACTGGTGTTCGGCTGGCACTTGCGGCTGGTTCAGCAGCGCCGCGAGCGGCGCCGGCCCGGCGTTGAAATCCTGGCGGCGGGCGCGCTGGCGTTGAGCGCGCCGGCCGCGTACTGGGTAGCCGGCGGTGCCTCCAACTGGATCGGGCTGTTGCTGTGGGGAATCGGCGGGTTCCAGGCAGCGGCTTCCATCGTTCACGTCTATTTGCGCCTCGAGCAACGCCAACGCTCCGAACCGCCTCCCCTGCGAACCAGGCTGGCCGAGGGCACCCGCTCACTCGCCTACCATGGGTTCAACCTGGGTGCCAGCCTGATGTTGGCCACGGTGCTCGGCTTGTCGTGGCTGCTGCCGATGGCCTTTTTGCTGACCGGGCTGGATGCGCTCGACGGGGTGCTGCGGCCGGCGACAGGCGCCCGCCCGGCCGCCATTGGCATGCGCCAACTGCTGGCCAGTGCCGGCTTCTTCACCCTGGCTTCGGCAGCCTTTCTTCTCGGCTAACACAACGGACGGTCACAAGCGATCGCGCCGCGGATCATAGCGCCGTTCACGTTTACGCTGGCCCTGGCGACGTTTCTGCTCCAGGCGGCGCTCTTCGGCGCCGGCCGGCGGCCTTGCTTGGCGCCGCGGCTTGGGAGGCTGGACCGCCCGCCGGATCAGCGCCTGCAGACGTTCGATGGCCTCCTGACGGTTATGTGACTGACTCCGGTGGCGTTTGGCCTCGATGATCAACGTACCCAGTTGGCTGATGCGCTTGCGCGCCAGGTGACGCAGCCGCTGCTTAACATCGGGCGGCAGGGCCTGGCTGGCATCTAGATCGAATCGAAGCTGGACAGCGCTTGCCGTACGGTTAACCTTCTGGCCGCCAGGCCCTGACGCCCGGATGAACTCGAATCTGATATCACCCTCGGGGATGGACAGCTCATCATTGATCGGGATCATGGGCTGAGCATACCAAAGGGCGGGTTGTGGGCTAGGCGGCCAGCTCGGCCACGACCGCCTCCATCGCAACCAGCGCCTCAGCTTCGTCCGCGTGGAGCACTTCCACCTTGTCAGCCAGCCGCTGGCGCAACGCAAGCACCTGCTTGGCCGACAACGGAAAATCAGTGCCGGCTTCTCCGCCCAGCGCCATCAGTTCAGACCACAGACTCTCGTACTCTGCCTTCGAGCTGGCGCCTTCCACGAGATAGCGTTCGGCCTTCTCATCCAGCAACTGGCGGGCCCGGGCAAGTGCACCAGCGTCACCGGGCAGCGCCAGTTGGGCCAACTCGGTCCAGCCCTTGCCCAGACCCCGATAACGCTCGGCCAACGATTGAAGCGGCGCCGCCGCCAGCAGCTGGCCAGCTTCTTCCAGGAAATCGGCGAACAGCGGCCGGCACAGACCCCCGCCCGTTCCGTAGTGCTCAATGAAGTCGTAGACGCTGGTCAGGCCGCGCCAAAGATTGGGCCCCGGGTTGAACATCTGCCCCCAGCCATCCTTGGCCTCCGAGCGCAGGTCCTTGGCCCATTTGGCAAAGGCCTGCAGGGTGAAGTTCTTGAGTCTGGCGTTGGTGAGGCCATGATGACAGGCCCGCAGGCCATCGGTGACGGCCTGGTGCAGATCGATCCGGGCCGGCACCTGCACCACCTGCAGCAGGCGGTGCTTGTCCTTCTTGATGCGGCCTCGGGCCTTTGCCAATTGCTTGGCCGGCAGGTGGGCCGGCTGATCTGCCAGGTCTCCCAGGACGTAGTCTCCATCCTTCCCTTGGAAGACCACCAGGACGTGGTAACCGCCCCCGCTCCAGTAGTCCGGCAGGCCACGGGTTCCCAATTCAGCCATGTCCACCCAGGCAATGGCTGGCCCTTGCTTCAGCGCGGCATCAAGCTGGCTGGCCGCCTGCTTGGCGCCACCCGTCTCCTTGACCTCCACCTTGGCGCCCATGCGTTGGGCGGCTGCTCGCAGGTAACCCAGATCGTCGTGCCACAAGTGGCGACCGGCGATGTAGAAGGTGGACAGGTTCTCCTTCGCGTAGTGAAAGGAAAACACACCGGCGCCGATGCCGCCGGCGATGCCAAAGATCATCGCTTCGCTATAGGGCTTGCCATCATGGTCCGCCCGCAGGCCGGCATTGGCCAGCAGGCTGCGCAAGGCCGTTGCCCCCGGCACACTGCCAGGCATATGCATAAAAGGCTGCGAGTGATCATGGGCTGGGGGCGCCTGCTGCAAGGTCATGCGTCTTGCGCTGGCATAGGATTCGCCGGTCTTTTCCATCCGCTGGCGAATCCTTTGTTTGAGGTTCTTCTGCTGCGTCATCGTCTCGACTCCCACGCGCGGCCCACCCGGCGGACCTGCGCTCCGCCCCGGTTGGCCGCTGGAGGTCGGTAGACGACGCCAACGGTCGTCCCAAGGAAAGGATCCCCTTTACCCTGCCGTTCGGGGCAGCGCAGGTGCCCGATTGCAGGGTCTGGCGTGGGACGCCGCCGATCATGATGCTAACACAGGTCGGGCCGAGCGAAAACGCCTTACACGTCGGGATTAAGGGCGGCCACCAATTCGGTGCCCGCGCCGGCCCGCTCAAACAAGCCAGCACGCTCGATCCGTCCGATCAAGTCGATCCAATGTTGGCGGCGCGGATCGGCGGCCAGCACTTCGTTCATCAGACTGGCGGCGGCGGGCACATCGGCCGGGACATCCGCCAGATTGAGCGCCTGCCAGTAGCCCATTTCCTCCAGCTCGGGCGCCAACTGTCGCGCCTGCGCCCAGAGTTCGAGCGCCCGGCCGTGGTCACCGCCTTCCATTGCCTGGTGCCCCTGGCTGTCGATCAATTGAGCGTGTCGCAGCCGCACCAAGCGCCCCAGCTCGGTCAACGGGTCGTCGGCCTCATCCACCCGCAAGTCATAGACCGGCCGCCATTCGGCCGGATCTTTGTAGGCAGGTGGGTCGCCCTTGACCACCCGCAGCGCGGCCGATTGCATGCCGCGGATGTCGCCATCCTCCAGCTGGGCGGCCTGCATCGCTGCCAGCATGCGCTCAGCCAGGTCGCCGCTGGCGGCCCGGTACGCGGCCGACATGGCTGCCACCACCGTGGGGCGTGTCATCATATTGGCCTGTACACTGAATCCGTCGCCAGTCTCATGGCCGGCATACTCGATGCAGCCGTCCCCGGTCCAGGCGGCCACCCTGCCCTCGGCATCGACCACGGCTAATTGGCGTTGATGGGCGCCGTCATCGGTCGCCACCAGGGCATCGACGACCTTCTGTGCTGGCAGCCCTTGGCGCAGCAACGCCAGGCCCAGGGGCCCAAAGCGGATGTTGCCCAGTGCTTGGGTTGCCACAGCCCCGGCGCCGGCGGCCAACCACGGTACGAAGTTGCCCACCGTCATTTGATGGGTCTGGACAGCAACGCCGAAGTGACCGCTGTCGGGGTCCCTGGCTACGACGCTGTAGGTGGTGTGGAGTTCGTAGGTCGGGTGGCGCATGCGGGCCTCCTGAGTCTGGGCAATTGAGTCCGGCCGGGCCCGCGCTGGCCGGCCCGGCTCATTCCTTCCCTTAGGTCGGCCGGCTCAGTGGTGGTGATCACCATCATGGACATGACCGTGTTGGCGTTCGGCGTCGGTCGATGGGCGGACCTCGGTCACTTCCACATCGAAGGTCAGCTTCTCGCCGGCCAACGGATGGTTGGCGTCGATCGTAACTTCATCCCCCTGAATCTCGGTAACGGTCACAATCCGATCAGCGCCGTTTGATTCGGTGCGGAATCGCATGCCAACCTCGATCTCGTCGATGCCTTCAAACTGCTCGCGCTCGATCGTCTCAACCAGGCCTTCGTCGCGCTGGCCATAGGCTTCGGCCGGCTCGACCGTGACCTCAAAACTGTCTCCCGCTTGCTTGCCTTCCAGGGCCTGCTCTAATCCAGGAATCAGGTTGTCATGACCATGGATGTAGCCGAGCGGCTCTTCGCCCTGGGATGAGTCAAGAGTCTCCTGGGCCTGATCACGCAGGGTGTAGTGGAAATACGCCACGCGGTCTTTCGCAATCTTCATCTACCTCTCCATTCTCGATCGGAACGTAGCTGGCTGCATTGGTTTGCCAACGGCTAGTAGCGTTCTTGCCAGCCTTCAGCAGTGTCGATCGCCTCCAGCGCCGGGCCGTAGACCTGCGTCCATGGGCGTCCGTGCTGGTTGGCAATCGAGGTCAACTCCTGGAGCCGTTGGACCGAAGTATTCGCCAGAAACTCATCTTGCTCAGCGGCTGGCATCCCCGGTGCCTCTTGCCAGATGGCGCGACCGGCCAGGAAGCCGGAGGCGCCGGCGCGGCAGGCAATCTCGGTCTGCAGCTTGAACGTATCGTAGCCAACTCCGGCGCTGAGCAGCACCCAAGGGACACCGGCGGCGTTGGTCAACTGCCGGCAGTGCTCGGCCATTCTGGCTTCATCGGTCTCGTGATCGGGATCATCGGGGAACTCGGCCTTGAGAACATCAATGCCCAGCGGGCACAGCCGTCGTGCGGTTTCAATCACCATGTCCGGCTTGCGCTGGGCGAATTCGGCTGTGCCCTTCTTGGGTCCATCAACGACGTGATAGGTCATGGGTTCCACGAGAAGGGGAATGTCGTGCTGCCGGCATTCGGCGGCGGCGGCTTCGACGAACGCCTCCTGCTCAACGGCGCTTGCACTGCCGGGGTTATAGTACAGAAGCAGCTTGACTGCCGACGCCCCCATCTGCTTGATCTTCTCCACGCTCCAGCCGTCAGCGGCCGAGGTCAATCGATCGCCGTCGGCATCGTCGTATCCGGTTGCCTCCAGGCTGACCAGGAACCCCTGCCGGCCCAGGATGCTGCCTTTGGCCAACGCGGCCGAGGCGCCATAGACCGGATCAATCAAGATGGCACTGGAATGAGGCCCAAGGTGCTTGAGCAATGTGAGCTTGTAGTCTTGCATCTGTTGGTAGTCGACCGATTTGGGGTCGTCGGGGTTGAGCGCCCGGCGCAGCGAACCCCGGTGATCCAGCGCCGTGATTGTCAACAGGCCATGCTCATTGGCCAACTCCTGCAAGCCACGAACCTTGCCCAAAGTCAGTGATGGAGCCATGGTGGACCTTCCTCCTCAGCTTGCGCCGCAGTCGTCATGTCAGGTTTCCATTGTATTGTACGCAATCGAGCCGGCTTCATTGGCCCCACCGAGGCACTCAGGCTGACTGCCGCCTCGATAGAGGCCGGGTTGACAAGGTTGCCTCACAGCCACCCTGTTTCTTCGGACACTCGCCCCGCACCAATCGGGCCGAATGATGTGCTGGACGGACCAAATCGTGGCAGAATCATAGGGTTGCGCCGACCCACCCCTCACGCAGAAAGCGTCCCCGATGACCAGCCAACCTGCCATCCTTGCCGAAGACCTTACCTATCGCTACAACGGCGAGCTTGCCGTCGACCATATTGGCTTTTCGGTTGCCCCGGGCGAGATACTTGGCCTCCTTGGTCCGAATGGAGCCGGCAAGTCGACAACGGTACAGATGCTGACTGGGCAGCGGCCGCCGCTCGAAGGCAGGGCGCTCGTGCTGGGCCTCGACGTGGCCCAACAACCGAAGGCGATCCAGGCGCGCATCGGGGTCTGCTTTGAAACCAGCAACCATTACGAGCAGCTATCCGGAGCCGACAACCTGGCACTGTTCGCTCGCCTGTTCGATGTACCCGACTTCGATCCGGGGCTGCTCCTGGAGCGGGTCGGGCTCGACAGCCGAGGCAACGATGCCGTCGAGCGTTACTCGAAGGGCATGAAGCAGCGACTGATGGTGGCCCGGTCGCTGGTCAACCGGCCGGAGATCCTGTTTCTGGACGAACCGACCGAGGGCCTCGATCCGACCTCGGCCGCTTCGATTCGGCGGCTCATCGAAGACGAACGCGATCGGGGGGCAACGGTATTCCTGACCACGCACGATATGCACGAAGCCGACAAGCTGTGTGACCGGGTCGCCTTTATCAACCAGGGAGAGATTGTCGCTCTCGACACGCCGCATAACCTGAAGCAGCAGTACGGCCAGCGGCAGCTCCGGGCCCAGGTGGTCGGGCCGGATGGTGCGTTGGACGTGCGCCACCTACCGCTCGATCAACCCGACACGCCGGACGCCGTCGGCCGGCTGTTCCGCGAGGAACGGGTGGTGACTGTCCACACCGAAGAGGCAACGCTGGAAGACATCTTCATCCAGCTGACCGGCAGGGGGCTGGTGTGAGCCTGCTGCGCCGCATTGGCACCCTGATCGCCAAAGATATCCGGCTGTACTACCTCAACCGGTTCTTCGCCTTTATCACCGTCATGTCGCTGGTGTTCTTCCTGGCAGCTTACTTCCTGTTGCCACGCCAACAGGAAGACACCACCCGGCTTGGCTATGTCGGACCCGCATTGCCGGCTCTCTTCGAGCAGGAGTCCGGTGGCGACGGCGTTTTCTTCGTTTCCTTCGACGAGACAAGCGCCTTGCGTCAGGCAATTCTGGATGGGGACATCGCCGCCGGAGTTCGGATTCCGAGCGATATGGTCGAGCGGCTCGAAGCCGGCGAGCGCCCGGCGGTCGATCTGTACGCCAGCGGGTCCATCCCAACCGAGTTCCGCCAGATCTACGCCCTGGTGGTTGAGGAGCTGGTCTTCGCCTGGACCGGCGACACCCTGTCGTTTGAAGTCGAGGAGGAAATCCTTGGGCCAGACATGGCAGGTCAGCAAGTGGCGCCGCGCAATCGCATGCTGCCCCTGCTCTCGGTCTTGATCCTTATGATGGAGACTCTGGGCCTGGCCAGCCTGATCACGACCGAACTTACCTGGGGGACTTTGCGGGCACTGCTCGTGACTCGAGTCGGCTTCGGGACGCTGTTCGTCAGCAAGGGTGTCACCGGGGTCTCGTTGGCCTTTGTCCAGGCAGCCCTGCTGCTGGCGGTAACGGGTGGCCTGGCCACCGAACCGCTCCTGCTTATCTCCTTTTTGTTGGCTGGTTCCCTGCTGGTGACCGGCATCGCGTTCCTGGTGTCATCGGTCTCGAAGGACATGCTCAGTGTGACCGGCCTGGGCGGCCTTGTACTCATCTTGCTGGCGATTCCCGGGTTGACCGTCCTCTTGCCGGGTCTGACGTCCGGCTGGATTCGTCTGATCCCCTCGTATTATCTTGTCGAGCCGATGTACCGAGTGATCAACCTGGGTGCGAGCTGGTCGCAGGTCGGTAGCCAGCTGTTGACGCTGGTCGCCTATGCGGCAGTCATTGTGGCGGCCGGCGTGTGGACCCTGCGGAGGCGATTCTCATGAATCTGCGACGGATTGGCATCCTATTGGCCAAGGAGACCCTGCAGGGACCCCGCAATGTCATGTTCATCATGGCGGTGGTGGCACCGGTCGCCTTCACATTGGTCGTTCGTCTGGTATTTGGCGACTTGTTTGCCGGCCTTCCCACGCTGGGGCTGGTCGACCAGGGGGACTCATCGCTGGCGGCCCGGGCCGGACAAATGGAATCGATCCGGCTGCGCACCTTCGACAGTGGGGATGAACTGCGCCAGGCGGTCGCCGACGGGAGGGCGGATATCGGCATCATCCTGCCGGCCGGATTCGACCAGCTGGCGGCCAGTCAGGGCCGGATCCAATTGACCGCTTACGTATGGGGAGAGAGCCGGCTTGACCATCGTGCGCTGCTGGCCACGGCGCTGGTCTCCATGATCAGGGATGTCTCGGGGCAAGAATCTCCGATTGAGATACACCAGCAGACGGTCGGTGAACAAGTTGCCAGTTGGGAGCAGCGAATCTTCCCGTTCATCGTGCTCATCAGCATTGTGATCGGCGGCGTGCTCGTGCCGTCCTCGTCCCTGGTCGAGGAAAAAGCCCGCCGGACCTATAACGCTTTGGGGATCACACCCGCCACCGTCACCGACGTGCTCATCGCCAAGGGAGCCCTTGGGGTGCTTCTGAGCGTGGCCATGGGGGTACTCACGCTGGTCCTCAACCAGGCCTTGGGACGACAACCGGCGCTGCTGCTGCTGGCATTGTTCATGGGCGCCGTCTTGGCCTCTGGCTTCGGCGTCGTGTTGGGCGCCTTGGTCGACGACATCAACACGTTGTTCGCCAGCCTCAAATCCCTGGGCATCGTGCTCTACGCACCTGCCCTGTTCGAGCTGTTCCCGTCTCTGCCCCAGTGGATCAGCCGCCTGTTCCCCACCCACTATCTGATGGCCCCCGTGCTTGCCATCGTTCAGGATGACGCTGGCTGGAGCCAAGTGGGACCAGATCTGGCGATCCTTGCCATCCTGATCCTGCTGACCATCGGGGTTATTGGCCTGCTCGGCCGTCGCGGCCGGTTGCAGCCGGTGGCGGGCTGACAGCACGGCGTCATGGAACTCGCCCGACGGGGCGTTGCTTGCCTACAAGGCCGATCATCGCATTCAGCACGGGGGCGAATGGCAGCGCCACACATAGCCTAAGAGCGGAGACCTGCGCCACAGTCTTCGCAACCGCGTGCCCCCGCCAAGTGGCACCCCTCTTCTCCAATCCTGATCAAGACGCCCGCTGGCCGTCGTTCCGCTAGGACCTGCGGGGCCTTGCCACCAATTTAGGTTTCCCTTATATATGGGGAATAGTCGATATCGGGGGAGTTGACCTGGGGCTCCCCGCCGCGGGTCGCGTTTTCGACAGGCCCACCAGGCGGCCTTTGTAGCGAGCGCCGCCGCGGCTGGTCCGCCCCATACCATGACAACACCTAGCTTGTTCGAGATCGCAACCAGGATCCTGTTGTTGCTGACCGCCGTCCTGACGGCGGCCGATTGGATCCGTCAACGCGGACGAGTTCGGCTGCAAATCAGTTTGCTGTTCGCCACCCTGGCGGCGGCCATTCTGGTGGGCCTATTGAGCGATTTGGGAGTCGCTACCGGCCGCCCTGGCAGCCTATTGGCGCAGACCGGACTGCTGGCACATCCGCTGATCCTGCTCTGGTTGGTGACCGACCTGCATCCGGTCGGCAAGCGGCCCCTGGTTGCTGCCACGGCCGCCTTCCTCGTCCTCAGTCTCATCCTTGGTCTCTCCGCCTCGTCGGCGCCGCCGCTCCTGACAGTGCTGGCGGTTGTCTACTTCGTCGGGGTCGAAAGCGTTGCCGCCTATCTGATCATTCGGCTGGCGCGCAACCGCCAGGGCGTGTTACGCCGGCGGATGGTGCTGGTCGGTCTGGGCTCCGGTCTGCTGGCCGCCGCCATCCTCACCCTGGGTGTTGGACTGCTGCCCGACGCCCGACTAGCCTGGGCCCAGGAGGCACCCACTGTCCTGGCAACGGCCAGCGCAGCCTGTTATTACCTGGGCTTCGTACCCCCACGTTGGCTGCGCCGCGCCTGGCTGCTGGCCGAATTGGAGCGGTTCTTGGCCGTCCTGTCCAGGTTGCAGCCGACAGGCGAGGCCCGACAAATGGGGCAGGCCCTACAGAGTGCCGCAACCCGGGTCGTCGGCGCCGCCGGCAACCATGTCGGCTGCCACCTGCCCGAAACTAGCACGCTGGCGTTTGTGGGTGATATCGAACTTACGCTTGAGCCCGAACTTATCCAGAGATTGATGGCCGGCGCTTCGGATCACATTCCGGATCTGGCTCAAAGCAAGATCAGCCTGCTAGACCTGGATCCGCCGGCTGGAACTTACTCCGCCTTCCTGGTGCCGCTGCATGCGGGCGACACCTTCTGGGGGGCCCTGATCCTCTTCCCGGGCGGGCGGACCCTGTTCCCGCAGGACGATCTGGCCCTGCTCGACCTCATGGCGCGCCAGATCCGGCTGCAGTTAGGCTACGGCGCCCTTCTCGAACAGGAACGCCAACTGGCCCAAGCGCTGCGCCAGCAGAACGACTTGTTGACGCGCAATGCGCTGTACCTGGCACAGATGCGCGATCCGGTGTGGATCCTGGACAACAATGACGTGACGGTTGAAATCAATCCGGCCTTCGAGGCCCTGTTCGGCTACACACGTGACGAGGCCGTTGGCATGCCGATCGACCAGTTCTTCGATGGGCCGAATTTGGCGATCATCCATACAGAATTCGCCAAACGCGCCCGCGGCGAATCGACCACCTACGAGGTCGAAGTCCTAACGAAGACCGGTGTCCCGTTGCCCGTCATTATCACCGGCTCCCCGATCATCGAGCAGGGCCGCGTGATAGGGAAGATCGGCGTGGTCAAGGACATAAGGGCGCAGAAAGAGTTTGAAGCCGAACTGCGGCAGACAGCGAATCGCTTGGAGGCGGTAAACAAGGAGCTGGAGACCTTCTCCTATTCGGTCTCCCACGACTTGCGCTCCCCGCTGCGGGCGATCGACGGTTTCTCGCGTATCCTGATCGAAGAACATGGCCGTGATCTCTCCGCCGAAGCACAAGGCTACCTGGACCGGATTCGCGGCAATGCACAACGTATGGGAGAGATGATCGGCCACCTGCTGAGCTTCTCCCGTCTTGGCCGCCAGGCAATCGACGAACAGGTGGTTGACCTAAACCAGGTGGTGACCGAGGCGTTGGAAGAGGTTCGGTCGGAGTGGCAGGGCACTGAACCAGGGGTCCGTGTCCATCCGCTTCCGGTCTGCCGCGGTGATCAACAGCTTCTGAGGCGGGTATTCGCCAACTTGATCAGCAACGCTGCCAAATTCAGTCGGGAAGCCGACGAACCCCAGATTGAAATCGGTGCGGACACCAAGAACGGCTCGACCGTGTACTACGTTCGGGATAATGGCGTCGGCTTTGATATGGCGTACGCAGACAAGTTGTTTGGCGTGTTTCAGCGCCTGCACCGGCAGGAGGACTACGAAGGCACCGGAGTTGGCCTGGCTACTGTCCAACGCATCATTCATCAGCATGGCGGCCGAATTTGGCCCGAGGCCGAGGCCGGAAGAGGCGCCACATTCTTCTTCACACTGGGGGAGGACAACAGTGACGACGAACCATCCAATTGAGATCCTGCTGGTTGAGGACAATCCGGACGACGTCGAGCTGACCCTCAACGCTTTCCGCAGGCACAAACTCGCCAACCAGATCCATGTCGTCCGCGACGGCGAAGAGGCGCTCGACCTGTTGCTAGGTGGCGGGCTGGAACGACCACGGGCCCGTCCAAAGTTGATCCTGCTCGACCTAAAGCTGCCCAAGGTGGATGGACTCGAAGTGCTGGCCCAGCTCAAGGCAGACGAGCGGGCCAGGTCGATCCCCGTCATCATGCTTACCTCGTCGACCGAAGAGAGTGACATCGTCCGCAGCTATGAGCTTGGCGTCAACAGCTACATCGTGAAACCCGTGGACTTCGATCGCTTCACCGAGGCGGTCCGCCAGCTTGGCCTGTACTGGTTATTGCTAAACCGGTCCCCCGACGCCTGATGACAGATCCTAACGCGATGCCGCCTGAGGCTGGTTCGATGTCGCAGGAAAGGCGTTCGATCACGGTTCTAATCGTCGAGGATCTGCTGTCGGATGCGGAGCTGATGGTCCATGAACTCATGGGGGCCGGCTTCGAACTGGCGTGGGAACGCGTCGAGACCGAGACCGGGTTCGAGCAGGCACTCAGCCCCGATATTGACATCATTCTGGCGGACTACAACTTGCCCCAATTCAATGCACCACAGGCCCTGGAGGCGCTCAAGAAGCGCGGCCTGCCCATCCCCTTCATCGTAGTCACCGGCAGCATAAGTGAGGAAGTCGCTGTTGAGTGCATGAAAAACGGCGCCGCCGACTATCTGCTCAAGGACCGGCTTGCCAGGCTCGGGCCGGCCGTCAAGCAAGCGCTCGAGGGACAGGACGTGGCCCGGGCGCGCCAAGCGGCCGAGGCCGAGCGCGACCGGTTGGCCCGCATCCTCGAATCGACCACCGATCTGGTGGGCATGTCCGACCCCGAGGGCCATAGCCTGTATATAAACAGTGCCGGCCAGTCAATGCTGGGCATGGCACCCGGGGCTCATGCTGGCCGGCCGATCCGCGAGTTCCATCCGCCTGCAAGTTGGGACCGGTTGGAAAACGAAGCCATCCCCCATGCCATCGAACATGGGGTCTGGAGCGGTGAAACCGAGTTCTTGACTCAGCAGGGTGCCCGCATACCGGTCCTGCAGGTCGTTCTGGCGCATTATGACCGCCAGCGCTCCGTCGAGTTCCTGTCAACCATCGCCCGCGACATCAGCGACATCAAAGCCTTTGAGCTGCGCACGCATGAGCAACTGCAGCGCCTGCGCGCCCTGCGCGCCATCGATCTGGCCATCACCGCCAGTTTGGACCCGCGGTTGACATTCGAGGTGCTGCTCGATCAACTGACGACGGTCCTAAGCGTCGATGCCGCGGCCATCTTGCTGTTTGACCCCGATGGCCAAACCCTCAACTACGCCGCCGGCCGCGGCTTCAAATCCCCCGCGCTGCAGCACAGCCATCTGCGGTTGGGAGAAGGCCAGGCCGGGCGGGCGGCACTATCGCGCGAGCCCTTGCATATCCTGCGGCTAGCGGAACATGAGGACGCGTTTGCCCGGGCACCGCTGATCCAGGCGGAAGGGTTTGTCTCCTATTTCGCCGTCCCACTAGTCGCCAAAGGGCAAGTCAAGGGCGTGTTGGAGCTGTTCCACCGGAGTCTGCTGGATCCGAACGACGACTGGACCGAGTTTCTCGAGGCGTTGGCCGGGCAGGCGGCGATCGCCATCGACAATGCTCGCCTGTTCGACAATCTACAGCGCGTCAACGTTGAACTGATGCACGCTTATGACGAGACGATCGAAGGCTGGGCCAGGGCTCTCGAATTGCGCGATATCGAGATCGAAGGGCACGCCCGGCGAGTGACGAACTTCACGGCCCGCCTGGCGCGAAGGCTGGGGATTTCAGAAGGCGATCTGTCGCACATGCGCCGCGGCGCCCTGCTCCACGACATCGGGAAGATGGCGATCCCGGACCACATCCTGCTCAAACCAGACACCTTGGACGATGCCGAGTGGGAGATCATGCGTAAGCATCCGGCGTATGCCTTTGAGATGCTTTCTCCAATCGAGTTCCTGCGGCCGGCGCTCGATATTCCCTACGCGCACCATGAAAAGTGGGACGGCACCGGCTATCCGCGCGGGCTAAGGGCTGACCAAATCCCGCGAGCGGCCCGCGTCTTCGCCGTAGTCGATGTCTGGGATGCATTGACCTCCGACCGCCCCTATCGGCCGGCCTGGAAAGCCCAAAAGGCACTTGACTTTCTGCAGGAGCAGGCTGGCACTCACTTCGACCCTGTGATCGTGCCCGAGTTTCTGGCGATGGTCGAGGCGGGCGAGCTCGGCTGAAGATCAGTTGAGAGCCACGAACACGCAGCCGCCAGAACTCTGGCGGAATTCAGCGGGCGATGAGCCTTCATTGATTTTTATAGTGTCTTAGCGTCGTTGTTTCGTTCGATCTACGGCGCTGAGGTGTGCTCGGGCCAGGGAACTTTGACCCATTGGGTGTAACCGTGCTTCTCCGCGGTGTACAAGCGGGCGAACGACGGCTGGGGGCAACCGGGCTCATCTTGAACCCAGGCCGGCGGTGAACTGACGTGGATTGGTGTGAACACCAACTGCCCCGCCTGGCAGACCCAGGCCTCAACCAAGTAGCCCCGGTCATCGTCCTCCGTCATCCAAACCGCGTTCCATACAATCTGGACCTCATTTCCATTCCGGCTGGCCCGGACGTTGGTCGGCGGCTTGTACAGCACCGAGAACGGCAATCTACCGTTGTAGACAGGCGCCTCGAACAGATCGCCGCGGAAGACATCCAGCAGGTCGGCCCGGACCCAACAGCGGTCGACATAGGTCCAGGGGTCCACATAGACCCACGTTCCCTGGTCGTTGCGGCCATGGATTTCGACGCGGTCGGTCGGATACAGACCCCACTCGTATAAGTAGGCGGCACCCGGGCCATAACGGCAATTGGCCTGTGCCAGCACCCGGGCATCGGGCGGATCATACGTTGGCGTCGGTGTGATGGATGGCGTTCGGCTCGGTCGCACTGTCGGCGTGGTAGTGCCGGCTGGCGTGAACGTCGGACTGGCCGTCGGAGTGGGGCTGGACGTCGGAGTCCAACTTGGAACAGGACTGGTGGTCGCCGTTGGCTCTGCCGTCAGCGAGGCGGTGAGGCTTCGAGCGATCGTTGGGAAGGCGGTGGGT
>Ga0302046_10003442_pt1 | contig 14309 bp, 11 predicted proteins | sample RVTome_11_FD_200261 | JGI IMG/M metagenome (GOLD analysis project Ga0302046, IMG submission 200261) | Soil microbial communities from uranium-contaminated site in the Upper Colorado River Basin, Wyoming, United States - RVT147D111 (version 2) ...
TGGGGGACTAAGACGATCCTTAAAGGTTGTCCATTATCGTTTCATTCGCCCCGTCCAATCCTTCTACTTGAGCTAATAGGGGTTTGTCACACAAGCTCACGGCTTAATTCAGGAGGACTAATTAGCACCAGATGACTCTGTCTCATAGGATTTAAGGTAGCTTAACGATCCAATATCATAGTAGAATAAATATCCACCCAAAAAGAGGATAGTCCCTTTTGGGTGGTTTTTAATTTGAACGTTCATAAATCTAAACCCACCCCCTCAATTTAGCCGCTTCGGCGACGCGTTCAACAGCCACCAGATAGGCCGCCAACCGATTATGGACCTTCTTGGCCTGGGCCATATGGTGGATGGCATGAAATGCGCCGGTCATTTTTTCATCCAGGCGCTCGTGGACAACCTTTAGAGGCCAATAATAGTTGTAGGCGTTTTGCACCAGTTCGAAATAGCTAACCGTTACGCCACCGGCATTGCACAAAAAGTCAGGTATGACATAGCTGTTGTTTTCGTGCAAAATCCTGTCGGCTTCGGGCGTGGTTGGCCCATTGGCCAATTCGGCCACGATGTTAGCCTTGATCCTGCCGGCATTTGTCTCGGTAATCACGTTTTCCAAAGCAGCGGGGAACAGAACGGTCACATCCAGCTCCAATAACGCTTCATTCGTAAGCGGAGTCGTGTCAGGCATATCGACCACCGAGCCGGTCTCTTTTTTGTGCTGCCTGGTTAGCTCAAGATTAAGCCCGTTTTCATTTAAGACGCCGCCCTTTGAGTCCGAGACGGCGATGACATTCAGGCCCAAGATTTCCTGGGCCAGTTGGTGCGCATATTGGCCGGCGTTGCCGTAACCCTGGATGGCTGCCGTAGCTCCCTGCAAATCGATGCCCAGCACCCGCGCTGCCTCGCGAGCGGTATAGACCCCCCCACGAGCCGTGGCATCGTCGCGCCCGGCCGAGCCGCCCAGGGCCAGGGGCTTACCCGTAATGACCCCGGGCACCATATGGCCGCGAATCGTGCTATACTCGTCCATCATCCAGGCCATAATTTGGGGATTTGTATATACGTCGGGCGCAGGAATGTCGGCCTCTTCACCCAGAATTTTCCACACGGCCCGCATGTAGCCCCGCGCCAGCCGTTCTTGTTCGGTGGGTGACAGTTCCTTTGGATTGCAAGTTACGCCCCCTTTGCCGCCCCCCAGCGGAATATCGACCGCAGCCGTTTTCCACGTCATCCAGGCGGCCAGGGCCCTGATCGTATCGATGGTTTCGTCGGGATGCCAGCGTAGCCCGCCTTTGCAGGGTCCGCGAGCATCGCTATATTGGACACGATAGCCTTTGAAGATTCTGACACTCCCATCATCCATACGGATCGGGATATTGACCGTCAGTTCACGCATTGGTTCGCGCAGGAAGGCGTGGGTGGCCGGGTCCAGGCCCAGGATGGCTGCGGCTTCATCGAGTTGGCGTTGGGCAATCATAAACGGATTGTTTTCTGACATTATCGATACCTTTCCTTAGAAATGGTGCAAACGTATCTTCTCAAATAAAGGGCTTTTGTAGGACAAACTTAAGTTTGTCCTACACCTCCCCGAATTATCGAGAGGATACGTGCAATACCTCAAAAAAAAAGCGAACCTTTTTAAGCATGGTTCGCCCAGGGTTAACCGGCAATTCGTTCGTTGACACCTCCTTGTGTAACACGCCTGATCAGGCATTTCGAATCATTCGGTTTGGATGATGCCGTTTGGCCAGGCTGCATAAAGAGAGCACCGGGTTACTGCTGCAACTGCTCCCTTAACACCTGCACTGCCAGTTGCGGATTGGCTTTGCCCCGCGTAACCCGCATGACCTGACCGACCAAAAAATTAATGATGGTCTCTTTGCCACCCTTGAACTGCACGATGGCATCGGGATTGTCGGCCAGGATTTGTTGGACCAGTGGGATCAATTGGCTCTTGTCACTGATCTGTTGCAGCCCTAATTCATTGACAAGCTCCTCAGGTGAGCGCCCCGTTTCGAACATAACCCTGAGGACCTTCTTGGCGGCGTTTTGGTTGATCGTGTCGGCACAAACCAATTTGATGAGCGTGACCAACTGTTCTGGCCTTATCTTTAGTCCGGTCACATCGACCTGATGCTCACCTAACAGAAAGAACAGTTCACCGGACACCCAATTGCTGATCAGTTTGGGTGTCACTTCGCTCGTATCGCTCGCCGCCGTGACGACCTTGTCATAGAACTCGGCCACGGCTCGATCTTCGGCCAGGGTCGCGGCTTCTTTTTTGGTCAAGCCGTAGTCGTGAACGTAGCGAGCAATCTTGGCCTGGGGCAGCTCAGGCAAGGCGGCCTTGATCGTTTCAATCCAGGCCGGCTCCAGGTCGAGCGGCGGTAAATCCGGCTCCGGGAAGTAACGGTAGCCGGTATCGCCTTCTTTGGTTCGCTGTAAGAAGGTTACGCCGCGATTCTCATCCCAGCCTCGTGTGACCTGCTCGATGACCCCGCCGTCATTCAGGACGTTGGTCTGGCGTTCGATTTCGTAGGCGATGGCATTCCGCACCGAACGGAACGAGTTGAGGTTCTTGATCTCAACCTTGGTGCCCCACTGGCCCGTATCCGCATCTTTTAAAGACAGGTTGACTTCGCACCGCATCGCGCCTTTTTCCATATCGCCGGTGCTGACTCCCAGGTAGCGCACCAGTTGGCGCAGTTTCGAGACGTAAGCATAGGCCTCATCAGCCGAGTTTATATCCGCTTCGGTCACGATTTCCAGGAGCGGCACGCCGGCCCGGTTCAGATCGACCAGGCTGTGGTTGTTGACGTGGGTTAGCTTGCCCGTATCCTCTTCCAGATGCGCCCGCCGGATGCGGATGCGCTTGGGCTCAACGGCATCCTCCGGCTCGATGTCGATATAGCCGTCGCGACAGAGGGGCAGTTCGTATTGCGAAATCTGGTAGCCTTTGGGCAAATCGGGATAGAAGTAATTCTTGCGAGCGAAGACGTTATGCGGTTGAATCTCGCAGTTGAGGGCCAAACCGGTCATAATCGTATATTCGACGGCCCGCTGGTTGATGACCGGCAGCGTGCCGGGCAGGCCCAGGCAGATGGGGCAAACATGGGTGTTGGGGGCAACGCCGAAGAAATCCGCACTACAGCCGCAGAACATTTTGCTAGTCGTATTCAATTCGACATGCACTTCCATGCCAATGACCGGTTCGTATTTCATAGATCAGGCCTCGCCCGTTTCGTGGTCATGATACAGAGGACATTATAATCAAGAATGAATTTGGGGCAACGTCGGTAATGGATGCTCAGGAAAGCCATTCATAGGGCTTGCATAGTTTGGGATTTTTTAACCACGGATTTCACGGATTTCACGAATTATTATCCTTTTTCTGTGTAATCGGTGTAATCCGTGGTTGATTTTGGACCATGTTCCTTCAACTGCGTAAGTCCTGATCTATTTACAGGATCAACATTGCATCGCCAAAGGAATAAAACCGATATTTTTCGGTAATCGCCACCTCATAAGCCTGGCGGATGAGGTCGACCCCGGCCAGGGCGCTGACCAGCATCAACAGGCTCGACCGGGGCAGATGGAAGTTGGTCAGCATTGCGTCCACAGCGCGAAAAGTATAGCCGGGATAGATGAACAAATCGGTTTCTTCTTCGATGGCGACAACTGATTTCCAGGGGCACATCTTCGGATCGAGACTGCTGGCTGCCCGGAGCGAACCGGTCAGGCCGGCGCTGTGTAAGGCGGCTGTTTCCAGGGTTCGCACCGCCGTCGTGCCCACGGCCACCAACCGCTTACCGGCTAACTTGGCCTGATTGATCCGGTGGGCGGTCTCGGCCGTGAGCCGGGCGTACTCCCGGTGAATTCGGTGATCCTCGATCTGCGCAGCCGTTACCGGCTTGAAGGTATCCAGTCCGATGTGCAAGGTGACGTAATCGAGCAGAACGCTTTTTTCACGCAGGGCCAGCAAAATTTCGGGCGTAAAGTGCAGACCGGCGGTCGGGGCAGCGGCAGAACCATCGTACCGGCTAAAGACGGTCTGGTAGCGTTCGGCATCGGCGACAGGTGTGTGAATGTACGGGGGCAGCGGTACGTGGCCAATATGGGCTAACAAGGCGCCGACAGGCCGGTTGAATTCGATCAGCCGGCGGGCTTCGCCTGAATCCTCGATAATGGTCGCAGTGAGGCGTGGAGAAGATGAGCCGTTGGCCCCGGCCGGTTCGATCTCGATCACCCCCCCCGGGCGCAGGCGTTTGCCGCCCACCAGGGCTTCCCAGCGGCGGTCATCGATCTGTTTGAGCAGCAACACCTCAACCTTGCCGCCACTTTGCTTGCGGCCAAAAAGTCGGGCGGGGATCACGCGGCTGTCATTGGCGACGAGCATGTCGCCGGGGTTCAACAGGTCTATCAAATCGGCAAAGACGTGGTGGCTGATCTGGCCGGTGCGGCGCTCGACGACCATGAGCCGGGAGGCATGGCGGGGTTCGATGGGCGTTTGGGCGATCAGTTCCGGCGGCAGGTGATAATCGAAGCGATCAAGGCGCACCGGTGACCTCGATTCGCTGGACAACGGGTTCACCTCGCTCACCGGTTTGGTCGATGGCGACGACACTGAGATCATAGGCGCCGGGGATAAGGCCAACCCAGACGTGACAAACCGACCAATGGGTAGCAGGATATCGTAAATCAAGGGCATTGGTTTGAACGGCCCCCCCCTGTCTGGCCAGATTCCGGCATGGGCCGGAGGGGTAGGCCAGGCCGGCCAGATTTCCGGCTGATGGCTGATCCCGCGTCAAGACTTGCACGGAGGCCAGATTGACCGGAAATGCAGGCTGCCCGGCTGTCTCTTCAGCCCGGATAGGTTGGCCGTTCACAAAAACTTCAACCGCCGCCAGCTTATTTGGGCCGGCGTGGAAACTCTCCAGGGGCAGCGGCCGGCCCACCTCGACCCGGATAACGTCCCTGGGCGGCACAAAATTCGAGCGCACCGGCCCCTGCGACGGACCGATCAAGGTCAACCGAAAGAATTCAGGAGCCTGGCAGGCGATGGTCAGCAAAACCAGCCCAAGGAACAATGAGGCAGGTGAGGTCAATTTTTTGCAGTCCACGCGCGAATAGCCTCTTTCGAGCTTAAGTATGGGGAAGATACACTGTATCGGACAACCGGAGCCAGATAGTCCAAAAAAAGCGCTGGACAATAAGCGTAGCGCCACTCTGTGTCAAAATTACGATATCACCAGGTTTAGATTACCATATTGAAATCTTTATGGCAAAAATGGGCCGAAAATCAACGGGTCTGTTCAACACTCACCGGGCCTGGCTGCTATTCGCACCCGATTTTTTAAGAAAAATAGAAATGACCTCTACTTGCACACATATAGGGTATTAATTAAATGACAGCGCCGCAAAGGGCAGGTCAAATGCCTCGGCTACGGCTTGATAGGTGATTTGATTTTTGTAGATGTTGACGCCCAGGGCCAGGGCCGGGTCCGCCCGAACGGCCGGCTCGAAGCCACGCTGGGCCAGCTTGAGCACATAGGGTAACGTTGCGTTCGACAGGCCGTAGGTGCTGGTGCGGGGAACGGCTCCGGGCATGTTGGCCACACAATAGTGGACAACGCCATCGATAAAGAAAGTGGGGTTGGAGTGAGTCGTGGGATGGGTGGTCTCGACGCAGCCGCCTTGATCGACCGCGACATCGACAATGACGCTGCCCGGCTTCATTTGCGAGACCATTTCGCGAGAAACCAGCTTCGGTGCTTTGGCCCCTTTGACCAGGACGCCTCCGATCAGCAAATCGGCGAAACGGGCGCCACGCATGATATTATGCGGGTTGGAGGCCCAGGTCGTAAACTTCCCGTGGAGGACCTCGCCGAGATAGCGCAGGCGGTCGATATTGATATCCAATAGGGTGACGCTGGCTCCCAAGCCCAGGGCCATTTGGGCCGCATTGGTGCCAACCACGCCGCCGCCGACAATAACCACGTTCGCCGGCCGCACGCCGGGGATGCCGCCCAGGAGTTTCCCCCGCCCGCCTTCGTGTCGCTCCAGGTAATGAGCCCCAATCTGAATCGACATCCGGCCGGCCACCTCGCTCATGGGCGTGAGCAAAGGCAGGCTCCCATTCGGCAGTTCGACCGTTTCATAGGCGATGCCGGTCACGCCGCTTTCGAGCAGGGCCCTGGTCAAGGCCTCGTCGGCCGCCAGGTGCAAATAAGTGAAAAGCACCAGTCCGGGACGCAAGTATTGATACTCCTCCGGCAGCGGTTCTTTGACCTTGACCACCATCTCGGCCTCGGTCCAGACGGCCTCGGCCGAAACAATGGTGGCTCCCGCTTCGATAAAATCCTCATCGTGAAAATAACTGCCTTCTCCGGCCCGGGTTTCGACCAGGACCGTGTGTCCCGCTTCGACCAGTTGATGGACGCCGCCCGGCGTCATCGAGACCCGGTACTCGTTATCTTTGATTTCTTTGGGGATACCAACGATCATCTTTGATCTCCTTTTTATTTATTGCTTTTACCCGACGGCCCACTCACCTTCGAGGACGGCATTGTCGTCGATGGTCTGCTGTTGGTCTAAATTGTTTATAAGCTGCACCTCGCCTTTGAGGGTTATGTTTCGGCCAAATTTTAGATCACCCGTGATGCTGAGTTGGGCGCAATCGACCAGCGAAGGAGCCCCATGCGGAAACCGCGCTTCCAGGTCGGTGATGAGTTTGTAGTAGTTTGAGTCCAGGGTAATGACGATTTGCCCCAGCTTGCGGGCCGGGTTGGGCCTGATCCCATGGAGGTCGTCGGTCAAGCGATAGGCGTCCGAACGCAGGGCTAACAGGTCGCCGCTGGTTTTGACCGGAGCAAACCGGGTTCGCGGCACGCGGATGGCCTGGGCTCCCTCAAAAACGGCGATGGCCGAACCCATGGCGGTCTCCAATTGGTAGACCGGGGTCGAGTCGCCGTCGCGCGGATCAACCGTTTTGGCGTTGCGAATCATGGGCAGGCCCAGCACGTAATCTTTACTGATGAGGAGTGATTGCAGCGTTGGCAGGTGAATCCAGACGTTGTTGGTGTTGAAATATTTGTACCGGGTGATGTCCTGGAAGGCGGACTCATCGTCGGGGGGGCATTGGGCGATTTCGCGCAAAATGAGCTGTCCATCGGATCGCCGGGCCAGGTGACCACCCTTTGAGTCAGCCTCGGTGCGGTCGGCGACTTCCATCATAAACGGGATCTGATGCTCGACAAAGTAACCCAAAATAGCCGGTTCGACAATCGCACCCAGGTTATCGGAGTTGGAGACGAAAACGTATTCATAGCCGGCCTCGAGCAGAGTCTTCAACATGCCGCTGGTGACCAGGGCGGTGTAGATATCGCCGTGACCGGGCGGGTTCCACTCCAGGTCGGGGTCCTGGGGCCAATCGACCGGGCTCAGGTCGGCCCGGCTCACTTTAGGGACTTTGTGCTGCAAAAAATCCAGGGGAATGTCACCCTTCAATTGGCGATATTTCTGCAAGGCGGCCAGCGAGTCAGCGCGGGTGGCAAAGCTGTTCATCAGCACCAGCCGCACGCCGGCGGCCAGGGCATGCCGCGCGATAATATCCAGAAACGTCAGGTCATCCGTGACCATCAGAAGCGATTTGGCCTGGTCCAGGCCCATGCTGGTTCCCAGCCCACCGTTGAGTTTCAGGAAAACCGTTTTGGCCAAAGCGGCCTGGCCGACCTTGACCAATCGGGCCGGAAAGGTTTCGGCATCGGGCAGCGTCTCAACCGGTTCGATCTCGGCCTCGGCCATGAAGCCGGTCTGCCCTTCGACCAGGCGGGTGTAGTAATATTCAAAGGTGTTGATGACGATATCGGGCAGACCTTCGGCCTGCATGCGTTGGGCGAAGGGTTTGAATTGTTGGGGTAATGAGGTCATAGATTTAGAATTTGAGCTGTTATTGCTCCTCCAGGTATGCGACTAGTTGACCGGGACTGGTAATGAGGATGCCATAACTTTGATTCATTACGTCGGCGATCTCTTGCAAACTCATTACTATCTCAAGCCGGGTCAAGCGGAGGCTACTTTGTAAAGCTACATTGCCTTTCGCGTCTACGCCCAGGCTGGTTTCGAGCGCAATATGGTGATCCAGATGTTTGAGCCTGGTAGCGGTAGTACTAAGCTGTGTCTCGATCGTACTCCCCCAACCATCTAATTTATACTCTTTCAGATTGCGCAAGATCTTGTTATTCGCTTCCGGTAATTTTTCGGCATCCGGCGGAATCGGTTCGGCAATTGGCCAGCTGTTTTCGATTTCCTCCTGCCAGACTTTTGGGGTGAATTCTTCTAATGCTTGCTTGCGTTTTCGGTCACTCAACACATCCAGGGCATATTTCTTGATGAGCCGGGTATTTTCTTCAGCGATCCGCTGCTGGACGGTGTGGTAGACCTGTAGAAAGTTATCCACGGCGCTGAAGAGCCATTTGATCTCGTCATTTACAAACGTTTGATCGTCCGGCTCCAGGCCAATCGGCGTGATGACGTTGGTAATGACCAGGGCCGCCGTACTGATTGGGTTCGCCGCCGGTTTGTTTTTTTTGCTGCCTAATGTTCTCATGAGGGCTATCCTTACTTCAACATGTCAAGCAGTTGGCGGGGGGCAGTCACCCTGATCTCAAAGTAATATTCGATGGTCGCCGCGACTTGATCCAATACCTGAACAATTTTTTGCCGCTCTTCCTTGATCTCGTTTTGTAATTTGACGTTTCTTTTGGCTTCCTCGCCGCCGAATGTTTCACGATCGAGCAGCAGGGCCAGATTCTTAAGATGGTCATTGACGTTCTTTAAACTACTTTCAAGCCCGTTAACCGCACTGCCTACCAAGCCTTCATCCTGGTACTGAGACGGCAGGGCGTTGGTGGCTTCCGGCTCGCGGACCGCCTCGGGGGGAATGGCTACGGGAATTGGATCACTGAGGCCGGCCTCGCTGCGTTGGATGTGGTAAAGGTGATTGACGGCATTGAAAAGCCATTTCACTTCATCATTCAAAAAGTCCTGGTCCTCGACATCTAAGCCAAAACTGGTAATGACTTTCCCGATGACCTCGCCGTTGATCACCAGGGGATTTTGTCTCAATTTGGGCCCGCCCAGGGTGCGGCCGCCGCCCAATTTCCGGCCGCCGCCCAGTTTTCGGCCACCCTCCTCGGCCGCCGGAGCGGGCGCTTCTTCCTTGGCAATGGGCGGAATAGGCGCTGCGATGGCCACCTGCTTGCCACTCGCGGCTTCGGCCAGCGACGAGCCGCCCAGCAGCCGGTTGACCACCTCGGCTAATTGATTGAAATTATCGTCGGAGGCCGTTTCCTTGAAATCGATCCACTGGATGCCGGCCAGCGCATACTCAAACGCAGCCGGGATCTCCGTTTTCCGCCACAGCAAAGGCACGATCTTTTTGTTGTGTGTCTCGGCCAGGTCGACCTCCTTGCGAATATTGATCGATTCGACCGCATCGGGAGACAGGACCAGGACAAAGACTTTGCAATCGCGAATGCCTTCGGCAATGGAGGTTCGCCAATGGTCGGCGACCTCAATATTTTCCATGTCAAACCAGGCCGAGACGCCCCGTTTGATCAACTCCTGATGCAGTTGGGCCACAAACTCCTTATCTTTGCGGCGATAGCTGATAAAGACATCGTTTGGCATTGGGGTTTCTCCTTTTGGCTGTTGAAATTAGGAACCTTGCGATTCCAAAAGTTCGGTTAATTGGTCAGGCGTCGTGACCAGAATTCCGTAGGCCTTGTTCATGTGCTCGGCTATTTCTTGTAAAGGAACAATTGTTTGAATGCGTGTCTGGCGGATGTCATTTTGGAGATTGACATTGCGTTGGCCTTCTTCCCCCATCTGAGTCTCACGCTGGATGAACCCATCCAGGTTTTGGAGTGCGGACGTGATTCGATTAAATAGACTCTTAACGTTGCTTTCCTGGGGGCCATAGGTAATGCCACTCCTCACATCAAAATAGAAACTCAAGTCATCGTTATCCGGAAAATTTATCAAGCGGTTGGTAGCCTCGGGCGATTTTTGAGCATCAGGCGGAATCACGACTACAAGAGGCTGGCCCCCAGCGATCACGGCCTGACGGATGGGGGGCAGACGCTTGCTCAGTTCGCCGGTTCGGCTTTTAAGCGGCAGACCGGCCTCCTTCAGGTTGTTCTTTTCTTGAGTGAGCCGCTGCTGAAGCGCCTGGTAAAGCTGCTGGTAATTATCAGCGGCGCTGAAGAGCCATTGGATTTCGCCGGTAACGAATCGCTCATCATCAGCTTCCAAACCCAGTTGGGTGATGACCTTGGCGATTATTTGAGAACCAAGGGCAATCGGGTTGACGTGCTCTTCTAAAAATTTTCGCAGTTGACCGGGGCTGGACACCAGGACGCCGTAGGCTTTATTAATTTCCTCGGCGGCTTGCTGCACTGTCTCTACAATCCGGACTCGCCTGTCTTTGATCTGTTCTTGCAAAACCGGGTCACCTTTGCCCGCTTCACCTCGGTGGGTCTCCTGGTCGAGCATCGGCTTCAACATTCGATTCAGATCAACATCAAGCCGGCTTAACAGGGTTGATGTTCCTGAAAAATATAGGGTTACCTCATTTAAATTATCCACGTGCCAGTTGTCTAAGAGTTGGTTGTTGGCCTCGGGTATCGTCTCTGCCTCGGGCGGGATCGGTTCGCCAATAGGCTGGCTGCGATTAATTTCACCGTTGTAGAGCTTCAACAGATGGTCGATGGCGCTAAAGAGCCATTTGATTTCACCGCTGATTAAATTTTGATCTTCCACAGCCAGATCCAGCGGGGTAACGACATTCGAAATAACCAGGGCTCCCAGGGCCAGTGGCCCGGTGCCCGTCTTGGCAGAGCCGCCTTGTTGCAGACCGCTCAATTTTCGGGGTGGCGGCATAGCCGTTCTCCTGAACTCCACAGGCAAATTCGCTCGATAACGATTAGGTTATTTTAGCATAGGTTGATTGTGACTACAATCGACACCTTAAATTTTAAGCATTTTTCGGAATGCGCCCAAAATCCCTAACTATTTGCCCGTGACTCTAAAGCGTGATATAATTCTCTGATGATATTTTACAATTCAACCCCCTTTGAAAGTTGATAATCGGCTGTACGAATAAGGGAAACATTCTTTAAGAAACCGGGGCCTGAGCCTGATACCTGGGAAGGGTCGGCTCTCCGCCCGTCGGAAGGAGAAGGTTTGTGTCACTCTCACAAGCAGAAAAAATTAAAATTATTGAAGAATACCAGATCAACAATAATGATACTGGCTCATCTGCCGTTCAAATCGCGCTGTTAACCACTCGCATCAACCAACTTCAAGAACACTTAAAGATCCACAAACACGACAATAGTTCCCGCCGTGGCCTGCTTAAACTGGTCGGTCAAAGGAGACACCATCAAGAATATCTCAAAAATAAAGACCCCGAGCATTACCAGTCCGTGATCGACCGGCTTGGGTTACGGAAATAAAATAAATATGGACTGCAAGTTGGTTTAATAACGATACGAGTAGAGGCGGGATAATGGTTCCGTTTCTACTCGTTTGTTTGTACAAATCATTTCACCCAACCATTTTCCCTGGAGCCCAGGCATTGGAGAAAGCGACAGAAACAATTAGTAATGAACAATTAGTAATTAACAAAAATTCACTCACTCATTATTAATTACTAATTGATTGCTGTTTTTGTAATTTTTTCCAGTTCCTGACCTCCGGGGAGCACAACTAAGGAGGTTGTTTAATAATGTCTAAACCTGAAGCACAACGCTTCGTTGCCAAACTTGGCAATGATGAAATTATTTTTGAAACCGGCGTTCTGGCCGGTCAGGCCGGTGGAGCGGTCATTATTCGCTCCGGTGATTGCATGTTGCTAACCGTAGCGACGGCTTCAAAAGATGTTCGCCCGGATATCGACTTTTTCCCCCTGAGTGTCGAATTTGAAGAAAAACTGTATGCTGCCGGACGCATTCCCGGCAGTTTCTTTCGGCGTGAAGGCCGGCCCAGCGAGGATGCGATCCTCATCTGTCGCCTCACCGACCGCCCCCTGCGGCCCCTGTTTGACAAAAACAGCCGTAACGATACCCAGGTCATAATCACGGCGCTCTCTTCCGACGGTGAAAAGCACCTGGATATTCTGGCCATCAACGGCGCCAGTGCGGCGCTCTTGATTTCGGATATTCCCTGGGATGGCCCGATTGGCGCGGTGCGGATCGGGCTGCGCGATGGCGAGTTTATGGTAAACCCCAGCACCGCCGATATGGAAAACAGCCAACTCGACCTGCGGGTGGCCGGGACCGAAGAGGCTGTTTTGATGGTCGAAGCGGGGGCCGATGAAGTTCCGGAAGATGTCATGCTCGAGGCTTTACGGCTGGCCCATGACTCGATCCAGGATATCATCCGGGTCCAAAAAGAGATGCAGGCCCAGGTTGGTAAACCCAAGCGCGAAATGAAGATTAATGTCATCGCGGAAGAAACCGAACAAAAAGTTAAGGCTTACCTGGATGGCAAAGTAGAAGCGGTCCTGATGGTCGAGGGCAGCAAAGAGGAACGCGAAGTGGCCATGAATGCGCTGCGCAACGACCTGGTGGCCCACTTTGCGGAAGATGAAACCGTAGAAGCACGCGATGTCCACGCCACCTATTCCAATGCTCTCAAAAAGGTCATTCGCTCGCGGATACTGAACGAGCAAATCCGACCCGACGGCCGCGATCCGAAAACAATTCGCGCAATCTGGGGCGATGTCGGCATCTTGCCGCGCGCTCACGGCTCCGGTCTCTTTACCCGAGGTGAAACCCAGGTGTTAACCATAACGACCATGGGCACGCCCCGGGACGAGCAGAGGCTGGATACGTTGGGGCCGAAGGACTTCAAGCGATATATCCATCACTATAATTTCCCCCCCTTCTCTGTCGGTGAAACGGGCCGGGTGGGCTCTCCGAATCGCCGGTCTATTGGGCACGGCGCCTTAGCCGAGCGGGCTTTGCTGGCGGTTTTGCCCGACTTCGATGTTTTTCCCTATACGCTGCGCCTGGTTTCCGAGGTGTTGAGTTCCAACGGCTCTACATCGATGGCCAGCGTCTGCGGCAGTACCTTGAGCCTGATGGATGCCGGGGTCCCCATCAAGTCCCCCGTGGCCGGCGTGGCCATGGGCTTGATTCAGGAAGGCGACCAGTTTCAGGTCCTCAGTGACATCCAGGGGATTGAAGATGCCCTGGGCGACATGGACTTCAAAGTAGCCGGCACGCGAGAAGGCATCACGGCCTTACAAATGGATATCAAGATCAGCGGCCTGAACTGGGACATTATGGAACAGGCGCTGGCTCAAGCCAAAGAGGGTCGTTTCCATATCCTCGACCGGATGAGTGACGTCTTGACTGTGCCGCGTGATAAGTTCTCTCCGTATGCGCCCAGTATTAATACGATCCACATCGACCCCGATAAGATCGGTAAGATAATCGGCCCCGGTGGCAAGGTGATTCGAGCCATTCAGGAAGAAACCGGGGTTAAGATTGACATTGACGATGATGGTACCGTCTTTATTGCTGCCGCCGACCAGGAATCGAGTGCCGAGGCCATAGCCCGGATCGAGGCCCTGGTCGAAGAGGCCGAACTGGGCCGTATCTATACAGGCAAGGTCGTGCGGATTGTCGACTTTGGCGCTTTCGTCGAGATTTTGCCCGGGACCGATGGCCTGGTTCCCATTTCTCAGTTAGCCGATTATCATGTGCCCTCGGTTGAGGACGTGGTTCAATTGGGCGATGAAATCATGGTCATGGTCACCGATATCACCAACGAGGGCAAGATTCGTCTCTCTCGCCAGGCTGTTTTGGCAGGCTGGTCGCTCGAAGAAGCTCGCCAAAACGACCGCCGTCCGTCGAATAACCGGGGCGGCGGTGGTGGCGGTGGCCGGGGCGGTCGAGACCGCAACCGAAACTCGCAGCGGGGTGGCCGAGACCGGGGCGGCCGGCGTAACTAACCAGACCACATAAATCGTTAGACAATGAGTCTTCAGCTACTCTGGCGATAGGGGATGTTATGAATTCTGGGCAATTTGATACAGACAGTTACTACCCCGAACTGGAACCACAACCTAAACGATCCTGGCTCAAAAGGGGCCTGCACCTGCTGCGTGAAGTTCTGGAAACGATTGTTCCGGCCGTTTTGATCGCGCTGCTGATCAATCTATTTATGGCGCAAGCGACGCGGGTGCATGGCCAGAGCATGGAACCCAATCTTCACACCAATCAACGCTTAGTTGTCGAAAA
>Ga0302046_10003443_pt1 | contig 14308 bp, 11 predicted proteins | sample RVTome_11_FD_200261 | JGI IMG/M metagenome (GOLD analysis project Ga0302046, IMG submission 200261) | Soil microbial communities from uranium-contaminated site in the Upper Colorado River Basin, Wyoming, United States - RVT147D111 (version 2) ...
CGAGGGCAAGCCGAGGCTCGCCGTCCAGAAATACGTGGGCGTCGACAGGAACGGCAACAAGCTCTACACGCAGCACAACCCGTTCGCGCAGGACGGCCCCGAGGCGTTCATCGCGTTCGTCGAGTTCTTCAAGGGACTCTTCCCCGATCTGCACGTTGACATCAAGCGCACGATCGCGCAGTGCGATCTCGTGATGACGCACGCGCACATCACGACGGGGGAGCCCGATGATCTCGGCAATGCCGCGATGGACATCTTCCGATTCGATCGCACCGGTCGGATCGTCGAGCATTGGGATGCCGTGCAGCCCGTCGAAGCCGACCCGGCGAACGACAACACACAGTTCTGAGCCCGCAGGAGGGCGACTAGCGCCAGCGTGCCCCCAAAATCCACGCGACGAGGCTCCAGCGCGTGCCGCGCGTCACGGGCGTGACGCGATGCAGCACGAAGCTCGGAAAGGCGATGAAGGTTCCTCGGGTCTTGTCGAGCTGGAGCGGGCTGTCGCCGAATAGCAGCTCGAGGTCCCCGCCCTCGTAGTCCTCCGGTCGCGAAAGCTGGATCGAGACCGAGATCTTGCGCAGGGGCCGGAAGCCCGCGAAATCGGTATGCCAGTTGTAGAAACCCCGGTCGGAGGCATCGTACCGAGCCAGTTGAAGGTTGCTCTCGACGGTCGCGATGTCGACGGCAAAGAATTGTCGATTGCACTCGCGCGCCGCGGCCCAGACCCGCTCATAGAGCCACCGGTACCTCTCCTCGATTCCGAGGAAGACCACGCGAGAGCGTCTGATTTCGGCGTTCGTGCCGCCGGCCCCGAGCTGGCCCTCCGTGAGCAGCGGCGCGTGCTCGGCGATGAGGCGATCGATTTCCGAGTCGGTCAGGAACCCGGTGGTCGTCGCGTGCGAGGGAAACGGAGGCAGCTCTCTTACTGGGGTCTCGGTCATGGCGCCCGGGATGATATCGCGCGCTTCGCGCCACGAATATCAAGAACGCTGGGCCGAGTTCGACGTTGTTTCCGGCTGACCGCTGTCGCCGTGATGCGACAGGTACACACGACACCCAACACACGAGGCACGAGTAGAATCCAGTAAGCGAAGGGGCGCTTCACATGAACATCACCACCGCATTGCCGATCATGCTTTTAGGGGGAATGGCTGCGGCGGCGTTCGCAGCAACGCCCTCTCAGGGTGAAGTCGAAGTCCGCGCCGCGAGCAAGCTCGAAGGCGACGCTGGATTGTGGCTCGACGGCCAATATGTCGGGTCCGTGAACGACCTCGGCGGCAAGGGAAGGCTGGTGCTTCTTCCCGGCGAACATGAGCTGCTGTTCAAGTTGATCGGCTATGAAGACGTGGCGAGCATCATCGTAGTCGAGCCGGGCACGCGGCAGGAGTACCGACTCGCCATGAGCCCGCTCGCCGGCGCCACCTATCCGGAGAAGGCCAATACCGCGCAACTGCGGATCGACGTGGAACCGGAGGACGCCGCAGTCTTCGTCAACGATTCGTTCATCGGCCGCAGCGACCGTTTTGGCGGCCGGCAAGGCGTGCGATTGGCGCCCGGCGAATATCGCGTAACGATCGCGTTGCCAGGTTACCAATCCTTCAACGCGGAGCTCATACTACGAGCCGGTCAGACGTACGGCATCAAGACCGATCTCGCGAAAGGCCGCGTCGAAGATCAAGCCCCGGAATTGACGGCAACGCCCTCGGCTCGCGCAGAGCGCTAGCACGCCCCACCGCCGGGATCACCTGCCGGCGCCGCCCGCCGGCCGCAGCCAGAACGGATTCCCTTCCTCCCACTTGTTGTGCGTAAGCCGGACCTCGAACCCGTCGCTCGAGCGGCGTGCGTAGAGCTCGCCGTACATCTGCGGGCCGAACACGACCTCTTGCACCATGGGCTCCTCGTCGCTGATTCCGCCGCGCTCGGAGGTGTAGACGATCCACTCGCCGTCGGGCGAGAACCACGGATGCGAGTCTTGTCCGGGGTGGTCCGAGATCCGTTGTAACGCGCCGGGCGTGCCGTCCGGCGCCAACGCGAGCAGGTAGTTGTCGAACGTGAGGTTGCCGAACCGGTCGCGTACGCCGTCGCGGTTCGACGAGAACGCGACCGCATCGCCGCTCGGCGAGAACACGGGAAAATTCTCGCGCGCATCGTCGGCCGTGAGCGCTCTGCGCTGCGTGCCGTCGCGGTTGCTCGACGCGAGATCGAAGCGGCCGTCGCGCGCGGTGCGGAATACGAGCTTCTCCGCATCCGGCGAGAACGCGGCGACGCCTTCGTTGGCCGCGGTGTCGTCACTCAGGTTACGCCGTTCGGAGCCGTCCGCGCGCATCACCCAGATATCGGCCTCGTCCGTGCCCTGGCCGAAGAAGAACCCTTGCGTGTACGTGATCCACTCGCCGTCGTCCGACCACTTGATGTCGAACAGGCGATTCGGCGTGCCGCTCACGATGCCGACGTTCGGCACGGCGAAGAGCTCGCGCTGATTGCCACCGTCGAAGTCCGCGAGCACGAGCCTCGTGCCGGCCTCGTTCTCGATCGTGACCGCGGTTTCGTTACGGTCCGGGTGCGGAGCCAGACCGGTCGTATGGCGCATCGGGTACAGCGTGACGGTGCGGTCGGGCAATGCGGCATCCGCCGGATAGTCGGCCGCGAGCAGCGCGCCCGCGCCGAGAATCTCCTCGACGGCCTGCGTCTCGCCGACCGCCGGGCCGACGCCGTGGCACACCATGGCGCCGCTCGAGTGAAAATCGGGCAGCCAATAGTCGGTCGCCGCGTCGCTTTCGGCGCGCGCGCCCGTGCCATCGGCAGCGACCGACTCGATGCTCCAGCGCGCATAGCCCGTGCGCTTCTGATACGCGATACGGCCGTCCGCGGTGACCGCCGGCGCGAGCGCTTCGACGCCTTCGGGCGTCACGGCGCGCGGGCTCGACCCGTCGGCATTCATCGCCCAGATCCGGAAGCCGCCCTCTTGCCCCAGGATCGGGCTCGTCGGCGGACCGACGATCTCGCGCGGGCGCGCGGAGTAGAAATACAACGTGCTGCCGTCCGCGGACCACTCGGGGGAACCGTCCCAGTCGGGCGTCGTCGTGAGCCGCTGCAAGTTGCTGCCGTCGCGATTCATGACGTACACGTCGCCTTCGCGCTGGCGCGTGAACGCAAAGATCGGATGGCCCGACACGGGCGTATCGCGGTCGGTCGTGAACGCGATGCGCGCGCCGTCGGGTGAAAAGTCCGGACGAAAATCCCCGCCCGGGTGGTTCGTGACGTTGGTTGCGGCCGCAAGCTCCTGCGAGCGCTCGGGCGCGAACGGCAGCACGTAGATGTCGGCGTCGCCGCTCGCCGTGCTCACGAACGCAATGCTGCGACCGTCGGGGGAGAACGCGACCTGGTCCTCCATGGCTGTACTGTCGATCAAGAGCCGCGGCTCCGCGCCACCTTCGATCTCGAGCGCGTAGAGATCCGGGTTGCCGCGCCGCTCCGACGTGAACACGACCCAACGGCCGTCGGGCGACAACGCAGCGTCGTAGTCGAGGCCCGGATGATCGGTGAGACGCCGCGGCGCTCCACCGGCGCCCGCAAAGTAGAAGACGTCCCAGTTGCCGGGCCGCAGCGACGAATAGACGATGCGCTCCCCCGAGCGGAGCGATGCCGCCGAGGTCGTCGCGCCCGGCTCCTTGGTAACGGATGCTGGCTCGTCGCTGCAAGCGTAGGCGACCGAGCTCAAGACGATCGGCAACCACAGCGGCCCGGTGCGCTTCATGGCGATCCCCCTTTCAATGGCGCGCTCAGAGCCTGAACAGGAACTCCTGCATGCCGTTGCGCAGCAGGCGGCCGCGCTCGACGCCGTAGCGCGGCATGCACCGCGCAAGATCCTCCGGCGTGTAGCGCGGCGCGGGGCGCGCGCGCGGCACGACGTTTCGCTGCGCGATGTGCTGGTCGTCGACGGGCACGAACGTGCTGGGCCGCTCGGGCATCTCGCGCGCCGAGTAGTACACGAGTCCGTGAGCGAGCGCGCCGCGCTTGCAGCGCAGCGCGACGCACTCCATGAGGGCCGCGAGCGCGGGTTGGTTCAGATAGTTGATGAGATCCCAGCACAGCACGACGTCCGTGGACTCGCTGCGGCGCTTCGGCAGTAGGTCCTCGGCGCGTTGGCGGATGCGGCGCGCATCGACCTCGCCGTTCAAAGCATCGAGCCCCGTGGCGAGATCCACGATCTCGAGGCGACAACGGAACCGTCCGAACGCGCCGATCGTGGCGCTGTGCGCCGCGCCGAGATCGAGCACGACCCAGCGCCCGCCCGCGGCCAGGCGCTGCATCAGCGTGTGAAACAGCGGCGCATTGAGCGGCTCGGGCGCAATGGCACCCGGCGCGGCGTGTGGACCGCCGCTCGCACGCCGCGCGTCGACGGCCACGGCTCTCTCTTTAGCTCACGAGCCCCGTCTTGACCGCCGGCGCTTCGGTTTTCACCGGCTGCGGCACGACGGGTTTGGCGGCGGCGGGCGCAGGCGCGCTCTTCGGCACGGCGCGGCCGACGACGTTTTGCGCGGCTTGCGGGTCCATTTCGATCGAGCCCTTGAACTTCGCGCCGTCCTCGAGGCTCACGCGCGGCGACGTGATGTTGCCGCGCACTTGCGCGCTCTTGCGGATGTTGACCCGCTCCGAGCCGTAGAGATCGCCCTCGAGATAGCCGTCGACATAGATCGAATGCGCGTAGACGTCGGCCTTAACCTTGCCGTTGGGTCCGACCGTCAAGCTGTTGTTCTTGAGTTGCACCGTGCCGCTGACCTCGCCGTCGATGAGCAGGTCCTCTTCGCCGCGCACGTCGCCGTCGATGTGGATCGACGGGCCGATGACGGCCGCCTCGCGGCTGCCCATGCTGCTGCTGCGCGGCGCGCTCGACTCCGTGCGTGCCGGGCTCGACTCGGGTCGCGAACCGCTATCGGGCGTGCCTTTCTTGCCGATCTCGAACATGAGCTATCCCCTATTGATGGCTGTGAGTGCTTTCGGTTTCGCCACAATCACTTGCACGAAGATCGTGACGAATTTCCTATCTAGCACAGCCTGCCTCGTCACGCCAATGTGTCGGCAACGGCCGACACCGGCCCGATCGAGGCTTCAGCTCGAAAAAAAGTCGATGATCGCGAGCACCCCGGTCCAGGTCGCGACCGAGGCCACCGCGATCGCGACGGCCGATACCAGCAGGCCTATGAGGACGACGAGGCCGTCGCGCTCGGTCATGCCGATCGCGATGAACGTGGCCGCAAACCCGGGCGGCAGGTTGCCGAGAAACGGAATGGGCAAGATCATGATGAATCCGAGGACCAAGATCACGATACCTATCAGGATCTTACCGACGGGTTCTGTGACGATCGCGAGGCGCGGCTTACAGATGCGCTCGAGGCGCTCGAGGTGCGGGATCGCGCGATCGACGATGCGCTGCAAATCGGCCCGCGCCATGCTCTTGTCGGCCAGCGCGCCGGGGAGCCACAGCCGCTGGCGCGCCGCGATGAGGTTCAAAGCGATGATCACGAGCGCCACGCCGCAGACCGTCGGTATCCCGGGCGGCATCGGCAGACAGCACGGCAGCGCGAAAATCAGCAGCGCGAACCCGAAGGCCCGGTGGCGCAGCACGGTCAGGATGTCGCGAAACGTCACGCGTTCGCCTTCGCCGGCGGCGATCTCGCGTAGTACCTCGGACGTTCGCTCGGGAAGCGGCCGGTGCAACCGGGCCCGGAGTCCCCGGTGAGTATCGGCATCCATCGAAACGCTACGCAGAGCGCAGGGCCGGATGATCTTGCAGGTCCGGGTTCACGAGTCGCAGCAGCGCCTGGAAGAGATCGCGGTCGCCGAGCACGGCCAGGCGCTCAGGCGCCGTGAGCCACGACAACGCCTCGGCCGCCGTATGCGCATCCGCGAGCTTGGCGCGCGCCGTGATGAACATGACGTCCGGGTGACCGCGCGTCGGCGGTGGCCGGGACTGCACGGCGGCGAAGTGCCGCTGGCGCGCGAGCTCGTCGCTGAGGAGCCGCTCGACCGTGACACCGTCGAGCAACTCCTCGAAGCGCGCCTCACTCTCATCGCGTAGCGCGACGACGTTCGGCACGGCGAGCTCTTCGGGCACCGTGAGCAAGCCGAAAGCGCGCGTGATCTTCGCGAGCACGACGCTGCCGCTCGCCGCAGACAGCGGCAGCGCGCAAACGAGCCCCGCGAGCGCCGGAACCATCCAGAGGAACAGTGGCGGCGACACGTAGACAAGCACGGCCGACACGGCAATGCCCGCGACCGTCTGGAGCCAGTGCCGGCGCAACAGCGCCGCCCAGGGCGTGCGCGAATGCTTGCGAGTCTGCGTCGACCAGCCCGAGTCTTGGCCGACGAAGATTTCCGAGATCTGTCGCACCTGCATCATCATCATGATCGGGGCGTAGAGCGCCGACAAGATCGTTTCGGCCACGGCGCCGAGCACGACGCGCAGCGGATTCACGGTGCGGAGGAGCTCGCGATCGACGAACGCGCGCAGCACGCCCAGGATCTTCGGCGTGAGCAACGTCACCATGGCGATGATGAAGAGCTCGATCATTCGTTCGCTGTCGAACAACGGCCAGCGTGGAAACAGCGACAGCTCGTCGGTGAAGTACTCGTACCGCTGGGTAGCAATCTGACCCGCCGTCGCGAGACCGACGACGATGAGCGCGAACCACAGCGGCGAGGCGAGATAGCTCATGACGCCGATGCTCATGTGCGCGCGGTTCGACCACGTGAACCCGTGGCTCGACATGACGGCAAGATGCTGGATGTTGCCCTGCGCCCAACGCCGGTCGCGGGCGGCCGAGTCGAGCAACGACGGCGGGCTGTCCTCCCACGAGCCGCCGAGCGTCGGCAACATACGCACGGCCCAGCCCGCACGCCGGAGCAAGGCCGCCTCGACGAAATCGTGCGAGAGAATCGCGCCACCGAAGGGCTTCTTGCCCGGAAGCACCGGCAAGCCCGCCGCAGCGGCGAACGCGCGCACGCGCATGATCGCGTTGTGCCCCCAGTAGTTGCCGTCGTCGCCCTGCCACGAGGCGATGCCGCGCGCGATGATCGGCCCGTAAATCCGGCCAGCGAACTGCTGGAGCCGGGCGAACAGCGTGCGCCCGCCGACGAGCTGCGGCACCGTCTGGAGCAAACCGAGATTCGAGTCCGCGGCCATCTCGCGCACGAGTGTCACGAGCGTATCGGGCGCCAGGATGCTATCCGCATCGAGCACGACCATGAAGTCGTAGCGGCCACCCCAGCGGGTGATGAAATCCTGAAGGTTGCCGACCTTGCGGCCAAGGTTCGTTTCGCGGCGCCGATACCAGACCCGCATCCGGTCACCGAGCTTCTCGCGCAGCACATGGTACGCGGCCGTCTCCTTGACGTAGATATCGGGATCGCTCGTGTCGGAGAGCACGAAAACCTCGAACCCCGCCGCGGCGTCGCGCTCGAGCAGTGCGGTCGCCATGCCGTCGAGCGCCGCGAATGTGCCCGCCGGGTTCTCGTTGTAAATGGGCATGACGAGCGCGGTACGCTGCTCGCCCCCACCGTCGCCGGTCGCGCACCGGCGCACGCCGCCGAAGAACACGCCGGACACGGCGGCCGCGGCCGTGAGCGCGATCCAAGCGAATGTCACCGCGAACAACGCGACGATGACCCACTGCAGAACCGAAACCTGCCCGACCGATACGATGGCGACCATCTCGCGGGTCGCGTAGACCGTGAGCGCAAACCCGCCGCCGAAGGTCACGAGTCGCGCCAGTAGCGTTTTCAGGCTCGGCCAGCCGAGCTTGCGCTCGCGCACGTAGCGGTACAGATCTTGCGCCGGCATCGCGAGCTCGGCGAACGGCGGCACGGACGCCCCTTGACGCGTCGTCATCGGCTCCACCTATACAACCAAGTCTCGCTCCAACGGTCATGGCCGGAACCGGAACCGGAGTGCAGCTCGACGCGAAGCTCGACGATGTCCTCGCGATTCGGATCGAGCTCGAAGCTCGCTCGGTAGGCGCCGCTCTCGGGCACGAAGTGGCCGCGCGCCGCGAAAATCTCACCCGCGGAGCTCGAGACTTCCGGCACGATATCCTCGGGCACGGGGCCGGCGCCCTCGAAGTCGATGACGAACGAGCGTCGCCCGGCGTCGTCGAGTGCGCGGCCGACGCGCGTCGAGACGACGCGCGCGAGCGAGTCGTCGAGCGGCTCGGTCGTGAAGCGCAGCCGATACGAGAAGTCGGCGCTCGCGCCCGCCGGAACGGGCTCGCGCGGCTGCCAATACGCGACGATGTTGTCGTTCATCTCACGGTCCGAGGGAATCTCGACGAGCTCGACATGCCCTGGGCCCCAGTCGGCGCCGGGCTCGACCCAGAGCGAGGGACGTTGGTCATAGCGCGCTTCGTCGTCCTCGTAGTCGGCGAACCGGCGCTTGCGTTGCAGCAACCCGAAGCCCTTGGGGCTGTCGTCGAGGAAGGCCGAGATTTGCAGTGTGCGTGGGTTGCCGAGCGGTCGCCACAGGCGTTCGCCCCTGCCGTTGACGATCTGCAGGCCATCGGAGTCGTGCACGGCATCGCGATAGTCGTCGAAGCGCGCGCGATTCGAAGCATCGAAGAGGAACATCGACGTCAGCGGCGCGACGCCGAACGCCGAGAGCTCGACACGCGGGAATAGCGTCGCTTCGACGTCGATGACCGTCTCCTCGCCGGGTTGCACCGTGAACGAGTACGCGCCGACGACCGACGGGCTCTGCAGCAACGCGTGAATGGCTAGTTGCTCGGCTTGCTCCGTGGGCCGCTCGATCCAGAAGTCGGTGAAGACCGGGAACTCCTCGCCTTCGGGCCGCGCGGTGAGCACGGCGAGACCGCGCGCCGACAGTCCATAGATCTGCCCGCGCGCCACGCCGCGGAAATAGCTGGCGCCCTGGAAGACGAGGAACTCGTCGAGGTCATTGGGCCCGTTGATCGGCGCGCGCACGCGAAAACCCGAGTAGCCCGCGTGCTCCGTGCCCGCGACGAGCGGCACGTTTGGCGCGTAGTCGAACAGGTCGTTCTTGAAGAGCACGCGGCGCGCGGTCTTGCCGACGACGAGATTGATGTTCACGGGCACTTCGTAGATGAATCCCGGATAGAACAAGTCGACCGTGAAGTTGCGGTTCTCGCCGGTCCAAATCGACGCGGCCGAATAACGGATCGACCGGTACTGATCGAAGGTGAGGCGCTCGCCGTCCTCGCCTTCGGGCCGCGCCGGAAGCGCGTGCTCGTGCTTGGCCAGCTCCGCGGCTTTGGCCACGAGGATGACGCGATCGAATGGTTCGGTCGGGCGCTCTTGAGACTCCGAGACGCCAGCCCCGCAAACCGCTAGGCAACCGACGAGCAATAGGCGGCGCAACATGGCTCACTTCTGCAGCCGAGGAACGGCGATCGCCCGGCGGGTAATCCGACGGGACCGCGATTCTACCAAAGTCGCACTAAACCAAGGTTTTAGCCGGCGCGCGACCTGTTGCTGAATTGCGCCAGTCTACAATAGCGGCCATTTGAGCCTCCGTCCCCGCCGCCGAATGCCGAGTATGTCCGTCGCCTCCCTCGAAAACCGGCTGCGCCGCGAGCTACGCGGCGAGGTCCTGTTCGATGCTTTCAACCGCGGGCGTTACGCCACGGACGCATCGATCTACCAGATCGAGCCGCTGGGCGTCGTCGTGCCGCGCACCGTGGAGGACGCACTTGCGGCGCTCGCGATCGCGGCCGATGCGGGCGTGCCGATCCTGCCGCGCGGCGCGGGCACGTCGCAATGCGGGCAGACGGTCGGCGCCGCGCTCGTCGTCGACAGCAGCAAGTATTTGAACGCGCTCGTCGCAGTCGACGCGGCCGCGGGCACGGCCTCCGTGGAGCCCGGCATCGTGCTCGACGACTTGAACGCGCGCTTGAAGCCGCTCGGACTCTGGTACCCCGTCGACGTCTCGACCTCGGCACAAGCGACGCTCGGCGGCATGGCGGCCAACAACAGCTGCGGCGCACGCTCGCTACGCTACGGCAACATGGTTCACAACGTGCTCGAGGCCGATACCTGGCTGGCGACGGGCGAGACGTTGACGTTCGGCGCCGTCGCCGCCGGCGCTCCGAGCGGACCCAGCCGCTATCGCGAGCTCGTGACCAAAGTGCGCGAGCTCTACGCACGCGAGCGCGCCGAGATCGCCACGCGCGTGCCGAACGTGCAGCGGCGCGTCGCGGGCTACAACCTCGACATGGCCTCGACCGACGCATTCAATATGGTGCAGCTGCTCGTCGGGTCCGAAGGCACGCTCGGCTACTTCCGCGAGCTCAAGCTCAAGCTCGTGCCGCTGCCGAAGCACAAGGCTCTGGGCGTCGTGCATTTTCCGACCTTCTACCGGGCCATGGAGCTCACGCGGCACATCGTGGCGCTCGAGCCGTCGGCCGTCGAGCTCGTCGATCGCACGATGATCGAGCTGTCGCGCGGCATCGCAGCGTTCCGCGCCACAATGGACAAGACGATCCTTGGTACGCCCGAGGCGCTCCTACTCGTCGAGTTCGCGGGCGAGGAACAAGTGCCGCAGCGCGCGAAGCTCCGCGCGTTGACCGAGCTCATGGGCGACCTCGGGCTGCCGGGCAGCGTCGTCGAAATCAGCGACGAGAACTGGCAGCGCGACGTTTGGGAAGTGCGCAAAGCGGGTCTCAACATCATGATGTCGATGAGGGGCGACGGTAAGCCCGTGTCGTTCATCGAGGACTGTGCAGTGCCGCTCGAGCACCTCGCCGACTATACGGCGCGGCTCAACGACGTGTTCGCGAGGCACGGCACACGCGGCACCTTCTATGCGCACGCCTCGGTCGGCTGCCTCCACGTGCGGCCCGTGCTCAACATGCGCACCGAGGACGGCGCGAAGCAGATGCGCGCGATCGCCGAGGAGGCGTGCGCGCTCGTCAAGGAATACAAGGGCTCCTATTCGGGTGAGCACGGCGACGGTCTCGTTCGCTCGGAATGGATCGAGCCGCTGTATGGCCCGCGCCTCACGCGGGCGTTCGCCGAGCTCAAGGCCGCGTTCGACCCCAAGGGTCTCATGAATCCCGGCAAGATCGTCGCGCCGGCGAAGATGGACGACCGCAGCCTGTTCCGTTTCAAGCCCGAGTATCGAACGACACCGCTTAGCGTCGGCCTCGACTGGTCGGAGCACGAGGTCGGCGCCGAGAACCGCGGGCGCGGCTTCGCCGCGGCCGTCGAGATGTGCAACAACAACGGCCATTGCCGGAAATTCGACGCCGGCACCATGTGCCCTTCGTATCGCGTCACGCGCGACGAACGCCACGTCACGCGCGGCCGTGCCAACTCGCTGCGCCTCGCACTATCGGGTCAGCTCGGGCCGGACGCGCTTGCGTCGCGCGAGCTCTACGACACGCTCGCGCTCTGCGTGTCCTGCAAAGGGTGCAAGCGCGAGTGCCCGACGGGCGTCGACATGGCGGCGATGAAGATCGAGTTTCTGTACCAGTACCACCGCACTCACGCGTACACGCTGCACGACAAGCTCGTCGCGCACCTGCCGCGCTACGCGCGGGTCGCGGCGCGCATCGCGCCGCTGCTCAACCTGCGCGACCGCGTGCCCGGGCTCGCCAAGCTTTCGGAAGTGGTCGCGGGCTTCGCGGCCCGCCGCAAGCTGCCGCGTTGGCGGCGCGACTATTTCCGTGGCGCCGCGGAGCTGCCGGTACCTGCCCCCGGCCAGGCAACCAAAGAGGTCGTGCTGTTCGCCGACACGTTCAACACGTACTTCGAGCCCGACAACCTCCGCGCGGCCGCGCGCGTGCTGGCCGCGGCCGGATACACGGTCCGGGTCCCGACGAGCGCCGCGGGGCGCGCGCTCTGCTGCGGGCGCACGTACCTCGCGACGGGCATGCTCGACTCCGCACGCGCCACAGCCAGCGAGCTCGTGACGGCCCTCGGACCGTTCGTCGCGCGCGGCGTGAGCGTCGTGGGCCTCGAGCCCTCGTGCCTGCTCGGGCTGCGCGACGAGCTCAAAGCGTTGTTGCCCGGCGATTCCAAGAACAGGCTCGCGGCCGCCGCCCTGACCTTCGAGGAGTTCGTGGTGCGCGAGCGCGCGGCCGGCCGCTGGCAACTCGAGTTCAAGCGTGTGCCTTACGCACGCGCGCTCGTCCACGGCCACTGCCACCAGAAAGCGTTTGGCGTCGTCCCGCATATCGTGGCAGTGTTGCAACTAGTGCCAGCGCTAACGGTCGAGCTCATCGAGTCGAGTTGCTGCGGCATGGCCGGGGCGTTCGGCTACGAGCCCGCGCACTTCGACGTTTCGCAGCGCATGGCCGAAGCGGCGCTGCTGCCTGCGGTGCGGCGAGCGACTGCCGACACGGTGATCGTCGCCGACGGCACGAGCTGTCGTCAGCAGATTCAGCACGGTGCGCAGCGCGAAGCGCTGCACGTTGCACGGATTCTCGTCGAGGCGATTTAGCCTACGTTACTCCGATCCGGCCGGTTCGGCTGCCGCACAACGACTGCGAGCCGCAGACGTGCGACACCGTGTGACACGTCAAAACCGAACGGTACGGGCGTGTAGTAGCAGCATCCACACCTGCAGACTCTCCAAATGAGGAACGACTCACCCGAGATCGACGAGGCCCCCATCGGTTCGAGCGCTTTGGCCGCGCTGGCCACCCAACTTCGTAACGGTCCGCTTCAGGACTTGACCGAGCTGCAGCGCGAAGCGGCCAGGCTTGCCGCGTGCACGGCCGGGAGCCGTGCGGATCGCCTCGAGGACATCGAGCGGCTCGTGCGACTGTCGCTGTCGACCATGGAGCACTTCCACGCGTTCACGCGCGAGTTCCAGGCCGTGATTCGCGGGCTGCGCGATGCTAGCCTCGAGACCCACTGATCTCAAATCCCGCCTCACGGAGCTGTGCATCGAGCTTCGGGCCGCGAGCGGCATCGCCTGCGAGGTCCACCTCGACGACCGGCACGTCGCGTTCGGCGAGGAGGTCGGCGAAGTCGTCTACCGAACGGTCCGGGAGCTCCTGGCGAACGTGCGTCAGCACGCCCGGGCGAGGCATGTGACGGTCTCCAGCGCCGATCGCCGCGATGGCTCCGTCGCCATCACCGTGGCCGACGACGGCATCGGCTTACCGGCCCACCGCCGCCGCGGCAACCCATTCGGAGAGACCGGCGGCATCGGGCTGTGGAGCATCGATCAACGGCTGCGCGAGCTCGACGCGGTGCTCGACATCGAGGCCGAGACCGGCCGCGGAACGCGCGCCACCGTGATCCTGCCGCTAGCGCTGCTCGACAGTCCTTTTAGGGTTGCGAGCTCCGTTCCTCGATCCTGAGGCCTGCGGCGCGCAGCCCGGCGACGAGGCGCTCCTCGAGCACCGGGCCGAGGTGCCACCTGGCGAGATGCTGCAACGCCTGCGATTCGAACGCGGGGTCGAGCTCGAGCACACGAGCCAGCGCTTCGCGAGCCAGATCGTCCCGCCCGCACAACGCCGCGGTAGACGCGATGAGCTCCTGCGTCACTATCCATCGCGGCAAGTCGATCTCTAGCGCGGCCGTCAGAGCGGCCGCGTAGTTGCCTTCGCGGAGGTAGTTGATCGCGTGGGCGACGTTGAACACGCCGCCCGGGGTTCGCGAGAGCGCCCGTGCTCGCTCGGCGAGGGGCAACCCCTCGGCCGAGTCGTCCGAGATGACGAGCAGAATGCCGCCCAGCCCGAGTGCCTCGACGCTATCCGGACGCAGTGCAAGCGTGCGGTCGAGCGTGTGTCGGAACCTCGTGTCGCCCTCGAAATACTGTATTCGCATGAGCGCGAGGTTCGCGAGGAAGTTATCGGGCTCGAGTGCGAGCGCGTTGGTCGTAGCCTCGCGACCGGCCGCGAGCGAGGCCGCCCCGTCGCGCGCCAAGTTGAAGCCAAATCCATCGAGATGGAGCATCGCGAGACCGGCCCAAACGTGGGAAACGCGGGGTTGGCGCCTGCTGGCGCTCTCGAAGCACAAGCGCACGTCCTTGTAGGCCGCGGCGTCGATGCTGCGGCGATAGTCGTAATACTTGACGAGGCAATCGCGCAGCTCGGGCGTGTGCTCCGAGCGCGCGCGCGCAAGCTCGGCTTCGAAGATCGGTCCGTACGGCGCCGCGACGGCGGCGACGTCTCGAGCCACGACCTCTTGAAAGTGCGACAACGCGTGGACGGCGTGCGGCTCGTCGTAGGCCGCACTCCAGATTTGGGTACCGCTGTCGGCTTCGATGAGCCGGGCCGTGACGCGCGCCTGCTCCGAGCCGCCCCGGATACTGCCCGTCAGGACG
>Ga0302046_10003445_pt1 | contig 14305 bp, 22 predicted proteins | sample RVTome_11_FD_200261 | JGI IMG/M metagenome (GOLD analysis project Ga0302046, IMG submission 200261) | Soil microbial communities from uranium-contaminated site in the Upper Colorado River Basin, Wyoming, United States - RVT147D111 (version 2) ...
GCACGGTCACCCGCGTCACGTCGCCGCGCCGCAGGACGTCGACGGGGTTGATGTTGCCCTCGTCGTTCGCCGTCAGCTCCAGGATCGACAGCTCGGTCGAGACGACGATGTCGCCGAAGACGCGCAGGGCCACGCCCCCGAAGTAGACGTCGGCGCTCAGGCCGTGGACGGTGTCGCTGGGAAAGGTCGGCATGCTAGAACTCCTTCACGATCAGCGCGTCGAAGTTGACGCTGAACTGATGCCTGGCTGCCTCCCCGGCGCCCGGACCAACCGGGATTGCCTGAGGCATGGTGGTGGCACGGACCCACAGCGCCGCGCCGCCGCTGACGACCAGCTTGATCTGGTCGTGGAGAAACTCGTAGATCTCGAAGGCCTTGGCCCGCGCCCCGCTGATGGTGCTGGCATCGATCAGAACCTGGAACCCCTGCTGCTCCTTGACATCGAAGGGGAATGCCAGCCCGCCCGTCTCCTGCAGGAGCACGACGATGGGCGTGCCGAAGTCGCGCCGCTCCGTGACCTGCACGGACGTCCCGCTGGTCGAGTAGAGCCCCGTGGCTGTGGCTCCCGAGGTGCCCAGTCCGCTCGCCACGAGCAGCTGCGCCACGCCTTCTACGAAGGTCATCGCCGCGATGCCCCGCGCCAGATACGCTGCAGCAGCTCGCCCAGGTCCCGAGTCAGCGCCTCCTGGAAGAAGCGTAGGGGGCGCTCTACGTACTTGGGTCCGGCCAGCCCGAGGTCGTTGCCCCGCTTGGCCTGAGTCTTCGGGCCCCGGGAATCCTGGGGCAGCTCGTGGACGATGGCCGCGTAGGGTGCGTTGAACTCCAGCGTCCCCACCAGGGAGGGCCCTTGCCTGTCCACACGCACGCTCGTCGATGCCTCCAGGTTGCCGGTGTCCACCGGTGCCAGCTCGACCGCCTTGGCCTCGAACACGTTCATGACCCGCAGGAATCCCTGGCCCTCCAGCGTGTCCAGGGCGTCGTGGCCGAACTCGCCGAGCACGTTCAGCAGCGCATCCACAGGAACAATAGGCTTGGCCACGGGCTCAGATGTCCCGCAGCTCGGCGCCCACGTGGCTCAGGCTGCCTCGATCATCATAGGCGCTCACCACCTCCAGCACTTCGTAGCGAGTCCCCGCCTGCGGGCCCGCCGAGATGGTGAGGAAGTCGCGGCGCTGCAGATCCGTCGTCTTGGGGAAGAACCCCTGCGCCGTCACCGTGAGCAGCTCACCCGTTCCCCCCACGATGGCCTTACGGCGCCGGTCCCACACGCTGCCGCTGACGAGGGTCCCCGAGGGGAGCACTTCATCCCCGCCCTCATCGATGGTCGGGCGCTGCAGCAGGAGGCTCTGGAAGAATCTGGGCGTGCTCAACAGACCTTCTCCTCGAACCAGTCACCGCTCGCCATCTGGTAGAAGCTGGCCCCGGCAGCTGGGCCGAAGAAGGCCTGGCCGGGGGGCCGCGTGAACCAGTGGCAGTCATCGGCGGCTGGCGGCGCGACCCCACTGACCCGGCGACGGCGCAGGCGGAACGGTCCGAGCGGGTCGGCGTGGAGCGCCTCGTACTCCTCGTCCGTGACCTGGCGGTTCCAGACGTAGGCCGCGATCCACCGGCCGTGCATGCCGTAGACGGCGGGGATCAGGATCTCGCTCACGTTGCGGGACAGATAGATCGACGACCGTCCCAGGGCAGGATTATTGGGCCCGGGCGAGACGATCGCCGAGCCGTGGTCGACGTCCACGTCCCGCTTGACCTGGAAGCGGAACGATCCCCCCTCGGAGTAGATCCGCGCCAGCATCGTGTGGTAGAGGCCGTCGTCGGACCAGAACGCCCCTCCGCCGCTAAGGATCACGTTCTTGATGTTGCTTCCGCCGCCGGCCCCGCCCCAGGCTAGGTAGGGGAAGTTGCCGGTGGTCGTGCCGATCTCCCAGATGCCTTGAACCCCTCCCCCTGAGAATGGGCATCCCGTCCCGATCAGGCCGGGGTGATTCGACTGCGAATCCCGCGCCGTGGGCTCCATCGCCACGAACATGCTCATCTCGCGGAAGCCACCGCCATCGTTCGTGCCCAGGCGCGAGCCCCAGTGGAATGCCCAGGCGGTCGCGAAGAACGTCGGGTCGGCGACCGAGTGCCAGTAGGCATCGGACGAGTCCGCGCCCTCACTGATCGGCCCCGACTCGGGGAAGAACTGGAAACCGGGACCGATCGGGTTGTCCTTCGTGGGCACCGTGGAATCCAGGCCCGGGATCCACGTCACCCCCGCGAGCGAATTGGGGGCATAGTTGCCCAGCGTCCCGAGCCCCATCGGCAGGGCGAAGGTCAGCCGGCGCCAAGCCCAGTGCCAAGCGGGGTCCACGAGCCCGATCGTGGGGGCGAAGGCGCCGGCAGCCGCTCCGGGGAATCCGGGCATACTCCTAGTCGCTCAGATCCACGGAGTTGATCCTCCAGAACAGCCGCGCTCGGATCATCCTGCCCAAGCCACCCGTGATTGTCTCCACCCCCCGAACCCCAAGTCGGAAGCGGCGGTATCCCGCGAGGACGAACGACGCTATCACGGTCCGGCTGGAGGACCCGGGCGTCGCCGCCTCGCTGTAGTGAATCCCCATGTCGAACAGCTCCGAGTCGTCCCAGTCGGGCGTCGCATCGTCGGTGGCCGCCTGCACCATGATCGACGCCTCCACCGCCTGATTCCCGCCCAGGCTGGTGCTCGTACTGAACTTGACCAGGACCTGGACGTGGGCCTCCTCGCCCGGCTCCAGCTGGATGATCGAGGGCCAGAACACGCCGGTCCCGGTGTCGAGCGGATTCTCCGGCAGGGTGAGGTCGGACTGCTTGGCGCCCCAGGGCACGGCGATTCTCTACTAGGTCGACAGGTCGACGGAGTCGCGCCGAATCGAGAGATCCGCCGAAGTCATGAGGGCCGCCACGTTGCTGATGTCCCGGCCCTCGACGAACACCCGGAACTTGTAGAAGCCCGTCACCACGAAACTGAAGGTCAGCGGGTCCACGGTGTTCTGCTTCCGGAAGACCATGACCGGGCGGCTGTCCCAGATCTCCGAGGCATCGTCGAGCGTGGTCTGGACGGACACGAGCGCGGCGACCGCGCTCGCCCCGAAGTCGAGCGTCACCTGGCAGTGCGCCAGCTCCCCGGGCTGCAGCGTTGGGGTCAGATCGAACGCCGTGGCCACCGAAAAGGCCGTCAGCTGCGTCGCATTCTCTTCAGTCTCCCAGGCCATGCTAGCTCCTCATGTATCCCGTGTTGCTCATCAGCTTGCGCAGAAGCACACGAGCCTTGGGCGCGATCCAGACCGAGAGGCCGTCGCGACGCCGGGCGTCGCGCGACTCGCTGTACCCGCTCCCGTAGGTTCGCGAGATCACGTCGCCCTTCTCATCCGTCACGATCGTCGGGTCTCCGAGCCCGAATTCCTCGGACCCGAAGAAGATCCCATATTCCACTTGCGCGGCGACCGCGGCCTTCAGCAGTTGCGGCAGCGTCGGCGACGCGAATGGATTCTGGTCCCAGAAGCGGGGGAACGCCGACTCCTGGCTGAACTCGAACTCCGCCCCAGCCGGCAGGGCCACGTCGAAGCCCGAGGCCAGCGTGACCGACTCGGTCTCGTTGGGGCTGGAGACCACGAGGCGCTCCTGGCCCACGGCCGCCTCCGCCCCGATGGCCCGGACGATGCGCACGTAGGCGCCGCCCTGGGCCCAGTAATTGGGGCGGCGGCGCCCCCAGATGTCCGCAGGGAAGGCCGTCGCGCCGCTGGCCACGCCGGAGGTGAGGGTGCCCGTCAGGTCGGGGTAGAACTTGGGGCCCGGGCCGACGTAGGCGTCGATGATACGCTCGGCGTCGGAGATGAATCGGACCGCCAGGTCCTCGTTGGTCACGCTGCTCATCTTGTGGATGAACTGCGGCAGCTCCGAGGGCAGGATGTAGTTGTAGACCGATCGGGCCAAGGCGCCTCCTCGAAGACAATAGCCCGGCCCGCTTCCGCGAGCCGGGCTATGGAATCAGCCAGCCCCCTGAGGGCTCAGAGCTACGGCCGTTCGATCGGGATGATCAGGCCGCTGTCGATCAGCACGCAACCCCAGATGGCCCGGCCGGTGTAGCCGACCGAGAAGTGCCGGGGCTGGTCGAAGACCCGCACGTCGATGGTCCGCAGCATGGCCATCGCCAGGGCCACCCGGTGCATCACGAGGGCGTCGCCCACCGCCGACGGGATGTTGTTGCTGAGCCACACGTCCAGGCCGAGGACGTTGCCCACGAGCCCCGTGGCGTTCGCGCGCTCGCCCGCGATCGAGTCGTTGCGCACGAAGTCGTCGGTGTTCAGCAGGTCGCTGTAGCCGTCGGGGTTGACCACGAGCACCCGGTCGGTCTGCGGGGCGTTGCCCTCGTTCAGCAGCTCGATGGCGCTCACGAGGGTGAGCTTGTTCACGAGCCCCGAGAGGGTCACCGCCGCGCCGGAGGCGCAGGAGAAGACGTCCTGGTCGACCACGGCCGCCAGGGCCGCGGCACGCTGGCGAAGCACCGCCTCGCCCAGGGCCACGTTGGCCTTGTCCTGCTCCGTGTACTCGATCTCGAAGTGGAAGCCCTTGTTGTGGTCGAGGTTCAGGAGCAGGGTCGCCTCCGACACGGCGTCGGGGGCGTCGATGAGGGCGGAGACGTTGTCGATCTGCGCCGTGGAGAACTGGAACTTGGGAATGCGCACGGCCTCGGAAGGCCCGCCCGGATCGACCCACGTCACGTTCACCACGTTCGGGGAGATCGCCGCGGCGGCGAACTCCAGGTACGCGATGTCGCTGAAGAGCGTGGGGAAGAAGTTGGTGAAGGTGTTCGAGGCCACCGATCAGATCCTCCGTAGGGCGCCGGCCGTCCGCGGGCTACTGCCCGACGGCGAAGGTCCTGGCGCTGATCTTCTTGTCCCTGTGGAACCCGGGCCAGAGCGGCTGCGACAGTCGCACTCGCTTCTGGAACTCCGGAGACGTTCGAATGTGCGGCGGCGTCCGCTCGTAGTCCTCGGGGCTCACGTAGCCGTCGGGCATCGCCGACTGCTGGGGCGGCGTCGCCGGGCCCGCCGCGCGGCGCATCCGCCGCCGCGGGGTCTCCTCGGCCTCCGGCTCCTCGCCGTCGCCGCTCGGGGCCTCGAAGAGATCCGGGTAGTCCTTGGCCACCGCGTCGATGGCACTCCGCACCGACTCCTCGTCGGGGAACCCATCCTCGTCGAACTCGACCTGGCTGGCGAGACGCCTCATGGCACTCGCCCGGCTGCCTGTCACGCCGCGGCGCTCGATCTCGTCGCGCAGCGCGTCGGCGGCGCGGGCATCCCGCAGCTGCCGGCGGAGCGTCTCCTGCTCCCGCCTCGACACCTCCAGGGCCGCGTCGAAGTCCTTGCGCGCCGTGGCCTCCTCGATCTCGCGCCGGCTGGCGGCGCTCTGATCGGCCTCCTCGCGCTTGGCCAGCTCCTTGCGCATCCGCCTGTTCTCGGCCTGGATGCGATCGTGCTCGGCCTTGCTCAGCTTGACCTCGGTCTCGCCGCTCGGGGGCGTTGCCGGGGCCTGCTCGGTCGGCTCGTCGTTCTCGGGAGGCATGTGTCCTCACGGGTAGCGCCAGAAACAGCGCCTGCGGCGGGGGGTTGGGCTTAGAAGTCGCGGCGCCGCGAATAGGCCGCGAGCCCCTCCCGCGGGAATCCGCGGGGAGTCGACCGTTACTATAGCCCCGCGGGGGGTACGCGGGGAGAAGGAATTTCGCTCGGCTCGGGAAGCTTCGGCTCCGATGGTGCCGCGGGCTTCTCGATCACGATGTCCCCGGGCCCCCAGGTAAACTTGGGAACTCGGGCCAGGTCGATCTCGGGCAGCTCGGGCATCTCACTCCTCCAGAAGATCGAGGGTCACGACGGTCATCCGCCTTCCCCCGAACACATTGATGTTAGGCTCGATCGCAGCAATCCGGTAACGCCGTCCGCGGGCCAGGATGAACTCATCCTCTCTTGAGCCCACGTATAGTGCCTGCGTGCCTGCCCGCGCGCGCATTCGAAATAGCACCGAAGTGCCCCCGTGAACGGATGCCGATGCCGTAGCAAAAGCGCCACCGATGGAACGTCGTCCTGTCCAGCTGCCAAAGCCGGCATCGCTGAACTCGACCCCGATCTGTAGCCGCTCCAGGAAGCCCGAGCTTGCGCCCCGATATAGAACAAGATCGGACTGCAGGCTGCTAGCCGCAACGGCCCGATCGACGCCGGCCGTAGCCTCTGCGACAATGGCTGTCGTGGCTCTGCCAGCGGGATCCGTGCCTGGCACTAGAAGGCCCCGAAGGACCTTGTTGATGCGCTCATAGAGCGATCCCGCATAGCGGCGGACCTGAACCACTACCTCGCGACCCAGCTCCGCAACTCGGGTATCCAAAAACTGGTATGAGCCCGAACAAGCTCCCGCATGCCTGTGTCGAACTCTTCGTTGGGGTCGATGCTTGATCTGGCGGAGGACAGCTGCGAGGCTATAGTGTCGACCGCGGAACTCTGGGTGCCGGAAGCTCCGTAGCCCCTGGGGCTCGGCCCAAGATCGGCAGCGCCGGCTCTGCTGCCGCGACTTCCCCCGCCTCCTCCAGCAGTCCCGGCTGCTCGACATCCGTCGCCACCACGTAGCGGTGCCGGCAATTGGGGTGGAAGAGCCCCGCGGCACGGGCGTCGGCCACCGTCGGCAGCCCCGGCGTCACGCCGGTGAGGCTGAGGTTCCGGCCCTCCCACACCTGGCAGGCAGGGTGATCCGAGCCGTTCGCAACCACGGTGACCACGTCGATCCCGTTGGCGAGGTAGCGCTGCCGGAAGGCTACCCGCCGCGAGTCGGCAATTGCCGTGCGCCCGAGCATTCGCGAGTAGCCCTCGACGTCCCAGAGTCGGCCGCTGGGCGTAGCCACGCGGAGGACGTCGCCCACGAACGTCACAAGGCTGGAGTCGCCCGCGATCACCTGGGCCAGCCGGCCGGTCGCCTCGCGCGGGTCGCCCAGCGCCAGCCCCTCGGTCAGGGCCTCGCGCACGTGGGAAAGGTTGTCGGCGACGCGCTCCTGCAGCGCCCGCACGGCTCGGCGGTCCAGGCCGGTGAAGCCGACGTTGAATCCCATGCCAGCTTCGCGCAGCGTCGCGTCGGCGGCGCCCGCCGACAGGCGGTACTGGGACGGGATCTGGGTACCGATCCACTCGTTGGTGGCCGCATCGACCGAGGCCAGAGCCTGGGAGATCTGCTGCAGCTGTCCCGACAGGAAGGCGGGCGAGAGCGCTCGGCCCACACGCTGCTGCGCCGTAGCCAGGCGCAGCAGCTCGGCGATCCGCGCCTGGAGCCTACGATAGACGGCCGCTAGGGCCACCTCCGGACTGGCCAGGTTGTCGGCCGCCACCGGCTCTCCCCCTACGCCGTCTCACCAGGCGTCACGCCTTCGGGCGGCTGCTCCCCGGGCGCCGGGGCGCCCGGCGGCGGCGCGCTGCCCGCCTCCGGGAACTCCTCGCCCGTCGCGCCGGGCCCGGCCGGGCGGGCCACCGAGGCCGCGGCCGACTCGTCGACCATGTCCTGGAGGATCTCCTGGACCTCCCGATCCGCCGCCCTCGGATCCAGCTGGAACAGATCGCCGACCGCGCGGCGCCGGCTCACGAGGTGGGCTCCCTTCAGGGTGGAGTAGTCGATGACCTCGGCCGACTGGTCCTCGATGATGGGATCCGGCCAGACCATGTCGATGGCGGTGCGGGTGTAGGCCGGCAGGTCGTCCTCGGTCCGTGCCGCCAGCTCCAGCTTCTGGGCTACGCGGAACAGCCGCCGAATGTCGTCCTCCAGCTCCCCCTGGCGCAGGTCGATGATCTTGTTGACCGTGCGGTGCGCCTTGAAGCGCAGCGCCCGCGCGCTCTCCACCTGCGAGCCGTCGCGCTCCAGCCCGAAGCTGGCGGGCGACGTCTCGGTAGTCATGAACAGGTACTCCTCCAGCTTCTCGATCTCGTGCTGGATTCCCCCGATCTGCATGTCCCACGTGAGGTACTCGGGCTTGATCGCCTTCTCCAGGACCGACGGGTCGATCTCGATCACGTCGAAGTCCGCCAGCCGCGCCTGCCCGCGCTCGTCCAGCACGCCCGGCCCCACGATCAGCTTGGGCCGCGCGTGGCGCTCCAGTGCCTCGTCCTCCTGCCCGAAGCGATTCTCCAGGGCCAGCACGATGCGGAGGATGCGCTGGAACTCGCTCCGGCCGAAGAACTTCCCGGCCATCCTGTTGTAGCCGATGTGGACGATCGGGATCTCGTCGATTCCCGTCGGCCCATCCTCCAGGTCGGGGAACAGCTGCGAGACCGCCACCTCCTCGCCGGTCGTGTGCCCATCCCAGGCGTTCAGCCGGTACGCGACCTGCCCGGCCATGCGTCCGTCGTCGCCCTCCTCCAGCGTGTGGATCTCCCGCAGCACCAGCATGGGCATCCCCACCAGCCCCTCCATTCCGGAGGGCGTGGGGAGAACCCAGGCCAGGGTCACGCCGTTCACCTGCGTGCCGTCGAGGGGATCGAAATCCGGGAAGAAGTGGCCCGGGTGAACGTAGCGGATCACCGCCTGGGGGATCAGCTCGGTGCCGCTCACGTCGCTGACCTCATCCTCGGGCACGTCCTCGATGTCGACCCGCAGCACGGCGTCGCCCAGCACGGGCAGCGACTCGGCCACCTGGCTGGCCAGGCTGCGGAACCCCGAGTGGCTGTAGATCCGGTCGATCTGCGGCTGCGACCCCTGGCGGCGGGCGCGCACGCTGAAGTCCTCGCCGAAGGCGTAGTGGCGGACGAGGCGCGCCATCATGCCCGGGAAGTCGACGGGGATCCAGTTGGATTCATCGAGGGCCTTGGCGCCGGGGAAGGTTTCCCGGTAGAGGCCGTAGTGATTGTCGACGTCGAGGAGCCGCTCCGCCTTCTGGTAGCCTCGAAGCCGGTCAGCCGCCGCCTGGTCGGGGATCCAGAAGCGCTCTCCCAGCGAGAGCGCACCCAGCTCGGTCTCGCCCTGGCCGGGCGAGCGCCCGATGAAGGGAATGCGCGGGTCGCGCAGATCGGACGTCCTGACTACACCACCTGCGGGCACCTAGATTCTCCTCCCGTGGAGCCGGACCAGCCGGGTCCTGGACATCGAGACCAGGAGCATGGCCCAGACGAGTGAGTCGACGCAGTCATCCATCCCCGGCACGTCGCTGGCCGTCGGGAAGGCCATCATCTCCTCGATGAGCCGGCCGATCCCGTTGTCGACGTTGGGCTCCTCGATCTTGACCCGCCCCAGCTCGAAGTGGCGGCGGACCTGCGAGGCGCGGCCGACCTTGTCCTTCCCGCGATGCTGCTGCGGAATCAGGGGCCGAGCCGGCACTGCCTTTGCGGTGCGTCGCATCTCCTGAATCAGCCACTCCTGGCCCTGCACCACCTCGATCCCGAACTGTGTCGGGTGGTACTTCTCGTTCATCCAGAGCGCCCGCTGGATCAGCTCGTGCTGGGTCCACTGCCCACGCAGGATCCGCCGCACGTAGAAGTAGGGCGCCACGTAGCTCAGCACGGTGAACACGCTGAAGTCGTTCCGCGGCCCCGCCTTGATCGCGGGATCGAGCGCGATGACCGTCCGGGCCTTGGCGCGCTCGCTCTCAGGCAGGTCGTCCCACTTCGCGAAATTCTCCAGCCAGGGGCGCTCGAAGAACTCGCCCAGCAGCAGGTCGATCTCGTTCTGGTACTGCGTCTCGAACGCGATCGCGCCGATCTGCTCGCGGATCTCCAGGAGCTTTTGGACGCTGTAGACCTCCGGCCAGTAGCTCCGCGGCGGATCGCCCTCCAGGGCCCGCGTCCGCCTCACGTGCTGCCAGAGCCCCCGGCTGTGCATGTCGCGCACCTCGCCGTACCAGTCGGCGGGGTGGTAGCGCGTGCCGTTGACGATGGTCCGCCCCCAGGGCTCGCGCGTGGGGGCCACCGTGAACTTCCAGAAGTCGTTCAGCCGGCGACGCTGGGTCTCGGTCCGGGCGTTGTCCTCGGTCACCCAGTCATCCGCCACCACGAAATCGTAGTGGCCGCCGGTCACCTTGGAGCCTAGCCCCAGCGCGGTGTAGGTCGACTCGCGGAGCGACTCGGTGCGCAGCGCCGTATCGGCCCGCACATCCTTCCACCGCCGTCCCTCCATGAGGCCGAACAGCTTCTCGACCCGCGGGCTGGTCAGGATGCTCTTGATCTGCCAGAGAAGATTGGCCGCGTTGTCAGCGCTATTCGAGGTGAGCGCGATGCGGATGTTGTGGGGGCCGATCTGTCGGGGGGCGCCCTCGAACAGGTACCCGATGCTCGGATGCATGTTCTCAGGCTTGGCCAGCCCCAGCCAGGCGGGGAAGATCACGCCGAGCGCCGTACTCTTGCCCGAGCCGCGCGGCGCCAGCCACATCGACTCGCGGTATCGCAGGGCGTCATCGAGGCCGGCCGCGTGGAAGGGCTCGACCGCCCACCCCATGTAGGCCATGAGGTTGGCGGGATGCTTCTCGATCCAGCGCCGGGCGACGTCGGGCCGCTCGTCGGCGAAGTCCTGCAGGCCGTCAGCGCGCTGCTGCGCGGCGCCGATCATCGTAGCTGCGGCAGGTTCTCCGCGGCGTCGCTCGCCTGGCGCAGCCCGCAGTACATCCCCAGCTCCTTCCAGGGCTCGCCGAGCAGGGCGTTCAGCTTGCAGGCTCCCCGCGTGCCCAGGTCGACCACGTCGAAGTCGAGGCCCCCGGCCACGCGGAGCCCCTTGAACTCCAGCCACGCGTCCTGGCCGCCGTAGGCAAAGCGCGCCTCGACACCGAAGCCCTTCGGCGCGACGGCGCAGGCGGGTAGGAGAGCCAGCGCCGCTAGGAGGGCTGCCAGCCTCACGGAGCAGGCTCCGCCGGGACCGGATCGGCGGGCGGCTGCGGCGCCGCCGGCAGGGCAGGCGCCCCCGGCAGCGAACGGCCGAAGAACTGCAGCAGCACCTCCCCGATGGTGGTGATGGTGCCGAAGGCGTGCTCCCAGATCTTGCCCGCGATCTCGTCGACACCGAGCGTCTCGTTCCGCAGGGTGGCCGATTCCTCCCCTTCCCGCTTGGGCAGGGTGGCGTCCATGTTCGACACGCCGACGCCGAGGGCCCAGACCGACTCGTCGCGGCCCGCCGCGTCCTCGACGCTGATGCGCGAGAGGTAGCAGCCCGGGAGGGACAGCATGAGGGCGAGGGAGATGGCGAGGTACTTGGCGCGCAGGGCATGGCCCACGTCGAAGATCACGTTGAGCAGCCCCATGACGACCAGCGAGGTGGCCACGGTGATCTCGGAGGAGGAGCGGAAGAAGGGATGCCAGGCCGCCAGGGCGGCGGTGATCAGGAAGGCCGCGGCACCTGAGGAGCCGTTCACGGCGGTGCTTCCGCCGACCGACAGCGCCCGTCGGGGCTGCGTCACGTTGACCTCACTCGCCATGATGCTGCTCTCCTTTCACGGGGCGGCCCCGGAAGATCTCCTCGACGCCGACTGCGCGGCGCTCCACCGTCTCGCCCGAGCCGCCCGGCAGGGGACCGAGCGCCTGCGTGGCGCTCATCCTGTTCTCCGGCCAGTCGGGCTGGCTGTAGCGGATCCGATCCTGCAGGTCCGGCCGAGACGCGATCATGCCGCTCGGGATCTGCCGGGCCTCGTCCGCGGTCATGTAGTGCGGATCGAAGCGCTTGCGCGCCTGCTCGGCCTCGCGCGCCCGCGTGACCTCGTCGGGGGTCAGCGGTGTCCGCCGCCTGTGCGTGCGCCGGTACTGCCCCGTGTCGCCTGTTCGAACTCCGAGCCGATCGCTCATCGCTTCTTCCCCGGTCCGCCCTTGCCACCCCCACCACCCGGCGAGGCTCCCGCCGCGGACGCCGTCCCTTCCATCACCAGCACGGGACGCCGCCGGACGAGGATCGCGGGGGCGAAGTTGACGAAGATGTTGGCCGCCATCAGCTCCCGAAGATCAGCTCCCCGGCCGCCGCCAGCTCCGCCTGCGCCCGCGCCAGGCGCTCCGCGTTGCTGACGTCCTGGGACAGCTCCAGGTCGGCGAGCCGGAAGGCCAGCTCGCGCTGGAAGTGGAGCACGCCGCTCACCTCGCTCAGCGGGAAGCGCTGCTCGCCGGTGTCGAGGGTGCCCGACAGCGCCAGCGCGGCGAGGCCGCGCCGGTAGAAGCTCGCCAGCGACTCGTTCGAGTTGGTCCCGTTGGCCAGGCCAACGGTGGTGTCGCCCGTCACGGTCACGACGGTCTCGACGCCGCTCCCGGTCTGGGGCGGGCGCGGGCTGAGGGAGAAGGTGGGAACGGTTCCCGAGATGGACATGATTTCACCTCACGTGGTCGAAAGCAGCCGCCCGCATGGCGGCAAGCCTGGTTGCGTAGACGGGGCCGGGCCCATCACGGTGGACCCAAACAGTAGCCGTGGACCCATCGTGCAGGCGGAGCACCCGCCGCACCACGGGCGCGGGGGTCACTGGCCGCCGACGGTGGTCGTCCGCGAGGGCGAGGGGCTGGTCATGTCGCGGCTGAACTGCGCCGCGCCTCGGGCGTCGGAAGGGCCGCGGCCCCGCCCGCCCACGTCACGTCCCATGCCCATCACGCCGCCGTCCCCGCCGGGGGAAGCGTCGCGCGTGGTCTCGGCCGGCATGGCGCCGCGCCCGCCCGCGTTCGCGCCCACGCTCATCACGCCCCCATCGCCGCCGGGCGTCCCGCCCCGCGTGCTCTCCGCGGACGGCGCGCCGCGCCCACCGGAGTCGGCGCCCATCTGGCGCACGCCGTTCTGGCCGTCGTCGGGATTCAGGAAGGGCATCGTTCAGGTCCTCCAGAGCGCCAGGCTCGCGACTGCAGCCGCGATCCAGGCGGGGAAGTTGCGGAGCAGCCCGTACCAGACGGACGAGCGCTCCATGAGGATGGTCACCTTGCGGTCCAGGCAGCGCCCCTGCGCGTCCAGCTGGGCCAGCTTGGAGCGAACCTCGGAGCGCCACTCGGCCTCGGGGATCCCGTAGCTAGCGCTCACGGCTCGCCCTCCGCTCGGCCTTGCGCGCCTCGCGCTCCGCCGCCCTGGCCCTCCGCCGGGCCCGGATCGCCGCGATCTCCTCGGGCGTCAGGGCCTCCTGGTGGGGGTCTCGGATCGGCCGCGGCGCGGGCATGGGCCACGGGAGGCGGCGCTGCGCCATCTCTAGGGCCGTCGCGCGGGCGGAGCGGGGGTGCGTCCGGGGGCGCGCAGGCGCTGGTTCCCGTCGACACGCGTGGTGGAGAAGGCGCCGCGTCCGCCGTTGTCCTGGCCGACGCGGGAAGCACCGCCGGCACCGCCGGGCGAACCCTTGGTCCTGGACGCAGCCATCCGGCCGCGCCCCGAGGAGGCGGAGCGCATGCGGGTGACGCCGGGACCGGAATTGCCAACCTTGGGCATTGGTTCAGACCTCCTGCTCGGGCGGCGCGGGCGGAGGCGGGGGCTCGATCGTCCCCATGCCTTCCTTGCAGCTCACCACGAAGAGCGGCTCGGGGCTCACCTCGTCCGGGAAGACTACGACGCTGTCCGCGTCGCCCGTCAGGCATGCTCGGAGGCACCAGTCAGTGCTCGGGCTGGGCCGCTCGCCCGGCCCCGCGATGGCGCCACAGACGACGGTCGTGCCCTCTGGACGGGGATCGGCGGCTGCGGGGATCGCCAGGACCAGCGCAAGGGCCGGCGCGACCTGGAGAACCCAGCGCCGCGCCGGCACCAGGTGAGGAGAGCCCATGACAGGGGATACTATAGCCCCGTCGAGCCCCGCGGGGGCGAACTACTGGATGGTGGGCTCGTCGTCATCCCACTCGCAGGCGCCCCGGTACCGGGGGCAGCCCCGGGAAGGGCTTGAGGAGAATGTGCCAGGCGGGCCCGAGAAGGAGTCGGCTCCTCCCCGCGGGGAGAAGGCTGCCTAGTGCAACATAATGTGGCACCCCCTCGGCCCGGGCGGGGGCTCGCATACCCTTCGCAGCTTCCCCGCGGGGAACAGTCAGTTGCCTAATATTTAGGCACACTGCCGCGCCGATCGGGAGTGCATCGGCTGGCGGCGGGGCCCCGCCGCTCGCTGAGGGGGTCCTCCCCCTCGGGGCTGGGCGCGGCGCGGGGGCCCTGGGGCCTCCCTCGGATCTGCTTGAAATCTCGCAACGTGGGGCATCGTGGGGGCCCCTCGGGGGAGGGTCATGAGGTGCCAGAGGCGTCGTCGGGCTCCCAGACCGATGACATACCACGCAGGTACGGGGGCTTGGGGTGCGCTGGTGCGGGGGTGGTTGGGCTTTCGCCCCTGCAGTGCTGCAGGGCCGGGCCT
>Ga0302046_10003446_pt1 | contig 14300 bp, 16 predicted proteins | sample RVTome_11_FD_200261 | JGI IMG/M metagenome (GOLD analysis project Ga0302046, IMG submission 200261) | Soil microbial communities from uranium-contaminated site in the Upper Colorado River Basin, Wyoming, United States - RVT147D111 (version 2) ...
CGCCGCCGGCGTCGACCCGGCGCGCGTGCGGGTCGTCGACGTGCCCGGCGGCGCCGCGCTCCCCGACCCGGCGGCGCCGGGGGCGATCATCCTCACCGGCTCGTCGGCGATGGTGACGGAGCGCCTCGACTGGAGCGAGCGGACGGCGGCGTGGCTCCCGGGCGCGATCGCCGCCGGCACGCCGCTCCTCGGCATCTGCTACGGGCACCAGCTCCTCGCGCACGCCCTCGGCGGGCGCGTGGCGGCGAACCCGCGCGGCCGCGAGATCGGCACGGCCACCGTCGCCCTGACCGCGGCGGCCGCGGACGATCCGCTCTTCGGCGGCCTCGGACCGCGGCTCGACGTGCAGGAGACCCACGTCGAGTCGGTGCTGGCGCCGCCGCCGGGCGCGCGCATCCTCGCCGGCAACGCCGCCGATCCCCACCAGGCGATGGCGATCGGCGCCCGCGCCTGGGGCACGCAGTTCCACCCCGAGTTCGACGCCGCCGTGGTGCGCGGCTACGTCGCCGGGCGCGCCGACCGGCTCCGCGCCGAGGGCCTCGATCCGGCGCGCCTCGTCGCCGGCGCGCGCGACAGCGCCGCCGGCGCGACGCTGCTCCGCCGCTTCGTCGCGCTCGCCGAGGGCGCGGCCCGCGCGAGTTGACGGCGCGCGCGCGCGGGACGTAAGGTCGGCCGCTCGAGACCACCGACCGCCGATGACGCTCGCGAGCTTCCGCTTTCCGACGCAGATCCGCTTCGGCGCCGGGGCGCGGCGCGCGCTCGCGGAGGTCGCCGCCGCCGGCGTCCGCCGGCCGCTCCTCGTCACCGACGACGGCCTCGCCGGCACCGCGGCGTTCGCGCTCGCGCGCGCCACCCTCGACGAGGTCTGGCCCGGCGCCTGGCGCCACTTCGGCGGCGTCCATCCGAACCCGGTCGAGGCCGACGCCGACGCCGCCTACGCCGTCTGGGCGGCCGAGGGCTGCGACGGCGTCGTCGCCCTCGGCGGCGGCAGCGCCATCGACGGCGCCAAAGCGCTGGTGCTGCGCATCGCCGATCCCGCGCGCCCGCTCACCGCGATCGCGCTCGACGCGCTGCCGGAGCGCGTGGTGCCCCTGTGCGCGATCCCGACCACCGCCGGCACCGGCAGCGAGGTCGGGCGCAGCACCGTGGTCACGGTGCCGGCCCTCGGCCGCAAGATCGTCCTCGGCGCCCCCGCCCTGCTCCCCGGCCTGGCGCTCCTCGACCCCGAGCTCACCGTCGGCCTGCCGCCGCACCTGACGGCCGCGACCGGCATGGACGCGATGACCCACGCCATCGAGTCGTTCGTGTGTCCGGTCTACCACCCGATGTGCGATGGCATCGCGCTCGAGGCCATCCATCGCATCCCCCGCTTCCTCCCGCGCGCCGTCGCCGACGGCGCCGACCTCGAGGCCCGCGGCGAGATGCTGATGGCGGCGGCGATGGGCGCGGTCGCGTTCCAGAAGGACCTCGGCGCCGCGCACTCGCTCGCGCACCCGCTCTCGACCGAGCTCGGCGTCCACCACGGCCTCGCCAACGCGCTGGTGCTGGCGGCAGTGGTGCGCTTCAACGGCGCCCGCGACCGCGCCCTCTACGCGCGCGTCGCGACCGCCCTCGGCCTCCCCGCCGGCGACGACCCCGCCGGCGCCGTCGCCGACTTCCTCGAGGCCTTCAACCGCACGATCGGCATCACGCGCCGGCTGCGCGACGTCGTCGGCGACGAGGCCCGCCTGCCCGACCTCGCCGCCAAGGCCTTCACCGACGGCTGCCACCTGACGAACCCGCGTCCCTGCACCGCCGACGACCTGCTCGGGCTCTACCGCGAGGCGTGGTGAGCGCCGCCTTCCCCGACGCCCTGGTGATCGACGGCGAGCTCCGCCGGCGCGCGACCGACCGCCTGACCCTGATCGAGCCCGCGACCGAGGCTCCGCTCTGCGAGGTGCCGGCGGCGGGCACGGCCGAGGTCGACGCCGCGCTCGCGGGCGCGGCGCGCGCCTTTCGCGAGGCGCGCTGGCGGCGTGCCGATCCCCAGGAGCGCGCCGACGCGCTCTTCCGCGTCGCCGCCGCGATCCGCGCCCGCGCCGAGGAGCTCGCCGTTCTCGAAGCGCGGAACGTCGGCAAGCCGATCGCCGACGCGCGCGGCGAGGTCGCCGCCGGCGCGCGCTGCTTCGAGTACTACGCCGGCGCCGTGACGCGCTTCGGCGGCGAGACTATCCCGGTGCGCGCCGCCGGGCTCGACTACACGCTCCGCCAGCCCGTCGGCGTGGTGGCCGCGATCGTGCCCTGGAACTTCCCGTTCCTGATGGCGTGCTGGAAGGTCGCGCCGGCGCTCGCGACCGGGAACGCCGTCGTCCTGAAGCCCGCCAGCCTGACGCCGCTGACGGCGCTCGCGCTCGGCGCCCTCGCCCTCGAGGCCGGCCTGCCGCCCGGCCTCCTCCAGGTCGTCGCCGGCCCCGGGCGCATCATCGGCGACCACCTGGTGCGCCACCCGCTGGTCCGGAAGATCGCCTTCACCGGCGAGACCGCGACCGGCGCGCGCATCCTCAAGCAGTCGGCGGACGACATCAAGCGGGTTTCGCTCGAGCTCGGCGGCAAGAGCCCGTCGGTGATCTTCGCCGACGCCGACCTCGCGGCCGCCGCCGCGGCGGCGCCGCTCGCGGTCTTCGGCAACACCGGCCAGGACTGCTGCGCGCGCAGCCGCCTGCTCGTCGAGCGCCCGGTCTACGGCGCCTTCCTCGAGGCCCTGGTCGCGGCGACGCGCGCCCTCGTCGTCGGCCCGCCGCTCGACGCGGCCACCCAGGTCGGCCCGATGGTCTCGGCGGCGCAGCGCGAGACCGCCGAGGGCTACGTCGCGCTCGCGCGCCGGGAGGGCGGCCGCGTCGTCCTCGGCGGCGAGCGGCCGCGGAGCCCGGGCTGGTACCTCGCGCCGACGATCGTCGAGGGCGTGGCGTCGCGGAGCCGCACCTGTCAGGAGGAGATCTTCGGCCCGGTGGTCTGCGTCCTGCCGTTCGACGGCGAGGCCGAGGCGATCGCGCTCGCCAACGACACCGTCTACGGCCTCTCGGGCTCGATCTGGACGCGCGACCTCGCGCGCGCGCACCGGGTCGCGCGCGACATCGAGAGCGGCGTCCTGAGCATCAACAGCAACTCCAGCGTCTACCAGGAGATCCCCTTCGGCGGCTTCAAGCGCAGCGGCTTCGGCCGCGACCTCGGCATGGAGGCGATGCGGCTCTACACCGAGCTCAAGAACGTCTTCGTCGCCGTCCCCGAGGAGGCGTCGTGACCCGCAAGGCGGCGGCGACGGCACCGGCATGGCTCCGGGGCAACGACGTCCACACGGTGGCGGTGGCGTTTCCCGACGTCTACGGGCGACTCCTCGGCAAGCGCCTGACCCGCGACTACTTCCTCGAGCACACCCGCGCCGGGGGCACCCACGCCTGCAACTACCTCCTCACCGTCGACATGGACATGACCCCGCTCCCCGGCTTCGGCCTGGCGAGCTGGGATCAGGGCTACGGCGACTTCCACCTGGTCGTCGACGAGCGCACGCTCCGCCCCACGCCGTGGGCCCCCGGCACCGCTCTCGTCCTCGCCGACCTCGAGCACGAGGACGGCTCGCCCGTCGTGGAGGCGCCGCGCTCGATCCTGCGCCGCCAGGTGGCGCGGCTCGCCGAGCGCGGGCTCGCCGCGACGATGGCCTCCGAGCTCGAGTTCTACCTCTTCGACGACGACTACCGCGGGGCGCGCGCCAAGGACTACCGGGGCCTCCGGCCGAGCTCCGACTACCTGATCGACTACCACCTGCTGCACACCGCCCGCGACGAGGACGTGCTCGGCCGCCTGCGCGGCGAGCTCTCCCGCGCCGGCGTCGTCGTCGAGGGCAGCAAGGGCGAGTGGGGTAAGGGCCAGTACGAGATCAACCTGCTGCACGCCGAGGGCCTCGAGATGGCCGACCGTCACGTCATCCTGAAGCACGCCGCACGCGAGATCGCCGCGCAGCAGGGGCGCGCGGTGACGTTCATGGCGAAGTGGCGGACCGACGAGGCCGGCAGCTCCTGCCACGTGCACGCGAGCCTGTGGGACGCGGGCGCGCGCCGGAACCGTTTCGCCGACGAGGCCGGCGCCCCGGCGCCGCTCTTCCGCCAGTTCCTCGGCGGCCTGCTGCGCTACGGCCGCGAGCTCTCGTACTTCTTCGCGCCGACGGTGAACGCCTACAAGCGCTACCAGGCGGCGTCGTGGGCGCCGACCGCGCTCGTCTGGGCGCACGACAACCGCACCACCGGCTTCCGGGTGGTCGGCCGCGGCCCGGCGCTCCGCATCGAGAACCGCATGCCCGGCGCCGACGTGAACCCCTATCTGGCCTACGCCGCCACCATCGCCGCCGGCCTGCAGGGCGTCGACGAGGGGCTCGACTGCGGCGACGCGTATCGCGGCAACGCCTACGAGGACGCGGCGCTTCCACGCCTCCCGGGCTCGCTTGCCGAGGCCGCCGACCTGCTCGCCGAGAGCGCGCTCGCGCGCACGGCCTTCGGCGACCGCGTCGTCGACTTCTACGTCCACACCGCCCGCCTCGAGGCCGAGGCCTACCGCCAGGCCGTCACCGACTGGGAACGGGAACGATATTTCGAGCGGGTGTAGCGGTGACGCGTCGGGTCTTGAGTACGACGGCGATTCGGCGGAAGCTCGGCCGGTGACGACGAAACCGGCATTGAGGATCGCACTCCTGGCAGCCACGATCGCGGCGGCCGCGACGATGGCAGCACCGACGGCGGCCGCCGACTGCGGCAAGGCCTGCGTGCAGGAGGCCAAGACCTGCGCCGCAGGCTGCGACAAGACCGCCGAGACCTGCCACACCGCCTGCCGCGAGGAGCACCCCGCCGACAAGGAAGCGGCCGCCTGTCGCACCGGCTGCTGGGACGCCTACCGGACCTGCAACGCCGGCTGCGACCAAGCGTTCGAGAGCTGCCTCGATAGCTGCTACTGAAGGCCAGTGCGGCGTGGGTCGCCGCCACCTCTTGCGCTCGACGCGGAAGTCGCGCATGCGAGCGGTGATGATCGCAGCCTGGCTTCGTGACGCGTTCGCCCGGCGGCCCTGGTGGATGAATGCCCTGATGGTCTTCTCGGCCTTCATGGCCTTCATCTACATGCCGTTCGACGTCTTCCTGAAGCCGGTCGCCGCCGACGAGGAGGTCTGGTTCGGCATCATCCTGCGCGGCTGGGCCGCCAAGCTCACCGCGCCGCTGCACTGGGCGATCTACGCCGCCGGCGCGTACGGCTTCTGGCACATGCGGCCGTGGATGTGGCCGTGGGCGGCGGTCTACACCGCGCAGGTGGCGATCGCCATGTTCGTCTGGAACGTCGTCTACGTGGGCGGCATCGCCGGCTGGCTCATGGGCCTCGCGAGCGGCGCGATCTTCGCCGTGCTGACGCGCGCCCTCTGGGACGCGCGCGACCGCTTCGCCGCGCCGCGCCCGTCGATGCGCGACCGCTACGGCGACTGGGCGCTCGTCACCGGCGCCTCGGCCGGGCTCGGCGCCGAGTACGCGCGCGCCCTCGCCCGCGACGGCGTGCACTGCGTGCTCACGGCGCGGCGCGAGGACCGCCTGCGCGCGCTCGCGCAGGAGCTCGAGGGCGCGCACGGCATCCAGACCCGCGTCGTCGCCGCCGACCTCGCCGACCCCGCGGCCGCCGACCGGCTGCTCGCCGCGGTGGAGGACCTCGACGTCGCGATCCTGGTCAACAACGCCGGCTTCGGCTACGCCGGCCGCTTCGACAAGCAGGAGGCCGGCCGCCTGCGCGACATGGTCGTCGTCAACTGCCTGGCGCCCGTCGTCCTGACCGCGGGGCTCTTGCCCGGCATGCGCGCGCGCGGGCGCGGCGCGGTCGTCATGCTGGGCTCGGTCGCGGGCTCGCAGCCGTTGCCCCTGCACGCGCTCTACAGCGCTACCAAGGTCTTCGACAACTTCCTCGGCGAGGCGCTGTGGGCCGAGCTCCGCGACGCCGGCGTCGACGTCCTCACCGTGCAGCCGGGTCCCACCGCGACCGAGTTCGTCGCCGTGGCGGGCGAGGTCCGCGAGGAGGGCGAGCCCCCCGAGCACGTGGTCGCGCTCTCGCTCGAGCGCCTCGGCCGCCAGCCGTCGGTGGTCTCCGGCTGGTTCAACTGGCTGCGGGCGCAGAGCTTCCGGATCCTGCCCCGCTCGCTCCTGGCGCTCGCCGCCCAGCAGGCCATCACCAAGCAGACGCCGGTCGAGATGCGCTGAGCGCGCGACCGCTGGAGGAGGACCCCGTGGCCATACCGAGGATCGAGAACGAGGAGCGTCTCTTCGACGTCATGTACACCTGCCGCGCGATGCGGCGGCTGAAGCCCGACCCGGTGCCCGAGGACGTGCTGCGCCAGCTCGTCGCCGCCGCGCTCCACGGACCGAGCGGCAGCAACGCCCAGAACTGGCACTTCGTGATCGTGCGCGAGCGCGCCCAGAAGGAGCGCCTCGCCGCACTCTGGCAGAAGACCTGGGATTTCTACCTGGAGACCTTCGCGCGCGCCGAGGCGCGCCCCGGCGAGGACCTGGCGGCGCGCGAGCGCATGATCGCCGCCGGCACCTACATGGTCGAACACATGGCCGAGGCGCCGGCGATCATCTTCGTCGCCACCAAGCGCGACGAGCAGCTCGCCAAGGTGCTGAGCTCGCCGGCGACGCTGGCGGCGCTGGTGCGCCACTTCGGGATCGCGAGCGCCGCCCGCATGCTGCTCGGCAGCCCGCGCATCAACGGCCTCGCCGACGGCTCGACCGCCTACCCGGCGGTGCAGAACCTGCTCCTCGCCGCCCGCGCGCTCGGCCTCGGCGCGGTGCTGACGACGCCGCAGTTCTTCATGCCCGGGAAGTTCGAGCGCGTGCTCGGGCTACCCGCGAGCGTGAGCCTGGCGGCGGCGATCCCGGTCGGCTACCCCGTCGGCAAGTTCGGCCCGGTCACCCGCCCCGATCCCGAGCGCGTGATCTCCTGGGACCGCTGGACCGCGTAGCCCCCACGGCCTCCGAGGGGCGATCGAGACCCACGCGAAGGTAGCCGTGCGGCTGTCCTTGCTGGGGGGCATGCCCGGGCAAGGGTCGAACCCGGTCCCGGGTCCGGCCCATTGTCCGAGGCTGCCTCTTCCTTCAGCTGGCCGGTCTCGGATTCACTTGGCGTAGACGCCCGTCACCCTGGTGAGACATGCAGGCTAGAGCGGATCGCGCGCAGGAACGATCGCACAAACGCTACTGGCGGCTCCAGCCCGCGGCAAGCCGCACGACAAGGGACCCCTCTGTCCGGACCGGGACCGTCGACTGATTCTACAGCTTCACGACGCGAAGCCCAGGAACGCCGTCGTAGTCGGCGTCCTGCGTCAGAACAGACAGATCGTGCACGAGGGCCGTCGCGGCGATCCAGAGATCGTTGACGGGCACTCGCCGTCGCTTGCGTCGGCAGTGCGCGACGAGGCGCGCCCACTCCCGGGCTGCGGCGACGTCGACGGGCACCGGCTCGAAGGTCGATTCGACGTAGGTCAGGGTTCTGAGCCGCATCGCTCGCGTCGCACCGTCGGCGGCCATGAGCACACCCAGCTGGAGCTCGCCGACGGTCACGACCGACACGAGGATTTCGTCGGGGACCTTGCGTCGTCGCGGCCGATCCTGCTCGAGCGTGACGAAGACCGAGGTATCCGCAAGCGCCCGCGTCACCGCACGTCGTCCGAGGTGTCGGGAACGGCCGTCCTCAGGTCGTCCAGCAGCCCGGCATCCGCCCGGCAAGCCTCGAGCGCTCGCGACACCTCATCCCATGGAACGACCTCGCGGCGCCGAGCCAGGGGGCGGATCTCCGCCACCGGGCGACCGTTGACGGTCACCCTCAGCCGCTCGCCGCCTTCCACGCGTCGCAATACGCGGGTCGTGTGGTTGCGCAGGTCGCGCACGGCCACCTCGTTTTCCTTCCGCATGCGCCAGGTGTAGCACATGGCCTACAGCTGAAGAAACCCACCGCTCGCGGACGGCCGCATGGAGGAGCAGGCCTGCGGGGGCGCGACCGCGTCGCGGCGCCCGGCACGCCCGGCGGGACGCGCCGGCGGGGGCACCGCGGTCGAGCTTGCGTGAGCGGCGCGGGTCGCCTAGCTACCGGCGCACCGAGGACCGCCCACGCACACAACCCGATCCTCCGACGCGCCCCGCGGACGGAGCCGGAGCAAGGAGCCTCACGATGATCAAGATCCACGGAGTTCCGCCCTCGCGCACCAGCCGATGCCTCTGGATGCTGGAGGAGCTCGGCGTGCCCTACGAGAACGTGCCGGTGCACTTCGTCGGCGACACCAAGAAGCCGGAGTTTCTCGCGCTCAACCCGAACGGGCGCATCCCCGCCCTCGAGGACGACGGCCTGGTGTTGTGGGAGTCGCTGGCGATCAACCTGCACCTGGCCGAGAAGTACGACAACGGCTTCCGGCCCGGGTCGCTGGAGGACCGCGCGCGCACGATCCAGTGGAGCTTCTGGGTCATGACCGAGGTCGAGCCCGGGCTGATCGACGCCTTCCTGCACCGCACCATGCTGCCCGAGGGGCAGCGCGACACGCAGGTCGCCGACGCCGGCGAGGAGAAGCTACAGCGACCGCTGGCAGTGCTCGATCGGCATCTCGCGCAGCAGCCGTTCATTCTCGGCCAGGCCTTCTCGCTGGCCGATCTCAACGTCGCGGGGGTGCTCGGCATCGCGCCGATCGCGAAAGTGAGCCTGGGAAAGTACCCGAACGTGGCCCGCTGGCTCGGCGCCTGCATGCAGCGCGCGGCCGCACGCAAGGTCTTCGGCGCCCTGACCGGCTGAGCCGGATCGAAGGGTCGTGACCGCGCAGCGCGAGTCGACTCTCAGGCGATCGTCTCGACGCCGTACGGCGCGAACCTCGGGTCGATTGTAACCACCGGCACGTGGTTCCGCAGCGCCGCAGCGATGATGAAACGGTCGAACGGATCGTTGTGGTGACGAGGGAGATCTGCCGCGTCGGTACAGACGGCCGAGTCCAGCGGCAGCTCCGTCAAGGCGTAGCGTTCTTCCAGCTCGCGGATCCACCGCAGCGGTGCCAACGGCAGTTCGAGCTTTCCCTGCTGATATTTCAGCGCGATCTCGAAGCTGCTGATCGCGCAGAACCAGCGGATTGCCTGTTTTGCCAGTTGCTCGCGTGCTGAGCGCGACAACCGGCGATCACCGCTCGCGAGGAAAAGCAGCGCGCAGGTGTCCAGAATCATCGCGCCTCGGCGGGCCAGTCAGCCTCGTCGACTTCTTCAGTCGGATCGTACTTGATGTTGATCGCTCCCAGCTTGCGGTCGGGAGCCATCGAAACCTTGCCCCGGTGCGGCACCAGATCCGCAACCGGCTTGCCGTTGCGGCAGATCACGATTCGTTCCCCACCGCGCTCGATTTCGGCAAGCAGAACCGAGAGGCGGGTTTTGGCATCGTGGACGTTGACGGTCTTCATGCGATGCAGGTTAGGCCACTTAGTCCATCGTGGTCAAGGTTGCCGACTACAGCCGAAGAAGCCCACCGAGATCCGTCGTTGGGTATGTCCGTCAGCCGGATCGCCGGCCTCGAGCACGGGCCTCCATCCATCACGCAATCACGCGTGTGACGATGACGCAGGTCACCTGGCCGGCCGTCACCCGCCGTGATAGCGCTGGCGGCATGGAGGTTGGGGCGCGCGCGGTCATGGACGCGGCGGAGCTCGCCGACCTCGTGGACGCGCTCCGGGCCGAGGGCTACACGGTGATCGCGCCCACGCTCCGCGACGGCGCGATCGTCTACGACGCGATCGAGAGCGCCGCGGAGCTGCCGCGGGGCTGGGAGGACGTGCAAGCGCCGGGCAGCTACCGGCTCCGGCGCCGCGACGACCAGGCGCTCTTCGCGCACACCGTCGGCCCGCAGTCCTGGAAGCGCCTGCTGCATCCGCCGCGCATGCGACTCTGGCAGGCGGCGCGCACCGCCGAGGGCTTCACCGTCGCCCCCGACGACGACGTTCCGCCGCGCTACGCCTTCCTCGGCGTCCGCGGCTGCGACCTGCAGGCGATCGCGGTCCAGGACCGCGTGCTGCTCGAGGGCGCGCACGTCGATCCGATCTATCGGGCGCGGCGCGCGCCGGCGTTCGTCGTCGCCGTGCACTGCGGCCGCGCCGGCGGCACCTGCTTCTGCGTGTCGATGGGGACGGGACCGCGCGCGGCGGGCGCCTTCGACCTCGCCCTCACCGAGCTGCTCGAGGACGGGCGGCACCGGCTGCTGGTCGAGGTCGGGAGCGCGCGCGGCGCGGCGATGCTCGCTGCGATGGACGCGCTGGACGCGAAGCCCGCGGCGGACGCGCCGGACGGCGCGACCCGGCGCGCGACGGCGCCCGCCACCGACGCCGACGTCGCCGCCGGCGACGCGGCGGTGGCGCGCGCCGCCGAGCAGATGGGCCGGACGATGGACGCGGCCGGCCTGCGCGAGCTCCTCGCCGGCACCCTCGACCACCCACGCTGGGCCGACGTCGCGAGCCGCTGCCTCACCTGCGCCAACTGCACGATGGTCTGCCCGACGTGCTTCTGCACCACGGTCGAGGACGTGACCGATCTCACCGGCGACCACGCCGAGCGCTGGCGCCGCTGGGACTCCTGCTTCACGCTCGACTTCTCGTACATCCACGGCGGCAGCGTGCGCGCCTCGGGCCTGTCGCGCTACCGCCAGTGGCTGACGCACAAGCTCGGCACCTGGCACGATCAGTTCGGCACCTCGGGGTGCGTCGGCTGCGGCCGCTGCATCGCCTGGTGTCCGGTCGGGATCGACCTCACCGAGGAGATCGCGGCGCTCCGCCGGCCGCCCGAGGCGGCCGTGCCGCCGCCCGCGGAGGCGCCGTGAACACGCTCGAGCCGATCCTGGCCGAGCATCCGTTCCTCCACGGGCTCGCGCCGGCCCACGTGAGCCTGCTCGTCGGCTGCGCCTCGAACGTCGTCTTCCAGCCGGGCGAGACGGTTTTTCGTGAGGGCGACCCGGCCGACGACTTCTTCATCGTGCGCGAGGGCGACGTCGGCGTCGAGCTGCACGTCCCCGGCCAGGGCACGATGACGATCGCGACCGTCGGCGCCGGCGAGATCCTCGGCTGGTCCTGGCTGGTGCCGCCCCATCGCTGCGCCTTCAGCGCGCGCGCCGCGACGCGTGTGCGGGCGATCTCGTTCGACGGCGCCTGCCTGCGCGACAAGTGCGACCGCGATCCGGCGCTCGGCTACGAGCTCCTGAAGCGGGTCGCGATGGTCATGGCCGACCGGCTGCAGGCGACCCGCCTGCAGCTCCTCGATCTCTACGAGCGGCATTGATGGAGGCCGTCGCCGCGGATCCGATGCTGCCGGCGCCCTGGCGTGTCGCCCGTGTCCGCCGCGACACGGCGGACACGTTCACGCTCGACCTCGCCCCCGCCGGCGGCGCCGCGCCGGCGCCCTTCGCGCCCGGGCAGTTCAACATGCTCTGGGCGTTCGGCGTCGGCGAGGTGCCGATCTCGATCTCCGGCGATCCGGCGCGGCCGGCGGTGCTGCGCCACACCACCCGCGCCGTCGGCACCGTGACGCGCGCCATGGCACGGCTCCGGCGCGGCGGCGTCCTCGGCGTCCGCGGCCCCTTCGGGAGCGCGTGGCCGACCGACGAGGCCGAGGGCGCCGACGTCGTGCTGGTGGCGGGCGGGATCGGCCTGGCGCCGCTCCGTCCGGCGCTGCTTCGCATCCTGGCGCGCCGCCGCCGCTACGGCCGGGTCGTCGTCGCCTACGGCACGCGCACGCCCGCCGACGTCCTCTTCCGGGACGACCTCCAGCGCTGGCAGGCACGCGGCGACGTCGAGGTGCTGGTGACGGTCGACCGCGCCGCCGGCGGCTGGGCGGGACGCGTCGGCGTGGTGCCGTCGGTGCTGCGCCTGGCGTCGTTCGACCCCGCGCGCACCGTCGCCATGGTGTGCGGGCCCGAGGTGATGATGCGCTTCGCCGCCCAGGAGCTCCTGCGGCGCGGGGTCGCGCCCGCGCGCATCCACGTCTCGGTGGAGCGCAACATGAAGTGCGCGGTCGGCTTCTGCGGCCACTGCCAGCTCGGCCCCGACTTCGTCTGCCGCGACGGCCCGGTGCTGCCCTGGGCGCGCCTCGCCACCCGCCTGCTCGTGCCGGAGGTCTGAGCCGATGCCCCGCGCCCGCCGGAAGCCGAAGCTCGCGGTCTGGAAGTTCGCCTCCTGCGACGGCTGCCAGTTGAGCCTCCTCGATTGCGAGGACGAGCTGCTGGCGGTCGCCGGCGCGCTCGAGATCGCCTACTTCATGGAGGCGTCGAGCGCCGTCGTCGCCGGGCCCTACGACCTCTCGCTGGTCGAGGGCTCGATCACGACCGCCGCCGACGCCGCGCGCATCCAGCAGGTGCGGCGGCGCTCCCGGCGCCTGGTCACGATCGGCGCCTGCGCCACCGCCGGCGGCATCCAGGCGCTGCGGAACTTCCAGGACGTGCGCGAGTTCGTCTCGGTGGTCTACGCCACGCCGGCGTACGTCTCGACCCTCGCGCGCTCGACGCCGATCGCCGAGCACGTGCCGGTCGACTTCGAGCTGCGCGGCTGCCCGATCGACAAGCGGCAGCTCCTCGAGGTCGTGAGCGCCTTCCTGCACGACCGCGCGCCGGCGGTGTCACGCCACAGCGTCTGCGTCGAGTGCAAGCTCCGCGGCACCGTCTGCGTGATGGTCGCGCACGGCACCCCCTGCCTGGGCCCGGTGACGCACGCCGGCTGCGGCGCCCTCTGCCCGGCCTACCACCGCGGCTGCTACGGCTGCTTCGGCCCGATGGAGACGCCGAACACCACGGCGCTCGCCGCCGAGTGGCAGGCGCTCGGCGCCGACCGCCGCGATCTCGTCCGCGTCTTTCGCACCTTCAACGCCTGGGCGGAGCCGTTCCGCGCCGCGAGCGTCCGGCATGAGCACGACCCGGACGATTAAGGTCGACTACCTGGCCCGCGTCGAGGGCGAGGGCGCGCTCTGGGTGCGCATCAAGGACGGGCGCCTCGACGACGTCAAGCTCAAGATCTTCGAGCCGCCGCGCTTCTTCGAGGCCCTGCTGCGCGGGCGCGGCTTCGGCGAGGCGCCCGACATCACGGCCCGGATCTGCGGCATCTGTCCGGTCGCGTACCAGATGAGCGCGGTGCACGCGATCGAGCAGGCGCTCGGGGTGGCGATCGACCCGGCGGTGCGCGCGCTTCGCCGCCTGCTCTACTGCGGCGAGTGGATCGAGAGCCACGTCCTCCACGTCGCCATGCTGCACGCGCCGGACTTCCTGGGATATCCCGACGCCATCCGCATGGCGCAGGACCACCCCGACCTGGTGCGGCGGAGCCTCGAGCTCAAGAAGATCGGGAACGCCGTCATCCAGGTGATCGGCGGCCGGGAGATCCACCCCATCAACGTCCGCGTCGGCGGCTTCTACCGCGCCCCGACCCGCCGCGAGCTGGCGCCGCTCGCGGAGCGCCTGAAGTGGGCCCGCGACGCCGCCCGCGAGCTCGTCGCCTGGACGGGGACGCTCGCGTTCCCCGCGTTCGAGCAGGACTACGAGTTCGTGGCGCTCCGCCATCCCGACGAGTACCCCCTGAACGAGGGCCGACTGGTCTCGAGCCGCGGGCTCGACATCGCCGCCGCGGAGTTCGACCGGCACGTCGAGGAGATCCACGTCGAGCACTCGAACGCCCTCCACAGCCGGCTCCGCGCGCGCGGCTCCTACTGCGTCGGCCCGCTGGCGCGCTTCAACCTGAACCACGATCGCCTGCCCGAGGCGGTGCGCGCGGCGGCGGCCGCGGCCGGCCTCGTCGCGCCGTGCCGGAACCCCTTCCGCGGCATCACCGCGCGCGCGGTCGAGGTGCTGTGGGCCTGCGAGGAGGCGCTCGCGATCATCGCCGCCTACGAGCCGCCGGCCGCGCCGGCGAGCCCGGTCGAGCCGCGGAGCGGCGCCGGCCACGCCTGCACCGAGGCGCCGCGCGGCGTGCTCTACCACGGCTACCGGCTCGGCGAGCACGGCGAGATCCTCGACGCCCGGATCGTGCCGCCGACCTCGCAGAACCAGCGCACCATCGAGGACGACCTGCGGGCGCTGGTGGCGCGCGACCTCGCGCTCCCCGACGCCGAGCTGCAGGCGCGCTGCGAGCAGGCGATCCGCAACTACGATCCCTGCATCTCGTGCGCGACGCACTTCCTGCGCCTGCACGTGGAGCGGACGTGAGAAGCACCGGGTCCATGCGTCCCGACGGCGGCGTGCGGGTCGTCGTC
>Ga0302046_10003448_pt1 | contig 14298 bp, 12 predicted proteins | sample RVTome_11_FD_200261 | JGI IMG/M metagenome (GOLD analysis project Ga0302046, IMG submission 200261) | Soil microbial communities from uranium-contaminated site in the Upper Colorado River Basin, Wyoming, United States - RVT147D111 (version 2) ...
AGGCGCAGCGCCCCTGCCGGTGCGGCGAGCTCGATCTCCTCGCCGACTCGCAGCCCGCGCGCGAAGAGCAGTCGCTCCGACGCGACCACGGCACGCCCGTCGGCAACCTGCGCGAGCGCCTCATCGACGTCGCCCGCGACGATCGCGAGTCCGAAGCCGCGCCGGCCCGGCTGCACGGCGCGAACTCCGACGTCCCCGCGGGCCGTCGGCACGACGCGACTCTGCGTCAGCGTCAACCCTTCGACCCCCACGATCGCGAGCAACGATCCCGACGCTCCGAGTTCGGCCAAATCGACGCCGTCGCCGCCAACGTAGAGGTCCGCCGTCAAGGTCGTGTCGAGCCAGGCGTCGAGGCTCGTGCGGAAGCTGACTATCATGAGTCCCACGCCGTTGACGGTGGCGACCGCGACGGCGAGCGCGGCAGTCGCGACGCCCGTGCGGCTCAACGACGCTACGACGCCGCGGATCGCGAGCGTGACTGCGATGCCGAGCTTGCGGCCGATGACGTGATCGAACGCGCTCATGAGCATGATCGTGGCGAGCGGCGTCAGCAGCGCGCCGGCGGCGAGAACACCGAACAGGCCCCCGAAGGCGAAACCGAGGTCGCTCGGACCGAATACGAGGACCCCACCGCCGACGGCGACGAGCAACACGGCAACGCCCGCGGCACGCCGCGCGGCCGTCGATGCACGTCGCTCGAGCACGGCGCGCCGCAGCGCCGCCGTCGGCTCGATCCGCGTGGCGTCGAGTGCGGGCTTGGCAGCGGCCACGAGCGTCGCGCCGAGCCCGAGCGCCGCGCCCTGGACGTAGGTCCAAGGCGAAGGTTCGACGCTGCTGACGGCGATGCCGAACGACAAGTCGCCGATCGTCTGCAGCACGAGACCCACGAGCCCTGTTGCGAGCGCGTGACCGAGCCCGAGCCCGATCGCGGCAGCGATAGCCGCGATCGCGGCCGCTTCGAGCGCGATGCTCGTGAGAATCTCGCGTCGCGACACGCCCATCGCGCGCAAGATCCCGAGCGTGCGCGTGCGCTGCAGCACGGCGAACGCCATGGTGCCGTAGATCAGAAACATGCCGACGACGAGCGCCAGAAGCCCGAGCGCCATGAGGTTGGTGCGGAACGCCGCCGTGAGCTGCCGAAAGGTGTCGCGCTCCGTCTCCGTGGGGATCAGCAGCGCGTTCGGCAATCGCGCGTCGGCGAGCGCCCGCGCCTGCTCCTCCGTGAGCTCGAGGTCGATGCGGCTCAAGCGTCCCGTCGCGCCGAGGAGCTCTTGCGCCGTTGCGATGTCGGCCACGAGGGGCGGCTCGTTGTCCAGCGTGGCGACGCCGTCGGGCACGAAGCCGATCGCGCGGACTTCGACCTCGCGCTCGCCCACGAGCAGGGTCAGCAGCTCGCCGCGTTCGATGGCCAGGTCCGCGGCCATCGCCATCGGCAACAGCACCGTGCCGGGCTCGGTGAGCAGGCGCGCAAAGTCGGTGCCCGCGTCGGCGTTGGGGCGCACCACGCGCAGTGCGCCTCCTTGGATCGGATCGATGCCGAGCAACGGCACGCGCTGTGCGGGCCGCGCCGCGACACGAACCTCGCCTGCAACGATCGGCGTGGCCGTCGCGATTCCATCGCGCAGCACGAGATCGCGGTACAGCGCCTCGTCGAACATCCCGTCGACGGGCAGCAGTCGATGCGTCACGTCGCCGCGGACGCGCGCGGCCGCAATGTCGAAGGCTCGCCCCGCACTGTCGTTGGCTAGGCTTACGCCGACGTACACCGCGACACCGAGGCTCACGCCCACGATCGCGAGACCCAGCTGCCAAGGATGGCGCAGATAGAAACGCAGCGATGCGCGGTTCAGTAGCGACATCAGCTCGGCACGTCCTCGATGCGGGCGTTGTTGATCGCGATCACGCGCTCGGCTCGCGTGGCGATCTCGGCGCTGTGAGTGGCGACGATCAAAGTGGCGTTGCGTTCGCGGCATGTGCGCAGCAATAGCTCGAACACGTGATGGGCCGTCTCGGCGTCGAGATTGCCCGTCGGCTCGTCGGCGAGCACGAGCTTCGGTTCGTGGATGACGGCGCGAGCGATCGCGACGCGCTGCTGCTCGCCGCCGGAGATGTCCTCTGGGAACCGGTCGAGGCAATTCGCAAGGCCGAGCTCGGTCAAGAGCTCGCGGCTGCGTTGCTGTGTCGCCGCCGCTCCGACGTCGTTCAATGCGAGCGGGAGCTCGACGTTCTCCGTGACCGTCAGCGTCGGAATGAGGTTGAACGACTGAAACACGAAGCCGAGATCGCGCCGTCGGCGCAGCGCGCGCGCCGTTTCCCCGAGCCCCGTGAAGTCGGTGCCGCCGACGCGCACGACACCGGAATCGGCCGACTCGAGCCCGCCGATCAGCCGGAGCAGCGTCGATTTACCGGAGCCGCTGCGGCCGACGACCGCGACGATCCGGCCGCGCTCGATGCCCACGCGAGCCCGCTCGAGCACGGTCTGCCGCCCGTAGCTCTTGCACACGTCTTCGAGCTCTATCCAGGCCATTGATTCCAGGCTCATGGCGCGATCGTACGACGTCACCTTGCCCTCATGTCGCTGTGCGCGGAGGCGGTCGCGCCGCCGCGCGGAGTCCTTATGTCAAACGATGTCAAGTTTCGTCGCAGCCGGCCGACCTTGTCGAGAAGCGAGCGATGGTCGTGGTGGGCTCGACCATCGTCGTCGCGGCGACGAATGACGAGGTTTTTCGGGTGATCACGCAAGAACTCAGAAGCAAGATCGAGAGCTGTCACAACCTGCCGAGCCCGCCTGGCGTCGCCACGCGGATCATCGAGCTCGCCAACGATCCCGAAGCCGACATCGCTCGGATCGCCGAAGTTCTGTCTCTCGATCCCGCGATCACGGCCAAGATTCTGCGCATCGCCAACTCGCCGATGTATGCGCGCCAGCGCAAGACCGAGAACCTGCGCCAAGCACTCATGGTCGTCGGCTTGAACGCGACCATTTCCCTCGCGCTGTCCTTTTCACTGTTGAAATCGTGGCAAGCCGACCACGCCGGCGGGCTCGACTATCCGCTCTATTGGCGCCGCGCGTTGCTCGCCGCGATGACGAGCCACGTGCTCGCCCGCGTGATCGGCGTCAAGGACGGCGAAGAGCTGTTCCTCGCGTGTCTCATTCAGGACATCGGCGTCATGGCCCTCGATCGCGCGATCCCGGATCTCTATGCCGGCCTCGGCGAGGCGCAGGGCCGCCAGGCGGCGCTCGTCGAGCGCGAGAAGGAGCGGCTCGGCGTCGACCATGCCGCCGTCAGCGGTTGGCTGCTCGAGCGCTGGCAGTTCCCCGAGCGAACGCAGCAGGTCGTCGCCGCGAGCCACGACCCCGAGCGGTTCGCCAAGAGCAACGCCAACGCCGTGTTCGCTCGTTGCGTGGCGCTCTCGGGCATGATCGCCGAGCTGTTCCTCGATACCAGCGGTGCGCGCGGGTTCGGCGACGTCGCGCGCTGCGCCGAGACCTACTTCGAGATCGACAAGGAAGGCGTCGGCGAGCTGCTCGCCGAGATCGGCAAGATGATCCCCGACGCGGAGAGCATCTTCGAGACCGAGATACTGTCGCAGAGCCGCTCGGAAGAGATTCTCGAAGAGGCGCGCGATGCGCTGATGCTGCGCAACCTCCAAGCGCTGCAGGCCGTCGACCAGCTAAAGACCAGCACGGAGTCGCTCGAGAAACGCACGCAGCGCCTCGAGGAATCGAACAAGCGCGATCCGCTCACGAACCTGTTCAACCGCTCGTACCTCGACCACTACCTGAGGGACGCGTTCCATAACAGCAACATGGCCAATGCCCCGCTCAGCGTCGCGTTCGCGGATCTCGACAAGTTCAAGTCCGTCAACGACACGTACGGCCACGCGATGGGCGACCAGATCCTCGTGACGACTGCAAACATCTTGAAGGCCAACGTGCGCGGCGCAGACGTCGTTGCGCGCTATGGCGGCGAAGAGTTCGTGCTCGTGTTCCCGCACACGGAGTACACGCTGCTCAAGACCATCTGCGAGCGGGTCGTCCGTGCGTTTCGCGAGACTCGACACGACGTCGGCACGCGGCGTGACTTGAACGTCACCATCTCGATCGGCATGGCTACGCACAACGACGGGCGCCTGTTCCGCAGTGCCGAAGAGCTGCTCAAAGCCGCCGACAAAGCGCTCTACACGGCCAAGTTGCAGGGCCGCAATCGCAGCGTGCCGTTCGATCTCGTGGCCAGCAGCCAGCTGGCCCAGATGTAACGCGCCCGCCCGCTTACTGCGGCAGGGCTTCCCGCGCGTCGCGGCTCACGATGATGTCCCAGCCGTTGTCGCGCGCGGTCGCGAGCAGCGGGCCATCGGGCCGCACGGCCACGGGGTTACCGACGGCCTCGAGCAACCCGAGGTCGTGCCGCGAGTCGCCATAGGCGCTCGCTTGCCGCAGGTCGGCACCGAGTTGCGCGGCGAGCTCCGCGGCGAGCGCGAGTTTCGCGGCGCCGAACGGGTGCACCTCCGGCGGGCTCGCGACGTATATCCCGTCGCGCTTCCGGCACACGGTGGCCCGCACCTGCGCGACACCGAGCGCCGCGGCCAACGCGCGTGCGATCGGCTCCAACGTCCCCGAGATGAGCGCTACGGTGTCGCCGCGCCGCTGGTGTTGCTGGAGCCTGGCCACGGCCGGTGCGTAGAGCTGCGGCAAGATCTCGGTCGTCACGAAGTCACTTGCCAGCGAGTCGATCTCCGGCACGGCGAGCCCCGCCAGGTAAGCCTTGTTCTTCTTTGCCGTCGTCGCGCCGTAAACCGGCCGGAAGCGCAGCCAGAACCAGCAATACTCGAGGATCTGGCGCGGTCCTTGGCGTCCCCGCCTCACGAGGTACCGCCAGAAGCGCCGCTCGGTACTGCCTTCGACGAGCGTGCCGTCGATGTCGAAGATCGCGAGCTTCATTGCTTCTTGCCCGGTCGCCCGAGGATATCGTCCTTTCGGGCATAGACAAACTCGGCGATCACCGGCAGCCCGCGGGCGATGCACAGCACCACCGCGAAGTAGACGAAAAAGTAGGTGAGCCCCGTGAGTAGCCAGCCGACATAACCCCAGAGCTCGGGCAGCACCGCGGGGCCCGGGCCTTGCAGCGCCAACCCCGCGAACGCCGAGGCTTTGACGACGGCGTACAGGGCGCGCACGAACTTGCCGGCCACGAGCACCTTGCCGAGCGGCGAGCGCATGAGCGCGAACGGCGCCTTGCCTTGTGCCACGGCGCTGCTCGAGCGAATCGTGTCGACGATGGTGCCGCGAATGATGAAGACGAGCGGCACCCAAATCGGCACGAGATCGACGTCGGCGGCGACGATCCACAGTGCGAGCTCGACGATGCGGTCCCCCGCGATGTCGAACAATGCGCCGAACAGCGTGGCCTCGTTGCGCTTGCGCGCGATGTAGCCGTCGAGGCCGTCGGAAACGAAGATGAAGATGATCAGAAAGAAGGCCGCGAACGACCACGGCGTATGCGGTGGGTAGAACAGCCAAACGACCACGAGCAAAAGCACGAGCCGGCTCATTGTCACGAGGTTGGCCATGGGAGGATTATACGAAGGAGCCCGCGAGGGCGAGGATGGGTAGTACGACCTAACGAAGTATGCGTTTCTACGACTATCGATTGGCGCCTAGCCCGCGCAAGGTGCGGCTGTTCATCGCCGAGAAAGGCCTCGACATTCCGACCGTCGAGGTCGACCTGCGCGCGCGGGCGCAGCAAGAGCCCGAGTTTCTCGCCAAGAATCCGGGCGCGACCGTGCCCGTGCTCGAGCTCGATGACGGCACGTGCCTGACCGAGAGTCTCGCCATCTGTCACTACCTCGAGCAGACTCGGCCCGAGCCGAACCTCATGGGCCGCGATGCGAAGGAGCAGGCGCTCGTCCTCATGTGGACCGACCTGCAGACCTACGAGGGGTATCTCGGATTGCAGGAGGTACTGCGCAACGGTCACGAGGCGTTCAAGAGCCGAGGGCTCGGCGGGCCTGTGGCCTACGAGCAGATACCGGCGCTCGTCGAGCGCGGCCGGCGCCGCGCGGAGGTGTACTTCAACAAGCTCGAGACGCGCCTCGGCGAGAGCCCGTTCATCGCCGGCGAGCGGTTCACCTACGCCGACATCGTCGGCTTCGTGTACCTGGGCTTCGCGGCGCGCGCGATCGGCGGCACGCCACCCGTCGAGGGACGCCCCGCGCTCAAGCTCTGGAGCGAGACGGTGGCCGCGCGCCCCGCGATTCGCCGCGCGAGCCCCTAACCTCCACTAGCCTTGCTGCGCGTTCTCATTGCGCAGCGGGCGCCACGGCACGATCAACGGCTCGCCGTCGTGCTGGCCGATCAGCGGCTCGACGCGATAGTGCGCGCGTATCGAGGCGTCGCCGAGCGCCGCGTCCGGCGCGCCGTCGGCGACGACGGCGCCGTCGCGCATGACGAGCACGCGGCCGCAGAATCGTGCCGCCATACCTAAGTCGTGGAGCACCACGACGACCACGCGACTCACCGTCGCCGCGCCACCGCCCGCGTAGGCCGCGAGCCTGCTCATGACGTGCAGTTGGTGATAGGGGTCGAGCATCGCGATCGGCTCGTCGACGAGCAGCACGGGCGCTTGCACGGCCAGCGCGCGCGCGAGCAGCACGCGCGCGCGCTCCCCGACGGAGAGCCGGTCGACGCTGCGGGCCGCAAACTCGAGCGTGTCGGTTTCCTGCATGGCCGCCTGCACGATCGCGCGGTCCGCAGCGCTCGGCGCCGCGCCGTAGCCGCGATGCGGCAGGCGGCCCAGCGCCACGAGGTCGCGCGCGAGCAATGGCCAATGCACCGGAGGATCCTGCGGCAGGTACGCGACCGCGCGCGCTCGCGCGCGTGAGCCCAGCGCCGTGAGCGGCGAGCCTTGGCATGTCACGTCGCCGCCGTGCGGTGTCAACCCCGCCAGCGCCTTGAGCAGGCTGCTCTTGCCCGCGCCGTTCGGGCCGACGAGCGCCACGAGCTCGCCCGGCGCGAGCGCCACCGACGTCGCATGCACGGCCGTGCGCGTCTGATACCGAACCGTGAGATTCGCGGCGACGAGCGTCATTGCGGCCTCACGCAGGGAGCTCTGCGCGCGGGCGCATGACGAGGTGGAGGAAGAACGGCGCGCCGACGAGCGCGGTCACGACGCCGAGCTTGAGCTCGGGGCCCGGCGGCATGAGCCGAACGCCCAAATCGGCGAGTGTCGCGAGCAGCGCTCCGCCCAAGAAGCTCGGCAGCAACAACCGGCTCGGGTGCGGACCGGCCGCGCGCCGCAGCAGATGCGGCACGACCAAGCCGACGAAACCGACGACGCCGGTCACGGCGACGGCGCCCCCGACGGCGAGCGCCGTGCCGCCGATCACGAGCCATTGCGTGCGGCGCGGGTCGAAGCCGAGGGAGAGCGCCGTCTCCTCGCCGAGCGTCAGCGCATCGAGGCCGCGCGCGGCTGCGAGCACGAGCACCCAGCCCGGCACCATCAAGGGCAGGGCGAGGTACACGTGCGCCAAGCTGCGGTCGGCCAGTGAACCTAACATCCAGAACAGGATCTCGAGCGCGGCGTAGGGGCTCGGCGCGAAATTCAGCGCGAGCGACGTCAACGCCGCGGCGAGCGCGTTGATCGCGATTCCGGCGAGCACGATCGTGAGCACGTTGCCGCGCCGTCCCGCGAGCGCGTAGAGCACGGCGAGCGCCACGAGCGATCCAGTGACTGCGCCGAGCGGCAAGAGCAGCGACGTGGCGGTCGCGAGGCCGAAATAGAACACGATGACCGCGCCGAGCGCGGCGCCGCTCGATGCGCCGAGCAGGCCCGGCTCCGCGAGCGGATTGCGCAGCAGCCCTTGGAGCGCGGCGCCCGTCAGGCCGAGCGTCCCGCCGACGAGTAGCGCGAGCAGTGTGCGCGGCACGCGAATCTCCGCGAGGATCACTTCCGCGAGCTCGGGTCCGCCAAAGCCGAGTGTCGGTCCGCCGCCGTCGCGTCCCACGAGGATCGAGAGACCGGCCGCGAGCAACGCGAGCACGCTGAGACCTCCAACGAGTACCGCGCGCCGCGGCCGTGCGTCGTCTCCGCTCGCGCTCATTCGCTGGCCGCTCGTTGCAGCAGTGCCGCCGACTCGATGCTGCGCGGCAGCCCGCACGACCACAGAGCCGCAGGCACGGTAACCGTGCGACGCACGGCCCCGAGCCGTGTCAAGGCCGGATGCTCGAGCACGGTGTTGGCGAGCGACGGCTGCGCGCTGCGGTACCCCGTGAGCACGATGAGCTCGGGAGCGCTGCGCAACAGAGCCTCCATCGACAAGCTGCCCCAGCGATCGAGTCCTTGCTCGGCGGCGACGTTGCGCAGGCCCGCGAGTGCGATGACCTCGTCCGCGAGCGAGCCCGCGCCAACGGTGAAGCCGCCGGGCCGCACGACGACCGTCGCGAGTTGGCGTGCGGGACGATGCGCCGCGATGCGGTCGAGGTCTGCCCTTAGCCCGGCGACGAGTTTCTCGCCGCGTTCGGTCTGGCCGATCGCCGCGGCGACGAGACGCACGTTGTGCTCGATGTCGGCGACGGATGCCTCGGGAGCAAGGTCGATGACGCGTCGGCCGAGTCGTTGCAGCAGCGCACGCGAGAACGGGCTCGTGTAGGTGCCCGCGAACACGACGTCGGGACCCTGCGCGAGCAGCTCCTCGGCCGAGCCGTAGTTCAGGGTGTGGCGCTGCGCTTCGGTTGCGAATAGCGACTCGTGCGGATCGGCCGCGAGCCAGCTCACGCTGAGGATCTGCGCAGGATCGGCGAGCGCGAGCACGTGTTGGTCGGCGCAGAGGTTGATCGAGGCGACTGTCGGCAACGAGTCATCGGCGGCCGCGGGCGCGAGGTGGGTGCACGCGCAAACGACGGCGAACGCCTGTGCGCTCAGTTCCGCGCATACGCGCGCGAGTCGACGGACGGTTCTCGACATGGCTCCAACTCTTCGTCGGCTGGAGCCACCTTCACGTAGCGCGTGAACGGTCGCGGCCGCCAGCTCGCACAGTCGTCGCCACGACGGAATTCCGTACCGCGCGCTTTCCCGGCACACGGAAGGACGACAGCGGCGGCAGGTCTCCTGGCTCGCCGGCTCTAGCGGTCTCGCGCGCCTTCCCGAAGAGTCCCCTCCTCAGTGGCATTCGACGCGAGCACCTTGCCGGCTACAGTTGCGGGAACAGCCGCAGTCGGTACTGCGTTCCCTCTTAGCCCTTGTCGGGCACCGCCTAGACGCACCTTAGCACAGCACGGCTATGCGACAATGCAGAGGTCGCAAGGGTAAGCGCGTCGAGCGCTCGAGGACGTGGCTCTGATCCGTTATCGCGTGCGCCTCGCCGACCTCGATCGGCATCGTTTCGAGGTCGAGTGCCGCATCGAAAACCCCGCGGCGGAGCAGCGCTTTTCATTGCCTGCTTGGATCCCAGGCAGCTACCTGCTGCGCGACTTCGCGCGCCACGTCATTCACGTCGAAGCCAAGAGCGGACGCGAGCCGCTCGCGGCCGACAAGGTCGCGGCGGCGATTTGGTGCGTGCGCGGCGCGAGTCGCACGCTGACACTCACGATCACCGTGTATGCGCTCGATCAGTCCGTGCGCGGTGCCTACCTCGACCGGCAACGGGCCTACTTCAACGGCCCGTGTGTGTTCGTGTTGCCCGAGGGCCGCGCCGCGGATCCGATCGAGGTGGCGCTCGAGCCGCCGCCGCACTCGCCTTGCGAAGACTGGCGCGTGGCCACGGCGCTCGCACCGCACGAGGTCGACGAGCGTGGTTTCGGCGGCTACCGCGCCGGCAGCTACGACGAGCTGATCGACCATCCCGTCGAGATCGGCACGTTCGAGACCGTCGAGTTCGAGGCTGCGGGCGTGCCGCACGCGCTTGTCGTCGCGGGCCGCTTCGAGTCGGATCTAGACCGAGTCGCGGCCGACTTGGCGCAGCTGTGCGCCGCGCACATCGAGTTCTTCGGCGCGCCGGCGCCGTTCGCGCGTTATTGGTTCTTGGGTCTGGCCGTCGCCGACGGTTACGGCGGTCTCGAGCATCGTGCCTCGACGAGCCTCATCTTCAGCCGCGACGATCTGCCGAAAGTAGGTGAGACGGGGCAACCGCGCGACTACCAGCGGTTCCTCGCGCTCGCGAGCCATGAGTACTTTCACGCCTGGCACGTCAAGCGCACTAGACCTAAGGCGTTCATGCCGTACCAGCTCGATGCCCGCAACCACACGCGCTTGCTGTGGGTGTTCGAGGGCGTCACGAGCTACTACCAGGATTTGTTGCTCTTGCGCGGCAGCGTCTTCACGGTCGGCGCGTTCCTGCAGCGGCTGGGCGAGATGCTCACGCGCGTGTATCGCCAGCCCGGGCGTTTCCGCCAGAGCTTGGCGGAAGCGAGCTTCGACGCCTGGGACGTGCTCTATCGTCCCGAGCCGCACCATCCGAATACGAGCATCAGCTACTACACGAAAGGCGCGATGGTGGCGCTGGCGCTCGATCTGAAGTTGCGGCTCGACACCGCGGGCCGCACCTCGCTCGACGACGTCGTGCGCGAGCTGTGGCGGCGCTACGGTGCGCAGGACGTCGGCGTGCCCGAGGACGGCTTCGAGGCGCTCGCCGCGGAGGTCAGCGGGCTCGACCTCGGGGAATTTTTCTCGACCTCCGTGCGCGGCACGGAGGATCCGCCCATGCGCGAGCTCTTGGCGCAGTTCGGGGTGGCGCTCGAGATGCGCGTCACGGCCGGGCCCGACGACCGCGGCGGGACGCCGCGCGCGGCCAACGGCGAGCCGCTCGCGCTCGGCGCGACGACGCGCGATCGCGAGCACGGGCTCGAGCTCGTCAGCGTGCTCGACGGCGGTCCCGCCGAGCGCGCGGGGCTTGCGGCCGGAGACGTGCTCGTCGCCCTCGACCGGCTGCGCGTCACGAGTCGCAATCTCGCGCGCCGGCTCGGCCGTTTCGAGGCCGGCGAGCGCGTGACCGCGACGGTGTTTCGCGGCGACGAGCTCATCGAGGCCGGCCTCGTGCTGCGTCCCGCGCCGCTCGATACCTGCTATCTCAAGCTGCTCGACGAGGCCGAGCCGGCCGCGCTCGAGCGGCGCCGGGCATGGCTCGGCGAGTAGCCGCGTCCTAACATGAGCGCGCGTTTGACTCGAGGCCAATCATGATCGAGCTCGGACTCAAAGTGACGCTCGCGTATCTCGTCGGTGCCGCGCTCGGCAGCCTGCTCGTGGGTTTCTTCTACGGCGGCGTCGACATCCGCAAGGTCGGCAGCGGCAATCCCGGCGGCACCAACGCGCTGCGCACGCAGGGCAAGGTGTTCGCGCTCTGGGTCATGGTCATGGACATCGGCAAGGGTATTATCGCGGCCGTCGTGATCCCGCCTCTCGACCTGCCGGGCGTCGGCATCGATGCGCAGGTCGACCGCGAGCTCGTGCTCTACGCCGTGGCGTTCGCCGCGATCTTTGGCCATGTGTTCCCCGTGTGGTTCGGCTTCCGTGGCGGCAAGGGCGGTGCGACGGCCGCCGGACTGCTGTGCTTCCTGGCGCCGGTCGCCGCGTTGCCCGCGATCGGCTCGTGGCTCCTCATCGTTTTCACGACGGGCTTCGTCGGGCTCGCGACGATGAGCGCGGGGCTCGTCGCCGCGGTGTTCGTGGGCGTCACGGCTCTGCCCGAGCAGAGCGGCCTGTTCCTGTGGGCGTGCGCCACGACCGCGCTGCTCATCTATGCGCACCGCAGCAATATTCGCCGGATGCTCGACGGCACGGAGTCGCGGTTCGCGAGCCCCGGCGCTCGCTGGCTGCGCCGCGGCCAGTCGCACAAGTGACCGCCGAACGCCTGTTGCACGCGCTCGCCGACGGCCGCATGCATTCGGGCGAGACGCTCGCGCGCGAGTTCGGCGTCACGCGCGCGGCCATCTGGAAGCAACTCGGCAAGCTCGCCGGTTGGGGACTTACGGTCGACGCAGTGCCCGGCGAAGGTTATCGCCTCGCTCGCCGCCTCGACTTGCTCGACGCCGCAGCGCTGCGCGACGCGTTGCAGCCCGAGACCGTCGCGCGGCTTGCCAAGCTCGAGGTGTTCACGGAGCTCGACTCGACGAACCGTCATCTGCTGCGCGCACCGCCGCCGGCGGGCAAGCTCGACGTCTGCGTCGCGGAGTTCCAAACGGCGGGCCGCGGGCGGCGCGGCCGGAGCTGGACCACGCCGCTCGGCGCCGGCGTTTGTCTCTCGGTCGGCTGGCACTTCGCCGCGATGCCGGCCGAGCTGCCTGCGCTCACGCTCGCCGCAGGTGTCGTAGTGCGGCGAGTGCTCGAGCGCGTGGCCGGCCTCGAGATCGCGCTCAAGTGGCCGAACGATTTGGTCTTCGATGAGCGCAAGCTCGGCGGCATTCTGCTCGAGCTTGCGGTCGAGGCGCAGGGCGGCTCGCACGTCGTAGCCGGCATCGGGCTCAACGTTGCGTTGCCGCGCGAGCTCCTCGCGGATTTGAGCGACTGGCCGCGCGGCGCGATCGATCTGGCCTCGGCTCTCGGCCGCGAACCGCCGCGCCGCGTGGCGCTCGTAGCCGCGCTCGTCGATGATCTCGGCATGTTGTTCGCCGACTACGCGGCGACGGGATTTGCCGCCTATCGTAACGAATGGCGGTCCGGGGATTACCTGCGCGGTCGCGCCGTGCGCCTCGACGAGACGGCCGGCGCCGTGACCGGCACCGCGCTCGGCATCGACGCCGACGGCGCGTTGCTCGTCGAGACCGCCGCGGGCGTGCGGCGACGCATCGTCGCGGGCGACGTCAGCGTGCGGAACGATCGATGACGGTGCTCGTCGACATCGGCAACACGCGCATCAAGTGGGCGACGCTCGAAGCCGGAGCGCTCGTGCACCGCGGCAGCAGCGTGCATCGCGACGCGCTCGATGCCGCATTCGCCGCGTTCGCGGCCGCGCTGCCGAAGTCGCCGGGGCGCGTCGTCGCAGCTAACGTCGCGGGTGAGGCCGTGGCCGCGCGGCTCGCGAAGCTCGTTGCGACGCGACCGGGAGCGTCCCTCGAGCTCGTCGCGACGACCGCCGAGCGGTTCGGCGTCCGCTGCGCGTACCGCGATCCCAGCCGTCTCGGCATCGACCGATGGGTCGCGGTTCTCGCGGCGCATCACGCGGCACGCGGCGCAGCGTGCGTCATCGACGCCGGCACGGCCGTGACGTTCGACGCCGTCGATGCGGCCGGCGCGCACCTCGGCGGCTTGATCCTCCCAGGCGCGGCGCTGCTCGCGGCGGCACTCGACCAGAACACGAGCAACATCGGTGCGACGGCGCCCGTACCCGACGTGCCGCGCGGACTCGAGGTGCTCGGCCGGAGCACTGCGACGGCCGTCGGCAACGCGGCCTGGCTCGCGCTCGCGGCGGCGCTCGACCGCGCCACGGCCACGGTCGCGCGGGCGCTCGGCGCGGCTCCCGTCGTCTATCTCACGGGCGGCGATGCGCCCGCGCTCGCGCCCTGGCTGGAAACCCGTGTGGAACAGCGTGCAGACTTGGTGCTCGAAGGGCTCAAGCTGTTCGCCGCCTGAGAGCTGCCGATGCGTAACGCGTTTCTCGTCCTCGTGCTCGCCAACCTCGGCTTCGCCGCGTGGGCCGCATGGCTCGCGCCCGCGCAACGCGCCGGACGAAGCGCGGAGGACGGCCTGCCTTCGATCACACTCGTTAGCGAGGTGCCGGCCGATTTACGCAGCGCAGGCATCGTGAGCGATGCGACCGCGGCCGACGCTCCGGTCGTCGAGCCGGCAGAGGATGAGGCGAGCGGCGCGGAACCGACGCCGGACGTGGCGGTTGTCGACACGGAGGTCGCAGATGCGCAGGTCGCGGACGCGGAAGTCGCTGTTCCGGCTCCGCCGGTGCCGATCGAGCCCGCTGCCGCGGTCGAAACGCCGGTCGTGGCGACGCGGTGCACGAGCGTCGGGCCGTTCCGCGAGCTGTCGCAGGCCGCGACGGCCGCCGGGGCGTTGCGCACAGCGGGCTACCAGCCGCTACAGCGGGTCGCCGAGGGCGACATCTGGATTGGCTATTGGGTGTACATCCCGGCGATCACGACCGAGGCGGAAGCCAACACGATACTCGCGCGCATGCGCGCGGAGGGCATCACAGATTCCTACGTGATTCCGAACAGCGATAGCGGCAACCTCGTCTCGCTCGGCGTGTTCAGCGAGATCAGCGGCGTAGGGCGCCGTCGCGATCAAGTTCGCGCGCTGGGTTTCGAGCCCCAGGTCGTCGACCGCACACGGCGCGCGACGGTCTATTGGATCGACG
>Ga0302046_10003449_pt1 | contig 14295 bp, 7 predicted proteins | sample RVTome_11_FD_200261 | JGI IMG/M metagenome (GOLD analysis project Ga0302046, IMG submission 200261) | Soil microbial communities from uranium-contaminated site in the Upper Colorado River Basin, Wyoming, United States - RVT147D111 (version 2) ...
TTCTTTGGCAATATCATAGTCTTTCTGGAGCAAATAAACATATCCGGCGTCGATAAAACTATTCGGGTCACCCTGATATTTAATGGCCAGTAGAAAGTTCTCAAGTGCTTGGTTGGGCACGCCGAGCTTCATATAAACATTGCCGAGATTGTAATAGGCTCGTCCATAATCCGGACCAAGTTCGATAGCCCTTTGCAGCGTAGCCAACGCCAAAGTATCTTTACGGCTATCCATATGGATGTGACTTAACAAAAGCAGGGTTTCCAGATCGGTGGGCGACAATTCCAATGACTTTTTGGCCCAGTCCAATGCTTCTTCCAATTCACCGGTCGACAATTTCAACCAGGCCAGAGTCCGATAGCCGACGGCATACTTAGGATTATTGTAAATTGCCTTAGTAAACTCTTTTTCAGCTTTTACATTTTGTCCGGTAAACATAAAGAATCGTCCTAAAGAACGGTGTGCCTCCGGCAGGATTGGATTAATACTCAAAGCCAATTCCGCTTCCTCTTTTGCTTTGGTGATTTTTTCGGGCCGGTGGTCATAGTAGGCCATGTATTGAAAGGCGTAGACATCTGCCAGTCCGGCATGGGCCACGGCCAGATTTGAATCAATTTCGAGGGCCTTCTTGAACATGTTTTCCGCAAACACGAGATCTTCGGGGCGGTTTGTTTGATAATAATTCCTTCCCTTCAAATAATAGTCATAGGCAGATACATCGGGAGTCTCTGAAGCGGCGACCTCTTTGGTAGTTGAGCCGGTGACATCGGCCAGCACTTCGGCCACTCCTCCGGCGGCTTTGGACAAAAGCTCGAACAGTTCGCTTGAGGGGCTTTCAAGTTTTTCAGAGGAAATGACCTGATCGCCGTGACTTCCGTAAATTGTCAAAGACAGCCGAATTCTCTCCTGCCAGGGCATCAGCGAACCGATCAATACAAAATCAGATCGGCATCTTTTGAAAACCTCTTTTATGTCTTTGGGAAGCGCACTTGCCGGCTGGGGCGATACGATGAGATTGGTCCGGCTGTTAAGTTCGCTGATGACCTCTTCCGTAAAACCCTGTGAGAAATAGTCCCAGGATGAATCGTTTGAAAGGTTTTTCAAGTCTACTACCGTGACTGTTTTGCGTTTTTTGGCGACACTCACGGAAATCCGCTCACTGGAACCGCTCATATTGTCTTCAATATTTTTTAATACTTCCTGAGCGTTGAAAAATCTTTCCTCGGGATTTTTCTGCAGCAGCTTGATTATCAGGCTATTCAACCATTCCGGAATCTCTTCGCTTAATTCTGCGGGAGCTTCCGGATCTTCATATAGAATTGAGTAAATTGTTGCCGCGGAGTATGAACCTTTGAATGGGAGCTCATTGGTAAACATTTCGTAAAGCATTACCCCAAAGCTGAACAAATCCGACTTATATGAAGTCTCCTCCCCCGACAACTGTTCGGGGGATGCATACTCAACTGTTCCTTCAATATTTCCGGTCGAATCGACAGAATCGCCGCGGGTCGTAAACAATGCCAATCCAAAATCAAGAATCTTGGGGTCGCCATCGGATGTGACCCTGATATTTTCAGGCTTTAAGTCCCGGTGAATGACGAATTTATTGTGCGCGGCGCTGATTCCGCCCAGGATCTTTTTTGCCAGTTCAATTTTTTTGTAAAAATCGAGTTCAGGAAGAAGCTCTCTAAGTGAAACACCTTCTACATATTCGAAAGTAATAAACGAACGGCCGTCGATTTTACCGTTATCCCAGGCCTTTACGACAAAAGGAGAATCGATTTGCCCGACTTTCCTGGCTTCTTCTTTTAGTTTTTCATGATATTCTTCTAAGTGGGATAAATCTTCGTTGATGACCTTGAGAGCAACCGTCCGTCCGAATTGAGGGTCTGCGGCCCTATAAACGGTCCCCATTCCGCCCCGCCCGAGAACGGAAAGGATTTCGAATTGTCCAAACTTTTCGCCTACTGTCAGCATAATTTCAGCCCGGAATTAATCCTAATCCTTAAAACACAAATCTAATTGAAATTTGTAAAATATGTATATTTATCTTATATATAGCGAATATAAACAATTACAACGGAGCAATCCCTAATTGGCCGATAGAGAACAACGCGAACTTGAACGACTAAAAAACGCCGTATCCGAGCTGTCCAGTCTGAACCAAATTTCATCCGCCATAAACTCCTCCATGTCCGTGGAAAAGATCAGCTCCATCATCGTGGATAAGTGTCTGAAACATACCGACGCCTCACAAGGCGTCATCTTTCTATTGGAGGAAAAAGAAGAGACACAGGCCCCGGAGCAGTTCAAGACTTTTGTACGCCAAATGTATGACTCACGGGAAGATATACCTTTTCACATGCACACTAATCTGGCCGGATGGATGATTAATAATAAGCAGCTTTTGGTGATAAACTCACCCAAGGAAAATAATCCACTTGAACGAATAGATTTCGAGAAACTCGGAATCAATTCGCTTCTGGCGGCGCCGCTTTTGGCACAAAATGGACTGATTGGCGTCTTGGCGCTTTTTAATAAAAGGGCTGCTTCGGGGTTTACCTCCAACGACAAACGATTTTTGGGCATAGTCGGTACCCAATGCGCACAGGTTGTTGAAGGAGCGCGATTATATGCCACCGAACGAACTCTAATAGCTCTTCGCGAAGAACTTGAAGTTGCCAAAAAAATCCAGCAGGGATTTTTGCCGAATGCATCGGCTATGACCGACGGCGGTGATTGTTTTGGTGTAAACATCCCCGCCAAAGAAATCGGCGGTGATTTTTTTGATATTATTCTCTGCGGCCAAGATGAGATATTTATTTCCATCGGCGATGTGGTCGGCAAGGGTGTACCGGCCGCGCTATTGATGGCAAATGCGCAGGCCGTGTTGCGTTCGCAATTGAGACAAGGCCAACAGACTGATTTTTCACATTTGGCGGGGAATCTAAATCACCTGGTGTGCGAGTTTACCGGTCCGGGGCAGTTTATTACGGGCCTGTTCGGAGCATACAACAGGACGAATCGGACGTTTAAATTTATAAGCGCCGGACATCCGATGCCGGTATTATCCCATAATAAACTGATTGTCCCCTGTAAGCTTGAACCGGACATTGTATTCGGGGTGCTGCCGGATATTCAGTATAATCAGCATACCCTAACTCTACCGCAAAATTCCGTAATGCTCTTATTTACCGATGGTCTGTCCGAAGCCGAAAATGAAAAGACCTATCAGTTTGGTGAAGAAAAAATTGCGAAGCTTTTGACTGAGTTTGAAAGTTTGACAGCCAAAGAAGTCTGCGATGCGTATTTGAGGAAAGTTGCGGAGTTCGTAGGTAAAGCCCCACAGTCCGATGATTTGACCCTTGTCGCCGTCAAAGCCAGCTAATCAAAATGCCGATAGAGGGACACCGTTGTCCTCTTTCGACAATCTTTTGAGTCGCAATAAATTGCAGCACAGCCCAAAATCTCTTTTGGGGTTTTCCGGAGACTCCTGACCATCCCCGGTTCTGTCGATAAAGTAAAATGAGAAGAATTGTAATTTGAACGGCTCCGCGAGGAAACAAAGATGAAACGTATTTCACTATTATGCTTGGTACTGGTTTTGAATTTATTTGCAATGGGCTGTAATCAACAAAGTCAGGATAAAATCGGCGACGCTCCGTCACGTGCCAAAAGCAAAGCAATGCAGTCAGAAGCGCAGATGCAGCTAAAACAGATTTACACAATGCAGGAAACATACTACCGAGTTAACATGACTTACACCGACGACTTGAATGAAATGGGAATAAGTATTCCTGGCAACGCGAACTACTCATACTTTATCAGCGCTAACGGAAATGGATGGACCTGCGAAGCAACTGCAAATCTTGACAATGACGCCACAATTGACAGATGGGTGGTTGATCAAAGCGGTAGCGTTCGCTGTGCTGCAGATGACGCAACCTCTTAAAATTTAATGAAACCAAAAGAATTTATACTTCTGAACCGGCCCGTTTTCAAAAAGAGAGCAACGATTTTAGAACTAAAATGCCGAAGGGGGGACTCGAACCCCCATGTCCTTTCGAACACTGCGCCCTGAACGCAGCGCGTCTACCAGTTTCACCACTTCGGCATCTGTCTTAGGACATTAAATTACCTGTTCTTTATTTGCTGCGCAAGAAAGTTTTGATCCCGTGCCGGCCATTAGACCCATTCAAGATTCCTCTCGAACCCCGCGAAACAACTAACCTGGAGGCAAACTTATGCTATAAAGTAATTATGTGCAGTCCGGCTCATCCGCCCCCGGAAATTATTGCTTGGGGAATCGGATATCAAAAGTAGTGCCGGAACCGACCTGTGACTTGATTTCAACTGTACCGGAGTGATTATTTATGATTTTGCCGCAAGTCACCAGCCCAAAACCGTGTCCGGTCTTTTTGGTAGTTAATTGCTTCTTAAAGAGGTTTTCTTTTACTTCCGGTTTCATTCCATTACCATTGTCAGTAATTGTTAGCAGTATCGACTTATCGTCTCCAGATGTAGAAATTTCGATAATCCCCGACTTTTGTTTATCTTCAGCAATGGCATCTGCAGCATTGTTTAACAGATTTAACAGTAGTTGCGAGATTTGATCGGTGTCAAGTTCCAATTTCGAGATCCCACCGGTAAGCTGTGACTTTATCTTACAGCCCTTGAACCTGCGTTGTACCACCAGAAACGAAAGTACGTCCTCGATTATTTCGTTTATATCAGCACTTTCTTTATTAGTATCAAGACGCGAATAATCCATTAAACCGGCAGTGTACCTGATCATCTTGGAGACATTGGACTTTACTTTTTCAAGCGACGCCACGGCGTTATCATTTTGATTGCGTTCGACAGCTGCATGCGTCAACTCCACACCCGCCAAAATTATGCCCAGAAAATTGTTTAATTCATGGGAGATTGAGGCGGCCATGAGTCCTTTATCTGCCAGCCTTTCGAGATCAAACATTCGTTCTTCATTTTGCTTTTGTTCAGTGATTTCGTCAAGAGTTACAATCAAGTCGCCTTTTCCGCTTCTATTTTTCTTTACGACCGTGGCTCTGATATTAAATATTTGTTTAAGTTCACTGCGACCGGCAATTGCATTTTCGATTGACTGACCCTCTCCGTTACTTAATAAGTCAAGAATCCGATTGTGCCAGCCCTGAAAGTATTTTTCTGAAAACACGCTTTCTAAACGTTGGTTTGAAATCGTACTTTTGTTGAATTCCCCATCGGTTATTCGGATCATTATGTCTGTACCGGCCTGATTTATTCCGGTAAGTTTTCTATTCTCGTCAAAAACAAAAACACCCTGTTTGACATTGTTTATGATTTCATGATACCAATTGCTTAACGCGGCAATTTCTTTGAATAGAAACGAGTTCACCAACAACGGCGTTATGGCGCTTGCAATGGACGACATGAGCTCCAGCTCCGAGTCCGAATAAGGAGATACTTTTAATTTATCGCCGACTCCGATTAATCCGACCAATTTATCGCCATGGATTAAAGGAACGAGAACTTTCAAATTGCCGATTTCAAGAATCCGGGCCGTGAAATCACTTTTGATTTCATCTCTTAAATCTTCTACTCGATAAGCTTTGGTTTTCTTTAGCAAATAATTGGCGTCGATTTCGGGAGCTCCGAATAATTCAAATGTTTTAAAGTCTTTGAATTTGCTGATTCCGGCAAAGACGGGCTTTTCGCTTTTCGAATGAGGGTTTCTGACAGTAATAAAACAGCTGCCAACTCCAAACTGACCTGAATAAGTATACAGAATTGAAATAAGCAGCTCCTGAAAATCTGGTTTGGCAGCAAATTGACGCGTCAATTCCGATAATGCGTCGAGCGCCAGGACTTGCTTTTCCAGATGCTGATCATCTAATTTTTCGATTGTATTTGTAGCTGCCACAAATCTTCTCGGGTGTGCTCGCCAACATGTTGGCCTTTATTTGCAGGACTTGATCGCTTCTTCCTGCGTATTCATTACTTTCAAGTAATCACCCAGATCGAGTACTTTGAAAATGTGCAAAATAGTCGTCGAGGCGTTGCAGATGACAATGTCTCCCCCCATCTCCCGAAAGTCCTCGATTGAACCCAAAATGGAGCCAACCCCAGCGGAAGACAAAAAATCCAGTTTTTCCATATCTATTATGGCGAATTTCAAGCCCTTTTTCCGGGCCTCCGACAGTTGTTCTGCCATTATATGGGCATTGTTGTTGTCGAGCATGCGCTCGGTATGAATCACAATTACCGTGTCACTTAAAACGAATTGTTGAAAAGTTGACTGATCCAATTTTTTAGCTCCAAGATTTCTCTATTTGCACGTAATTAATTATATCTTCTTTTCGTCGATATAAAATATTGTCGACCATTTTTCTAATCATCATTAACCCGAACCCCTTGAATTGACGGTCTTTGGCGGCGGCCGTCAAATCCACCAGGTCTTTTGGGCCCCTTGGGGACGTCGGATCGAACGGTTTACCGGTGTCTTCAAGAGTAAGGATGATTCTATTGATTTCAATTCTGGCCATTACTTTTACGTTATCATTTTCTCCCAACTCTGAATGATCTATGACGTTAGTCAGCAATTCATACAATACAGTTCTCAATTCCATTTCCACGGACTCGGGCACATTATGCTCCCTTAAAAATGCCAGAAAATTATCCAGGGAAGTTTTTACACCGTTTCTAGTCACACTGATCAGTTCCGAGAATACTCCGATCCGACTGTCTAATTGGTTCTTTTGATTAATCGCAGGGATAAATTTGTTTTCAATCTCGTCAATTCCAAAAAGCTCTCCCAAATCTAAAATGACTAATACTTTCTTCAATCCAGCAGTCGCTTCTTCCAACACGAACCTTACTTTTTCAGTCCGGCAGATATCGAATGCTTTCCACAATATACCAATGTGGTTTGAAGTCGCGTTTTCTACCTGGGAACAGTCGACCCTGATCAAAGTAGTTCCCAGTCCAATTGCCGACTGCAACTGATTTATGAAATCAGTTGTTAACTTTGGAGTTAACTCTGCCGGCAAAAAAAGTGATTCCGGCTTTGTCGGCTTAACGCTTTTCATACGTATTTGCTTCTTGAGTATTCGTTTTTGGGACAGTTTGACCATGCCATTTCATGGCCAGCAAAGTTATGTCATCAAATTGAGGCGCATCCTTTACGAACGCCCGGTGTGACTCCATTATTTTGGTTATTAAATCATTCGGTTTTGCGTTACTATTGCGACTTATTGTTTCAACAAATCGGTCCATACCGTATTCAATGCCTTGCCGGTCTTTTGCCTCATTAATGCCATCGGTAAATTGAATCAACCAGTCCCCCGGGTTCAAGCTAAGCTCCCTTTTCTCGATTCTGGATCTGAATTCCGGTGACTTGACCATTCCCAGGGGAAATCCTTTAGTTTTTAACAGTTCAATCGTACCGTCGGCTCCACTCATTGTGAGCAATGGGTTATGTCCGGCTGACGCAAAAGTAACTTTGCTGCTTGACTCATCTATGACCGCAAAGAACATGGTCACGAACATTTCTTTCTTGATATTTTGCAGCAAATCCTCGTTGACCGCTGCCAACAATTCGGCGGGGTCCGATATCATCCGCGCATGCCTTTTGACAATATCCCTTGTCAATAGCATGACCAACATTCCCGGTAACGACTTGCCCGATACATCAGCCACCAGAAAACCGCTAAGTTCGTTTCCAAATTCAATGAAATCATAATAGTCGCCGCCAATTTGATTTGCACTGGCATAGACTCCCGCGAATTCCAAAGATGACTTTCTGGGATAACCGGTCGGCAAAATATTTTTTTGTATTTCTTTGGCAATCACCAGCTCGCGGTTCATTCTATCCTGCTCCAATGCTTCCTGCCGGGCCTGCTTAATTCTGGCTCCCATGATTTTCAATGTTTCCGCCAAATAGCCGAATTCATTTTTTGATTTTATGTTAAGCTCAAAATTGAACTCGTTGAAATCAACCGATTTCAAACTGTCGGTAATCGTACTGATTGGACTAAGCTTGCGGTTGACCATTATCATTGTCAGCGGAATACCGATTAAAATCATTATCAGAGTAATAGTGCCGACCGTAAAGATTGCCACTGATTTTGCTTCAGAAATTTGCCTGATACTCGATGCAATCGCGATGGTGCCGATATCGATGGCGTTTTCAACAATCGGGACGGTCAAATAGATGGTGTCTCCGCGAATCGCCATTGATTCGCTTTCCAGCAAGTCATATTCATTTGACGGCTGGCTTCGGATTTCCAAAGAATTTTGGATGAACACTTGTTTGATTTCCGTGTGGGCCACAAAAATTTTGTCAACATCGGTTATACCAACCCAATAGATATCGATGTTGTTTTGAGCCAGTTTGTTGCAAAGATTGCTAAGCATCAGCGCATCCGGTTCAGCAGAAGATAATATTAGTTTTCCGGCCGGACCTGCATATGAGCGGGCCTGAAACAGCAGATTGTCAACGACGTTTTGGGTAACCGTGCCGACGTAGCGGGAGGTTATGACGTAACCCGTAATTAACATGATGGTCAGAATGAACGCCGCCACATAGATAGAGAATTCCAGTCGGATCGATTTCTTGAACGCTTTTGGCTGCGGCCAGTCCAAAGAAATCTGTTCGCGGCTATTCTGATTCATATGATAACTTCTCAAGTTTTTTCAATTCTGTATCGGTTCGCTGGATATAGTTGCTAATTTCTTCGTTACCCGGAGCAATCTTAAGGGCCAGTTCCCAGACTTTTATGGCTTCCCGAAGTTGCCCTTTGCTGTAGAATTCAACTCCCAGGAATTTGTAGGCCTTAAACAAGTATTTTCTGACCGATTGATAGTCCGGCGCCAGTCTTTCCACATTTTCCCAGTGAGAAATAGCTTCAGTCAATTTTCCGGAAGTAAAGAGTGATTGAGCTGTTTGATATTCTTGTTCAGCCTCTTTTAGCATCTGTTCGCTGGGCTTGGTCGCAGGCTCGGTCACTGAAGCCGTTTGTTTTAACGATGTGGCGCTTTGGGTCGAAATTATCGATGACTTCAACGCCAGACACCATTCGTGTTTGGGGAAAAGCGCCAGGGCCGAATCGAGCGCCGACAACGCATCGGCGTATTTACGCTGTGTATAATTATTGGTCGCAGTTTCTCTCAATCGTTCGAAATTCGCTTTTCTAAGCAGCTGTTCGACGCGAGTATCGCCCGAATACGTTTGTTTTAGTCCATTGAGGAGATTCATTGCGTCGGTAATCTTTCCTGAACTCAAAAGTGAATCAGCTTTAAACAGCCGCGATTGAAGCAGTTCCGCCCGGGCGGTGTTTTGATTAATTGCCTTGTTGGCGCTTTCGATTATTTCTTTTGGCTCGTTGGCGTTCGGCTGTATATCTGACGCGGTTGTCGCAAAATATTTGGCCGATATGAAGTCATTATTTGCCATGGCAAAATTCGCAGAATCAAGATTTCCACGATATTGCTTTAATAAAAATATTTCATTGAGTTTAGTTTGAGTCTCCGCTAAAAGACCACTGACTTCGGTGGTGTCGAATCCATTTGCTTTCGACATGAATAATGCGCGCTCGAATGTTGAGACAGCATCCGGCAGACGGCCTTCTTCAAAGAACCGCCTGGCTTCATTCATCATTGAATTGACCAGCCCGCGGTTTCTTTCGGTCAGGCGTTCACCCATCAGGCGATTAAACTCGGCTTCCCGTTTAGCCAATTTTTCCTCAACTCTTTGACTAACGGGCTTACCAAATGACGTCGTAAGCGTGAATGTGTGCAAAAGATCGAGGTCACGGTCTATTACTGCATAGTCGAAACTCACCGCGGCATATTTTATTCCGATTCCGGCGGCAAGCTTGGAATCATTTATCCCGGATCTCAAATAAAGCAGATCACGGAAAGAATATTCGATGCCAACGACTGCATCAGGATTGACCCGGTCTGTTTTATTTAGAGAGACAGCCAGAGAAATACCATGGACAGTATCTTTTAAGGGAGTTATGCCCAAAGTTGCGCTCAATTCTGCGGAGATTGGATATTTTACGCCCTCGGCGTCTAACTCAAGCGATGGTCTTAATACGTTTACCAGATTGCCTGATAAAGTTAATCTTTTGAATACGTTGGAGTTTAACTCCAGATTCTTACTGGCCGAAAGATTCAACCCCGGACTGGAAGTGGCGCTGTAATCGGCCAATGAATGGTGTTCAAAAGTAATCGATGCGCCAAAGTCAAAATTTGAGAGCGACCTGCCGTATGAAATATATAGCGCCAACCGGTCGTCATCGGTCTCTCCTAAAAGAGCATTATTGATATCACGAACTTCGATTCCGCTGACTCCCAGTCGAAAAATTCCGATTCCAAACGTCCCAAAATCCAGGGTCGGTGCAATCAATCCCAGGTACTGGTAGGCGACATCGGAATCGAACAGCTTGCTGTGAAATCCGCTTATTTGATATCGTTGAGCCGATGCCAGCCGCGAAGGATTCCAGAACGGCGCTGTTTCAAAACCACAGCCGGCCAAATCCGCTCCACCCAAAGACAACTCACGCGCACCGGCCCCAAACGAAAACGGCGAAACGGTGCCGCCGTCTTTGGCGGAGTTGGCGCTGCTTGCCATTGCCACAACCACTGCTATTGTCAGGATGACTTTACTCAACGTACCACCGCAATTTTTCTTTTGAAATCTTCTTCGTTTCCGGAATCATATTTTACGTGGATTCTGCAAAAGTATGTTCCGGGGATGACATTGAGACCGGTGTCGTTTCTGCCCCGCCAGACATCGGACTGGTACGTCCCGGCCGAACGAAATTCGTCATGCGCTATTGTCTTGATGAATTCGCCGGTAATGGTATAAATCTCTATACTGACATAAGCGTCTCTGGTAAGTGAGAAGCCGATAGTAGTTTCTTCTCCTCTGGCCGGATTGAACGGATTGGGATAGTTCGTAAATGACCCGCCCAGATCCGGCTCGGCCACTGAAATTTCGGTAGACCTAAACGGATATGACAAGCCGCTCAAGAATGGGACGATTGGATTGCCCAAATCACTGTCTTCAATATCAAATGCGGCGGAGTCATCGAATGAAATAACATAGTTGCCCAATGAGGCATTTTGGCTAATATCAGCGATTAGCGTTGTGACAATTGTTTCTCCTCTTGACATCGTGTAGGGTAATCCTAAAGTGAAAAAGAGACTATCATTTGCGAGAATGCTGTCCGCTGCGACCGGTACGCCATCAAACTGCAGAGTGACCAAACTAAAAACCGCGTTGGCATTCACCGGCGCCAGATTGCTGCCGTTCCTTTTGAAAACTCGTCCGACCAGCCCGTAAATACTTAATTGACCCTGCGGAGTAACGCTCTGATAATCAAGTTCTCCGTCCAGCATTGATAAATTCGAATGACCCGGGAAGGTTAATTGCACCGGATATTGATTAATCGAGAATGTCGGTTTTCCGGCGGGCAGGAAAACTTCAGTCAGCGAAGTCGTAAACGGAAAAGAACTGCCGCAGCCCGCGGCGAAAGTCACACCGGGAATATTAGTCGTATCGGTGGCATCAACCATCACCAGCGAATTAGAATTGTCAACTTGAAGTATAAAATGCTCATAAGGCACGTCGGCCTCGAGATCGGAGATCAGATTAAACTGAAAGCTGTCGCCGGGATTTATAACAACACCGGTGTCTTGGAACTTAAATATTACGGAAGAACCAAAAATCTGCACGAACGGCTGATAGTTTATTGTCCCCGCAAACTGACTGTAACCTATTCGGTCGAACAGATTGTCCGGGTCCAGAATCGTGCCCGAGGTATCTCGCACAGTCAGAGCAAGCTGACCAAGTCGAATCGGGGAATAATTGTTTGCCACATCGTAGTCAAACGTCAAAGCGATCAGCGACGTGGAGTCGGCGCCGCTGTTTACCGAAGGCGGCAGATTTGATGAGATACAAAATTGAGGCGGCTGGGCCGGTTGCCTCATTTGTGCAATGGTAGAAAACATCGGAAATGCCGAGCCGGCGGCCAATGCAACCGTATCTGTGGTGGCGCTTATGGGACTTCCAGAGCTTAATTCCCGGACAACGAATTTCGTACTATCTGAAATTGTCAGACTGAATCCGTTATAAACCGAGGCGCTGTCCATGTCCGCATTTATTATAATCGAGACTATTTCCCCCGGACTTAGGGTTATGGGAGAGTTCAGCGTAATGCTGACGCTGCTGTCGGCCGGAACGTTGCCGAACAAATCTCCTACGGTTGTCGTTTGACGGATAATCGCTAAGTTTTCGAACAAGTTTGAAGCTATAAGTGACGAGCCGCTGGTATCGATAAATCCAAAATTCAATTCTGTTAATTGAATTTGCGAACTTCCAAATGCCCCCGGATGTCTCAAATCAATTTGCAATATGCCTACGTTCTGCTGTCCAAAATTAACCAATGGAGAAATTATCGACTCTGATGAAACGGCCAGTTGTGTCGAGGGGTCCTCGATTCGACAGGAAGCAGTTTTCATAGGGAAAATCAGTGACGGACTAAGACTAATACTCTGTCCGCTGTTATTATCCGCCAACGGAATAAATGAAGCATCGGTGATGGCCAGCGCAAAATTCGCTGCAGTGGCCAGCGAATCAATGTCCACCAAAAGTGTAAACGTGCGCGAGGCCCCCGATGAAATTATGACCGGTTGATTAAATACCAGCCAAAAACTGCTTTGCGAAGGAACCGGATCAATGATTGAAATCGTTTGGTATCCGGAAGACAGTACGACTCCGCTCAACGCCGAATTTGCCAGGATCGGATTATTAGAGCCGTCCTCTACTTGAATGCGCAGGCTGTCGATCCTGATTGACGCTGCAGTGCCGGATGAATCCGAGTGAGTAATTCTTAAGCTCAAGGGAAATACGTTGAGCTGCCCTTTGGCCACCGCAGTCGGTATCGAATTAATAAATGTAACCGGAATACTATTCGGCATAGACTGAATTGTAGTCAAAGGAGTTTGCAGAACCGCCGATGACTCGGCAGTGACGATATCCACCGCCTGTAAACTCCAATTCGTAATTCCAACGGAGTCGGCGCTGTAAAAGAACGAAAATATCCCCGTATCTCCGGGATTGAGCGCCACCGGCCCCGTAAAACTGCTGTCCGGCGAAACAATGGAAGAATCCAGAATTGCTGCTATCGAACCATACACTGAATCAAGACTGGTTAAATTCAGATTTATGGCGTTAAGTTTGACAGGAATCGCCTGCCCTACTGAATAAGTACTTGCCAGTGGCTGCAACGATACACGCAGGCCCGAGGCGGATATTGTGAACTCATCGGTTCCGGTAACTGAAACGTCAAGGGGACCATCGTTGCCGGAAAAATATTGGCAGCCGTTTACCGGAATACGCCCGCGGAATGTCGTCCCGTTAGTTGCCAAACTGTCAATCGATGCCAATACAAACAGAGCCGGATTGACAATATCTATTTCAAGATCAAGTGAACCAATTGTCCAGCTTCCAGCCGCAAAAGTGAATGCACCTAAGAGTGAATCACTAATCTGCCAGGTTCCATCCCCATTCTTATCCAGCCACAATGACAAACTCGAAATGTCGCTGTTGTCGGCGTCCCCGGCATTTGAAACGGTCACTATGTCCAATGCATCGGTTTGGTTTCCGTTAATGGCCGGCTTAAAAGCAAATACGGGAATCAAAGAGTCGCCGGGGCGCAATGTAGTCGGCTGGACATTTAGTAATTCGTATTGGTCAGAGATCGACCCATTGACTATCAAATAACCGTCCGAAGAAACCGGCGCATCGCCGTTTAGATTGACGGGATCTTGGAATAACAAATCGGTCAGACTGTTGACGCTAATCGCCAGACTGTCGGAATCAATTATGTCCATTGGTACGCTGGCTTCGACAAAGAAGAATGAGAGAGATTCCGCCGGTAGCACCTGATTAAGTCCGGTGAACTGGAGTTTGCCGGATGAAAACGTACCGGTGGCGATTAGAGAATCATTGTCACGGATGCGGTTGCGGTTGTCATCCGAGTACATTGAAATCTGCCCCAGCTCAAAATCAGAAAAGACCGCTCCGGCAATAGATTGACTGGAATTCGATAATATGACTCCCTGAAATGTCTGACTCTGTCCGACATATCCGTTATATAAAGCAAATGTCAGGATACTGTTATCCGGTGTTCCGGGAAAAATCGAAATGGACGGTGAAGGAATTGAAATTGCCGTTACCCGGTTCGGAGGAAATACAAGATGGACATTGGGATTCCCGAATTGCAGGTC
>Ga0302046_10003450_pt1 | contig 14288 bp, 10 predicted proteins | sample RVTome_11_FD_200261 | JGI IMG/M metagenome (GOLD analysis project Ga0302046, IMG submission 200261) | Soil microbial communities from uranium-contaminated site in the Upper Colorado River Basin, Wyoming, United States - RVT147D111 (version 2) ...
GCGGCGAAGCCGCGGATCGGCAGGCTCCGGGTTTCAACCCGGAGCTGCTTGCACGGCCGCCGGACACCGCGCCCGACGCAGGGTTCAAACCCTGCGCTATATGCGGTCGTCCCTTCGGGACGAAGAGGGACGGCCTGCGGCAATTCACACCGGGAGGTTGTTCCTGAGCGTCTGGTAGTTCCGCGTGCGGGTTGGGGAAGCTTGCCACCCAGGTCCAGGCGTCCGGCGGTAGACTGGGCGACGACCGACGAGGAGGACTCCCTTGAAGCCGAAGCTCTTCCGCGTGATCCTGCCCGTCTCCGACGTCGAGGACGCGGCGCGCTTCTACGCCGCCGTGCTCGGCGAGCCCGGGACGCGGGTCTCCCCCGGACGCCACTATTTCGACTGCGACGGCGTGATCCTCGCCTGCTTCGACCCCCGCGCCGACGGCGACGGCTACCAGCCGCGGCCCAACCCGGAGTGGCTCTACTTCGCCGTCGACGACCTCGAAGCGACCTACGCGGCCTGCCGCGACGCCGGCGCCGCGCCGAGCCGGGAAGACGTCCACGGCGAGCCGGCCGGCGAGATCGTCACCCGCCCCTGGGGCGAGCGCTCCTTCTACGCCCTGGACCCGTTCGGCAACCGCATCTGCTTCGTCGACCGGACGACCGCGTTCACAGGCTCGTGACGGTGCCGCGGACGGTACGCCCTTCACTTGCCCAGGCGTGCTAGGATCTTGCCGAGGACGACCATGCCAGCCCTCGCCTTCGACACCCATGCCTACGTGAAGAAGCTCCGCGAAGCCGGGGTGCCGGAGGCCCAGGCCGAGGTCCAGATCGAGGCCATCGTCGCGATCCTGGAGAAGCGGATGGTGACGAAGGAGGATCTCGAGCTCCGGACGGTCGAGATCCAGCGCGACATCAAGGAGCTCGACGTCAAGCTCAGCCGTGACCTCAAGGAGCTCGACGCCAAGCTCGAGCGCGAGATCGCCGAGGTCAGGCGCGACATCAAGGAGCTCGAAATCAAGCTCAGCCGTGACCTCAAGGAGCTCGAGGTCAAGCTCGAGCGCGAGATCGCCGGGGTCAGGCGCGACATCAAGGAGCTCGAGATGCGCCTGCTCGTCCGTCTCGGCGCGCTGCTGGTCGTCGGCATCGGCGCCATCGCGACCCTGATCAAGCTGCTTTGAGGAAGCTCGGCCCTACCCCTACCAATGACGCGCCGCGCCGCGAGGCCGAGGGCGCGAAGGCCGTCGAGGGGCTCGCCGAAGGGATCGGCGCGCTTCGCGGCTGGCGCCTGTGGGTGCCCGTCGCGCTCTTCTGGGCGCTCTTCGGATTCATCATCGGCAACCACCTCTACTTCAGCATGCGCGCCCACGGGCATAGCTGGAGCCGGATCGTGCTCTGGCAGATGGGAAGCGCGGCGGCCTGGATCGTCCTCACGCCGGTGGTGATCGCTCTCGACCGGCGTTTCCCGCTGCGCCGTCCCCGGATCGCGCGCGCCGTCACCGTCCACGTCGTCGCGGCGCTGGTCTTCGACGCGGTGCGGCTGGTGCCGCTCACCGCGCTCTCGCGCCTCCTCGACCCGTTCCGGCCGGTGCCGCGCGAGGACACCTTCGCCGCCGAGTACGCGGCCCTGATGGCCGAGTGGGTCCACCTCGACCTCCTCGTCTACGTGGCGATCCTGGCCTTCGCCTACGCGGCGCAGTCGCGCCGGCAGCAGTTCCGCGACCGGCTCCGCGCCTCGCGGCTCGAGGCCGAGCTGTCCGCGGCCGAGCTGCGCGCGCTCGAGCTCGAGATCCGGCCGCACTTCCTCTTCAACGCCCTCAACGGCATCAATGCCCTGGTCCGGAGCGGCGACAACGGCCCGGCGTCGAAGATGCTCGTCGGCCTCGGCGACCTCTTGCGCGCGACGCTGAAGCGCCGCGGGCGGCAGCTCGTCACCCTTGCCGAGGAGCTCGAGCACGTCGGTCTCTACCTCGACCTCCAGAAGGCGAGGTTCGGCGACCGGCTCGAGGTCGAGGTCCGGGTGGCCCCGGAGCTGCTGCGCGCCGCGGTGCCCGGGCTGATCCTGCAGCCGCTGGTGGAGAACGCCATCCGCCACGGCGTGGAACGCCGCTCGGGGCGCTGCGCCGTGACGATCGAGGCGTCCCGCGACGGCTCCGCCCTCCGGCTCGAGGTCGCCGACGACGGCCCCGGCCTCGGCGCCAAGGAAGGCGACGGTATCGGGCTGGGCAACGTCAGGTCGCGGCTCGAAGCGCTCTACGGCGAAGGCTGGGGGCTCGACCTCGCGAGCCCCGGCGGCCGGGGCACCCGCGCCACGCTCTCCATTCCGTGGCGGGAGACCGGAGGGTCGCGGTGAGCTCTCGCCAGGGCGCGCGCCGCCTGAAGCTGGTGCTCGCCGACGACGAGCCCCTCGCCCGCCGGTCGCTGCGCCACGTGCTCGCGGGCGACCCGGAGATCGAGATCGTGGCCGAGTGCGCCGACGGCGCGGAGGTCGTGGAGGCGGTGCGGCGCCTTTCGCCCGACATCCTGGTGCTCGACGTCCAGATGCCCGAGGCCGACGGCTTCGAGGCGCTGCGGCGCCTGGCGCCGGGACCGTTGCCGGCGGTCGTCTTCGTCACCGCCTACGACGAATACGCCGTGCGCGCCTTCGAGCAGCAGGCCCTCGACTACCTGCTCAAGCCCTATTCCGAGGACCGGCTGCGGGAGGCGGTCGAACGCGCCAAGGCGCGGGTGGCCGGCAAAGAGCTCTCCGAGCTCGGGCGGCGGATGCTCGCGGTCGCGCGTGCCGCCACCGCCGGCAGGACGAGCTTCCTGGAGCGGCTGGCCGTCCCCAAAGGCAACCGAACGCTTCTCGTCGAGGTCGACGACGTCGACTGGTTCGAGGCCGCGGGGTACTACGTGCGCGTCCACGCCGGCGGCGGCGGCCACCTCGTGCGGCGCTCCCTGCGCTGGCTGGAGGAGCGGCTCGACCCGGACGCCTGGGTGCGCGTCCACCGTTCGGCGATCGTCAACGTGCGGCGGCTGGTCGAGATCCGCCGTCTGGGCCCCGAGGAACACGCGGCGGTCCTCCGCGGGGGCCGGGAGGTGCCGGTGAGCCGCGCCGGCCGCGAGGCCCTCAGCCGGCTTCTCGATCTGGGCTGATCCCGCGGTTCGCTGCGGCGATCCGGGCGTTCGCTGCACGGGTCCGGGGGTCGGCTGCACCGGCCGCGTCGAGCGGCCGCCGCCGGTGTAGGGTTTCTCCCCAGTTCGCGTGTCCGACACGAAAGGCAGGTCGAAGATGACGGAGCTGAGAGAGAAGCTGCTCGTCCTGGCCGCGGCGGCGGCACTCGCCGCGGGACCCACCTTCGCCCAGGACGACGCCGCGGCGGACGGCGGCGAGTCCCGGCAGCCCGCCGCCGAGGAAACCGTCGCCGAGGAGATCACCGTCTGGGGCGAAGGCCGGCGGGAGACCAACTACGCCAGCCCCGACAGCCTGCTGCTGCCCGAGGACCTGGCCCCGGTCACCGCGGTGACCACCGAAGACCTGGTCAAGTACGAGCCCTCGATCGTCATCCGGCGTCGCTTCATCGGCGACGCCAACGGCACCATCGGCATGCGCGGCTCGAACATGTTCCAGACCACGCGGACGATGGTCTTCGCCGACGGCATCCCGCTCCACTACTTCCTGCAGACCCAGTTCAGCGGCTCCCCCCGCTGGGGCCTGGTCAACGCCGACGAGCTGGGCTTCGTCGAGGTCGTCTACGGGCCGTTCTCCGCCGAGTACGGCGGCAACGCCATGGGCGGCGTCGTCAACATCGAGACCCGCATCCCCGCCGCGCGGCGCCTCCACTTCGAGGGCTCGCTCTTCGAGCAGCGCTTCGACGCCCTCGGCTTCGACGAGGCCGAGAACGGCTACAAGGGCTTCTTCTCCTACGGCGACAAGATCGGCAAGCTCAGCGTCTACGCCGCCGCGAACCACCTGGCCAACGACAGCCAGCCGCAGACGTTCTTCTTCGGCGCCGGCGCCGCTCCCGTCGGCGGCGAGACGCCGGTCGGCGGCTCGCTGCCGTCCACCGACGAATACGGGGACCCGGTCCGTTTCTACGGCAACGCCGGCCCCACCGCCTCGACCACGGACCAGCTCAAGCTCAAGCTCGGCTACGAGCTCCCGCGCGGCTGGTTCGTGCTCGTGAACACCGGCTACGAGGTCCGCGACCTCGTCGACGACTCGGTCGAGACCTACCTGCGCGGCCCCGGCGGAGAGCCGCTGTGGAGCGGCGACGTGGTCCAGGACGGCGTGGCCTTCACCGTGAGCGGACGCGACTTCGCCGTCAACGACCAGGACCGCGGCACGCTGCTGCTCGGCGGCCGGGTCCAGGGTCCGCTCGGCGCGCGCTGGCACTTGGAGGCCAGCGTCAGCTACTTCGACGTCGTCGAGGACGAGACTCGGGCGTCCCTCGTCAACCCGGCGGATCCCGCCTTCACGCCGGCGGGCACGGTCCGCGACTTCGACGAGGCCGGCTGGGAGACGGCGGAGGTCAAGCTCCAGAACGACCGCCTGCTGGGCAACCCCGACGTCAGCCTGGTCACCGGCTACCGCTACGAGCACTACGCGCTGCGCGTCGACAACTTCGGCTCGGACGATTACGCCGCCGGAGCGAGGACGACGCTCTCCAACTCCAGCGGCGGCGAGAGCCTGATCCAGGCGGCGTTCGCCCAGGTCGGCTGGCAGCTCGCCGCGGATTGGGACGTGGCCTTCGGCGGCCGTCTCGAGAGCTTCGAGACCGACGACGGCTTCTTCAACGACCGCGGCGTCTTCGAGAGCCACGCCGACCGCTCGGAGACCCGGTTCTCACCCAAGCTCTCCGTGGGCTGGTCTCCCGGCGAGGACTGGCGGATCCGTCTCTCGTCCGCCAAGGCCTTCCGCTTCCCGATCGTCGAGGAGCTGTTCCAGAACGAGCGCCGCACCAACCGCACGTCGATCGCCAACGCCGACCTCGAGCCCGAGGACGGCCTCCACCACAACCTCATGGTGGAGCGCCGGATCGGCCGCGGCCAGGCCCGGGTGAACCTCTTCACCGAGGCGATCCACGACGTGATCTTCAACCAGTCCACGATCGTCGACAACCGGCTCATCACCACCTTCCTGCCGATCGACGAGGTGGTGACCCACGGCGCGGAGCTCGTCGTCAACCAGTCGGGCCTGTTGGACGGCAAGTTCTTCGTCCGTTTCAACGCGACCTGGCTCGACTCCGAGATCACGGAGAATTCCGCCAACCGCGCCCTTGAAGGAAAAACCTTTCCCAGGATGCCGCGCCGGCGCGCCCACCTGCTGCTCAACTACCACCTCGGCGAGCGCTGGGACGTCGGCGGCGGCATCCGCTATTCCGGCGACAGCTTCGGCGACCTCGACAACAGCGACACCGCCACCGAGGTCTTCGGCGCCCACGACGAATACACCCAGTTGAGCTTGCGCACGAGCTTCGAGCTCAACGAGACGGCCAAGCTCCACTTCGGCGTCGACAACCTGACCGACGAGGTCACGTACGTGCACCACCCGTGGCCGGGGCGGACCCTCTTCTTCGAGGTGTCCCTCGACTGGCACTGAGGGGGTCCCAATGGCGCCCGAGGCGAAGCGAGGAGTCATCCTCCCCCCTTTAAGAAAGGGGGGGGGATTTCCGCGGCTTCGCCGCGGATCCGGAGAATCCCCCCTGCCCCCCTTTTTCAAAGGGGGGACGCGGACTCCTCGCTGACGGCTCGGGCGGCTTCGCCGCGTGCCGGAAGGACGCTGGAGCGTCCTGGGCGGCCACGGGGGGCCGCCCCTACGCCGGAGGCCGACGTAACGCCTGGTGCTCTGGTCTGGCCGACGCACCTTCTTCTCGGCGAGCGTATCGGGGCGCGGCGGAGTGATTCCGGCGTCGATCGCCCGCCGCAGTGTACGCGCATCGTCGGACCTCTCTTCAATCTTCGTTCTCCGGCGGTCCAGGTCCCAGCAGCTCGGTGCTGAATCGGTTCAGGTCGGCCGGGTCCACCACGGGCCAGCCGCCTTCCCATTTCATCGGAAGCACTCGCAGCTTTTGTTTGGCGTCGTCCGCCGTCTCGTAGGCGTGACACACCAGCCAATCCTTGCCATCGAAGGTATAGGCGGCGTTGTGGCCCAGGGCGACCCACTCGTGCGTACCTTCCAGCACAAGGCTGCCGCCGCCCTCGAGCATGGGCTTGCCGTCCTGGTCGACGTACGGTCCGGTCACCGACTTCGACCGCCCCGCCATGATCTTGTAGGTGCTCTCCATGCCTCGACAACACTTGTCGAAGGAGACGAACAGGTAGTACCAGCCGTTCTTGCGAAAGACGTAGGGGGCCTCGATCGCGCCGTCTCCCGCGACGTCGTCGGGCGTCGCCGGGTTTCGGGGCCGTCTCGCGAGACTGTGCCATTCCTGGGGCTCGGCGAGGCGCACGAGGCCGGGATCGAGCCGCACCAGCTTGATCCCTCCCCAGAAAGACCCGAAGCTCATCCAGGGCGTCCCGTCCTCGTCCTCGACGATCGCCGGGTCGATGGCGTTCCAGTCGTCGCGATGGGGCACCGACTGCAGCACGAGCCCCTGGTCGATCCACCGGTAGTCGGGCGAGTTCGGATCGAGCGTCTCATTGACCGTGACGCCGATCGCCGACGTGTTCTTGCCGAAGGCCGAGACGGAGTAGTAGAGAAAGTACCGGCCGTCCTTTTCGAAGATCTCCGGAGCCCACAGATGGCCGTTGAATCCCGGCACCGTCCGCCGGGCCCACTCCGGCTCGGTCTCGAAGGCGCGACCGATCCACTTCCAGTGCTCGAGGTCGCTCGACTGATAGATCGTGATGCCGGGCCCGGTGCTGAAGACGTAGTAGGCGTCGCCTTGCCGGGCCATGACGGGATCGTGGACTTCCACTTGCACGGCGGATGCGGTACTGCAACAACAAAGTCCCGCCAGCAAACAGAGTGCGAGGTCTCGGCGTATGGTGATCATGAGTCTCTCATTCTGCCCATGCCGCGTCGTCGATCTCGGGCCGTGCCGCTCAGCCGTTGAAGTAGAGGTACGCGGCCAGGATCGCCACCAGCACCAGCCCCGAGGACGCGACCTCGCCCCACCCCCAACTGCGGCGGGACTCGAGCCGGTCCTCGTGGGACACCGTCGCGTAGGTCAGGCCCACGAGCTGCTCGGGGTCCGGCGCCCGCGTCGCGTAGCTCACGCCGACCGCGACCGCCGCGGTGATCAGGAAGATCAGCAGGCTGTAGTACTGGAAGTAGATGTTGCTGACGATCCACAGGAACGAGCCGTCGGCGTAGCCGCCTTCGAAGCCGCTCATACTCAGCGTCAGCGGGGTGTCGACCGCCAGGCGGAAAATACCCAGGACAAAGCCCACCACCAGGGCCGAGAGACAGCCCTTGGCGTTCAGACGCTTCATGAAGACGCCGAAGAAGAAGACCACGAAGATCGGCGGCGCCAGGTAGCCCTGAACGCCCTGCAGGTAGAAGTACAGCCCCTGGGGAGCGCCACGGATGACCGGCACCCATACCAGGCCGATCAGGACCATCACGCCGGTGGCGATGCGCCCGATCCACACCAACCGGTGCTGCGAGGCATTGGCGCGGAACTTCTGGTAGAGGTCCATGGTGAAGAGCGTCGAGGAAGCGTTGAAGACGCCGGCCAGCGAGCTCATGAGCGCCGCGAGCAGGCCCGCGACGACGAGCCCCCGGATGCCCGGCGGCAGCACCTCACGCACCATCAGCGGGAAGGCGCCCTGCGCCTTGGCGGTGTCCATCGCGCCGGAGGTGAAGAGCGCGTCGCGCAGCGATTGCACCTGGCCGCTCTCGGCCAGGGCGAAGCAGATGATGCCCGGGATGATGAAGATGAAGACCGGCAGGAGCTTCAGGAACGCGGCGAAGATCGTCCCCCGGCGCGCCTCGCGCTCGTCCGGCGCGCCCAGCGCCCTCTGCACGATGTACTGATCCGTGCACCAGTACCAGAGGCCGATGATCGGGGCGCAGAAGAGCATTCCCAGCCAGGGGAAGTTGCCGTTGAAGTACCACGCGATCCGTCCCGTCTCTCTCACCGGCGCCCAGGTGCCCTCCATCCCTTCCGGCACCAGCGGCTTCCACAGGTTGAACATCTCCGAGCCGGCGATCTCGCGCAGCGAGCTCCAGCCGGCGAGCAGGCCGCCGCCGGCCGACTCGCCCAGCTTCAGCAACCCGAAGAAAGTCACGAGGAACGAGCCCAGCACCAGGACAACCGTCTGCACCGCTTCGGTGTAGGCCACGGCGCGAAGACCGCCCAGCACGGTATAGAGGCCGGTCAGCACGATGACCAGCACCGACCCGACCCAGAAGCTGTCGAGGGTCATGAAGCCGAGGTCGACGTGGATCTCCGGCAGCAGCACCCAGAAGACCAATCCCCCCGCGAAGATCCCCACCGCGATCTTGGTCAGGACGTAGGCCACCAGCGAGATGATCGACAGGACCCAGCGCGCGGTCGGGCTGTAGCGCCGCTCGAGGAACTCGGGCATGGTGAAGACCTTCGAGCGCATGTAGAAGGGCACCATCACCCAGCCGAGCACCAGGAGGCACCAGGCGTGGAGCTCGTAGTGGGCGAGCGCCACGCCGTCCGTCGTTCCCGAGCCCGCGAGCCCCACCAGGTGCTCCGAGCCGATGTTCGACGCGAAGATCGACGCCCCGACGATGAACCACCCGAGGTTGCGTCCCGCCAGGAAGTAGTCGTCAGCCGTGTCCTTGTTCTGCCGAATCACCCACCAGGCCACTGCCAGCAGCAAGCCGAAATACCCCGCGATGACCAACCAGTCGAGTCCAGCCATTACCGTGACCTCCGTTCTCGGCCTTGATCACCGAGTCGTCGTCAGCCTTGGTGCTCCTCGCCGGCGGCGAAACGCCGCCGCTTGTCCGCTCTCGCCGGTGAATTCTAGCCTCATTGCAACTGCTCCAGGTTCTGCTGAAAGAGCGCGTTGTCCGGCTCGAGCTCGAGCGCCCGCTCGAGCGCGGCGACGGCGGCGGCGCGATCGCCCATCAGGTAGGCGACGTTCGAGCGGTACTGGTAGATCAGCACGTAGGCCGGCGCCGCCGTCTGGGCGGCGTCGAGCAGGCGCATGGCCTCGGCATAGTCGGCGCGGCGGGCGGCGACGCTGGCCTCTTCCACCAACCGCGCCGCTTCCGCCTCGGCGGCGTCGCGCGGCGAGCGCACGTCGACGCGCCCGGTCAGCCGGCTCAGGGCCGCGCGCGACGGCTCGTATCGCGGGCTGTAGCGCACCGCCCGCTCGTAGTCGGCGATCGCGGCGTCGCGTCGGCCCTGGCGTTCGTGGATCACCGCCCGGTTGTGGTACGCCTCCACGTTCAGGGGCTCGAGCTCGATCGAGCGGTCGAGCTCGGCGAGCGCCAGGTCGTAGCGCCCCAGGGCCCCGAGGACGCCCGCCAGGCTGGCGCGCAAGGCCGCGTCGTCCGGGCTCTCCGCGGCCAGCCGCTGGTAGACCGTCGCGGCCTCGCGGTAGCGGCCGGCCTGGAAGTGGATCGCCGCCAAGGTGCGGTCGCCCTGCGGGGAGCTCGTGGCATCGCCCGGCGCGTCGCCGCCGAGGTAGCCGAGGCTTTTGAGGTGCTCGAGCTGGGCCTGGCTCACCGCGTCGTCAGGCGCGGCGTCCGGCGCTCCGCCTCCCGGTCCCTCGTACGAGGCGACGCGCTCGGGAACCGGCAGGTCCACGAATGCCTCGGCGAGCGGACGTCCCGGCATGTCGGCGGCGGCGGGCAGGCCGAGGAGCGTCAGCACCGTGGGCGCCACGTCGAGGATCGTCGCGCGCTCGAGACGGGCGCCGGCCTTCACCCGATGGCCGTAGAGATACAGGATGCCTTCGAGACGGTGGAAGCGCTCGCTCACCCGCCGCAGGTCGCGGGTCTTCGACGGGTCGTCGTGGAGCGCGCCGAGCTCGAAGCCGTGGTCCGAAAGGACGACCAGGGTCGTACGCTCGTCCATGGCGTCGAGGAAACGGCCGAGCAGGCGGTCGGCGAAGCCGTAGATCTCTTCCACCGTCCTCCCGTACTTCCGCTGCTGCTCGCGCAGCTCGCCGGCGAGGCCCTCGGCGCGGAAGAGGTGGCCGAAGAGATGGGACGTCGAGTCGGTGCCCTCGACGTAGACCATCGCGAGGTCGGGCCGGTCCGTCCGCCAGAGCTCGAGGCCGACGTCGCGGTAGCTCTCGGCGGTGGCGAGGGCCCAGCGGAAATGGGCCAGCTCGTCCTTGAAGTCGAAGGGACGCGCGACCTCTTCGGGCGTCACGTCGACGAAAGGCGCGAGGTCCTCGGGCGTCACGTCGGCGGGACGCCGCAGGAGCGGCGCGAGGCGCGCGAAGAGCTCGGGCGGATACGTCCGGTCGCTCGCGGCACCGCCGTCGAAGCCGTCCTCGAAAAGGAAGTGATAGGCGGTGTGATCGCTGACGACGGCGCCGTTCACCGTCTCCGGCGGCCAGGTGGCCCACCAGCCCACCACGGCCACCTCCCTGCCGGCGTCCGAGGCGACGTTCCACAGCGCCTTGACGCGCCGCATCCGCGAGGTCACGGGCAACGACTCGCCCGTCGCCTGGGAGACCGCGACGAAGTGGCCGATGCCGTGCTGGTCGGGGGTCTTGCCGGTGGCGATGGTCGTCCAGATGATGGGCGAGAGCAGCGGCTCCTGGCTGAGCAGGCGCCCGTACGCGCCCTCCTGGCGCAGCTTCGCGAAGCTCGGCATCCGCCCCTCGGACATCAGCAGGTCGACCGTCTGGGGGTCGAGGCCGTCGAGGCCGAGGACGAGCACGCGGGAGGGCTCGTCGCCGCCGGCGCAGGCGAGGACGAGGAGGGCGGAGAGCAGGAGCAGACGGAGACGGCTCATGTCGGTCCGACGCTAGGAGGAAGCGTCGCGTCCGTCAAGGGGCTCGACGAGCTCTTCTGGACCGGGTCAGCGGACTCCGGTAAGCTGGCATGGAGGATCGCCGATGAAGATTCCCTACGGCATCGCCGACTTTCCCACACTGATCACCGAAGGCCACCTCTACGTCGATCGTACGGACCGCATCCGCACCGTCGAGGACGCCGGCAAGGCGCTGCTCTTCCTGCGTCCGCGGCGCTTCGGCAAGTCGCTGTGGCTCAGCACCTTGGCCACCTACTACGACCTGCGCTTCGCGGCCGAGCACCAGCGCCTCTTCGGCGGCCTGGCGGTCGGTGCCGAGCCCACCCCTCTGGCCCACCGCTACTTCGTCCTCGTCTGGGACTTCTCCAACGTCGACCCGGATCCGCCGCCGCTCGACGAGCGGCTGGCGTCGATGTCGCGCCTCGAGCGGATCGGCAACGAGATCCACACCTACCTGGCGAGCAGCCTCAGGAGCTTCGTCAGCGACTACCACGAGCACCTGCCGAGCCCGGTCGACGTCGAGACGGACGCCTTCAGGAGCCTCGACAACCTCCTCGCCGTCCTCCGGCGGACCGGCCATCCTCTCTACCTCCTGATCGACGAGTACGACAACTTCGCCAACGAGGTGATGGCCGCCGCGCCCGAGGTCTACGAGGAACTGGTCCACACCGACGGACCCTTCAAGCGGCTTTTCAAGTGGGTCAAGGCGGCGATGCGCGGGCAGGGTCTCGAGCGGCTCTTCATGACCGGCGTCTCGCCGGTGGTCATGTCGGACGTCACCAGCGGGCTGAACATGGCGGAGAACGTCTACCTTTACCCCGAGCTGGCCGACCTCTGCGGTTTCACCGCCGAAGAGGTCCGCCGTCTCGTCGAGGAGCTGCACCGTGAAAACGTCGGCCGTGGCGCTCGACCCTGGAGCGTTGACGGCACTCTCCGGATGATGCGCCAGTGGTACAACGGCTACCGTTTCGCGGTGGAGGCCGAACAGGAAGTCTACAACCCGACTCTGGCGTTCTACTTCTTGAAGCACTTGCAGCGCACGGGCCGGTACCCGCGCCAGATGCTCGACACGAATCTAGCCGCCGACGAGGGCAAGCTCGAATACCTCGCTCAGGTCGCCGCGGGAAGGGAGGCGGTGATCGACGTGATCCGCAGCGACGAGCCGCTCGAGATCGAGCGGTTGCAGGACCGCTTCTCGCTGCGTTTCATGCTGGAACGTTCGGTGCACGATGCGAGCTTCCTCGGCTCCTACCTTTATTACTTCGGCATGCTGACCCTGGAAGGCGAAACCGAGTTCTCGACCCTGCTGCTCGCGCCCCCGAACCTGGTGACGAAGAAGCTCTACGTCGAGCGGATTCTCGCCATTCTCCTGCCGCTCGGCGACGCGCGGACCGCCGCCCTCGGCCCGGTGCGGACGCTCTTGCGCGGCGGCGGCGTCGAGCCGCTCCTCGACTTCATCGAGACGACGCTCTTCCCGACCTTCTCCAACCGCGATTCCGTCTGGGCCAACGAGCTCACGGTCAAGACCGTCTTCCTCACCCTCTTGTGGAACGACATCAGCCACCTCGTCTGGTCGGAGCCCGAGCTCGATCACCGCTACGCCGATCTCTGTCTGCTGCGGCGTCCTGACAAGCGAGCGATGAGCCTGGTCGACCTGCTCTTCGAGTTCAAGCGCCTTTCACTTTCCGATCTCGGCATGAAGGGAGAGGACGTGAGATCGGCGTCCCGCGACGACCTTGCCCGGTTGGAGCCCGTAAAGACGGCGCTGGATCAGGCGCAGAAGCAGCTCGCCGCCTACCGCCAGGCGCTTGAAAGGCGCTACGGCACCGCGCTCGAGCTCTCCTCATGGGCGGTGGTGGCGCTGGGCTTCGAGCGCCTGCTCGCCCGTCCTCTGGAACCCGCGTAGCCCGTCAGTGGAGCTCGAAGAGCTCCGTCATCAGGCGCTTCAAGGGATCGAGCATGCCGTGGACGTCTCCGATGACCCAGATCATGGCTCTGTTCCTCAAGCTCCCAGCAGATCCCGCGCGATGACCTGCCGCTGCATCTCGCTGGTGCCCTCGTAGATCGTCGTCACCCGCACGTCGCGGTAGAGACGCGCGACCTCGTAGTCCTCCGAGAAGCCGTTGCCGCCGTGGATCTGCACCGCTTCGTAGCAGGCCCGGTTGGCCGCTTCCGAGGCGTAGACCTTGGCCTCGGCGGCGAGCCGCGCCGCCGTCGCGCTCTGCTCTTGAAGGGCCGCGTAACGCACCAGCGTCCGCGCCGCGGCGAGCTCCGTGGCCATCTCGGCGATCTTGAGCTGGATCGCCTGGTGACGCGCGATGGGCACGCCGAATTGCACCCGGTCGCGCGCGTACGCCACCGCCAGCTCGAGGGCCCGCTGGTGCATGCCCACGGCCTGCGCGGCAATGCCGAGCCGCGAGTGGCCGAGGGTGGCGAAGGCGATCCGCAGCCCGGCGCCCTCGTCGCCGAGGACGTTCGCCGCCGGCACCCGGCAGCCGTTGAAGTAGACCTGCGCCGTGCGCGACGCCTTGAGCCCCAGCTTCTCCTCCGACGCCCCCACCGCCAAGCCGGGCGCGTCGGCCTCGACCACGAAGGCGGTGATGCCGCGCTTGCCGGCGTCCGGGTCGGTACGCGCCATCACCACGTACACGCCGGCGAAGCCGGCGTTGGTGATCCACGCCTTCTCGCCGTTGAGGACCCAGGCGTCGCCGTCGCGGATCGCCGTCGTCGTCATGCCCGCCGGATCGCTGCCGGCGCCCGGCTCGGTGAGTCCGAAGGCGCCGAGCGTCCTGCCGGCGGCGAGGTCCGGGAGGACGCGGCGCTTGAGCGCCTCGGAGCCGAAGCGCTCGATCGGCCAGCAGCACACGGAGTTGGTGACGCTCATCGTCACCCCGAGCGAGGGACACACCCGCGAGATTTCCTCGATCGCCACCAGGTAGCTCAAGACGTCGTAGCCGGCGCCGCCGTAGTCCTCGGAGACCATCATTCCCAGGAGCCCCAGCTCGCCCATCTCGGCGACGAGGTCTTGCGGGAAGACGTGGCCGCGGTCGCGCTCCTGGAGACCCGGACGGATGCGCTCCTCGGCGAAACGCCGCACCTCCTGGCGCAGCAGCTCGCGCTCCTCGCCGAGGTCGAAGGAGATCGCGCCCATCTCAGGCCCCTTTGTTGATCACCCAGTCGGCGATCACCAGCTTCTGGATCTCGGAGGTGCCCTCGTAGATCTCGGTGATGCGGGCGTCCCGGAAGTAACGCTCGACGTCGTACTCGCGGGTGTAGCCGTAGCCGCCGTGGATCTGCAGCGCCTTGTTGGTCACCCGCTGCGCCATCTCCGAGGAGAAGAGCTTGGCCTGGGCGGCCTCGAGCGAGTAGCGCTTCCTGCTCTCCTTGGCCCAGGCCGCCTTCCAGGTCA
>Ga0302046_10003451_pt1 | contig 14287 bp, 9 predicted proteins | sample RVTome_11_FD_200261 | JGI IMG/M metagenome (GOLD analysis project Ga0302046, IMG submission 200261) | Soil microbial communities from uranium-contaminated site in the Upper Colorado River Basin, Wyoming, United States - RVT147D111 (version 2) ...
TACTTAGCGACGTTCAAGCAACTCCCTTGATACCAAGAAGCTCCTTCGCTAGGGCGTAAAGAAATGTGGCGCGCCCTGAGAGATTCGAACTCCCGACCTACTGATCCGTAGTCAGTCGCTCTATCCAGCTGAGCTAAGGGCGCGCCCTTTGAGAGAGGCACATGCTAACAAAGGCCCCCGATCCGATCAAGCCGAGCGCGATGGACGGATCGTGCGCACTAGATACCTACCACCGGATCTTCCATACCATCGGTGAGGTACGCGTGCGCCATGTGCGGCGTATTGAAGGCGAATCCAAGGGTCCCGACGGGACTAATAATGATAATGCCTCCCCTCCCGCCGGTCCGTACCTTGAGTAGGGCGACCGCCTGCCGCGCGGCCTCCCGAGCGGGGCTTCCGGAGCCAAGCATGTCCACCGCGCGCTGGGCCATCACGACGCGGATGATCCCCTCGCCCCATCCGGTCGAAGCCGCCGCGCCCCGCCGATCGTCCGCGTAGAGACCGCACCCGATAAGAGGCGTATCGCCGACGCGCCCCGCGAGCTTTCCAAGGGTTCCGCCCGTCGAGGCGGCGGCGGCGAGACGGCCGTGCTCGTCGCGAGCGACCGCGCCGACCGTGTCGCTGGGGCCCGAGCTCAGTGCGGACTCGTGCATCGCGGGCGTCTTGGATCGCTTCGCGTCCTCCCAGCGGCGGCGCTCCCGATCCACGATGAGCGACTCGGGGGCACAGAGCGCCACGTTCTGCTCCCGAGCGAAGGCGAGAGCACCGTCTCCCGTGAGCAGGACGTGTGACGAACGTTCCATGATTCGCCGCGCCAGATCGATCGGGTTCGAAACACCCTTGACCGCCGCAACGGCTCCAGCCGACAGCGTCGTTCCATCCATGACCGCCGCGTCCAGCTCCACCTCACCCAACTGGTTCAAGACCGCGCCGTAGCCCGCGTTGAAAGTCGGATCGTCTTCCATCAAACGAACCGCCGCGATCGTTGCATCCATTGCCGATCCACCGCGGCTTAATACCTCGAATCCTGCGCGCGCCGCCCGCTCCACGCCCTCTCGATGCGAGGCGATCTCGCCGCCCGGAGTGGCCCAGGCACCTCCGTGAACGAGGATGGCTCTCAAAGACGACACGGCTGCTCCACTGTGTGGGGGATCGAACTAAGTAAGAAGATGAATGACGACGCGATTGGTAGCGCTACGGGGATTCGAACCCCGGTTTGATGGCTGAGAACCACCCGTCCTAACCCCTAGACGATAGCGCCACACGAGGGCCCCGCTTGAACGGGTAAACGAAAGGCTAGCACAGGGTTCCGGGTGGGTCAACGAGACCGTCCCGCGGCTGGTCTGGGGCCGTCCTCGTGTGTTAGAATAACGTGTAACTCCAAACAATTCTTTGAGTTCTCCGCTCAACGCGGCGTTTTTCCGGCGAGACAACTGCGGCATGCTACACGGTCTTCGGAAACGGATCGGAAATCTGATGGGGCAGAGCCCCGCCGCCACGGCGGAGCCCTCGGAGAACGCTCAGCCGTCCACCGACACGCAGGAGTCACCGCCCTCCGGAAAGGCGCTCAAGGGACCTCGGTCCTCACCACCACCCGAGCTCGATCAAGAAGTCGCCGCCAAGCTCGCTCGCCGCGACGCGCAACGCCGCGAGGCCAGAAGACTACTCCAGGAACAAGTTCAGAACCGCACCGCCACATTCATGAGCGAGATACGCAACCAGCTCTTGTACGAGATCCACAACACGCTGGACGACGACGGCGGCCCCAAGGTAATCAAAGACGTCCTGGGGCAGGCCCTCGATCCCACTTTCTTGCGTAGGTTGGATGCCGACATCGAGACTCATGTTTCCAAGCTCATGGAACGCCTCCGGGGCACGTGGCGCAAGGAGGACGACATCGAGTCACTCCTTCCCTCGACCCAGACTCTCGTCAGCGAGCTCCAGGCGTATCGCGATCAGATCGTGCGCACGCATCTACTGGATCAAGTCGAGGTCTACGCGCTACCGCAGCTCTCCAAGGTGTTCCCCGAGGGGGGCGCCCCGCCCGAGCAGTTGAAGCACGGCATCGCGAGCTACTGGAAGCAATGCCACGCCGCGATCGAGCGCTTCTCCAAAGCGCCCGAGATGGCCATGCTGCAGAACGCGCCGCAAGGGCTGCGTCCGGACACGTCCATCCTCCGAGAAAGTCTGATCGCGGCCCAGTACCGGAATGGTTACCGCACGCTCGGTGCCCGCCTTGCCGACCAGTACGCCAAGGTCGCCCAGCTTCAAATGTCTACGGGCGATCGTCTCGACAGGCATCGTCCCGAGATCGATCGCCAGGTGGTGGAAGGAATCATCGTGCCGTTAGCCTTCTTCATTCGCGATCGCGGCAAGCCCGAGCCGCTCGACGCGATGCGGAGCCGAGCCGAGCTCTTCCGAGACATCGTAGACAAGATGGTGGCGAGCGGAGATCCTTTCAGCCGCACGGCCGAGGCCATCAAGCCCATTCTGAGACGAAGCATCGAACAGAGCCGTCCCGTGGTGCTCGAGCAGTTTCCCTACCTCGCCGCTCCCATCGAGAGTCTGAAACCGACCGAGGTCCACCGCGCGACGGCGCTCTTGCACATGCTGGAAACCCTTCTCCGACCGGACCTCGACGAGAAAGCCTTGGCGGCCGTCGAACAAAACATTCGACTCAACAAGACCCAGTACCACATCTATGTCTATCTCGATCGTACCCACGCCGATCTCATCCCTCTTCTGCGTCCCCTCGATCGCATCCAGCCCTCGGACGCCGAGTTCTTACTCAAGTTTCTCGAGGAGTTTGGGCCGACCAAGACGGCCGTCGTCAACATGGCCCGTCGGTTGAACTATCTCCCGCCCGATCAACCCGCGGCGGACGATCCACAGGCTGTGATTCAAGCCATCGCCGTCCTTGCCCTGCCCAGAAGGGAGCTCACCTCCTGGCAGTTTCTTTACGGCGCGACCCCCCCAGCTCCCAACGAGCTCGAGGTGCTGGCCAAGACGGTCGTCAAGCAATTCCGCCCCACCGGTATCGGTGCCTACGATCGGCAACAGTCCATCGGCGCGGTCCCCGTTCCGGTGGATCTTTCGCAGGCACTGGCGTCCATCGGATATCACCCCGATCAGCGGAATCGCCTGGAGATCTTCAGGAGCGAAATCCAGCAATTCATCGAATCGGGCAAGGCCTGGGAGCTCGGGAAGGCACTGGAGAATCTGCGCAACTTCCGCCGGGCGGTCGAAGAGGAGCGAACGCGCAAGGGCCTCATCGATGTGGAAGGATCCCCGTACGTGGGCGAGATCTGGCTGAAGGAGTCGGGTGAGTTGGTGGGCCTGCTTTTCTACCGCGGCACCGGATTCGGCGACGTTCCCATCGAGCTCATCGTTCGCAAACCACAAGGAGCCAACCACGCCGAGGTCGAGCAGTCACTCCGTCGACAGTTGAGGAATCAGGCTCTCATCTACCAAGCGTTTCACAAGCTCTTTACCGCAGATCGGCAGCTACCCCTGGCCCGTCGGCGCCAGCTTCCCACCTATCTCAAGACGACCTACGAAAAAATAGAGCCGAACCGGAACGCGTTGCTCATCCACCTCAGGAACGCGCGGTTCCTCCTTAGGCGTATGGAGGAGCTTGCGGCCATGATCCTGGAGGCAGATCCCGGCTCGCGAACCGAGACTGCGACCGTCGCACAAATCCTCACCGGCCTCAGCCGCAAGGTCGATGAGCTCCTCGCCGGTGTGGACAAGACGGCTTCCCCGGGCGATCTGGCCCGCTTCGGCCACGAGCACGAACGCATTCTCAAGTATCTCAACGTGGCGATCGTGCAATCGGTCAACCCTTGGCTCGAACGACAGACGCGCGGGCTCGCTACCGAGTTCCAGTTCCGCGAACAGGACGTCGAAGCAGCAATCCGGATGGCGGCGCTCACGAGTGAAATGGACTGGGACGAAGTGGCCAACTGCAGAGTCAACCCGATACGGGGAACGCTAGGATGTCGCGCGCTTCTGGAGCTCAGGGATGGCTCGTCCAAGGTCGTCCTCTGCGAGTACGATCGCCGAGAGCAGCGGTGGAAGGTCCGTCACTTCGGGCCACGCATCCTGGACGTCGTCCGCGAGGAGCTCGTGCGCCATGGGCGTACGCTGCCCGAAGACTACGACGAGAAGTTCGAACAAGCGACGTTCAGTCTCGACGAGCCGGCCAGCCGCTTCATGTTGCACAAGGAGGGCGTCGCGCGCGTCGAGGCCACGCTCGTCCTGAGCTCGAGCCAGCCCGATCATCCCTGGCGGGTCGTGTACCTGAAGTGGAACGACGAGATACTCGTCGACCGCGCCAATCCCCTCGCCCGATAGCCTCCCCGGTTCAATCGACCCGATCGGATTGATCGACCTTCCTTTTCGCCGTATGATTCAGGGTGTCCTCCCCGTCCCAACCTTCGCAACTTTCTCGACTTTCTCCTTTGGGGCACAGTAGTCGGCTTCTCCTTCTCGTCGCGTTTTTCCTGAGCGGTGCCGCGGCGCTCGTTTTCGAGCTCATCTGGACACGCCTCCTCCTGTTGTCGCTCGGCGCGACCTCCGCCGCGGTGGGCGCGGTGCTCGGTGCCTTCATGGGTGGGATGGCGGTGGGGAGCGCCTTCGCCGGCCGAAGCTTTCTCGCCCGCCGAGATCCCATCATCACCTTCGCGTTGCTCGAGGGCTGGATCGGTCTCTACGGACTCGCCTCCCCTCGGATGCTTCGCCTGGTTTCCGACGTTCCGGCCGAGCTGCAGTTTGTGTGCGCCTTGATCTTGCTTCTGCCGGCGACGGTCGCCATGGGCGCGTCGCTCCCCGTCCTTGCCCGCGCTTTCGGTAGAGACAAGGCCTGGCCGGCCGCCGAAGTGGGTCGGCTCTATGCGGTCAACACCGCCGGTGCTGTGCTGGGGCCTCTCCTCGCCGTGTTCGCACTCTTCCCGACCGTCGGCCTTACGAAGACTCTCTACGTCGCCGCGGGAGCGGATTTCTTGGTGCTGATCAGCGTCGTCCTCGCTCGCCGGGTGCTTCCCGATCTCTCCGGCTCGACGTCCGACGCGTTGCTCCCCAAAGGAGAGCGACCCGCCATCCTTCTTGTTGCGGCGATGGCCGTTTCCGGTGCTTCCGCCATGGTCTACGAGGTCGCCTGGTCTCGCACGCTTTCCCTCGTCTACGGCTCGTCGATCTACGGCGTCTCCATCATGCTCTCGACCTACCTTCTCGGCATCGCCTTCGGCTCGGCGCTGGCATCGTTTCTACTGCGAAGACGGACCGCGCCGATCTCCTACCGAGTCGCTAGCTGGCTTCTGATCGGCTCCTCCGGGGGCGCCTATGCCAGCCTCTTGGTCACTCGCAATCTTCCGTACATCTTCCTGAATCTTTACCGTTCCGCTCCCGAACGGGATCTCACGCTCTTCATCATCCAATTCGTAGTCGCGGCCGCGCTCATGCTCCCCGCCACGCTGTGCCTCGGTGCCATGCTGCCGGCCATGGTGGCCGCTCTGCCGTCCTCCAAGACCGATCTCGGCCACCGCGTTGCCTGGCTCTACACCGCGAACCTGGTCGGCGCCGCGACCGGAGCGGTTCTTGCCGCCGGAGTCTTGTTGGGAAGCTTCGGCATCGAGCTCTCCGTCCGCGTGGCCTCCCTCGTAGCACTGACCACCGCTATTCTGCTCGCGGCCGTGTCCGGCAAGGGGCGTTCGCGGGCGCCACTCACGGTCTCGACAGCGATTGGCTTGATCATCCTCGCATTCAATCCCACCGGGGAGCTCCTGGTGATGAGCTTCGGTCTCTACACCCACCCGCAGGACCCGTCGCGAGAACCCTCCTCGCTTCGGGAGCTCGTCGAGTCTCATCGGCTCGTGTACTACCGTGATGGCCCTACCGCGACGGTAGCCGTACAGAAAATCGACCGCTTCATTCTTCTCAAGATCAACGGCAAGACCGATGCCTCGAACGGACCGGGCGACGTCTCTACGCAATTGATGCTGGGCCACCTGCCGTTCGCGGTCGACCACGCCGACCGCGTGGCGGTGATTGGATGGGGCAGCGGCATGACCGCCGGGGCCATCCTGAGGCATCCCGTCGAGTCGGTGGACGCCTTCGAGATAGAACCGGCGGTGATCGAAGCTTCTCGATTCTTCGAGCCCGGCAACGGCAAGCCCCTCGACGATCCGCGACTCCGGCTGGTGATGGGAGACGCTCGCAGCGAGCTCCTCCGATCGGACCACAACTATGACCTCATCGTCTCGGAGCCCTCCAACCCCTGGATCACGGGCGTCTCGAATCTCTTTACCCGAGACTTCTTCGAGATCCTCTCCTCGAAGCTCACGCCGAACGGAATCGTTTGCCAATGGTTCCATCTCTACGGCATGTCCGAGGAGTCGACACGCTCTCTCCTGGCCACCTTCCGCAGCGTGTTTCCTCACGCTCTAGCATTCAAAGATCGCGACCTGATCCTGTTGGGCTCGCAGCGCCCCATCCGACTGTCCATGTCACGCACGCGCTCATTTTTCGAGGATCCGACGATCCAAAAAGAGATGGCGAGCGCCTTTATCCGATATCCGGCTGATATCATCGCCGAGCTGAGTCTGGACGACGACGGCATGGCGTCGTTCTCGCAAGGAGCACCCATCAACACGGATGACAACCTGCTGCTCGAGTTGGCCGCGCCGCGCAGTCTCTATCGTGACCGCACCGAGGCCATCCGCGAGGCGATGCGGCGTCATCCGCCCGCGGTCATCGAGACCTTGACCGACTACGACTCCGCGGCGGACGTTCACCTCGAGCTCGCCGCGTCTTACTTCACCGCCGGGAGGAAGGAAGACGCTCTCGCCGCCTGCCTGCGCGCCCTCGCGATCCGCGATTCTTTCGAAGGACTCAAGCTTCTCGGCCAGACACTTCAGAGCCTCGGGCGGATCGAGGAAGCGCGCGAGGCCCTCGAAAAGGCCTTGCTCCACGAGAGCGAAGACGCTCAAGGAAAGAGGTTCGTCCAGGCGCTTCTCCGTTCGTTGGACGAGGTCACGCCCTAAACGCGTTCGAAGCTTCCCGGTTGCTGACTAGACGGGTGTCTCTCAGATGTCTCGTACCGACCTCTGGCTGATCCCACTCTTCGCGCTCGCGCAGATCGACTCCGAGTCCATCGCGCGCGGCCGCTGGATCCTGACGAGTAAAGGCCAGCCCGCGAACTACTCGTGCGAGAACCAGACGTTCGGAGTGCAGCCTTCCGGTCTGGCTTGGGCTGGCGGCCGCCTCTGGGGCGTCAGCGATCAAAGCTCGAGCTGCCCTGGCTGCTTGTTCTCCCTCTTCCCGGGAGCATTCGAGGGAGACGCGCTGCTCCTCGAGGAAGACGGGCTTCCGCTCGTCCGTGGAGGAACCGTGCTCGCGGCCGACGCGGAAGGAATCGCCCTGCTGGAAACAAAGGGGGACGAGCTTGCCTTCGTCGTGGTCGTCGAGGATCGGTCGGATGCCATCGGCATGTCCTTCGACGATCGGACACCGGGCGCCGCGCTCGTGATCCGGCCGCGGTGGGAGTCGAAAATCGCCCTCGTCTCCAGCATCTGGGAGTTCAAGCTCTCCGAGGAGCACGCGATCCGACCCTATGGAGGGGATACCAACCGTGGGTTCGAAGGAATCGCCATCGATCACCACACGAACCGGGGATACCTGGCCTACGAGCAAGCGTCGGATGGGAAGCCGCGCCTCTTCACGTTCGAGATCCCCGAGACCAACGGAAACGGCCCCGAGCGTATCCCGGTCGTGATCGAGCCGGTGGCCCTCGCGTTCGACTTCACACCGGCGGGAAAGCCGGAGACCGATCTGAATTTCAACGGCCTCGCCCTTCTTCGCACGGAGGGGGAGAGCGCGATGCTTCTGATCCTTTGCAGGAACCGAGAGCTGCTCCTGGTTTTGACCCTCACCGACCCCAAGACTGCGGTGCTCCACGAGCAAGTCGGCTTGGATTTGCTCTCACCGATCGGACAGTCGATCACGTGGGTGAGCCCCGAGGGCATCGCGATCGACGAGGAGAACCACCGTCTGTATGTGGTCAGTGATCCGGATCCGAGCTGTGGAGGAAACTGGAAGGCCTCCCAAGGCGGCGAGCTCCACGAGGGACGACGCGCCGCGGAGGTCAATCTCTTCCTTCAGTTCGTACCGCTCTTGTTCGAGCTCGACGCGGCCGCCGTCATCCGATGAGCGCGCCTATTCTTCTGCCAGGGTCCGAAGGAAGGCAATGACCCCCGCGATCTCGTCCTCGGCGATCGTTTGTACCGGATTCATTTTCCCCTTGCCCTCCAGGATCACTTTTCGGATCTGGTCGTCGGACTGATCCTGAACGTGGCTCGAGCCCAGATGAGGGATTTCGACCCTTACCAACTTCTCCAAGGTCTCGACCGCGCTTCCGTCCTCCCCGTGGCATAACGCACAATGCAAGTCATAAGCAGTCTTGTTCGGCTCGGCCTCTTGCGATGTGCCAAGGGCCGGGTGCGCCAGCATCAACAAGCACACTAGGACCAGACCCCGGATACGGCGGCAAGTCTCTCTCATCGAAGTTCATCCAAGCATATCTGACCCCTCATCGCAAACGAAGACCCCGTGCATTGACCCCGGAACGTGCCTACCGTATTATCGCGGAATCCGCGGTTCGCTACGTGCTCGGGAATGCAGACAGATTCCAACACGATCAACATCCAAGATGCCCTGCGCGTTGCCATCGACGCGGCGCGCCGGGGCGGCGCCATCGCCAAGGCTCGCCTCGGCTCGCCCGGCTACCTGAAATGGAAGGGCGACCGAGACGTCGTCACCGAAGCCAGCTTCGCCGTTCAGGAGGAGATCGTCTCGGCACTTCAGGCTTCTTTTCCGAGCGCCGGGATCCTTGCCGAGGAAGGACCGGAGGACGCCCCCATCCCGGTGGACGCGCCTCACCTGTGGATTGTCGATCCGATCTGTGGAAGCTTGAACTTCGCACAGGGCGTTCCGTACTTCGCCGTATCCATTGCCTTGCGTTCGGCGGGCCGCATCCGCGTGGGCGTCGTCTACGACCCGTGCCGGGACGAGCTCTTCGAAGCGACCGATGGGACGGCCTCGAAGCTCAACGGTCGCAAGATCGCGATCCAGCAAATCTCGGAAGGGATTGAAGCCTGGGAGGCCGCTTTCATCGGAACGGACTGGCCGCGCAAGGGCGACCCGCGCTACCTTGCCGAGCGGATCGTCAGCGTGATGATGGGACAGATCCTGGAATTGAGCGTGATGGGCTCGCCAGCCCTTGGCATCTGCAACGTGGCGGCCGGCCGTCTACACGGCTACTGGCACCTGGATCTGCGTTTCTGGGATATTGCCGCCTCCAGTCTGATATTGGAACGGGCCGGCGGCGTGCTGACCGACATAAAGGGAGATAGCTGGCTTTACACTGACGGTGGATACATCGCCAGCAACCAAGTCATCCACAGCTGGATCCTCAACTGCGTGCGCGCGGTGATGGCCGAACCCAAGCTCCGCGACCGTCCGGGGACGGTTACTTGAACTTGTACGCCTTCGCGACGGCAGATTGAGTAGCGGTCACATCTCTATCCGAGGGCAGCGAGAATCGTGCTCTCGATGAGGGTCTGCGCGAGATCCACCTTGTAGGCATTCATGCTCATCGGGCGCGACACGGTGCGGATCTGGCCCGCCGCCTGTTTAATAACCGTCTCGATGCTCTTTCCCTTCAACTGATTCTCCACGACAAGCGCCCGGTAGGGCACCGGTGCCACGCCGCCCAGCACCACCCGGCCGTCTTGCCAGGTCCCGCCCTCCGCGGTGAAGGCCGTCGCGACCGAAACCACGGCGAAATCGTACACCTGCCGGTTCTTGAGCTTGGTCCAGCCTTGCCTCGTCCCCGGAGCCGGAAGGGGAATCGAGACCTCCACCATGATCTCGTCGGGCTGCAGCACGTTCTCTCGCAGGATGTCTTGACCGGGTCCCACGAAGAAATCATCGAAGGCGACGGTCCGCTCGCCATTCGGCCCGTGAATCTTGGCCGAGGCGTTCAGAGCGAGCAACGCGGTGGCGGTATCCGATGGATGGACGATGTAGCAGAGCTCCCCGCCGATGATCGCGTGATAGCGGTTGTCCCCACTCACCGAAAAGCAGAAGTCTCCGCCCTTCTTGAAGCAGTTGAAGTCCCTGCCGCGCAGGAACCAACAGCGCGGTCGCTGGTTCAGGTTTCCGCCCAGTGTGCCGTAGTTGCGGATCAACTGCGAGGCAACACTATGCGCCGCCTGGGTCAGCAAAGGGAATTTCGCGCTGAGCTCTTGCGACTCCACGATCTCGCTCAACGTCGTCATGGCCCCGATGATCGCCCCCTGCTCGTCTACTTTGATATCGCGCAGCGCGGGGACCGTGGAGATATCCACCAGTGCGTCGGGCAAGGGCATCCCTTCGCCTTCCACCCAGTCCTTCATGACCCCGGCGATGAGATCGCTGCCTCCCGCGAGCACTTTGGCCTTCGTACCGTGCTCGGAGAGAATCGTTACCGCTTCATCCAGGCTCGTCGGTTCGTAGAGCTCGAAACTCTTCATCGCCGTTCTACCTCACAGTCTTTAGTGCAGCCACGAGTTTTTCCCGCGTGACCGGCATGTGCTCCATCCAGGCGCCCACCGCGTTGTAGATCGCCGCCGCGACGGCCGGCGCGGGTGGAGCCATCGGCGGCTCCCCGATGCCATGCGCTCCGAAGACTCCGTACTCTTTCGGCTTCTCGACCAGGATGATGTCGATCGTCTCCGGCACGTCCAGAATGCTCGGCGCGCGGTAATCCAGCATGTTCGCATTGAGGGGAAGGCCGGTCGAGGCGTCGGTCAGAAGCTCCTCGCCGAAGACGGCTCCCAGGGCCATGACCACGCCGCCTTCGATCTGCTGTTCTACTGCGAAGGGGTTGATCGCCCGACCCACGTCGTGCGCGGCCACGTACTTGATGACCGTGACCGACGCCGTGCGCGTGTCCACTTCCACCTCGGTCGCGTGAGCGGCCCACGCCGTCCGATGCCAGTTGTTGACCTGCTGGAACGCGCCGCGGCCGAGAATCGTGAGTCCATGGGATTGCACGACGGCTTCCAGCGTCAGTTTCTTCGAAGGATCCGACTTCATGAACACTTCGCCGTTGCGCAGGTCCAGTTGGTCCGGAGTGACCTGGATCTCCTGGTTGGCGCGTTTGGCGTCATCCATGAACTTGGCGGCGCCGTGCTCCAAGATCTGACGCTTGGCATCCATCGCCGCCTCGTAGATCCCGCGGCCACCGGTATTCGTCTGCCGGCTCCCCGACGTGCTTCCCGTATCCGTCGTGTGATCGGTATCCACGAACGTGGCAATCGAGACGCGGTTGAGCGGCACACCGAGCGCCTCGGCCGCGATCATCGCCATCTGCGTCCGCTGGCCCGGGCCGATCTCGGTGCTGCCGGAGACACACTGCACGCTGCCATCGGTGTTCACGATGACCTGCCCGGTGCAAGGGTTCGTCCCGCCTCCATGGCTGCAGGCGTGCGCGGCAAGGCCGATCCCGTGGAACACGCCGGGCCGGACCTCGTTCGTCCGCGGCGCATGCCACTTCTCTTTCCATCCGATTTGCTCCGCCGCGGCGTTGATGCAATCCCGGATGCCCGGGTTGCTGAAGGGCCTCCCGTTCTCTGGATTCCCCTCCTCGTTCAGATTCTGCAGCCGGAATTGGACGGGATCGATTCCCAAGGCATAGGCCGCCTTCTCCATCATCATTTCAAGGGCGAAGGTTCCGTTCGGATGGCTGACGCACCGATAGGGCCCGGACTTGTATCCGTTGGTGAAGACATCGATCGCTTCCAGCTTCAGGTTCGGAATCTTATAGAGGCTCTGCATGTTAAACCAAGCGCCGTTGGCCGCGCCGGCCCGCTGCGCGCCGACGTTGGCATACACGCGGAACTCGCCGAACTGGATCGTCCCGTCTCGGTTGACTCCGAGCCTCATCTCGTTTCGAAACTGCGGCCGGTGCGTGCGGGTGACGAAGTCCTCCTCTCGGGTGTACATCGTCTTGACCGGCCTGCCGGTCATCTTGGCCACAATCGCCGTGTGGATCTCCGTCAGATCCAACCCCCCCCGATATCCGTACCCGGAGCCCATGTATCCGTTCTGGACGACCCGGACGCGGTTCGCGGGAATCTTCAAGGCCTGGGAAAGCCGCGACCGGCAACCGTGCGCGTGTTGATTGGTGTAATAGACGTGCAAGCGGTCGTGGTCCCAGTACATGAGCGAGTTGGTCACCTCGAGCGCCATGTGCTGTTCCGTCGACTTCGTCAGGACGGCGTCGAGAACCGTGTCGGCGCGCGCCCCATCCGGGTTGCCTCGAAGGAGAGGCGGCGTCACGTTGACGATCGTTCCGTCTTCTTCGTTTTCCCACTGTTTCAACGTCGACGGCAGCGTACCCTCCATCATGTCCAGCGTCGCCGAAAGGACCTCGTAATCCACCTCGATGAGATGGACGGCCTCGTCCGCGATGTGCTCGCTCTCCGACGCCACCATCGCGATGGGGGCACCGACCTCGAACACCTCTTCGCTGAAGAGAAAGCGGTCCGGTGGCCCGCTTCCCATGGTGACGTCGCGGTACGCGGCCGGGAGGTTCCCGCGGTGCAGCACGAGGACCACGCCTGGAAGAGCCTCCGCCTTGCTGACGTCGACACGGGTGACCCTTGCGTGCGGATGCGGGCTGCGCAGCGTCCTCGTGAAGAGCATTCCCGGCATCCTCATGTTCTCGGTGTACTGTCCAATGTCAGTCACCACACCGAGCCCGTGGAGCCGCGGCACCCGCGTGCCCACGACTTGGAAGGATGCAGGCGGATCGTCCGTCGACATGGCACCGGCCGTCCCACTCATCCCACCCATCATCGACGACGAGGTTTGTTGAGAGGGCGCCGCTTTAGCCATCCTCTGCGCGTAAAGCGCCATGACGGACTCGACCATCTCGGGATACTCGCCCACCATCTCGTTCCACACCGGATCCTCGGCAAGCACTTTCCAGTGGGCGTTGGTCAAACCGGCGGCATAAGCTGGGTCCTGCACGACGCGAATGGGATCCACTTTCAAGGCCATCTCGTTCCTCCTCGCCTCGCCTACGGTCTCACCGGATATCCGGCCTCGGTCAGCGCCTGACGCACGCGCGCTTCATCGAGCCGCGCGGTGTCCCATTCGACGGTGATGGTCCGCTCCGTGCCGGAAACGCGCACGATGCCGGGAATCTGCTGCAGTTCGAGAGCAAGCTCGTCGAACTGCTCGATGGTTCCCATCGCAGTGACGAACTCGAACCCCATGGACGCGGTATCCCCGATCGGAGCAGCCGTATCCTCCGCTTCTTCGAGCCCAACGAGCGGCGCGGTGTAGGCCACGGCTTCCCCCCGCATTTCCGCCGCGGCCTTCTCCACCGTGGTGATAATCTTCGCGTACTCGCCGCAGCGGCAGATGTTCCCCGAAAGGGCGTCCTTGATCTCCTCGCGGCTGGGGTTGTTGTTCCTCTCCAGCAGCGCATAGGTCGACATCACGAAGCCGCGCGTGCAGATACCGCACTGGAATCCGCCTTCGAGCCAGAACGCTCGCTGAACCGGGTGTAGTCCCCGAACGCCCGGGCCGCTCGAGATCCCCGCCACCGTGACGATCTTCTGCCCGCGCCCGTTGCGCGCGCTCAGCAGCGTGCATCCGTTCACCGGCCGTCCGTCCACAAGCACCGTACAGGCGCCGCATTGCGCTCGATCGCAACCCAAGTTGGAGCTCGAGAGACCGAGCTTGTAGTTCATCGTTTCCCACAAGCTCTCCCGGACGTCGACCGTCACGTCGTGCTTGCGGTCGTCGATGTCGAGCGTTACCTTGCGCATCGCCATCGGACTCGATACCGGTGTTTGGGCCTGGGATGCGGCCTCGGCTTCGGGCTCGACCAGCGTCGCGACGCCCGAGCCGGTCATCATCCCAGCCGCCACCGCGCCCGCGTTCGTACGCAGGAAGTCTCTTCGGGTGACGGTGAATGAACAAGGGGTCGGCCCCGATGTCGTTTCCAAGGTATCGGGCCGGCAGGATTGCTTACCTTCTGTCATGAGGGTCTCCCGGTTTCAGAACTGTAAGCCGGCGGGTCAGGTAGCCCGCGAGGGAATCCGAAGCCTAGGCGCGCTCCCGACACCAGGCTTAAAGGGACTCCGGATTGGGGGATTCTACGTCACGTCCTGGGCCGGGTCAACCCGCGCCTTGAGGCGCTTGAGGCGCCACCTCGCTCCGGACGGCGTTCTGACTA
>Ga0302046_10003452_pt1 | contig 14286 bp, 15 predicted proteins | sample RVTome_11_FD_200261 | JGI IMG/M metagenome (GOLD analysis project Ga0302046, IMG submission 200261) | Soil microbial communities from uranium-contaminated site in the Upper Colorado River Basin, Wyoming, United States - RVT147D111 (version 2) ...
ACAAGTACTAAATAGCGTAGTGGCGAAAACGTGGTCGCGACTCAAACACGAGTTCTAAGATCGAATCTCGAAGCGGAACGGAAGACCGTCGGTGAACCCCGCGGGCGGCGCAACCTGCACGTCGTCTCGGTCGCGCCCCTCATCGCCTCGGCAATCGGCCGCTTCATCGCGGATGGCTCATTCGGCGATCTCTCCTGATCATCACCGGATGCCGCGAGCCATCCGGGCGACGGGTCCGTTCGGCCGCGCATCACGAGACGGCGTGCTCCGGCGCACCGTACAGCGCGAGCAATCGCCCGCGGGACAGCCAGAGACGCTCAGCGCGGGTGTTGGCGAGCCGCCGGAGACGGTGCGCCCCGGCGGGATGCAAAACGGTCAACAGCGCGCGCTGATAGGCGGCAGTCAGGTACGGCCGCGCCGGCGGCACGGCGTCACGCTCGAAACCGAGGCGCGGCAGCAGCCCGTGATGAAAGATCGTCGTCCCGGTGAACGCCACCGCGTCCGCGGCGCGTCCGCCGCGGCTCGCGAGGACCGCCAGCGCGCTTAGAGAGGCGATCAGCTCGCGGCGAAAGTCGAGGCCGACGGCCATGGGGCTGACGCCATTGACGTGGAGCGCCGACACGCGGTCGTTGTTCATGTGCAGCACGCCGATGCGGTCTCCGGGAGCGATCGTCGTCCCGTCGGTCAATCGCAGCGTACGGCGGGCGCGACGGAACTCGACGCGAAGCGCCGAGCCCACTTCGGAGTTCGGCATGTCCAGACGGTGGCAGAGCCGGTACACTCGATCGCAGAGCACGATAGGCCAGTGGGAACGCGACGGCAACATCCGCAGACCTCCTACGCGCAGCGTACGGCGCGGGCAGGGCCTCCGCAAAGGCTCACGAGACGGACGTGAGGCCGCTCGCGATCTTCCATGTTGTCGCAGGCGGCGCACTGCTGGCGCTCGCCATCCAGACGCTGCTCAACGTGCGCCACCTGCGCGGCTCGAACTGATGCCACCGCCGTCCCGATTCCCGCGCGTCGCCGTGCTGCTCCTGGCGCGCAACGAGGCGGCGCACATCGGCGAAACGGTGCGGGCGTGGACGCGGCAGTCGTATCCGGACGCCGGCATCCTCGTGTACGACGACGCCTCCGCCGACGGGACCGGCGCGCTCGCCGCAGCTGCGGGCGGCGACCGCGTGCGCGTGCTCCGCGGTGGCCCGCTGCCCGCCGGGTGGCGCGGCAAGACGCACGCGAGCCACCAGCTCCGCGAGCACGCCGACGCCGAGATCCTCGTCTTCGCCGACGCCGACGTGACGCCGGCGGGTCGACCCTCGCCGTCACTGTGAGCGCGCTCGAATCCCTCCACGCCGACGCGCTGTCGGCGCGACCGCGGCACGAGAGTCCCCGTCTCGCGATCCGCGCCCTCGTCGCGCTGCAGAACTGGGCGCCGCTCGCCTTCGTGCCGCTGTGGGCGTGGCGGCTCGCGCGCCGCCCGCTCTTCACGGTAGTGAACGGGCAATCTCTGGCGATCCGCGCCGCGGCATACGACCGCGCGGGCGGCTTCGCCGCCATCCGCGCGAGCCTCGGCGAGGACGTCGCGTTCGGGCGGCGACGGGCCGCGACGGGTCACACCGTGGCGCTCGTCGATGGCAGCGAAGTGCTGACGTGCTGCGCGTACGAGTCGCTGGCCGAGCTGTGGGAGGAGACAAACAGACCCCTCCGGCTCTTGTTCGAAATCTTCGACGTCGATGGCCAGCCGTTCAGCGTTGGTACGCCGACTGGAGACCGACCGTTCCAGATTGGAGCAGAGCTGTCTGTGGGCCGGCCCCCCGATGTTCCGCCCGGCACGACTTTCCTCACCCCTGTCGCCGTAAACGTTCAGCCCATTCAGTTTCGGCCCGGCCAGCAGTACGTCATGAGGGCGTCGATAGACGGGGCGCAAATGGATGAAGTGCATTTCAGGGTAAGGCAGCAGCCTCCACAGCCCCCACAGCGGCAGTAGAGGGCATACGAGTCCGAGCCCAACTCCTGGCTGCACCTGGTGGCAGCAGCGTTGTAACGCCGCGATAGACGTTCCCTCAGGAGGGCGGACCGGATGAGGGCGGAGCGCCCGGTGCATCGATCCGCGTTCCACGCGGACCTGCGCCGGCGCCTTCACCGGCGACCCGATCCCCGATCTCGGGATGACGAACACCTTCGCCAGCGGGTCGTTTCATCGAGGCGTTCGGCATCGTGCCGGACCGCTGGGCCGACGGCTTGCCGCGGCCGTTCCACCCGCCGCCGTAGCGCCTAGCGTCGCCCGAGCAGGATGAAGGACGCCCAGTAGAAGGGGTGGGCGGTCTCCGGCCTGCGGATGAGCGTTCGCTGCGCCGTGTGCAATGCGTCGGCCCGGCCATCCCGCAAGAGCGCGCGGTGGAACGCCACCATGAAGTCGCGTGTCGCGACGTCGGCGACCGGCCACAGCGACGCGACGATCGACCGCGCGCCCGCCTGACTGAATGCGCCCGCCAGCGTGATCAACGCGGCGCCCGGCGTCAGTTCGCCGACCGCCGTCTCGCACGCGGACAGGATGGCCAGCGCGTTGCGGAGCCGCAGGCCGCTGATCTCGCGCACGTCGAGTCGGAGGGCCTCCGCGCCCTCGCCCGCCATCACCAGATGTGACTCGCCGGGACGCTCCGAATCGAGCACGCCGTGAGTCGCGAGGTGGAGATCGCCGAACTGGGGCGCGAGCTCCATGAAGGCGATCTTCGTCGCCTCGGCTCCCACCAGCACCCGGGCGCGGGTGCCGCGGACCACTTGCAGGGCGCGCACCTCCTGGCTGGCTGCCGGCAGCGTGCCGTCGGGGTTGCCGAGCGCGAGCAGGGACCGGTCGGCGGACGACAGACTCGGGCGGTCGATCTCCGCCAGGTGCCGCCGGGTCAGGTAACTCACGCGATGCGTGTCGGCCATGAAGCGCGGCGGCCCGTTCTCGCGGTCGAGGGTCAGCGCATGGATCGGGAGCGCGAACAGGAGATCGTTCGGCATGACGACGACGTCCCGGTACTGCTGCAGCTCGTCGGCGATCGGCTCGAGCAGGTGACGCGAGAGCGCGGCGGTGATCCGGCGCAGGGGCTCGACGTGAGCTCGGTGGTCGTCGCTGCCGTCGTCCTCCCAGCCCAGTGGGCGTCCGCCCGGGCGCACCACGTACTCGCGGTAGCCGCGCACGAGGTCATACAGCTCGTCACGGGACACCGCGTGCGTCTTCACGCGGTGCGCGCCCGGTGTCACGATGAAGATGTAGAGCGTGTCGGGCGCGGCGTAGTACTGCACGGCGAGTGTGCCCGGCGGGATGTCTTCGGAGAAGCTCGCGAGATCGCGGAGGTCGACCGTCTGCTGATCGACGAAGAGCGCCTTGTATTCGGGATAGCGTCCCAGAAAGGCGTCGACCGCCTGCAGGTAGCCGTCCTTCGCGGTCGCGAGCGTGCGCGTGAGCTTCTCCGTCGTGGCGCTCGGCGCGCCGTCGGCGGCCGCGAGCGCCCGCGTGACCGCGCGTTCGATCGCCTGCACGCGCGCGCGTGTCTCTTCGATCTGCCGCACGGTGCCGCGCACCCGCGCGTCGGCCAGGGTCGCCGTCGCGCCGCTCAACGCTTCCGCGACGAGGCGCCCCTTCTTCGCCTCGAGCACGGCCCACGCCTCCGTCGCATGGCCGGTGGCCGGATCGTGCTCGTGAAGCTCGAGGAGGAGGCGCACCAGCGCGTCGTACGGCGCGAACTTGTCGCCGAGGAAGGCCTGGCGCTCGTCGGCGTCGCCGAACTGCTGCGCGAGCGAGGCGACGATGTCGACGGCCCGCCGATACTCCGCGACGGCCTCGGCCTTCCGGCCTGCCGCTTCGAAGACCGTGCCGAGCCCGTAGCGCGCCCGCCAGTCGATCTCACGCACGCCCATCCGTTCCGCGAGCGCCTGCGCCTCGCGGAAGAGGCGGCCCGCGGTCGCCGGTTCTCCTGCGCGCCGCTCCACCTCCGCGAGGCCGTACAGCGCGGTGGCTTCCGCGCGCCGGGCGCGCATGCGTCGGGCGACCTCGAGGGACTCGACGTGGAAGCGCCGGGCATCGCCGAGAGCGTCCCGGGCGAGCGCCACCTGGCCGAGCGAGAAGAGAAAGGTGCTCTCGAACAGCGTGAGACGGAGCGACCGGCTGAGCCGGAGCCCTTCTTCGTAGGCGGCTCGGGCCGCGGCGTGCTCGTGCCGACGGAAGCGCACCGTCGCCAGCGCCTCGATGGCGTCGATCTCGAGGATGGCGGCGCCGATCGAGCGCAGCGCGACCAGCGCGTCGGCCAGGTGCCGCTCCGCAATCGCGTACGCGCCCTTGGCGAGCGCGACGCGTCCGAGGTTCTTGAGCGCCAGACCCTCGGCGCGTCGATCGTCCCTCGCGCGGGCGAGAGCGAGGGTGGCGGCGAAAGCGTCCTCCGCCTCGCGGTAGCTTCCGAGCCGCAGCGCCACGAAGCCGAGGTCGTTCATCGCCCACGCTTCGGTGACGGGATCGCGCAGCATGCGCGCGAGGGCGAGCGCGCGCTGCAGCTGCGTGCGCGCCTCGGCGTAGTCGCCCGGAGCCATCGTGACGTCCGCGAGGTTCACGAGCACGGCCGCCTCGGCCCGCCGGTCTCCGAGCCAGCGCGCGATCCCGAGCGCGGCGTCGAAGCTCGCCGCCGCCAATGCGTACTCGCCGCGGAAGTACTGCGCGATCCCGATCCCCCGCACGGCCGCGACGGCGCCCGGCCAGTCGTCGTCGTCGGTCGCGATCGTCAGCGCGTCGCGATAGTGGCGCTCCGCGTCCCCGGCACGTCCCATGTCGAGCGACGCGCGGCCCATTTCGGCGAGGCTGCGGATTTCCACGGCCGGATCGCCCTGGCGGCGGGCGCGGGTTCGCGATTCCGCGAGCGCCCGCAGCGCCCGGTCGTAGGCCCTGAGCTGCACGAGCGTCTGTCCGAGACGCAGGTGGAGCTCGGGGCGATCGGGGTCCGATCGGATCGCCGCCTCGAGGTGGGCGACGGCGTCCTGGAGCGCTGCGCGCCCGCCACCCAGCGCCGCGTCCGCGAGGCGTATGATCGCTCGGCCGGTCGAGGCGGAGGGCCGCGAGGTGGCGGTGATCAGTGACTCGGGCATGGTAAACGATCGCCCCGCCCGGGGCGGCGGATCGGCGGCGCTCGCGACAGTGATCTCGCTTCGCAGGGCGTCGGCGCCGCCCGTGTACGTTCCGATGACCACGTAGTCGACGCCGAGCGCCCGCCCCGCCGCGACCTGGTCGGCGGGGCCGAGCATGGCGAGGTCTGCGAGCGTTCGCCCGGTGACCTGCACGATCTCTTCGATGTCGACGACGCGCGCTCGGGTCGTCCGCCGCAGGTGCCAGGTCAGAGCATCCAGGGCCGCAGGGCCGAGCCACCCCAACGCCGGGTCGCCGGTCCGATTCGAAAGCGGGAAGACCGCGACCCCGACCGGCCGTGGCCGGGAGGAGTCCGGGACCGGGACGTCGAAGGAGGGCGGGGACGCGGATCGACAGCCGCCGGCGAAGGCGGCGAACAGCAACAGCGCGGTGGTCCACTCGAGGACGTGCCTTCGACCTGACGGCGTCACGCGGCTACGCGACGCCGACAGGTCGGACACGGCGAACTAGCCCGGAAGCGTCGTGACCACCGTCGGCTTGGCCGGGTTTGGCGGAACGGGGCATGGGTCGCAGCCCTGCGCGAACGTCGTGGCGGCGGAGCCCGCCGCGAAGGCGGCCAGCATGAAACCGACAATCCATCTCTTCATCAATTTCCTCCCGTGACCACAAGGAACGTAGCGACATTGTAGCAAGGGTCACACGGACGACGCGTGCTTGAATCTGCTGGGGGGTCGTGAGTTCCCACCGGACTGATCTACCGGGAAACGTGGCGAAAAACCTGACCCCCGGCGCAGCGTGGTGACGAAGGGGGTCCCGATGCGCCTGCTCGGGCGTGGCGGCGTGGGGTGTCGGCGTGCGACTACGCCGGATCGAGCCCGAGCACCTCGTTGAACCGCCCGAGCCCGATGAAGAGCGTCGTGTGCACGGCCAGCTCGATGATCTCGCTCTCCGAGAACTGCCGGCGCAGCTCCCACCACAGCTCGTCGTCCACCTTGTGGTGGTCGACGGCGAGCTTGTCGGCGAATCGAACGGCGGCGCGCTCGCGCGGACTGAGCAGCTCGGACGTCTCGTCGTTGATGGCGGCGACCTTGTCTTCCGTCAGACCGGCATGCCGGGCCCCGGCATAGCGGATCTTCATTCAGTAGCGACAAGCGTTGAGCCCGGCGATCTTCAACCGTACCAGCTCGCGGAGCACCGGGTCGAGCGTGCTCTCGCGGCCGATCGCGCCCCGGAAGGCGGTGAGCGCCTTGAGGACGGTCGGGTTCCTACCATAGGTGCGCGCGCTGGCCGAGGTGCCGGCCTGGCGCTCGGCTTCCTCGCAGATGTGCCGGATCTCCTGGTCGACCTCGTGCATCGCGAGCGGCTCGATCCTCGCCATGGGTGGTGGCCTCCGAATGCCTGGGGTTCGCTCGGGCCGATTGTAGCCGAGGGATGGCCCGGGCGCCCGATCCGCGCTATCGTCCGGGCGATGAACGTCGAGCTGCCGTACGCGGACGGCACGCTCACCGCCACGCTGCCCGCGGGGACGCGGCGCCTGTCGAGCGAGGCGGCGACGGCGCTGCCCGCGCTCGCCGATCTCGACGGCGCGGTGCGGGCCGCGCTGGCCGCGCCGCTCGGCCTGCCGCGCCTCCGCGACCTCGTGCGGCCGGGCGCGCGGGTCACCATCGCCTTCGACGACCACACCACCGGCTCGTTCGGCCCGATCCGCCCGGTCGCGATCCGCGCCGTGCTCGACGAGCTGGCGCAGGCGGGCGTCGCCCCTGCCCAGGTCCGGCTGGTGTGCGCGAACGCGCTGCACCGCATGTGCCGGCCGGCCGAGCTGCGACGGCTGCTCGACGACGGCCTCGTGCGCGACTTCGGCGCCCGCCTCTCCTGCCACGACGCCGAGGACCGCGAGCAGATCGCCGACCTCGGGGTCACGGCCGCGCACGGCTACCCGGTCGAGGTGAGCCGGCTCGTCACCGACGCCGACCTCACCGTGTACGTGAACACCAATTACATCCGCGGCTTCACCGGCGGCTGGAAGTCGGTGTGCATCGGGCTGTCGACGTGGCGATCGATCCGCGTGACCCACGACCCCGACGGCATGTCGATGTCGCTCGACCGCAACCGCATGCACGCCGTCCTCGACGAGATGGGCCACCACCTCGAGGCGCGGCTCGGCCGGCGCGTCTTCAAGCTCGACACGGTGCTGGCCGACCCGTTCCACGCCGCGCACGTCTTCGCGGGCGGCGTGGACGAGACGCGGCGCGCCGCGCTGGAGGTCCAGGCCCGGCGCTTCCCGCCCCGGCGGGGGGCGGCGCCCGCGCCGTGCGACGTCCTCGTCTACGGCGTGCCCGACTCGAGCCCCTACGCGATCTGGGCGTCGGTGAACCCGATCCTCACGCTGATCTCCATGGGGCTCGGCTATCTCGGGGGCATGATCGAGGCGGCCGGCAAGCCCGGCTGCACGGTCGTGATGGCGGCGGCCGCGCGCGAGTCGTGGGACGCCGTGCATCACCCGTCGTACCGCGACGTGTGGGAGCGCGTGCTGCCGCACACGCGCGACCCCTACCAGATCACCGCCCGCTTCGAGGGCGAGTTCGCCCGTCACCCCGAGTACATCGACGCCTACCGCCATCGCTTCGCGTTCCACCCGATCCACGGGATCCTCGCGACCCACCCGCTCAAGCGGCTGCGCCACGTCGGTCGCGTGATCGTCGCCGGCGCGCGTGACCCGCACGTCCCCCGCCACCTCGGTTACGAGGTCGCCGCCAGCGTGGAGGAGGCGGTGGCGCGTGCGCTCGCGCTCCACGGACCCGGGGCGGTGGTCGGTGTCGTCGAGCAGCCGGCGATGCCGGCCGATCCCGACCGCCACCGCTGACGCTCCTGACCTCGGGGTCAGGCCCGCGCGGGCCTGCGGGGCGCCGCCGGCCGGGCGCGGCGCGGGCGGGACGGTCGCGAGGACGCGGCGAGGACGTGCTCGAGCCGCGCCAGACGCGCCTCGATCCGCGCCAGCGCATCGTCGCGGTCACCGCCGCCGCCGGCGAGGTAGCCGCGCTCGAGCACGCTCACGAACACGTCGGCGATCTGCTCGGGGCTGAGTGGGCCGTCGGGGCGGTACCACGTGTGGAGCCAGTTGCACATGCCGAGGATGCCGAACACGACCATCGTGGGCGGCAGGTCCCTGAAGGCGCCGGCCGCCATGCCTTCCCGCACCACCCGCCGGATCGCGCCGTCGTACTCGCGCTTGGCCCGGGCCGCCCGCGCGGCCATCGCCGGCGGCAGGCCGCTCTCCTCGCTGAAGAAGACGCGCAAGAAGGGCAGGTGGCCGGCCAGCAGCCCGACCTGGTAGCGGACGATGCGGCGCAGCGTCTCGTCGGCGGGCCGGCGCTCGTCCACGATCTGGCGCAGGCCCTGGCGGAACGACGCGATCGTCCGCTCGAAGACGAGGGACAGGAGGTCTTCCTTGCTGGAGACGTAGCGGTAGAGCGTGACCTTCGACATCCCGGCCCGCTCGGCGACGGCCTCGAGCGTGGCCGCCCGGTAGCCGACCTCGCCGAAGGCGGCGGCGGCGGCCCGGACGATCTCGTCCAGGACGGCGGCCCGGGTGGGGGGCAGGGCGGCGTCCCTTGACATGCGCGGCCTCCGGCGCCTAGCATAACCCGTCAGTTCAGGATCTGAACTCCCAGGGAAAGCAGGGCCGGCCATGCCCGTCGAGCGCCATCCCGTCGCCGTCCACCACGACGTCGTCTTCGAGCACGCCTATCCGGTGGAGGCGCCCGACCTGCGCAGCCTCTACGAGAAGGCCAAGCGCGACCAGTGGAACGCCGCCCGCGACGTGGACTGGAGCCAGCCCCACGACATCGGGCAGGGCGTCCTCGCCGACGAGATGATCGACATCTACGGCACGCCGTTCTGGGACCGGCTGACGCCGGCCGAGCGGGGAGAGCTGAACCTGCGCTTCGCCAACTGGCGGCTGGGCACACTGCTCTACGGCGAGCACGGGGCGATGCTGGTGTGCAGCCAGCTGGTGGAGAGCGTGTCGGGCTCCGACGCCAAGTTCTTCCAGGCCACCCAGGTCGTCGACGAGGCCCGCCACAACGAGGTGATCGACCGCTACGTGACCGAGCGGCTGGGCGGCCTGCGGTACCCGATGCCGGACTTCGAGCGCGAGCTGTTCGACACGCTGCTGTCGGACTCCCGGTGGACGGTCAAGACGATCGGCCTGCAGCTGGTGGCCGAGACGTTCGCCGTCGCGCTGTTCCGCATGCTGGCCGAGACCTCCAAGGACCCGCTGCTCAAGCAGATCTGCCGCTACATCCTGCAGGACGAGTCGCGCCACATGGGCTTCGGCATGCTGAGCCTGCCCGACGTCATCGACGAGCTGACCGATGCCGAGCGCGCCGAGCTGGAGGAAGTGACCCATTGGGCGCTGGTGAAGACGCTCACCGGGCAGTTTCCGGAGCCGGTCTATCGCGAGCTGGGCTTCGGCAAGGCCGAGATCGGCGAGATCCACGCCCACCGGCGCGAGCGCGCCGCCGGCGCCGAGGGCTCGCACTACCGCAGGCTGTTCCGCAAGGACCTGCACGGCACGCTGCTGGGCAACCTGAGCAAGATCGGCCTGCTGACGGACCGCATGCGCCCGCGCCTGGAGTCGGTCGGGATCAGGGTGCCGGCCACCGTCGACGCGCCCGCGGACTGAGCGCACCCCGGGATCGCGAAGGCTGGCAGGTGGCCAAGCCTGTCAGGCACTTGCGCGACTGCGCCCGACGCCCTGCGCCTTGCCGCCTGCGGACGAGTGGAGTACAGTCGCGCCAGCCCGTGTCCCGAGGAGGACCATCGATGAGGGGCTCACGGCGGGCAGCGTGAAGGGGTGATCCTCCCGCTTCTGGCCGCGATCGCCCTGGTGCTGGCGCCGGCCTTCGCCGGGGCCGAGATGCAGCTGCCCCCCGGGTTCACGGCGCAGACGTACGTCACCGGCCACGGCTTCCACGGCACCGGCGTCGCGGCCGGGATCCCGTCGATCGGCACCCTGGCCTTCGATCCCGCCGGCACGCTGTACGCGGGCCGCACCGGGCGGCGCTACCTCGGCGGCGGTGAGGTCGAGGACGTCTGGCCGGTGTTCCGGATCCCGCTCGGCGGCGCGAACCTGACCCGCGACACCGAGGCGCGCTACCTGTACGGGCCCCCGCTGCCCAACGGGCAGGTCGGCGCAGTGCGCGGCGCCCACGAGCTGCTGGTGACGACCTACGACCGCGAGCGCCGGCACGGCGTGCTCTACCGGATCGTGGACGGCCGCGCGCAGCTCGTGGCCGGCGGCACGCCGGCGCCCGGCACGCCGCCGCTGCTCAAGCAGCCGGAAGGCGTGGCGGTCGACGCGGCCGGCCACGTGTACGTTGCCGACCGCCAGCACGGCGCCGTGCTCCGCCTCGATCCCGGGGGGCGCGTGCTCGACGCGCGCTGGTTCGCCGTGTCGCGCCCCCGCCTGCTGGCCGCCCGCGGCGAGCGGCTGTGGATCGCCGCCGACGGTGAGGCCGAAGCGCCCTGGCAGCGCGGCACCGGCGAGGTGTGGACTGTCGGCCCCGAGGGCAAGCGCCTGGCCCTGCGCGGGCCGATCGCCTCCGGGATGGACGTGAGCCCGCACGGGCACCTCTTCGTGGCCGACCGCCAGGGCGGTCGCGTGCTGGCCCTGGGCGCCGACGGCGGCGCGTTCGACTTCGCCACCTTCACCGACGGTGACGCGCCCCGCACGGTCGGCTGGGCGCCGGCCACCGACGCCACCCGGCGGGCGGGGATCGCCGGCGATCTCTTCGTGGTGGTGATCCGCCGAGGCACGTGGGCGCTCAACGAGATCGTCCGCGTGAGTGGCCCGTTCGACGACCTGGTCCGCTCGCGCCTGCCGGCATCCCGCTAACCGTCTCACCCGGAGGATTGCCATGCGCGCCACCACGCGGCTCCGCCAGCTCCTGACCGACACCCCCATGCTCGTGCCCGGGTGCTACGACGCGATGAGCGCCAAGGTGCTGGAGCGGGCCGGATTCCCGGCGGTCTACATGACCGGCTATGGCACCTCGCTGGCGCTGCTCGGCTTGCCCGACGCCGGGCTGGCCACGATGAGCGAGATGCACCTCAACGCGCGCTACATCGCCAACGCCGTGCGCGTGCCGGTCATCGCCGACTCGGACAACGGCTACGGCAACGCCGTCAACGTCATCCGCGCGGTGCGCGAGTACATCCAGACCGGCGTGGCCGGGATCCACATCGAGGACCAGGCGATCCCCAAGCGCTGCGGCCACGTGGCCGGCCGGCGGGTGATCCCGATCGAGGAGGCCGTCGGCAAGTATCGCGCGGCCGCCGCCGTGCGCCGCGACCTCGACCCCGATTTCGTGGTCATCGCCCGCACCGACGCCCGCGGCGCTCACGGTGGCTCGCTCGAGGAGGCGATCCGGCGCGCCAACGCCTACCTCGAGGCCGGCGCCGACATGGCCTTCGTGGAGGGCCCGACCAGCCTGGACGAGCTGCGGCGCGTGTGCCGGGAGGTCCGCGGCCCGATCTTCTACAACCAGACGGGGGTGTCGCCGCGGCTCACGACCGCCCAGACGAAGGAGCTGGGAATCGCGATCACGATCCTGCCCGGCGCGATGCTCCGCGTGTCGCTGCAGGCCATGTGGGACTTCGCCACCGGGCTGCGCGCGGACGGCCCGGCGGCCGAGGCCCGCTTCGCCGAGCGGTTCAAGGAGCACCCTGTGGGGGATCTCCACACGTTCGCCGGCTTCGACCAGATCCGGGCCTGGGAAGCCGAATACCTGCCGGCCGAGGAGCTGGACAAGTACGAGGGGTCGGTCGGCCACCAGCCCACCCCTCGCTGAAACTTGTTCGCCCGGGAGGGGCCGCTGACGGATCATCGACGGGGGGGTGCGGATGGCTGACCAGGGCTCGGCGGAAACCAAGCAGCGAGGGCTGCGACAGGCAGCGTCGATCATCTTCGCGCTGATCGCCATTGTCCCGCTCCTCATCTTCGCCTGGACCCTGCACGCCATCGGCGCGATCAGCGGCATCCAGGCGCAGGTGGGCCTGGGCCTGGCGCTGACGGCGGCGCTGCTCGGCTTCTGGCTCTTCCGCGTGATGCTCGGGCGGGTGATCGACGTGCTCCGGGCCCTGGCCGCCGCGGTCGAGCAGGCCAGCCGCGCGCACCGGCCCGCCGGGTCGCCGCCGATCAACGGGGCGGCCGCCACGGCCACGCCGGGCGTGCGGGGCGTGCTGGCCGCCGCGGCGCCGTCGAGGGCCTCCCATCCGGGCCGGGCCGTCCCCGGCATCGGCCAGATCCGCGAGCTGGCCGAGGTGGTCAGCACGATGGACGCCCTGTGGCACCGCGAGGCGACGGCGCACCTGGGGCGGCGGGTGCAGGTCACCGTCGCCAACAGCAGCGAGCCGCTCGCGGGCACGCTCGGCGAGGCCTCCGGCGACGGCCTGATCCTCGAGCAGGACGACGGTCCCATCGCGATCGCGTACGGCCGCGTCACCTCGATCGACCGCCTGAACTAGATCGACCATCGGTCGCGCGTGGCGCCGCCGCCCCGGCGGCGCCGGCGGGCTTGACAACGCCGCTTCAGCCCGCCCATCATTGCGCCACCTCACGGACCGTCCGGCCCCGGGAGGGCGCATGCCGCCGGCTCCGGCTCGGCACTCGCTCGGATCGGCCGCCTCGCGCAGCCCGCCACCCTCTCCCTGTCAGCGCGCTCGTTGCCGAGCCTCTCGCGCACGGAGGGTGCCCATGGCGGCAACCGTCGTGAAAAGCCAAGGTCCTGTCCTGGTGATCCTCTGGGTCACGATGATGCTGGTGTGGCTGGGCGGCCTGGCCCTCGGCCTCCGGTGGGTCTGGCCGCACATCCGGCCGCTGGCCCTGACCGCCGACTTCGTCTTCTCGCTCATGTGGCTCGTCACCGGGACGACCGCCTGGCTCGTGGCGCTGAGCCTCGGCTACCGGCGCTTCTGGCGGCGCTAGGAATGCGGGCGTGCGCATCTCGACCCAGACCGTGTTACCCGGCAGCACGCTGCCGCCGCAGTACCTGTGGGCGGTGTCATCTTCTACCTGTCGGACCGCACGTACAACTTCCTGCAGCGGTTCTTCGTGTTCATCATGGGGGCGAACATCATCCTGGTCCTGGCGATCACCGCCATCGCCGCCAAGCCGCACCACTACTGGGACGTGCTCCTGGGCATGCTCGGCATCACCTTCCTGACCCAGGGCGGCTACCCGGCGCAGCTGCCCCTGACGGACGCGCTGGCACTGTTCGGGCAGCCGGGCGGCAGCATCATGTACGTGAGCTTCTGGGTGATCGGGGCCGGGTTCGCGATGGGCAGGTACGCCGGCCAGGTGACGGGGCCGCTGCGGCCGCCCGAGCACGTCACCGTCGACGAGATCCGGTGGGACACCAGCGACGCCGGTGAGCGCCGCAAGATGCACCAGTGGGTCAAGCTGGGCGGGTACAGCCTCTTCCTCTGGTGGGGCTTCATCGGCGGCATCGTCATGGTCTACCTCTACTCGGTGGCCGGCTACGCCTACCTGCACCAGGGCTACCTCGAGACGGGCAAGGTCCCCGCCGGCGCGGACGTCGCGGTGCAGATGGCGACGGTGGCGGGGGGCGTCCTCGGACCGATGGCGGGATGGCTGATGCTGCTGTTCATCATGGTCACCCTCTACGACGCCCAGTTCCCGATCTACGACACCTTCATCGGTCGCACGACCACCGACGCGATCGCGGCCACGCGCCTGCGGCAGGGCCGCGTCAACGCCTTCTTCCACCACCTGCTGCCGGTCGGCCTGCGCAACCGGCCGTACCGCTTCTGGTACTTCGTGGTCGTCACGCTGGCCGTGGGCGCCGGGTTCTGGATGGTGCTGCAGACCTCGCCGTTCATCATCTGGCTGGCCGGGTCGGTCGCCTACCTGATCAACCAGGGGATCGGGTGCATCCAGATCATGCTGATCAACAACCGGCGGCTCCATCCGGAGTTCCACGTCGGCCGGATCAACATCTGGCTGCTCCCGCTCGCCACGATCAGCCGCTGGGCGGCCGTCGCCATCTGGCTGTACGCCGGCGGCCTCGCCGAGATCGTCAAGCGCTGGCAGGCCGGCGGCTGATGAGCAGGGCGAAGCCGGTTGAGTGGGCGGCGCCGACCGGGTA
>Ga0302046_10003454_pt1 | contig 14282 bp, 7 predicted proteins | sample RVTome_11_FD_200261 | JGI IMG/M metagenome (GOLD analysis project Ga0302046, IMG submission 200261) | Soil microbial communities from uranium-contaminated site in the Upper Colorado River Basin, Wyoming, United States - RVT147D111 (version 2) ...
GCACTGGCCGGAACACGGCCCTCGTGATAGTGACGCGCCAGCCGGCCCGACACGCGATCGGATGATGCGCCCCACAGGTTCTCCATCACTTCGGCAGCCTTGCGATGCAGCAGCACCCGCCGCTTACCCACGACCTGCCGGTACAGCACTGTCTGCACGAGGGCGTGGTGGAATCGATAGGCCGTGGCGCTGTCGCCATCGGGCAGCGCGATGTCGCCCGTGCACTGAACCAGTGCATGGTGCCGCTCGAGCGGTTCGAGCGCGTCGAGGATGTCGAGCTCGTCGCGGCCGAGCAGGCGAGCCAGCAGTGCCGAGTCGAACTCGTCGCCACTCACACTGGCGTACTGGAGCAGGTTCAGCTCGTCCGCGTCCAGCCGTTGCAGTCGCTTCTCGATCACGGCTTCGGCAGTGCGCGGGACCTCCGTCTGCTGCGCCGCCTCCGTGATTGTCCACTCGCCCTGTGATTCGACGGCGCCGCCACTCACGCGCAGCAGTCTGGCCAGCTCGGTGACGAACAGAGGATTGCCGCCGGCCGTGCGATGCATCCAGCGCAGGAGTGGGGTCGCAATGTCGCCCTCGAATTCGGCACGCAGCAGCTGTTCCAGGGCGCGCTCATCCAGCTCGGCGAGTCTGACGCGGGTCGCCAGGCCTTCACGCTCCAGCTCGAGCAGCGTCTGAGCGAGCGCCGGATCGTCCTGCTCGACCCTGACACTGCGGAGCGTGCCGACAATGGCGACGGGCAGCTTCGCGACGCCGCGGGCGAGATAGGCGAGCAGGCCGAGCGAGGCGTGGTCGGCCCAGTGCAGGTCGTCGAGGAACAGCAGCAGCGGCGTCTGCTTCGCCAGCCGGCCGATCAACTCGAGGTACTGCACGAACAGCGCTTCGCGCGAGGGCGCACCGCCGCGCTTGAACCGGCTGACCTCCGCCGCAGTCGAGAACGTGGCGGACAGCAGATTGCCGACCAGCGGGACCACCTGCAGCCAGTAGGGCGCCAGCTCACGGATCATTCCGCTGACGGTCGAGCGGCTGACGAGGCCTGCGGTGTTCTCACTGGACAGGTCGTGGAGTGCGTCGACGAAGGGAAGGTAGGGCTCGCCACTCTCGAATGACTGGACGCAGCGGCCGCGGGCGACGGCCAGTCCGGGCCGCGTCTGCAGGAGCCGGTCGATGATCGCACTGCCGAGGGTCGTCTTGCCGACGCCGGCGGGACCTTCGATGACGACGACCCGTCCGGACGGGCGCGCGAAACACGACTCCAGCAGACCCGCCAGCTGGTCCAGCTCACGGCTCCGTCCGACCAGCGCCAATCGACACTCCCTTGCTGCGTCGCCCCGCCGCGCCTCGCCGCGCGGTCACGACCACGGAATGTAGCGCAAGAGCGGCCAGGACACAGGATCGCGCGCGAAGCACGCGTACATCACGGCCGATCCCGTGGCCTTGCGACAGCCGGCTGCGGCAGTGGAGATTGTGCGCGCCGGGTCACGACCCGGCAGGCGGCGGGTGCGCGAGTGCGCCGCCGCGGGCCGCGATGGAGCGAGCCCGCACACGACGTCCGCAGGGCTGGAAGCCCCGGTTGACCGGACGCACCTTCTTCTCCCCGAGGTTCCAATGCGACTCCACGCGACGACGCGTGTACTCACGACCGTTGTGCTGACTGCCGTGATGGTAGCATTTCCGGCCTGCACCACGGAAACCGATGACGGGCTGCCGCTCGATGCATTTGCTGCTGCCCGGACCCCCGGCTGGCACGGACTGCTGGTCTCCGTGCTCGATCCGGCGGGTCAGCCGGCAGGCGGCGTTCTGGTCACGGCGACGAACGTGGCGACCGGCGAGTACGTGATGGCGCTCACCGGTCCGAAGGGAAAGGCGGACTTCGACCTGGCGCCCGGCGGCTATCTCGTTCATGCGCGCAATCTGGGCGATGCCGGGCCGATCCTGAGTCCGTTCCCGAAGCCGCTCGTGACGGCGCCGCTTCCGCCCGAGGCCCGCCTCATCGCGACCGGCGCGACGCAGGGCCTCAACCAGCTGGGCGTGCTGTACGACGCGCAGGCGCCGAACACGTCGGTGCCGCTCGACCCGCTCAACTACTCGCGTCTGACAGCCAGCCCCGCGCTCGTCCTGGCCGGACCGTCCTCGGACGTCCAGCTGTCGCTCCGGTTCCTGACCGGTGCGAACCTCGACTGTACGTTCTTCGATGCCAACGGCAGCCCGGTTGCATTGCCGCTGACGCGCAACGTCTATGTCATTCTGCCGCACGCGAACGGGCCGCTGCCGCCGCTGCCATCGTTTGCGACCGGGCTCAATCTGGCGCGCGGCATTCTGCTGGGTGTGACGACGGCGCCGGCCAATGCGACGTCATGCGCGCTGGGCGGATTCCCACTCGGCAGCGGGTACACGGCGGTCATCGAATCGACCCAGTTCGACGTTGGCGATCAGGCGAACCTGCTGCTCGGCTCGCTCGAGCCGGACGGCGATCCCGATCCGATGGTGCGGATGACGAGCGAGCCGCGCCGTTCCGGCATCGGGTACCTGATCGACCCGCTCGGCGATGCGAGCGGCAAGCAGGACATCGGCCTCACCTCGTTCGGCTGGCGCATGACCGGCAACACCGTGTCGGATGACTTCGTTGCCGACGCCCGGTTCGTCGGCGAAGGCGATTACATGCTCGAGTTGACGTGGAGCGCGCCGGCGCCCGGGCAGGTTTTCATTCGTGCGCACTGCAATCAGACCGGCTGCGTTCGACACGCTGTCGAGCCGGCGAGCATGCTGGGCGCGACCAGCGTGACCGGCGCCACCTTCGTGGACGCCGAGATCGTCAGTGGCACCGTCCAGTACACAGTGAAGCTGCCCGGCGTCACGCATGTGCAGTTCCGTATTCTCGCCAGCCGACCGCCGCGTTCGGACCTGGCGCCGGACGTGGGTTTCCGGCCGGCAGCGAAGACCGGGACCGGCAACACCTGGCTCATTCCGGGAGACTGAGCCGCGCCGCCTGGAGCTGAAGGATGGCGACGACGCGGGGTCCGGACTGCATGCCGGGCCCCGCGTTTTCAGTTCCGCCCACGAGCGCCGCCTCCAGACGGTCCAGCAGTGAGCGCGCCCGCCGCCGCCGGGCGGGCAGGGCGCGCCATGTCCGCACGACCTCCTGGATCTGCTGTTCCACGCCGGCGCGGAACCCCTCGACCGTGCGCTGGATCAGCGCATCCGCCCGATCGCACAGCGCGGCATCCGGTCCGCCCGGCTCGCGTGCCAGTGCATGCAGCATGACCCGACGCAGGCTGCGCGACCGCTGGCGCTCTGCGACCTGGCGATCCAGCCGGCCGAGGTGAACGACACCCAGCGCAATGGCGGCGGCGACAGCCGCGCCGCCGTGGTCGATCGACGTCTCGATCGTGCCACCCGCACTGCGGGCGACTGGATCGATGATGGACGTGAGCACTGCGAGCGCCGCCAGCCGATCTTCGACCGCAACGCCGTCGCGGCCGATCAGGATCCAGCGCAGGGCTTTTCCCGCATCGGCCTCGAGGACGACGATGGTACGCTGGGCCTCGCCGGCCGGCTGCTTCAGGGCGAGGACGGTCGGCTCCCAGATGCGCCTGGCGCCGGGGAGCGTCCGCGGCCGATCGTTCGTGGGCCCGGCGGTACAGCCATCATTCCGATTGCGGAGCCAGACTGCGCGAGCGCGCTCGACGACCGCGAACGGACCGTCGTTGCGTCGTTCGAGCTCATCGAACAGGCCCGGGTCACCTGCCGCGATCCGGCGTACGACGACTTCCGGTCTCATGTCCGGCGCCTCCGGAACGGGCGTCCAGCATCGCCCGGTCACCCCACCGGCCCGCCGCCGCAGCTGTTGATGGCGGCCCAGAACGGCAGGCTCGGCGCCGAGTGCACGGATCGCGCCGAGCTTGGCTGACACGCGAGCGAGCAGACCGAGCAGCGCATCGAGGCCACGCGCCGGCAGGAAATTCCAGGTGTGGACGACCTCGTGCGGTGAACCCAGCCGGTCGATGCGTCCCGCTCGCTGGATCAGACGGACCGGGTTCCAGGGCAGGTCATAGCTGACCACGTCCGCAGCATCCTGAAGGTTGAACCCTTCCGCGAGCACGTCCGTTGCAATCAGCACATCGATGTGCTCGGCAGGCGGCGGTGGTGCCCGGCCATTGGCCACGGGCGCGAAAGCCCGCACGGTCTCGGCACGGCCCGCCGGCAACCCGCCAATGCGTGCACCGCCGCCGTGGATCAGTGCGACGCGGAACCGGTGTCGAAGCCGGTTCGAGAGCTGCATCGCGGTATCGCGGAACTCCGTGAAAACGACGGTGCGGCGGCCGGCCAGTGGGCCGTGCAGCAGTTTCTCGAGCGCCGCCAGCTTCGGGTCCGCATCGAGCAGTGGCCGGACGAGCCCGAGCAGCTCACGACAGTGGCGACCGTCCTCGCCTGCCATCACCGCCAGGGCGCTGCCGTTGCGGCCGGGCGGCAGGGGACGCAGCGCCAGGTGGCCGAGCGCGAGTTGATCGTCGTCACCTCCACCGGACCCGCGATGCACGCGCGGATCGAGCAGCATGCCGGCGGCCGCGGCATCGGCGAACGCGTCGAGGTAGCCGGCCAGCGAAACCAGACTTGAAGCGAATGCGGCGACACTCGACTCGAGACGCTTCAGCAGTGCGAACCGCATCAGCTCGACGGGCGCCCGGTAACTGCCTGCCGACCCGGACGTGCTCGCGCGGAACGGCTCCAGCCGGAGGGCCGCGATACGCTCGCCGACCTGCGCGAAGAAATCCGGGACGGCCGCGTCCGGATCGTAACGCACGGCGCGTGGCGGTGACCGCCGCGGAAAGCGGAGCGTGACGGCCGCCTCCGTTCCGCACGTGATGAATGGATCCGCGAAGTTCTCGAGGATCGCGCGCGTGCGCTTCACGACGACTGTCGCAATGGCCGCGTCGAGCGGCGCATCCAGCCGCGACACCAATAGCGCGTGGCCGAAGGCGGCGCGCAGATCGGCCACGCCGAGGTCGGCGAGTGCGTCGTCGCCCAGAAACAGGCGCAGCTGCCAGTAGAGGTCGAGCAGCGAGTTGTTGACCGGTGTCGCTGTCAGAAGCACGACTCCGGCCGGCCGGCACAGCCCCGCCAGCGTGCGATACCGGCGGGTGAGCGGATTGCGCATGGCGTGCGCTTCATCCACGACAATGAGGTTGGCGGGCTCCATACCGGCGGGCCAGCGTCCGAGCGACAGTGCCGCGTGCGACAACCAGCCGATGCAGGGGCCGGCCCGCACGCTGCCGTGCACATCGATCAGCGAACAGCGGTGTTCGCGAGCGACCCGGCGCAGCGGCCGCCACCAGTGCGAGCGCAGTGCCGCAGGCGATGTGACGAGAATGCGCGCTGCACCCTCCTGCACTGCGTTCTCGACCAGTGCGATGGCGATCATGGTCTTGCCCAGGCCCACGCTGTCGGCAACGAGTACACCACCCCGTTCGCGCAGCACGCGGCGCGAACGCCACACCGCGTCCGCCTGGTGCGCCGTCAACTTCACTGTTCGCACGTCCAGCTGCCGCAGCGGGTGCTTGGGCCCGCCGAACTCGTGCTCGAGCAGGCGGAGCGCGAGATCGCGTGCGGCAGGCCGGATGGCGGCAGCAGTCATGCCCGGTGGCGGCCGTTGCGCTGCCGGCCGAACGCTTCACCGACGACGCCGAGGATGTCGTGACCGGCGCCCCACAGCTGTTCGAAGTTTCGGGCGACAGTCGCGACCGGCCCGCTGCCCGAGATGACGCAGGTCAGCCGGGGGCCGGTATGCGGGTTGATGGCGCCCAGTCCGAGGTAGCCGACCAGGGCGACAGCGCCGCCGTCGAACCAACGCGCGAGCGCCGGCCCGCGCGCGACACAGAAGTCGGGACTCCAGCGACGCGCGCCCGCGGATCGGATCTCGGCGCGGCCGCTCATCAGGAACCCACGCAGCACGCCGATATGGCTGGCGTGGCCGGGCGTGTTCGCAGCCGTCTCGACAGCGCCCAGCAGCGCGACGTTGTCGAACCGACCGAGCACGACGCGACAACGCTGGACCACGCTCAGGTCGTCCTCCGCGAAATCGATGGCCGCCAGCCGGATCCCATCGATCGCCAGACTCACCGACTGTGCCCGTGAGATGATCAGCCGCAGCACGGTCCGCGCGTCCGGTGCACTGTCCTGGCCGATCACGACACCCGGGCCCGCCAGCCGCGGCGGTCCGCTCACACCGTACCCGATAGCCATGCATCGAACTCCCTGAGCGCGTCGAGTGCGGATGCATCCAGACCGAACAGCGAAGCGACGCGCTCGTCCAGCTCCGCCTGTTCCGTCACCGTCATGGCGCCCGCGCTGTGAGCAGTGCGCGCCAGTCCGACCAGCCGATCCGCCTGCGCATGCGTGCGCCAGCCAACCGGCAGCGGCAACGCACCGACCGTCCAGGCAAAGAAGCGGAACCGCGCATCCTTCGCCCGCTCGGCGACGGAGCGGGCGAACGTGCGCATGGGCAGCGCGTTCAGGAGTGCGCTGAGCAGCAGCGCATCGTGGTCGCCTGCACAGGTCACGAAGTAGACCGTATTGAGTGGAACGACCGCGACATCACGACCGAACGGCGAGCGCACGGCAGCAGGAATGGCGACGGCCTGGAGTGTCGCGGCGAGGTCGTGCCAGACGACCTTGGCGCCCAGTGCCTCGCGCGACACGCGGAACAGCGCGCCGTTCACCGCGCCCGGTCGGAGACCGGTCCGCGCATCGAGCCGTCCGCGATGGAGCTCGAGGTACGCGCGCAGTCGTGGCGGTGCAGGCGACGCACGTACACCATCGCCGTGCAGCCAGATGACGTGCCGCGAGATGCCGTATCGCCACGCGCGCACGTCGCAACCGCGCAGCAGCGGCCGTACCGCGTCCGCTTCGATCAGTGCTTCGAAGTCGCTCGCTCGTCGACCACTGCCAGCACCCTCTGCGCGGACCCATGCGTAGTTGCCGAGTCGCGGCTCGACGTCGCGCAGCATCAGCACATCATTGGCGCCGGTGAAGATGCCGCGGCGTATGCGCAGCGTGCGCCCGAGCGGCTCGCCGGCCTGCTGCATTGCGCGCAGTGCAGCACGTGCGGGCGGCGGCGCCAGCAGCCAGGGCGATGCCTCGTCACCGGGCATCAACGGCAGGTCGCTCGGTGGCAGACTGAAGCGGAGCGGTGCACCACGCTTGCGGTGCATGGATACGCTCACGCCGCGATCGTCCGCCCTCGCCGGGCGCGTGGCGACAATGGTCGTGGCGAACGCATCTGCCGCGAAAATCGAATGCTGGTGCAGGCTGTAGTCGTCAATGCAGGCCAGTCGCATCTCGCGCAGCAGCATGCGGCGGGCGCCGCCGCCATACAGCGAGCGCAGGATCCTGGCCGGCAGCAGCATACCGAGCGAGCCGCGGTCGGCCAGCAGGCTGATGGATTTCTCGAGGAAGAGCAGCGCGAGATCGACCTGTGCTCCGGCCGCGGCAGGCGAGTGGCCGAGCCGGGCACCCTCGCGCCAGCCCGCATCTGTGCACACGCGGTAACGTCGTCGCGCCACACTGTCGACGGTCGCGGGCCAGCGGTGTGCGCGCACCCACGGCGGATTCGTCACCACGATGTCGAACGAGGACAGTGCGGTCTCCGCGAAATGCACGGCGAACGAGAAGAAGGGCAACTCGTGCGACTCCTCGATCGCGCTCGCCATGCGCGCGAGACGGCTGCGTTCCGCGTCGACGCGCTGCAGCGCTGCGGCCGCGTCACGCGCGTCCTCACCGGGCTGACCCCAGAGGTCACGCTGGGCCGCGCGCCGGCGCAGCACGCTCAGGCGTTGCAGGTGACCGCGATCCGTCGCCGCGATCCACGCGCAGGCGAGTTCGCGTTCGCCCGCAATCAACGCGCGCTGCAATGCCTCCCGTTCGCCCGGCTCCGCGGCGATGTAGCGGGCGGCGAGCGGTGCGAGCACAGCGGCGCGGCGCCGCACGCCGCGATCGGCGAATGCCGCAGCCGTACCACCGGCTGCCAGGTCGAGCGGATCGAGCAGTGCATCGCCCTGGCGGATGCGCCGGTCGAGATTCGGCAGTGGCGTCAACCGCGCAGGCGAAGCTGCGTCCGGCACGGTCAGTGCCAGCCACAACCGGAGCGCGCACAGCAGGGCCGCGTCCGCCTGCACATCGACACCGTGCAACGCACGTGCGACGATGTCGCGCCGGATCGTCGCGTCATCGCGCTGTTCGAGGCGCGCGCGCAGCAGCGAAACCCGCGACAGCGCGCCGAGCAGGAACGCTCCCGATCCGCACGCGGGATCGAGGATGCGCAGCCCGTGCAGAACGTCGCGCACGCGATCGCGGGCAGCGGCGTCGAGGTCCGTGATCGCGGCCGGGTCGCCGGCCGCAACGCGCGCGGCGACGTCGTCGGCAAGGCCAGCGCGCTCGCCCACGTGCGCCGCCAGCGTCATGGCGACCAGGCCGTCCACTGCGCCCGCCGGCGTGAAGAACGTGCCGGTCTCACCCCGTCGATCACCGGACATGAGCCCTTCGAACACGCGGCCCAGCATGGCCGGGTCGACACCCGTGCCGGCCACGCCCTGGACGACGTCGTCGGCCGCTTCCCGCGTGGTGAACCGGTATCGATCGAGCAGATGCTCGAAGACGCCAGCGACGACGTCGTCGCTCAGATCCAGCTGTCCGTGACGCCGCTCGACAGCCGTCCGCTCGAACAGCCCGCCGTTCAGGTAGGGCAGCGAACCCAGTCGTCGTGCCGGCGCAGTGCGCTGCTCGGGCCGCGTATTCAGTGCACCGAAGAACAGCGGGATCAGCCGTGACCGGAAGAACGTCCGCGACCGCGTGCGACCCTGCCGCCAGCGACGGAACAGGTTCGACACGTACGCCGGGTCGTCCGCAAGGTGGCCGGGCCGCTGCAGGAAGTAGAGGAACATCAGCCGGCAGAGGAACAACAGCGCGAGTTGGTTCCGGTCCGCACGCGCCCGTTGCGGTACACCCGACCAGGCGCCGGCCACCCGTGACCGCTGTGCACTGAAGTCGGCGAAGAAACGGGCCGTGACGCGCGTACGATCCAGCGCCCGCGACCAGCGCAATGCCAGCGCCAGACCGCCCTCGCCCGGCCGTGCCACCATCTCGGCCAGTGTCTCGAGATCCGTCGGCCGCAGCGCATCGCGCTCGACAACCAGGTGGCGCAACTCGTCCTCGAGACCGAAGCACGCGAAGGCGAGCCGGCGGTACGCGCCATCCGCCACGAGCAGGAGATGGCTGCGCCCGCCATCCGCACGCCGCACCCAGCGCGCGGCCGTCCCGACCCGTCCGATCGTCAGCGGCTCGCTCAGCTCGACCAGCAGGACAGCGGCGCCCGGCCGCTCCGCGATCAGGTCAAGGCGAGCAATTCCGTTCCCGGCCCACGCGTCCTCCAGCCCGACCCCGACAGCTCCGGCCGCTGCGCTGAACGCCGCGGCCACAGGCTCGAGCCCGAGAGCGCGGACCAGCTCACCCGTATTCGACCAGCCCCCCATTGCGGCCAGTCCGGCTTCGATGGATCGATGCGACTTCGGCACGCCCGAAGGACGCACCGGAAACGGGGCGACTCCATGGGCGTCCGGGACGTTGTTTTCTCTGCGGGGTGAGGCGCGGGATTCAGTCGGACGTGAGGATGCTGGTGATGGCTGTGATGCTGGCGATCTCCGCGACGGACGAGAAGTGATTCAGCACGTTGACCGGTTTCCTGAGTCCGACCAGGATCGGGCCGATGAGTTCGGCGCCGGCAAGGTGCTGGATGAGCTTGTACGCGATGTTGCCCGACTGCAGGTCGGGGAAGATGAGGACGTTGGCATCGCCATGAATCGTGGAGTGCGGAAACGTCGTCTCACAGATCTCGGGGACGAGCGCGGTGTCCGCCTGCATTTCACCATCAATGACGAGCCCCGGCTGGCGAGCGCGTGCGATGGCGGTGGCCTCGCGGACCTTGCGGGCGTGGGGGTGGTCGACCGATCCGAAATTGCTGAACGACAGCATGGCGACTTTCGGGACCAGATCGAAATGGTTGCGTGCCACGCTCGCGGCCATGAGCGCGATCTCGGCCAGCTCGTCGGCGGTCGGATCGATGTTGACGGTCGCGTCAGCAATGACGAGTACGCGGTCCTTGAGAACAACGCAGTAGACACCTGCGGTGCGCGTGATGCCCTTGCGCAGTCCGATGATCTGCAGTGCCGGCCGGATGGTATCGGGATAGGAGCGGTTGACGCCACACACCAGGCCGTCCGCCTCACCTGCGTGCAGCATCATGATCCCGAAGTAGACGGGATCGGACATCAGCCGCTTCGCTTTCATGGGCGTGATGCCCGAACGCTGGCGCAGACGATAAAGCTCGCGCGTGAAGTTCGCGAAGCGGTCGCCCGCCTGCATGTCGACGATCTCGACGTCGTCCAGATCGATGCCGATACGGGCCGCGGCCGCCCGCACGTCGTCCGGATTGCCGACGAGTACGGGCTGCGCCACGTCCTCGTCCACAATCAGCTGGCAGGCACGCAGCACTTTCTCTTCCATCGCTTCCGGGAAGACGACGCGGCGCCGGTGAGCGCGTCGGGCTTTCTGCACGATGCCGCGGATCACCTGATGGCTCTTGCCCAGGATGCGGCGCTCGAGTGCGCCCACGTACTCGTCCCAGTCCTCGATCGGTGAACGCGCTACGCCGGTCTCGATGGCCGCACGGGCGACAGCCGGCGCCTCCCACATGAGCACGCGCGCATCGAACGGCTTGGGAATGATGTAGTCCGGCCCGAACGCGAACCGTTCGCCGCCGTACGCGTTGATGACGGAGTCGGGCACATCCTCCTTCGCCAGTGCGGCGAGCGCGCGCGCGGCGGCGATCTTCATTTCGTCATTGATCGCTCTGGCCCGGACATCGAGTGCGCCGCGGAAGATGAAGGGAAAGCCGAGCACGTTGTTGACCTGGTTCGGAAAGTCCGACCGCCCGGTCGCCACGATCACATCCGGCCTGGCCTCCTTGGCCGACGAGTAGGTGATTTCCGGGTCCGGATTCGCCATGGCGAAGACGATCGGCCGGTCCGCCATCGAGCGAACCATGTCCTGCGTCACGAGGTCCTTGCTCGACACGCCGACGAACACATCCGCGCCTTCCAGTGCGGCGGCCAGCGAATGGCGGTCCGTACGCCGCACGTACTTCTGCTTGTACGGATTGAACGCTTCCTCGCGGCCTTCGTAGAGGACGCCCTTGGAGTCCGTCATCAGTACGTTGGCCGGGTCCACACCCAGCGTGATGTACATGTTGGCGCAGGCAATGCCGGCCGCGCCCGCACCGGCGAACACGACGCGGATCTTCGATATGTCGCGGCCGGTCAGCTCGAGCGCGTTGAGCAGGGCCGCACTGCTGATGATCGCCGTACCGTGCTGGTCATCGTGGAAGACAGGGATGTCCATCAGCCGCTGGAGCGTTTCCTCGATCCAGAAACATTCCGGCGCCTTGATGTCCTCCAGGTTGATGCCGCCGAAGGTGGGCTCGAGCAGCTTGACGCAACGGACCAGTTCTTCCGGATCGCCGGTGCCGACTTCAATGTCGAAGACGTCGACATCGGCGAACCGCTTGAACAGGACGGCCTTCCCTTCCATGACCGGTTTGCTGGCGAGCGGCCCGATGTTGCCGAGGCCGAGTACGGCCGTACCGTTGGTCACGACCGCGACGAGATTGCCACGGGCGGTGTAGTCGAACACGCGCAGCGGCTCCTCGTGGATCAGCCGGCAGGGCAGCGCCACACCCGGCGTATAGGCCATGGACAGATCGCGCTGCGTCAGACACGGCTTGGTCGGCTGCACTTCCAGCTTGCCCGGCCGGCCGCCGTTGTGGTATTGAAGAACATCGGCATCACGGATCACGTGGATCCCTCGCGAATCGAGCTACAGGGAAAACCGCGATTGTAGGAGGAACGGTGCCTGTGCGACAGGGGCTGCACGAAAGCCGGCGCCGGCCCGATGCTTGCCAACGCGCGGTGCGCGTTGTACCTGACTGAGGCCCAGGTCGTTCTGAAGGTGAGGCAGGAATCGTGTCGCTGATCGTTCCCGAACAGATGAAGGGTCGGACCACTGCCAACGAAGGCGAACGTGGCACCCGCCGTGGCGCGTGGATATTCCTCGCCTCTGCCGGTTCGCTCCTGGCCGTGGTCGGCCTGGTCAAAGTCGGATTCTTCGTCGTACCACCGCCCGATCCCGCCAATGCCGAGTGGCTGTTCTGGAATGCACGATCGGCGCTCGACATCCTCTGGCTGCCCGCTCTCGGCGCGACACTTGCCATGACCGCCTGCCTCAATCTCCACCGATTGATCACGACCCGCCTCATCGTGCTCATGTTTCTGGGCCTCGCCGGACTTGCCGCAGTCGGCGGACTCGCCGTGCTGCGGGCCGGCCGCGCATTGATCGAGGCCGGCTCCGATCCGGACGCGGGCGCGCTCATGGTGCGCGCCGCCATTCTCGCCGGAATCCAGGCGCCCGGTTTCGTCTGGATCGCACTCGTCGGCTGGCGCTGCGTGCAGGGCCGGGCTTGAGGCCGGCCGTTCCCGCTCGCCATATTGCGCGGATCCTCGTCAGCGAGCGCCCATGAACGCTCCGCACGACACACAGTCGGTGAGCCTTCGCCGGGTCCGGTGTGTGGCGGCCGCGCTGTTGCTGGCCGGCTGCGTACACGAACCGCTCGGCCCACTCGAGCCCGGCCTCTGGGGCGGCGTCGGTGTAGCACTCACCGTCGGCATTGGCGGACTGGGCGAGTTCGAGTTCGATTGCGCTCACGGCGCCACGTCGGCGCCACTGCATCCGTATGACGGCCGATTCGCGGTGGCCGGCGTCTACGTGCGCGAGCACGGCGGACCGGTCGGCGAGAACGAAATGCCGGACGAGCTGGAGGCCACCTACGGCGGCGAGGTCGACGGCGCGTCGATCCGGCTCACGATCCGACTCGAGGCCGACGACCAGCAGATCGGACCGTTCACGCTTCGCCGGGACCAGGCGCCCACGCTCCGTAAATGCCTGTGATGGGTGGCGACGCTGCCTTGCGCCGCACCGGCGCGAGCGCGGCTCAATCGTGACACGCATGTCAACGACCGGAGTGCTCAGATGAACCGGACAGCCGCCGTCCTGCTCCACCGCCTCGCCATGCCGGTGCTTGCGAGCGCCATCCTCACGGGCCCCGTGTGGGCGCGCCAGGAGACCGTGACGGCAATCGTCGGTGCGACGATCATCGACGGCAATGGCGCAGCGCCACTCGTCGATGGCACCATCGTCGTGCGTGGCAGCCGCATCGTGTCGGTCGGCCCGCGTGACCGCGTGGCGGTGCCGGCCGGTGCGCGTACGATCGATGGGCGCGGCCGGTGGGTGACGCCCGGATTCGTCGACACCAACGTACACGTCTCGCTGTATTCCGGCATCGAAACGCTGGCCCGCTACGAGGACCGGTTTGCCGACCTCGTCGTCGAGCATGCGCAACTGCATCTGAAGCACGGTATCACGAGCCTGCGTGACAGCTACGGCATGCTCGGTCCGCTGATTGTCGCGCGCGACCGCATGGCGAGCGGCGAGGTGCCCGGTCCCCGGCTCATGGTCGCCGGCAACATTGTCGGTTGGGGTGGCCCATGGTCGTTCACCTGGTCCGGCGCGCGGCCGCAGAACCTCTCGCTGTTCCAGGAACAGATGAACGATGCGATCACGCGCGGCTCGGGCGAAGAGCTGCTCGCCATGGAGCCGGACTCGCTGCGCATCGCCATCAACCGGTATCTCGACATCGGACCGGACTTCATCAAGTTCGGCGGCACCGGCCACTTCGGGAATCCGGTGATGATCGGTTTCTCGGAACGCGCACAGCGGGTGATCGTCGAAGAGACACAACGGCGAGGTCGGTTCGCCGAAACGCACTCGACGACCGCCGAAGGCCTGCGCATGTCGCTGGTCGCCGGTGTGGACGTCGTGCAGCATCCGGAAGTGCTGCCCGAATTCATTTCCGATGAGCTGATTGCACTGTTCCGCGAGCGCGCTGTCGTCTGTTCGATGCTGACCAACACGATCACCGGCAAGCCATGGCAGGACTGGTTGAAACAGAAGGAAGCGGCAGACAAGCGGAAAGCGGAAGCGGCGAAGGACACGACGCCGAAACTCGAGCGGCAGAAGACGACGGCCGAGATCGCCGCCGAGCGCGGCAACCGCGGCATGGAGATCCGCCGCCACAATGCCGAGCAGCTGATCCGACAGGGTTGCATCACCACGATCGG
>Ga0302046_10003455_pt1 | contig 14280 bp, 13 predicted proteins | sample RVTome_11_FD_200261 | JGI IMG/M metagenome (GOLD analysis project Ga0302046, IMG submission 200261) | Soil microbial communities from uranium-contaminated site in the Upper Colorado River Basin, Wyoming, United States - RVT147D111 (version 2) ...
CCGCGGTGTTCCTGTCCAAAACCAGGAATCTGGTCGGCCTCGACATCGGATCGAGCGCCGTGAAAATCGTGGAGCTCAAGGAGCTCGGGAAAGGCAAGGGGTTCTCTCTCCTGAACTACGCGATTGAACCGCTGGCTCCAGAGGCGATCGTCGACGGCGCCATAATGGACGCCGGTGCCGTCATTGAAACCATCCAAAAGGCTTTCGCCAGCCGCAAGGTGAAGGGAGGCGACGTCGCCATCGCCCTGTCCGGCCACAGCGTCATCATAAAGAAGATCTCGATACCAGCCACCTCGGACGAGGAGCTGGCCGAGGTCATTCCCTGGGAGGCGGAGCAGTACATTCCGTTCGATGTCGAGGACGTCAACCTCGCCTACCAGGTTCTGACCGGTGCCGGTGAGGACGGCAATATGGATGTCCTGCTGGTCGCCGCAAAGAAAGACAAGATCAACGACTACGCGTCGGTGGTTTCCCAGGCCGGGCGCAATCCTGCCCTGGTCGACGTGGACGTTTTCGCACTGCAGAACTGCTTCGAAATGAACTACGACGCCCAGGCGTCGGAAGGCAGCACGGCGCTGATCAACATCGGCGCGTCGACGACCAACGTCGCCATTCTCAAGGCGTCGACGTCGATCTTCTGGAGGGACATTTCGGTCGGCGGTAATCATTACAACGACGCCATCCGTAAGGAGCTCAATCTGAGCTTCGAGCAGGCCGAGTCACTGAAGCGTGGCGAGCCGGTCACCGACGTCCCTCCGGAGAGCGTCGAGCCGATTCTGGCGTCCGTGAACGGTTTCGTCGGTTCGGAGATCCAGAAGACGATCGACTTCTTCCGCAACACCACCCCCGGCGAGACCATCGATCGGATCGTGGTCGCGGGAGGATCATCGCGCATCGCCAATCTGCAGGAGGCTCTGGCACAGCGCTTCGGAGTGCCGGTCGAACCGCTGAATCCCTTCAATCGCGTTCACATCGGCAAGGGAATCGCGCCCGAAATGCTGGAGGAGATCGCCCCCAGCGTTTCCATCGCGGTCGGGCTCGCTTCCCGCCGGCTCGGGGACAATCGATGATCAAGATCAATCTCCTCGCGGAAGCTCAGCAGGGGAAAACGCGAACGCGATCCCTGCCCAAATTCGAGGGTACGGGCGCCATCGGGCAGAACATGCTCATGGTCGGCGTCATCGTCCTCGCCCTGCTCGCCGTCGGATGGCGGTGGTACAGCCTGGCCAGCGAGCAGAAACATCTTCGCGCCGAGATCGTCAAGGCCGAGCAGGAGCGCGAGCGCCTCAAGGCGATCATCAAGAAGGGCGAAGAGTACAAGGCAAAGAAAGAGCTGCTCGAGCGGAAAATCAATCTGGTCACCGATCTGAAGAAGAACCAGAAGGGGCCGGTTCACCTGCTCGATCAGGTGAGCAGACAGCTGCCAGACTTTCTCTGGCTGCAGTCGATGAACGAGGCCGGATTCAAGGTGCAGATCACGGGGAAGGCGACGACCTACAACGCCGTTTCCGATTTCTACAACAACCTGACCGGGTCGCCCTACTTCGATGAAGTGGTGCTCGGTCCGATTACCGCAATCTCCGCCGGGGTGAGCTTCTCGCTCAACTGCCAGTTCCTGCCACCTCCGGTGGCCGGCACGGAGACGGGCGCGGCGGAGGGGTCACCGGAGACCCCTCCGGGGACGTAGAGGGAGGACGGGGCGATGGACTTCAAGAAACTGCCTTTCTGGGGCCAATTCGCCGTCGTAGCCGCCATGGCCGCCGTTCTCGTCGGCGTGGCATGGTACGCCTACCCGAACTTCGAGGAGATGGCTGCCAAGAACCTGGCCGACCGCGACAAGCTTGAAGGACTGCAGACCGAGATCCGCAAGGGACAGGCGATCGAGGCGAAGTTGCCGGAGTTCGAGCGTGAGATCACCAACCTGCAGGCCAAGCTGGACGATCTCCTGGCGATCCTTCCCACCGAGCCGGAAACCGGCGAGCTTCTGAAATGGGTCAAGAACCTGGCCGATCAATCAAACCTGGAGCTGAAACAGTTCAACCCGGGCGGGCTGAAGCCGGTCGAGTTCTACAAGGAGTTCCCGATCCAGATGCAGATCGAAGGCGACTACCACGATCTTGGAGTGTTCTTCGATCGCGTGAGCAAGTACTCGAGAATCATCAACGTCAATAACGTTCGAATTGCCGCGAACAAGAGCAACAGAGGTTCGATCAGTTCGAGCTTCACCGCCACGACGTTCGTCTACGACGACAAAGGGGGAGGGCAGCAATGAGGCAGACACTTCTGCCGTCGCTCGCTCTCGTCGCGGCGCTGAGCCTCCTGCCTTTCGGAGGCGGGTTCACCGCCGACGAGGCGGTGCAGGAGCCCGCGCCGGACGCAGGGCAGCCGACAGCGACAGTCGATCCGGACACCATCACCCGTATCCTCAAGGAAAACGAGGCGATGCTGTCGGGTCGCAGCTTTTCCTATGACCCGGCCGGACGGCGCGATCCGTTCCGCTCGCTGGTCGATTCGCTGAACAGCATCAACAAGGGTCCCCGGCCCACCGGAATCGCGGGGATGCTCATCGGCGAGGTCGACCTGGTCGGCATCGTCAAGAAGGGAACCAGCTATATCGCCTTTTTCAACGGCAGCGATAACAAGGGCTATTTTCTGAAGGTTGGTGACACGCTGTACGACGGGAAGATTATCAAGATCGATCGCACGTCGGGGTCCGTGGTGTTCCGACAGGAGATCAACGATCCGCGGAGCATCAAACCGTACCGGGATGTGACCAAGAAGCTGGCGCTCGCGGAGGAGGACAGGCTATGAGGTTCGGAAAGGTCGCTCTCCTGATCACGATCGCTGCGGCCACCCTGCACTGCTCGGGTAATCCGCCCGTCAGCGAGCCGGGTCACGAGGCGCTCAACGCGCCCTCCGCAGTGTTCATTCAACGCATCGACCACGCGGCCACGCCGTCCGGCACGCAGGTCGTGCTGCACGGGAATTTTCCGTTCAACTTCACCTCGTACCAGCCCGACAGCCGCACGCTCGTCGTCGAGCTGCTCGACGTGAAAGTCGACGGCCTGTCGGAGCAGATCGAAATCGATACTCCGCAGGTCGAGGGAATCGTCGTGTCCAATGTCAGCAGCATCGACGGAGGGAGCATCGCGAAGTTCGAGTTCCAGAATGTCCTTGCCGGCAGGCACGCCATCCACATCGAGGGCACCGACCTGGTGGTCGATTTTCCCTCGCTGAGCGATGCCGGCAACCTGCCGGATCCGCCCCTCTTCGTGCAGGAAGGCGGCGACCGGGATGCGCATGCGGATTTCATGCCGGTCGAGGGCGATGGCGACGATGCGTCGCTGGGGGACGAAGGTGAATTCGACCTTGCCGACATGGAGCCGATCGACGGCGACGGCGAGCCCGTGCTGTTCGAAGGCACGGAGGATGGGTTGGCCGACCTCGAGCCGCTGGCCGACGGCGACCCCTCAGTCGCGGCGCCTGCACGCGACGACCTGCAGACCGCGCAGGCAAGAACCGCGGTTGGAGCGTCCGGCATGGAGGTCCTGCAGGGCGAACGCCCGGACGGCGCCATCGCCGGTCAGCTGCTGTCGGTCGAGACGTCCGGTGACGCCGCCAATCCGCGCATCGTCCTGAACGCGGACGGCGGCCTGGTCCACGAGCACTTCGAGCTCAACGAGCCGATGCGCCTGGTGGTCGACCTGGTCGGCGTCCAGGATCGGACGGAGCAGAAGTCGATCGCCGTGAGTTCGGACGTCGTCAGCAAAGTCCGGGTGGCGCAGTTCGTCAGCCGCCCGAACCCGGTCGCCCGCGTCGTTCTCGACATGAAGAGGCCGCAGGCCTATGTGATGGTGGCAACGGAGCGGGGCCTGGTGATCGACTTTTCGCCCGAGGCGGTGGAGATGGCCGCCGGGGCCGGGTCGCAGACGAAGCAGAGGGCGCAGGACCAGCCGTCCGCCGCAGGGGGAGCCGAGGTCGCGCGCGGCCAGATCGGCGAGCCGCTCGCGGCTGAACAGCCGCAGGCCGATCGGCTGACCGTGATCGAGGCGCCCGCCGATCTCCAGCCGGAACCGGACCAGGGAGAAGGACTGATCGCCGCGGCGGCGATTCCGGAGCAGGAGGTCGATACGCCGGCCCCCGCTCCCGCCGGGCGCACGGACGAGGTCGCGTTCCGTCCTGCCGGGACCGCTGACTCCAAGAACACGATGATCTCGTTTGGTGGAGAGCGGTTCGGCGCCCGTGCCATCACCGACACGGCCCCGAAATACACCGGCAAGCGCATCTCCCTCAATTTCAAGGACGCCGATCTCAAGGACGTGTTCCGCCTGTTCCACGAGATCACCGGGTTCAACATCGTCCTCGACCCGGCTGTGGGCGGCAAGCTGACCATCGTTCTCGACAACGTTCCCGAGGACCAGGCGCTGGACATCATTCTGAAGAACAACGGCCTGGACAAGGTGTTCGAGAACAACGTCATCCGTATCGCCAGCACGCAGAAGCTGGCGGCGGAAGCGTCCGCGCGCAAGGCCCTGATCGAGGCGAAGGAGCTCGAGGAGGAGCCGATCACCTTCACCCGGAGCCTGTCGTACGCGAAATCCAAGGACGTCACCCCGATCATCAAGAAAATGATGTCGAAGAAAGGTGAGGTCATCATGGACGAGCGGACGAACACCCTGATCATCTCCGACCTGCAGAACCGTCAGGAGCCGATCAACCGTCTGATCGATGCGCTCGACGAGCAGACCCCGCAGGTCGTGATCGAAGCCCGCATCGTCGAGACGGACCGCGAGTTCGAGCGCGACTTCGGCATTTCGTGGGGACTCCACGGCGAGGCGACCACCGCCACCGGGACCCAGACCGGACTGGCGTTCCCGCAGAATGCGGCCGTCGACTACGACGTCGCTCTCCCATCCGTCGCCACCGCCGGAACTCTCGGCATCAGCTTCGGTAACGTCCTCGACACGCTCACGCTCGATATGACTCTCGATGCCTTCGAGCTCAACGGCGACGTCAAGATTCTCTCGTCGCCGCGCATCGCCACCCAGAACAACCAGAAGGCGACCATCGAGCAGGGCGTTCAGATTCCGGTGGTCAGCACGACGGCGACGCAGATCAACGTCGAGTTCATCTCGGCTTCGTTGAAGCTCGAAGTCACCCCGCAGATCACCAAGGAGCGGACGGTGATCATGGACGTGCGGGTCGACAACTCGTCGCCCGACTTCGTCAACCGGGTCGGCGACGTACCGCCGATCATCACCGAGCGCGCCGAGACGCAGATCCTCGTTCCGGACGGCGGCACGGCCGTGATCGGCGGCATCTTCAAGCTCAACGATTCCGTTACCGAGGCCGGCGTGCCGGGGCTGTCCAAAATCCCCGGTCTTGGCTGGCTGTTCAAGAACAAGTCGATCAACCGCAAGAACACCGAGCTGTTGATCTTCATCACGCCACGGATTTCGGCGAAAGCTGAGATGCAGGAGGACAACGCATGAGGACCGAATTCCTGATCACCCGGCTTGCCGTCGTGGCGGCCCTCTTCCTCGTGCTCGGCACGATGGTCGCCTGCAACGACCACGACGATGCCTCCGACGGCGAGGCGGTGGTCGAAGTGACGGCGACCGTCCTGGCGGGGAACGACACCGCGATAGCTGAGGACGTCACCGCCACGCTCACGCTGAAGCTGCAGGACCGCAGCGGCATCGCCACCAGCTTCTTCAACGATGTGGTGTTCACCAGCTACACGGCGAGCTTCACCTCGGATGGCGTGGCGCCGGTGCCGCTGGGGGTCAACGGCGTCATCACCACCAACGCCTGCGCGATCGGCGGGACCTGCGACCTGACCATCTTCCTCGTGGCTCAGGGGAGCCGGGGGGGAGCCGGGACCGCCCAGTTCGCGATCGTGCAGGTGCGGGGGATGGACTTGAATGGCAACTCGGTGACGTTTACCCACCAGATCGCCATCCCCTACATCTAGTAACGGAAACACTCTGAAGCCCCCGGCGTCGAGCGCCGGGGGCTCTTTCTTTTGACACGCTCCGGCGTATTCTCTATAATCCACTCGCCCCGAATCGATGAGAGGGCGATTATCCCCGGCGTATCAATCACTTAGGTTCATGGCGCAAACCGGTCCCCGGGACAAGGCGACCATCGAGGCCCTGAAAGAGCGGATGGCCCGTGATCCGCTCTCCCGCGCATTTCTCCAGCTGGCCGAGGAGTATCGCAAGGCCGGCCGGTTCGAAGAGGCGGTGCAGGTCTGTAACGAGGGACTCGCCCGCCATCCTGGATATCACACGGCACGCATCGCCCTCGGGCGCACCTACCTCGACGCCGGCGATCTGGAAAGCGCCCACCAGACCCTGATCGAGGTCCTCGACAGCATGCCGGAGAATCATCTGGCGGCGAAGCTGCTGGCGGAGGTGCAGCTGCGGCTGGGAAACCGCGACGGGGCAGCGGAGACCTACCGCGCCATCCTGAGCCACTATCCAGGCGACAGGGAGGTCGAGGGGCTACTGGATGAGCTCGGAGAAGGAGGCGGCGGGGAGGGGACGCCTGCCGAGGCTCCGTCGGCGCCGGATGAGACGTTCCCTGCCGCCACGGTCCCATACGGAGCGGATACGGCGGCGGAGGTGCCCCCCGCACCGCTCGAGGTCGTCGACGGGGGCGAACCCCCGTGCGATTCACCTGCGGTCGATCTCGGCGCGCAGGCCGCCAGGAGCGCTGCAGCCGAAACCGGGATGGTGAATCCGCTGCACACGGGGGTTCGGACTACAGGCTCGCCTGCCCCGGGAGCTCAGCAGATGGCACCCGCCCGCGGCCCGGAGGTCATGCACACTTCATTCTCGCCGTCGGCAGACGATGTTGCGGCGCCGGCCCCGCCTGCCGGGGTGGACGCGCTGCAGACGAACACGCTGGCCGAGCTCTACCTGCGTCAGGGGCTGGTGGAGAGGGCGATTGAGGTCTACCGCGCCATGCTGCGTGTGGACCCGGAGAATGAACAGGCCCGCCGGCGCCTGCAGGAGCTCACCGGTCGCGGGGAGGCGGAGGGGGCCGGATCGGCGTCGCCGCAGACCGCTCCCACCAGACCGGCGCCGCTCGAGCAGCGGGAAACGGCGGTATCGGCAGCAGCAGCGGCGCGCATGGAGGTCGGGCCTCCCGGCCCTCCCGGACACGGGATCAGCGTCAGCGGCAATCCGTTCGGACTGACGGCGCTCCCGACCGATGTGAGCTGGGATGAGCCGGTGCCTGCGGTTTCCCCGCCTTCGATCCCCCGCGGGGCGGCGGCCATCGATCGGCTCGAGAAGTGGCTTATGACGATCCGGGGGAGTTCGACACCGGCCGGCGGGGGCACGGGTCGATGAGAACGCTCCTCGAAGAGGTTCTCCGGCGGCTGCCCGGAGCTCTTGGTGCGGCGGTGGTCGGGCTGGACGGGGTTCCGGTCGAACAGGTCACCGCGGGAGAAGATTTCAATATCGAGCTGGCGTCCGCCGAAGGTATCGGGGTGGTTCGGCGAGCCAACGCCTCGCAGATCGCTCCTTCGGACGACCCTCTGGAGGAGCTGGTGCTTTCCCGGGGCCCGCATCTCACCATCCTGCGATCACTCGGTCCTGACTACTACCTGTGCCTGGTGGTGGGATCGAGTGCGATCCCCGGGCAGGCCCGGTTCGAGGCATGGCGGGCCGGCCACCGGCTCCGCGAGGCCGTACGCTGAGGGGCCCCCTCCCCGGCCCTGCCGGGGGTTGACGTCCAGGGTCCCGGTTTGGAGTACCATAAGGGCGACAACCACGGCCGTGGTCGGCGATCCGGCCAGCGGGCAGGCCGGCTGGACAGCGCCGGAGCGACGAGGTTGGGGAGAGTGAGTTGGACAGCGAAATCAAGGAACTCATGAAGTACATCGAAAACAGCAGCTTCGTGGAGTTCGAGCTGGAGCGGGAGGGCTTCAAGCTGAAGCTGGTCCGCCGGGCGCCGACCGACAACGGACAGGTCGCTCCGGGCATCCACTATGTTCCTTCCCCCCAGTCTGCCCCGCAGGTACCGGGGGCAGTGGCGCCGCCGGCCGGGGCTCCCGCCGCGCAACCGGCCGCGGAAGCCGAGGGGGTTCACGTGGTGACCTCCCCCATCGTCGGCACCTTCTACCGCGCCAGCTCCCCGGGAGGTAAGCCGTTCACGGAGCCGGGGGACGTGGTCAAGAAGGGGCAGATCATCTGCATCGTCGAGGCGATGAAGTTGATGAACGAGATCGAGGCGGATTGCGAGGGCGAAGTACTGGCGGTCCTGGTGGAGAACGGCCAGCCGGTCGAATTCGGCGAGCCGCTCTTCCGGATCCGTCGGTCCGGCTCGGCTTGAAGCGGGAACCTCTCCGGCCATGTTCAGAAGAATCCTCATTGCCAATCGCGGGGAAATAGCCCTGCGGATCATCTGGGCTTGTCGCGAGCTCGGCATCAAAACGGTCGCGGTCTACTCGACCGCCGACGCCGATTCCCTGCATGTCAAATTCGCCGACGATGACGTCTGCATAGGCCCGCCGAAGAACACCGATTCCTACCTCAATATCGGGGCGGTGATCGCCGCCGCCGAGATCACTGATGCCGACGCCATTCATCCGGGCTACGGGTTTCTGGCGGAGTCGGCGCATTTCGCCGAGGTCTGCGAGGCGTGCAAAGTCCGTTTCATCGGGCCGAGTCCCGACGTGATCCGCCTCATGGGTGACAAAGCGCGCGCCCGCAAGGCGGCCGTTGCCGCCGGTGTCCCGGTTCTTCCCGGCAGCGATGGAACGATCACCGATGAAGACGAGGCGCTGCGCCTGGCGGAGAAGATCGGATTCCCGGTGATCGTCAAAGCGAGCGCCGGTGGAGGCGGCCGCGGGATGAGGGTCGTGTCTTCGCCGGAGCAGCTGGGCGGCGCGCTGACGTCCGCGCGCACCGAGGCGGAGGCGGCGTTCGGGGTGCCGGACGTCTACATCGAGAAATACCTTAAACGGCCACGGCACATCGAGTTCCAGGTGCTGGGCGATTCCTTTGGCAACCTGGTCAGCCTGGGAGAGCGCGAGTGTTCCATTCAGCGGCGCCACCAGAAGCTGATCGAGGAGTCGCCGTCGACCGCGCTCACCCCGAAGCTACGCCGCCGGATGTCGGAGGCGGCGTTGAAGCTGGCGCGGGCGGTCGGCTACCAGAATGCCGGCACCATCGAATTCCTGCTGGATGAGGACGGCCGGTTCTATTTCATGGAAATGAACACCCGGATCCAGGTCGAGCATCCGGTCACCGAGATGGTCACCGGCATCGATCTGATCAAGGAACAGCTCAAGATCGCGGCCGGGGAATCGCTCGCCTTTCGGCAGGAGGACATCCAGAACACGGGCCATTCCATCGAATGCCGGATCAACGCCGAGCATCCGGAGACCTTCGTTCCATCACCGGGGACCATAACCACCTTTCACCTGCCGGGCGGCCCGGGGGTCCGGATCGACACGGCGGCCCACCCGGAATGCCGCATCTCGCCCCACTACGATTCAATGATCGCGAAGCTGATCACGCGCGGTAACAACCGCATGGAGGCGATTTCCCGGATGCGCCGCTCGCTGGAGGTGATGGTGGTCAAAGGGGTGTTCACGACCATCCCGCTACAGCTGAAGATTCTCAACGATCCGGAGTTCATCCGCGGCAACCTGCACACCGGTTTCCTGGAGCGCCTCATGGAACGGAAGGAGCCGGCCGCCGTCGCTTCCTGACGGCGGCGAAGGATCTCCATGGCCGGGCGGGATGATCCGATCTTCCTCATCGGGTTCATGGGCGCCGGGAAAAGCGTTGTCGGCGCGGTGCTGGCGCGGCGCCTCGGCTGGGAGTTCGTCGACCTCGATCGGCTGGTGACGGAGAGGGAGAAGCGCTCGATCGCCGAGATCTTCGCCCGGGACGGGGAGCAGGGATTCCGCCAGGCCGAGTTGCGGGCGCTCGACTTTCTTCAGGGACGGCGGCGGCTGGTGATCGCCTGCGGCGGCGGCACATACGCCCAGCCGCAGGGCCGGGCGCGGATCGACGGCATGGGCCGCGCCGTCTGGATCGACCTTCCCCTGACGGCGGCGATCGAACGGTGTGCTCCCGGACCGGAACGTCCCCTGCTGCGGGACCGGGCGCAGGTCGAATCGCTCTATCGCGCCCGGCTCCCAGCGTATCGCGGGGCGCCGTATCGGATCGAGGCGGTGCATGTGACCCCGGAAGAGGTTGCCGGACGCATCATGATGCTGCTCGGCGCCGCGGGCAGTGGATGACGGTCCTGCCGCAAGGGCCTTGTCCTCGAGGCAACCCCCAGACAGGTGTCGGCGCCGGACGGGCGCGGGAGAGGATGGATGATCAGGCTGTTTGACAATGACAACGATGCGGAAATCGGATCGATTTCGGAACGCCAGCTCGATGCAATGCAGGAAGAGTTGATCGAGGAAACGCTCGATAGCAACACTTACAACATCGACGAGGCCGCGCTCGACAGCCTCGAGCGCAACGGTTTGGATCGACAGATCGTCTCGTTGCTGCGCACCGCTATGGGCGGGCGCTCGTCGATGGAGCTGCGCTTCGAATTCGATTGAGTCCGCGGTGCGCCTCATCCCGCCCACCGCCAGGTCGCATAACGGGCCATGAGAATCGCCGCCAGCGGTAGCGCCAGGGCCAGATAAACGCCGAACCACCGCCGCCTGTCCTGGGTCGCGACTGCCAGGGCGACGTGCACCGGAAAGATCACCGCCGCCAGCCGGGAGAACGACCAGAGCGTTGTCCCCAGCGGAGCGACGATCATTGCCGTCCCGTAAAGTGCGTAGGAACGGGGCAGGAGCCGGAACAGAAACGGGATCGACGCGATCATCAGGACGGCGATCGCCAGGTCGATGGTGGAGTGGTGGGCGTCGTGCAGCGCCGGATCTTCGAAATATCGCTGCAGGGCGCGCCACGGCCCCGACGGCTCGCCCCTCCAGCGGATCTGGCGCTCGATGAAGGCGGAGAAGCTGCCGGTCACTGCCCGTCCGTACAGCATGAACCCGATCAGGGCGGCCCCCGCCGGTAGGAAGCAGGCGGCGAGATCCCTCCCGCGCCCATGGTCGCGCGGCGTCTCCCGCTGCGACATGCCGATTATCTCGCTGAACAGCGGGATCACGATCAGCACCCCGACAGGGCGGCTCAGGGTGCAGAGTCCGCCGACCAGGCCGGCCGCCAGCGGCCGCTTCCCCCTGGCCAACAGCAAAGCTCCCGCCGCACAGCAGAGCAGCAAGGACTCGGCATAGACGGCAGAGAAGAACAGACTGGTCGGGAAAGCCAGCAGCGCCCAGACGGCGCGCCTTGCGACCGGTTCGCCGAATTCCTTGCGCAACAGAGCTGCCAGAAGAACCAGGGCGAGCAGCAGCGCCCCGTTCGAGATCAGTATCCCCGCCACGATCGGCGGCAGGCCGGCGGTGCTGAGAGCGCGGATGAGCGCCGGATAGAGCGGGAAGAAGCCGAACGTATCGGTGGGGCGGAGCGGTTCCGGAACGTCGCCGGCGACGAGCGCGCCATAGCCCTTCTCCGCAATCAGCAGATACCACCCGCTATCCCAGCGGGCCCAGAGCTCGATCCACACCGGCGCCCGGTCGCCGGGGTCCGGGGTGGCCGGAGCGCCCGTGAGTCCGTCGCCCAATAGCACCACGGCCAGCCAGCCGATCAGCAGCAGGCCGAGCCGGGTCAGCAGGAACGGCGGGAATACCATCCGGAGCAGGCCCCGGGCCGTGCTTTCCGGGCCGCGAACCGGATCGGGATTCGTGCCTGTGGGGGGAATCCCCATCGCTTCGAATGGCCTCCAGGCCACACTCAGTGTATTAAAAAACTGAGATATGCAGCTGATTTTCCCGTCCACAGAAGTGTATTTGTTTATTACCAATATCAGCTATGCCAAATTAGCGACTTTACTTGACAAAAATTGTTCCGCTACATAATTTGACACCCGTGATCGAATAGGCGCCCTATGCGCGCCCCGCGCGACGGGGCATGGCGACTTCGAGTCATGGGGATCTGAATGGCGGTCAAACTGGGGGAAATGCTGATCAAGGCGGGGCTCCTCACCCCGCAGAAACTCGAGGAGGCCCTCGAGTATCAGAAGACGCACGGCGGGAAACTCGGCCTGAATCTGATCAACCTCGGTATCGTGAAAGAGGTCGAGATCACCCGCGTGCTGTCGCAGCAGTACGGGGTGCCGTCGATCAGTCTGGCCGAGGTCAAGATCGACGACACGGTCGTCAAGCTGATCCCCAGCGAAGTGGCGCAGAAATATCTCATCATGCCGGTCAAGCGCGCCGGCGCCACGCTCACCATCGCCATGGTCGACCCCACCAACGTCTTCGCCATGGACGACATCAAGTTCATGACGGGATACAACGTCGAGCCGGTCGTAGCCTCCGAGATGTCGATCAAGGAGGCGATCGATCGTTATTACGGATCGATCCATGCCCTCGAGCTCAAGAAGGTCATGGACGAGATGGCCCAGGAGGAGGATCAGAACCTCGAATTGATGGAGGATGAGGAGGACGTCGACCTCGCCAAGCTGGAGGCCTCGACCGAGGAGGCCCCGGTCGTTCGCCTGGTCAACCTCATCCTCACGGATTCGATCAAGCGGGGCGCCTCCGATATCCACATCGAGCCGTACGAGAAGGACTTCCGGGTCCGGTTCCGCATCGACGGGGTCCTCTACGAGATCATGCAACCGCCGATGAAGCTGCGGGACGCGATCACCTCGCGGCTCAAGATCATGTCCAAGCTCGACATATCGGAGAAGCGCCTGCCCCAGGACGGCCGCATCAAAATCAAGATCAAGCTGCAGGGGAAGAACCGCGAGATGGACTACCGCGTCTCCGTGTTGCCGACCCTGTTCGGAGAGAAGATCGTCCTTCGTCTGCTCGACAAGGAAAATCTCATGCTCGACATGACCCGTCTGGGATTCGAGCAGGAGTCGCTCACCAAGTTCGAGAAGGCGATCTTCAAGCCGTACGGCATGGTGCTGGTGACGGGGCCGACCGGCTCCGGCAAGACCAACACCCTCTATTCGTCGATCAGCCGGGTCAATACGCCGGAGACCAACATCATGACCGCGGAGGATCCGGTCGAGTTCAACCTGCACGGCATCAATCAGGTGCAGGTCAAGGAACAGATCGGACTGAATTTCGCCGCTGCGCTGCGTTCGTTTCTGCGACAGGACCCGAACATCGTGCTGGTCGGTGAGATCCGCGATTTCGAAACCGCGGAGATCGCCGTGAAGGCGGCACTGACGGGGCATCTCGTGCTATCCACCCTGCACACCAACGACGCGCCCTCCACCATCAATCGCTTGATGAACATGGGGATCGAGCCGTATCTGGTGGCGACGTCGGTCCACCTGATCTGCGCGCAGCGGCTGGTGAGAAGGGTCTGCAAGGATTGCAAGGCGGAAGTCTCGATGCCGGCACAGGCGCTGGTCGACATCGGCTTTGCGCCCGCTGAGGCTCCGGGCGTCAAGCTTTACAAGGGCAAGGGGTGCACGACCTGTAACAACACAGGATACAAGGGCCGGGTCGGGCTGTACGAGGTGCTGGAGATCACCGACAACATTCGGGAAATGATCCTGACGGGGGCCTCGTCTCTCGAACTCAAACAGAAGGCGGCGGAGGAAGGAATGATCACTCTCCGCGGATCGGGCCTTCGCAAGCTGAAAGAAGGCCAGACAACCGTGGAAGAAGTCGTCCGCGAGACGGTGCTCTGAGGAGGGCGTCATGGGTGTGACTCTGCATCAACTGCTGAAGACGCTGGTCGAGCAAGGGGGCACCGACCTGCACATCACGACCAATTCGCCTCCGCAGATCCGCGTCGACGGCAACCTGGTGCCGCTGCAGCTGCCGCCGCTCACGGCGCCTGAGACCAAGGCGCTGACCTACAGCGTGCTGACCGACAATCAGAAGCATCGGTTCGAAGAGAACCTGGAGCTGGATTTCTCGTTCGGCGTGCGTGGCCTGGCGCGATTCCGCGCCAATGTATTCAGCCAGAGGGGCGCCGTCTCCGGGGCTTTCAGGACGATTCCGTGGGAGGTGAAGACCTTTCATGATCTCGGCCTGCCCGAGGTCGTCAGCTCCCTGTGCGAGAAGCCGCGCGGTCTGATCCTGGTGACTGGACCCACCGGATCGGGCAAGTCGACCACCCTCGCCGCGATGATCGACAAGATCAACAACGAGGATCAGGGGCACATCGTCACGATAGAGGATCCGGTCGAGTATCTGCACGGTCACAAGAGCTGCATCGT
>Ga0302046_10003456_pt1 | contig 14279 bp, 6 predicted proteins | sample RVTome_11_FD_200261 | JGI IMG/M metagenome (GOLD analysis project Ga0302046, IMG submission 200261) | Soil microbial communities from uranium-contaminated site in the Upper Colorado River Basin, Wyoming, United States - RVT147D111 (version 2) ...
TCCCTGATACCGGTCCTGCCATCACGACCAATGATCCAGCAATCGCCATGTACCTTGAGCGTCGGGTACTCGGTAACACCCTTCCTGCAGTCGACGCGCTCGATCTCGATATGCCTGTCGGAAAAATCGGCCAGCACACGGTTCGCGTCGCGGCGACTGTGCAGATTGAGGTTCTCCCATGCGAACGCGATCGGCATATTGAACTCCGGCCGGCTGGCCGGGAGTTCGGGCCACAGGATCTCATTATGCTCGTACTCGCTGAGACGCAGAGCGTGCATGGCGGCGGTGTCCCCTGCCACCACCGCCTCCATATACTCTGACACGAGCTGATCGATCGAACGGGCTCCGTTTTGGAGGCGGCTGGTGCCGCTGCTACAGGCCGTGGCCATCAGGGCAGGGACAACGGCGGTTATCACCACGGTGATAACCGCCGCCTTGTACGTGAGAGCTCGAGCCACCGTGATCAACCGCCGGCTGGCGGCTCGGTGGTGATCCATCCCTGATACCAGGTGTCGTTGGCATCCGCCACAGCTCCACGGTAGTCGACCACATCGAAGAACCCATCGTCCGGAACGGTGGTGCAGCCACCCAGCACGGGAGATCCGGCCATCGGCGAGAAATCCGGATCGGCGCGGTTGAACGGATCCGTGAGCATCGGGTCTTCCTGCGTATTGTTCTTCGCAGCCACTGTTGCCCACGTTTCTTCGAAGTTCGTTACTCCCGCCTGCGCATCCTCGTCCGGATCGAAGTTGATGCCGGGCGTAGCCCAACCTGCGAGGTCGCGACCATTGTCGAAGAACGTCGTCTCGGTGAGCGTCAGCGAATCGTTGTTGGCGAGGCGTTCGGTGGCGGCGTCATCGATGTCGAGACCCGCCTCACCGAAGCCCATCACGATGCCGCAACTGTGGTTCCCAGAGTATCCGCGACGGAACAGGATGCCGTGATCTGATCCCGCCCCGGCAGCGCCCGGTCGACCGATCATGGTGAAGTTGTAGATCTGCGCAAAGGTGCGCGGCAACGCTTCGAAATCGCCTTCGTTATTGTCGATCTCCCAACCTTCGTCGCCGTCCTCCGGATCCTGCTGCACAATCCAGAACTGTCCGCGGCCTTGCCAGCCCGTCGACCAGTCGAACGAGTCATCCGAGGCCAGCGTGACGATGGCATACTTCAGGTCTACCGTACCACCAAACCACTCGATGCCGTCATCCAAGCCGCCATGCGACTGGATGTGATGCAGGGTGGTCCCGCTGCCGACGCCGTTGAGCGTGAGACCGTTCAGTTCGTTGTCAGGCGAGAACTCGATGCCCCCCCACTCGATGCGCACGTACGTGAGCGTACCGCTGTTGTCGCCGGGCTCCGTACCACCGAAAACACCGGTGTTCCCTTCACCGAGACACTGGCCAGCCGGGAAGTTGCAGTTGGAACGCCCATTGAGAATGACGCCGCCCCAGTCACCCTTCTGGCGCGACCCTTCAGCTGCCGAGCTGGTGAAGATCACGGGGTCGGTTACCGTGCCTGTCGCGTTGAGCATGCCGCCGCGGAGAACGAGGAGTGCGCCCTGGGTTGCCTTGTCACCGACGACCACGGTGCCCGCCGGGACGTTCAGGACGGCACCGTCCTGGACCTGCACAACGCCCTTGAGCACGTACACCGTATCGGCGCTGAGCGTCCTGGTGCCGGTGATGTTGCCGACGAGATCCACCCTCCGGGCGCCCGCTGTGGTGACACTGATGGGATCGCTCGGGTCGGAGGCATTTCCGTCAGAGTCGACGGCGATCACTCGGTAGTTATACACGGTCCCTGAAGTGAGGCCGGTGTCCGTATAGGTCACGTCCGCGACTCCACTGGCAATTTCAGAAAACGCACCGCCCACGGGCTGCCGCTGCACCGTGTAGTTCGCGGCATCGGGGGACGCGGTCCAGCTGAGGGTGACCGACGTTTCGGTGGTCGCCGACGCGGCGAGTCCCGTTATCGCGGCGACATCATTGTCCACGGGTTCGACGGGATCGTCGTCACAGGCCGTTGCGACGACGCTGAGCGCCATCGCGATCAGGGAAACCCTCTTCAGGGAACTGTACATGTACTCCTCCGTAATGGTTAGCGACTTGTTGTTGGCTACGTACTTCCCAGTCCGAACGACAGACTGGCGCTTACCGACCGCCCTCGCGTCGCACGCCTGACAACCTGGCCGGCCTGCTCGTACACAGCATCCGCATTCATCAGGTTGCTTCCCGCCAATCGCAACGACACTCGGCCGAATCCCTGTTGCACGACCATGTCGAGCTGGTTTATGGGATTCTCAAAGACGTCGGGGAGCACCTGGGTCCCGACTTTGTCGATCCGTTGTCCAAAGCGGTTGAAGAGCGCGGTGATAGTCGTCCTGCCGGACGGGTGGAAGTAGGTGAGTGAACCGTTGATGACATATGGTGACTGACCCTGCAGTGCACGCTCGCGCGGCGTGATCGCGATTGACTCACCTCCGGACAATTGGAGCGAGTCCTTGCTCTGCACCCGGCTGTGTACGAGGGTCAGATTACCGGCGATGCTGAAGTTCTCGAGCGCGTCGACGAACGGTCTCAACGACGTGCGCAACTCGATTTCCGCACCGTAGAGACTGGCCGACTCATTGTTGTCCCACGTCGAGATCAACTCGCTGCTGGGAAACACGATCTGTTCGATCGGGTGATCGAAATCCTTATAGAATCCGCTGACCGCGACGAGGGATGTGGGTTCCGGAAACCACTCGACCCTGAGGTCGTAATTGAGGATCGAGGATCGGACGAGCGCAGGGTTACCAACCTGCAGAAAACCGCCGGCAAAGTCCACGAAGTCAAACGGCGCTTGCTCCCGGAACTCGGGACGCGCGACGGTGCGCGAGAACGCGGCCCGAACGTTGATGGCGTCGGTGGGCGCCACGGTGATGTTGATCGCCGGCAGGGCGTCGGTGTTGTCGATCCGCGCGGAATCGACCGCCGGTAACCCCAGGTCGAAGAGGTCGTAGGGGATGACGGTCTGTTCCACGTTCTCCAACCGCACACCACCAGAGATGCGCAGGATGTCGATCGGCAGGTCCACCATTGCGTACGCCGCGCGGGTCCGCTGGTCCGCATCGTAGTTGTCGGTGCGACGCGTATCCTCTTCCAGCTCCAACAGGTTCGGTGCGATGTGGTCGCTGGAGAACAGTTGGTCGGGTGACATGAACGCGGCATTCCCCAAGGGGCCGCGTGTCCGGTACCGGAACCGTCGAGTGAAGAAGTCGCGGTCCTTGTCGAGGTAAAGACCGCCGAGCTTGAACTCCCCACGCCCGACCGGGACGGTGACGTCGGCTGATCCCGAGTAGTCCCGGTCGGCGAGTGAGGTAAAGTATCGGAGACCGCTGTTGGTCAGCTCACGCCAGATGAAACGGCCGTCGGCAATCTCCTCGTAGACGACCTCCCGCCGATCGGGCTCATCGGACGTCGCCCTGGCGTATCCGGCGCGCCAGTGGAACCGAGTGTCACCCAGCATACCCAGGAGATGGTCACCCTCGACGGTGTTGGACCACATCGAGCGGCTGATGAACCGCAGTCGGTAATTCTGGAGATTGGTGTTGCGGTCTCTATTGTAACCCGCAAGTTCTCTGGCCTGGTCATCGCTCGTGCGGGTATAAAGCGAGCGGACCGTGAGCTGGTGGGTAGGAGAAAATAGCAAGTTCGATCTTCCGAACAGGCTCCAGCGCACGGTCCGTTCCGTGACAGCACCGGTGTAGTCCGTCTCGGGTTCTTCGTCCGCCGCAGCGGTCACAAGAATCCGTTCGATGAGGTCTTTGGTGCTGTAGCTGTTTGAATACGTTCCTGCGGCCAGCAACGAAACGTCGGTCCCCAGGATGTTTGTCTGATCTGCCAGACTGAGCGAAGCGCTCTGATTGACCGGCTGAGTATTCGGGCGGGGCTCCCAGACGGAGCTGAACGACCGGCCGATGTCCTGCAGTTGTTGATCACCGACCAGGGCGTCAATGACCTTGATGTCGGTCGGAACGAGGTCCGGTATCGCACGGGTCCCGTCATCCACGCCCAGGAAATCAAGGTCGCCGCCCTGATACCGCAAACCGTCCTTGAATGAAGTGTTCGAGTTCCATGACGTCCCGAACGAGAGCTTCGCGGAACGGCCACCGGGAAAGTCCTTGGTCCGAATGTCGACGACGCCGCCCGTATAGTCACCCGGCTGGTCCGGCGTATAGGTCTTCATCGCGACGATGCTCTCCAGCATGGCGCTGGGAAACAGGTCGAGGGGTACGGAATTGCGGTCGGGGTCGGTACTGGGTAAGGGTGCCCCATTGAGGCGCGCCGAGCTGTACCGGCCCTGCAAACCCCGTATTACCAGAGACCGATCCTCCACGATCGTGACGCCGGTAACGCGCTTCAACGCCCCCGCTGCGTCGGAGTCCGGTGAACGCCCGATCTCCTCCGACCCGATGGCGTTCGTCAGAACGGACGCGGCCTTGCGGTGATCAATCAGCGCGAGCGCGCTGCCACGCTCGACTTCGGCACTGACTTCAATTGTGCTGAGCTGGATGACCGAGGCGCTCAACGTGATGTCGAGTGAGACCACCTCGTCTGTTGCGACGACCACCCCCGTTACGGTCTTTGGTGTGTAACCGATCTGACGTACGATGACCCGATAGACACCGGTCGGTATACGTCCAATCGTGTATCTGCCATTCAAGTCCGTCGCTCCAGACCACGGTGTCCCTTCAACAAAGACCTGAACCCGGCTGAGCGGCTGACCGGTCGAGGCGTCAACTATACGGCCCCGGATCCCCCCCATTCCTTCGAGGGTCGGGTCCTGAGCCCCAGCCTGTGCGGTTGCAAAAACCACCAGTGTCGCCACTAGACCGACACGCATCAAACGTCGTGGCATGTGTGAGTTCTCCTCCCCAAGAGAGCCTGTTTAGCGAACGGTGGGGAATCTGAAGCTGTTGTGTCACGAACCGGTGACGTAAAGTGTGAAAGAGCGGTAACGATTGCGTGCCGTTCTGGCGTATGCGCCCGGCATCACAGGCGGTGGACTTAGCAAGGTGCTGAAAGAGGGTTCCCGGAGGCGCGCGTTGGGTCGCGGCCTATGGATGGTGGGGCGGTGTAGTAGGGGGGGTGCGAACCGCGACGCGCGGAGAGAACCCTTTCTTCAGCACCCTGTTAGGCCTCGGGCCGAATCGGAGGTTCGAGGTCGGACACAGTGGAGGCGGGGGAGGCCGGGGGGTACGAGGTAGCGGAACGACGACGCCCGCCCGGAGCTGTACACTTCACATCTCAGTCTTCAGGTCCGGCAACCTGATCGTCACGGTCGTGCCCCGGCCCAGTTCGCTATCGAGCGTGATCTGACCACCTTGTGTTTCGATCAGATGCTTGACGATTGACAGGCCGAGTCCGGTGCCACCCTCCTGCCGCGAGCGTCCCGGATCAGCCCGATAGAAACGTTCGAAAACCCGACCCAGGTGTTCGGCAGGTATCCCGCTTCCGCTGTCCTTCACCGCCAGCTCGACCCGGGCTCCGAGCCGCTTGATGCGCAATGTTATGCCGCCGTTCTCATGCGAGTGACGCAGCGCATTGTCAAACAGGTTGGTCAGCACCTGCTGCAACGCACTGCGGTCCGTCAGCACCCACAACGCGGCTTGATCCTCGATAGTGAGCGTGATGTGCTTCTTCGCCGCACGCTCCGTGAATGCACCCCAGACCTCGTTTGCCGTGGCCTGAATATCCACAGGTTGCGGATCCGGCTTCCACGCCCCTGATTCAACGCGGGCCAGTCCGAGGAGATCGTCTACAAGCGATTGCATGCGAGCGGCATTGCGGTGAATCGCTGCCAGAAATTTCTCGGTAGTGTCCTCGTCGGGTTTGTCCTGCAACAACGTTGCACTGTAACCGAGTATGCTTGTGAGTGGAGTCTTCAATTCGTGCGACACGTTGGCCACGAAGTCCCGTCGAACCTCCTGGACTCTCTTCACTTCGGTCACGTCCAGCAGACCGAGCATGATCCCCCCGTTGGGCACCGGCCTCGCCGTCATGAGAACCGTCCGCCCTTCGATGACCACCTCGGCAGCGGGAACGGTTTCATCATCGAGCGCCCGCTCAACGATGTCCCTTGCCTCCCTCTGGTAAAACAGCTCCGTAACGTCCGGGATCCGCTGACCTTCCTCGAATCCGAGGAGAGATCGCATCGCCCGATTGCAGATCGTGACTGCGCCACGTTCATCGGTCACCAGCACCCCCTGGACCATCACCTCCAGGATGGTGCTCGTTTCAGCGCGCTCGCCTTCCAGTTCATTGATACGCGCGCTGAGGTCCTGGTGCATGGACCGCATCGACCGCACCAGATCGCGAACCTCGCTCGTACTGGAAACCGGATGGTGAGGGTGTCTACCCGTGGACAACGCCCGCCCCGCTCGCGCCATCTCGCGAATGGGCCTGCTGATGCTCGCACTGGCAAACGCAGCCAACGTGATTCCAAAGAGCATCGCAGTCAGACCCGCAAGGAATGCACCATTCATTGCACGGCGCAATAACCTGTCGACCTGATTCTGCGTGGCTGAAAGGCGAACCACTCCCGGCCACGACGGTACGGCCACCTTCGTTTCGAATCTATTCGTGGTTGTCGACAGTCGATGGGCAACGCCCAGTCCATTGGCCAGGGCCTCCTGGACCTCGGGTCGCATGAGGTGATTGTCCAGGAGTCGAACGCTGACATCGTCGAAGTCCGAATCGGCCACGACCCGGCCCGTGGTGTCCACCAGGGTGAGCCGCCGTCCGAGCAGGCTGCCAAGACGATGGGCGACTTCGTTGGGGTTGGGCGTCCCCGGCGGGATGGCGGCGGCTACGAGACGGGTTTGCCGTTCCAGTTCGGCGGTGAATTGGGTTTCGAGTGCCCTGCGCAGGCCGGCACGAACGCCGATAACGGTGACCGCCGCGACGAGCACAACGATCGCCGCGGCTCCCAGCATGAGTTTTGTGGTGAGCCGCAATGAGGTTCTAGCGTTTCTCCCGGTCCGGTCGGATACGATATCCGAACCCTCGCGCCGTCTCGATCAGATCCGCCTCAGGACCGAGTTTGCTGCGCAATCGCTGAACGTGCATGTCAACGGTGCGAGTCTGAATCTCCGGATTAGCGTTCCACACGGATTCTAACAGCTGCGCGCGAGATTGCACGCGTCCCCGCCGTTCGGCGAGGGTGAGGAGGAGCTTGTACTCGGTGGCCGTGAGAGAGAGTTCTTCCTCACCGACCGTGACTGTATGGGCTGCTCGATCGATCATGACTGTCCCCATGACCAGCAGGGATCCTGAAGCGACCGAGGGAGATCCTATGCGCCGGAGGACGGCTCGCACCCGGAGGACCAACTCTTCAGGCGCAAATGGCTTCACGACATAGTCGTCCGCTCCCTCTGTGAACCCCTCGATCCGATCCCGCTCGTCCTTGCGCGCCGTGAGGAGGACGACTCCCACGCCGCTCGTTTCGGAGAGTGTGCGTAATTCCCGGAGCACATCGTAGCCCGACATGCCCGGTAGCATGAGATCCAGCACGACGAGGTCTGGTCGATCCCTCTTGGCTGCCTTGATGGCCTCTGAGCCGTTGCTCGCGGTGGACACGGAATACCCGGCCCGCGCCAGGTGATACGCCACCAGCGCGGTAATGTCTGATTCGTCATCGACGACGAGGATACGGTAGCTCATCGGTCGGAATAATAACCGGGGTGTTACAGGATTTTAGGGTGACCGCCCCCTGCCAAGGCCTGCGGTACCAAGCTAATACCGTTATGTGACGAATGCGTTACAGAGCGGACAGCTAGCAGCCAACAGCCGGCAGCGGACGGATGAGAGAAGAAAGAAAGCGGCGGCGATCCCGACGCCCCCGAAGCAGCTCCTTTTTTCCTCCTTCTTCCTTCTCGCCGCAGGCTGATGGCTGAAGGCTCCGCCCTATCCCGCCCCTACCGTCACCGCTCCCGTATCCCCCGCGGGCCTTCCCAACCGTGCTTTCACAACGTACGGAACCTCGAGGTCATCCGTGGTGATTCCGTATACAAAATCATCCACAAAGACCGGTGTCGGATTGGTCTGGAGGACGAATGGAAAACGAACCTGACCCAGGTACCGTCCCGCACGGTCGAATACATCGAAGACTCGGCCTTGGTCTTCTCCCGCCATGGTTGGCTCGACCCAGATATTGCCCCTGTCGTCCAGGAAGAAGTTCTGGATCGCGGGTTTGATGTCGGGAACCTTGGACAGATCGATTTGTCCTCCCTGACGCGTGAACCACTCGAGATCCTCCCGCGCCTCTTCCAAGTCCGCCGACGTTACCGGCAGGGGGGTGAAGGCCTTTGAAAAGACACTCAGCGTATCCCCCTCGAACGTGCGCCTGACGATCTCGTATTCTCCGGTGAGGATGAACCAGAAGTCCGAGTTGCGCGCGAGCCGCCAGCGCAGCCCGGGACTGTGCGGCACGCCCGCTCTCATGAATCCATCTCCGCTGCGCGCCTCGAAGTACTCAGCATTCCCCTGGTAACGCGGCACATCCGTCGTATCAGTTGGTTGGAGGGCCTCGTTGTAGCGAACGAACACCATGGGGAACGAATTCTCATCCTCGGGATCGGGGTCGATTCCGTACGTGTAGAAGCGACCCTGATTATCGAACCCGCCCGACCACGGCATGACGATAAAGCCACCCAGTGCCGGATGGCTCGTGACGTAGGTCCCGTTGGTATCGATGACTGAGATTCGGTTGTTGTTAGGATCCAACAACCAGAGGTCGCCGCCGGGAGACCAGTCCATTCCGATGACCTGCGAGAACTCGCCGGGACCTCCACCCTTGCGCCCAACCGTCCGAACGTGCAGACCATCGACCCCGAAGATCCGGAGTTCCTGCGCCTGACTATCGAACACGTAGATCCGGCCGGACGCATCGACCTCGAAGTCACCCACGCGGCCAAAGAGATCGGGCCCGTCACCATCCGCTGAACCGACACGCATGACCTCAGTCACCTGCCAGCCAGCCTCGGCATCCCAGATTCCCGTTGCCGGATTGGTGACCTGCACGACGCCACCGGGAAGCGTGTCGACCGTACCGAGCCATGTACCGGCATTCTCACCGCTGTCACATCCAACCACGAGCGCAACCAGAAGCGGCCACGACCACAATCCATGCTGTCGTCGTGAGCCGGCTTCCCGAGTCCCTCTGGGCATCGATCTCAACACAATTCCTCCAAACAACGGCGATTGTCTGCGTCACTCTCTCATGGTGAGCGGAGGGGACGAGAGCCGACCTCCGACACCTACCAAATCTCCACGCTCTAGGCCGGAACGGGCTCCATCTCGGCCCGCAATACCCGTTTTCGCTCGAGTCCCCGCTCGAACAGTACATATAGCGCCGGCGTGACCGTCAGCACAAAGAACGTCGAGCTGATCAGCCCGCCGATCAACGCGTAACCCAATGCGTTCCATATGTTGGAGTTGGCGCTTTCACTGAAGATTACAAGCGGCAACAGACCGAGGACCGTTGTCGCACTCGTCATCAGGATAGGACGCACCCGCTCGAGTGTTCCCTGAATCGTCGCTTCCATCAGATTCATACCGTCGCGACGTCTGAGTTGGTTGATGTGGTCGACCAGCAGGATCGCGTTGTTGACGACAATCCCCCCCATCATGATCACGCCGATATAGGCTTCGCGGGTAAATGTGGCCCCGGTGTAGAAGAACATAAGAAACACGCCAATTAGAGCCATCGGAACCGTCAGCAGTACGCTGATGGGTTGCCGGAGTGACTCAAAGAGGGCCGCGGTCACCATGAAGATCAGCACGAGCGAAACGCCCAGGACAATGTAGATCTGCTCCCGCTCGTCGTCGGACCATGACCATGCCTGTTGCCCCTCGATTCGGTAGCCGTCCGGTGTATCCGTCACGCCAATCACCGCATCGCGGACGCGGTCACCGAGCTTTTGCGGGCCGCGGAACTCGTAACGCACCGTGCGTTGATACTGCTGGTCCTCCCGTTGAATGACATTGAGCACGTCCCGTTCCTCGATTGTTCCAACGTCCCCCAACCGCACGCCTTGCTGCCCCGCGTTTCCGGAGCGGATCAATGTCTCGGCAAGCTCCAGCATGTCGACGTCCTCATACCCTTCCACCTTGACCTCGATGCCGACCTCCTCGCCGCCAACCCGAATCTGATTCTGGCCTGTGCGCCCGCCGACGGCCGCACGCACCTGATACACCAGGGACTGCACGGTGAGATCGTGCATCGCCAGACGATCGCGATCGATCGTGATGGCAATTTCACTTGCCTTGTCACCGCTGAAGAAAAAGCGCCCACCGGCATTGATGTCGACATCACGCACGCGGGAGAACCGTTCGAGTCTCTTCTTGAGGTCCTCGGCGATCACACGGACGCGTTCGTAGTTGTACCCCAGGATCTTGATGCTATAGTTGGGCGGGCTTCCGCCGCCGCCGTAGAACGACGGTCCGTAGCCGTATACCCGCACTTCGACGCCACCGAAGAGGTGGCTGTACGCCAGCATTTGTTCCTTGATGGCAACCGGGATATCAGTCTGCTCGATCTCCTCGGGGAAGCGTGCGTTGATGATGGCGTAATCCGGCTGCACCCGGGTGTCGAACTCCTTGACTTCCGGCGTGCGCTTCAGCTTGTCCTCGAAGTACCGCGCCAGGAGATCGGTTTCCTCGAGCTCGGACCCACGTGGCAATCTGATGATAACACGAATCTGAGTGTCCTGACCGAAAAACGACGACCAGAGTACGCCGCGGTTGACGTAGGTATCGAAGAGGTGCCACGAACCGTAGAACGCCCCGATCGCGAGAACGATGGTCGCCCACGGGTACCGGGTGGTCGTCGCCACGAGCCCCGAGTAGACCCGGATGTAGATGGGTGGCTTTTCCTCTTTGCCCGTGGTCCGGTCGAAGAGCCGTCCGCCTAACATGCGTGCACCGAGTGCCGGAATGAAGGTGAAGGCAACGAACAGGCTCGCGACGAGGCTCATCCCGACCACAATGGCCAGTGGAATATAGAAGATCCTCATTTCGCCCTGGAGATATACGAACGGAACGAAAACGATCACCGTCGTGAGCGTGGCGGCCAGAATCGGTAACAGCACCTCTTTGGCGCCGCGTTCCGCGGCCACCGCACCCTGATCTCCGGACCGTCGCCTGCGATAGATGTTCTCCAGCACGACAATGGCGTTGTCGACGATGAGTCCAAACCCCATCGCCAATCCCATGAGGGTGAGGACATTGAGCGTCAAGCCACTGAAGTAGATCAGGTTCAGCGCAATGAGGATCGAGAAGCCAATCGTGGCAAACACGATCGCGGCCGACCGGAACGACTGCAGGAAGAGCAGAAGGACGGCGAAAATCACAAACGCCGCCATAATGGCGCGCTCCTTGAGATCGGTCAGCTGGGTCTCGATCGCCTCGCTTTCGTCCTGATCGACAATCAGGTGTACACCGGGCGGATGAAAACCCTCGATCTCGCCCAGTCTGGCCTTGACGGCGTTCGCCACGGCCACGGTGTTGGTCAGGTGTTCCTTCTCGACCACGAACGACACGGCCGGCTGGGCATTGATGCGATAGTGTGACGTCGGGTCCTCGTATGTATCGCGTACCCGTGCGATGTCCGATACACGAACAATGCGTCCCTGATCGTTCAGTACCACCAGGTTGCGAATGTCGTCAGCCGAGTTGGCCTTCTCACGAATCGCCAGGGTGCGCAATTTTCCCTCATCGTATACCGCACCGGCTTCGGTCACGAACTCCAGGCCGGTTATCAGGGATGCGACCTGCTGCGTCGAGAGATTCAGTGCCGCCAGTTGGTCGTCGCGAAACTCCAGCTCGATCAGGCGATCACGCCCACCAAACACTCTGACGTCGGCGACTCCATCGATCTGCAGTATTTCCGGCGCGATGACGTCGTCCGTGTGCTGGCGGAGGGCTTCCAGGGTCAGTGGGCCCGTGACGGTGTAACGAAGGAAGGGCGTGTTTTGTTCTTCCAGCCCGTCCGGTATGTACGGCGAGACGGTGGGTCCAATCAGACCAACAGGGAGGTCCCCCTCCAGGGCGGCAAGCCGCTCGGACAACTCGAGACGCACGAAGTCCATGTCCACGTCGCGTGAAAACTCGATGTCGATCTCGGCGACGCCCATTCCCCGTTCTTCCCGGGAAAGCGAGGTCATCTTCTCGACGCCGCGTATCTGCTGAATCGTCCCTTCAATGGGAGCGGTAACAAACGCTTCGAGCACTTCCGGAGACGCACCGCGCCACTGGGCGTCGACCTGCAATCTTGGCAGCTGCGTATCGGGCAGCAATTCGATGGGGATATTCCGCCACGCGGCGACACCCAGCAACGCGACCGCCACGTAGGTCATGGAAACGGCGACCGGTCGCCGGATGGACAGCCGAATCATCTCTCACCTCCAGACGAACCCGGGGCCCCCGATTCCGTCAGGCTTCCGGAAGTTGCGGGGGCGACCTGCAGTCCGGCCACACCCCTGATCCTGAGACGCGCCGTCTCGATCAGATCGTATGCGACGGGCACGACAATCAATGTGAGTGCCGTTGCGCTCAAGAGCCCGCCAATCACTGCAATGGCAAGAGGTGAGCGCAGGTCTGATCCACGACCGATGCCTAACGCCATAGGCGTGAGGCCGAGAACCGTCGTGACGGTCGTCATAACGATGGGGCGCAATCGCACCCGCCCCGCTTCGAGAATTGCTGCCCGCAGGGGCAAGGTCTCACGCATCTGATTGATGAAATCTACTTTCACGATGGCGTCGTTCACCACAATGCCAACGAGAATCACCATCCCGATCAGGCTCATGGTGTTGAGGCCTGCCCCTGCCACGAACAGCGCAACTGCCGCGCCCACGGTAGCAAGAGGGACACTGAGGAGAATGGTGAACGGGTGTACAAACGATTCGAACTGCGCCGCCAGGATCATATACACGAGGATCAACGCCAGGCCGAACGCAAAGGCGAGGTCCCTGAAGCTCTCTGCGCGCTCCTCGTTTTCGCCACCGATATCGGCCCGCAGGCCGCGCGGCGGCGGGTTCTGCGACAACACGAGCCGTACATCGGACAGCGCACCGTCCAGTCCGCCTTCCGCCACGTCGGCAAACACGGCCACGGAGCGGGACTGCTCGATGCGTCGGACTTCAGCGGGCCCCACTGTCTCACGCGTCGTGACCAACTCACTCAGGGGCACACCCTCCACCCGGATGGTGCCAAGCGTGTTCAGCGAGCGCCGCTCTTCTTCCGGCAGTCTCACGACGACCGGAATCTTCTTGTCGAAATCCACGAATTGGGTCGCCTCAGCACCGCGCATGAGCCGTTCGACCGTTTCCGCAATCGTTCGCGGATCGATTTCGTAAGAGGCGGCTCGTTCGCGGTCAACTTCGACGAGGATCTCCGGTTGTCCTTCTTCCGTGGCGAGTCGGACATTCTTCAACGATTGCACCCCGCCAAGGCGCACGGCGACTTCGCGCGCGTAGGAGAACGCGGCCTCCAGATCCTCGCCCCGCACACGCACGGCAAGATCGGCCTCACCGCCACCCAGGAGGCGTCCCAGCGCCGTCGCCTGACCCGTTTCCACCGCGAGGGCCCCCGTCGGAAACGTCCCGAACACATCACCTAACGACTCTATCACGCGAGGGGTTCTGGCATGGTCGGCCAGTCGCACGTCAATGGTGGCGGTATTGAGCCCGGACTCCTCTTCCTCGATGCCAGCGATCGCATCCTGTCGTCCGATCCTGGTGAACACCGCCTCGATGTCATCGTTTGCCAGCATCGCTCGTTCCAGTTGGGCCGCAGCTTCCGCAGTGCCTTCGATAGGCGTTCCGCGGTCCAGCTGAATGCGGGCCTGGAAGGAGCCCTGGTCGACCTCGGGCAGCACACCACGGTCCAGCGTGTATCCCATGGCAACCCCGCCGATCAAGAGAACGGCGGCGAACCCAACGACTCGGCCGCGATGATCCAGTGAAGATTCCAGCACACCGTGGTACCACTTCGCGAAGCGATCAAACTGCTTGTCGAACGCGCGAAGCATTGGTTGAAATGGCTGTAACACCAAAACAAAGAGCGCCATCAGCTTGTTGAAGAGGAAGACGACCAGGTCGACCATGCCGCGCGCCAGTTCGATCACCCAACGCCTCGCCCGAGCGTACGTCCGGCGAACTGGTCCGGCATCAGGTATTTCGATCGTCTCCGGGGGAAGGGGTTGCTTCTGCGCTGAACCAAAGCGGGCGGCCATCG
>Ga0302046_10003457_pt1 | contig 14277 bp, 13 predicted proteins | sample RVTome_11_FD_200261 | JGI IMG/M metagenome (GOLD analysis project Ga0302046, IMG submission 200261) | Soil microbial communities from uranium-contaminated site in the Upper Colorado River Basin, Wyoming, United States - RVT147D111 (version 2) ...
CCTCGTCCAGCACCTGGCGGAAGGCAGCCTCGGCTTCGGCGTAGTGCCGGGTCGCCAGCAGGCTCTTGGCCTCGGCCACATCTTGCTCGGCCTGGGAAGGAACCAGGTTGTCGACAAAACGCCGCACGCGAGCTTCCGGCTGCGCCCCGACAAACTCCGACACGACCTCCCCGTTGCGAAAAGCCTTGACAGCCGGGATGCCCTGCACACCATAGCGCACGGCCAGGCCCGCGTTGTCGTCAACATTTAGCTTGGCCAACTCGAATTCGCCGCCGGCCTCAATCGCCAGCCGCTCAAGAATGGGGCCCAATATACGGCACGGGCCGCACCATTCGGCCCAGAAGTCGACGAGCACGGGCACCTCATGCGACCGCATGATCACGTCCTGCTCGAAGGTGGCTTCACTTACGTCGTAGATGTTCTCGGATAAAGTCAACGGCTCGCTCCTTAGTAGCCAACCACTAAGACTCAGAGGTCACTAAGTCTGGTTGGAGTTCACAAAGAAGAACATGCATTCAGCATTCAGCAATCGGCTATCAGGCCTCTACGGTCAACTGAGTATTGAAGGCTGACTGCTGATTGCCTTTTGTGCCCTTCAGCAAGACTTGGTGCCCTTCGCGGCTTTATGGTTAGTCTTCCTCCGCCGACGGCTGGACCAGTTCGACCAGGTCACCGCGGTCATCGATCACCACACGAAACCCGACCATACCCAACTGCATCCGGGCCGCCTCGGGCAATCCTGTCTCCAACAGCTTCTCCACTTGCTCGGGCGCCTCGGACAGCGAACGCTCGATCATCGCCTTGGTGAAAGGATCCTCCTGGCCAATCATCTTCATCGTGTTCATGCTCAGAAAGTCCTCGTGGCCTTCGATCATGCCCAGGAGTTCATCGAGCACCTGGCGGTCAACATGCTCGCTGTCGATGTGCCGGGAAAAACCGTCATCATCGACGACATAGAAGGCTTCGCCACCGACAAGCGCCGTGTCAACCGGTCGGTCGCGCTCATCAACCACGAGGCCTGCGAACAAGGCTTGCTTTGCCATAATTCTCTTCCTGAGTGGCCCACGCAAACGGTTGTCCCGCTGTACACAACGGGGCGGCCACCAGCCTGATTCTATCGAATGTCAGCCGGTTGGGATATTAGAGATAGCTTAGAGCGCGATGTGAACGTTGGTGCCGTAGGAGACCCACGATTCCATTTCGGACGAAGGCACTACCGGCCGGGTCCAACGGTACAGCCATTTGGCGGCGGACGGCGACAGATTGACACAGCCATGGCTGCGAGGGGCGCCGAAGTCGTTGTGCCAATAGGTACCGTGGAAAGCTACGCCGTTGTCGGTGATGTAGCAAACCCAAGGTACGCCAGGCAAATCGTAGCCGGAGGCCAGATTGCCGGCCACCATATGGCGCGAGGCCCGCTTGCGAAAGGTGATGTACTCACCGCGGGGCGTCCAGTACGAGCCGTCTGCCTGTTGGCGGCCTGAGGAGATCTTGGTCGTGAAGACCGGTTTGCCCGCCTCGGAACAAGTCATCCATTGTTTACGCAGATCGACCGTAATCCGCTTTTCGCTGAGAGGAACCTGGCTTGCGATGGGGGTTAGTTCGCCGACTGGGATAACCCGGAACGATTCGGCCTGGGCATAGTAGCTGTAGGTGAACTTGTCATCGAAGATCCGGTACCACAGGCGGTCCTTCTCGTCCCGGCTGACGCCTGTGATCCAGTGGGTCGATGCATAGTAGAAGCGGTAGGCGAATTCGGCATCGCGCCGCGGCTCCCAGTAAGCATCGACAAAGGGCACCGTGACCTCGACCAGGGTGCCGGCATGCGGCGCGTATAGCACCGGCTCATTCAGGTCGTTGCGTACCGGCTGGACCGCCGACGAGTGGCAGAACCCCAGCCCCTCGACCTCGTACCAGATCCGGTTGTGCGCCGGAACCTCATCGCCCAAGGCGGCCCCGGCCAGCCGGAGGACATCGTCCTGCCAGTGGGTCTTGACCCAATCGGCGCTGAACGAAGGCCGGCTGTAGATATCTACCGTTGGGTCGGCCACCCGCCCGAGCTCCGGCTGTTCCAGGCCGAACGAACCCCGGCGCCAGCGTACCGGCATCCCCAGCCCGAGCAGGCTGAACGCCGACAGCTTGAGGAAATCGCGACGGGCCAACGAATCGGGCAGGACCAGTGCGTCCTGTGGCTCGGCCCGTCGGCCCAGCTGAACCAAGTCAGGCATGCCTGCAGTTATGCAAGTTTGGGACCATTACGGGTGGACGTTGACGAGCGTTCCGACCGAGGCAAAGTCGAATACCCACTCGGAGTCCGGCGTGCGCAGGTTGACACAGCCATGGCTCATCGGGGTGCCAAAGTTGCTGTGCCAGTAGGTGCCGTGGATAGCGTAGCCGCGGTAGAAGTACATCGTGTAGGGCACACCCGGCAGGTAGTATCCGGGGCCGGCCATGTCGGTCGCCGTCAGCTTTACGTAGACGCGGAACTGGCCCGTGACGGTCGGATGGGCCCAGGTGCCAGTCGACACCGAAAAGCTGCGAATGGGCGAGGCGCCGTCGTAGGCCGTGACTGTCTGCTCTCCCAGATCGACATCGATCCAACGTCCCTCATGGGCCAGCGCCAACGGATCGTCGGTGTACTCCCACGACAGGTTCGGCCCGGGTGTGGGTGTGATCGTTGGGACGGGGGTCTCGGTCGGCACGGGGGTCACGGTTGGCGTTGGCGTGGGGGTAGCGCTGGGGGTGAAAGTCGGTGTGGGTGTGCGAGTCGCCTTCTCCACCGGGGCCGCCGCCAGCCGCGGATTGCCGGCGTCGGCCGGTTGGTTGCCATACCAGATGACCCCGCCCAGCACGATCGCCAGCGCCGGCACAAGCACACCGGGCGCCAGCAGTGAACGCCGGGACAGTGCTTCAAGCGGCGCAATGTTGGGCGGCGCCTGTTCAGGTATGCGACGGGCGGGCTGGCCGGCCGAACGAAGCTCGGGCGGCAAACGCCGCACCAGCCAGCGTAGCGCCGCACGGGCCCGGCCGTCGTTGGGATCGAGCTCGAGGGCGCGGCCAATGTAGGCCAGCGCCGCCCTCGGCGTCGAGGCGCCCGCCAGGTGCAGCCAGGTCCGCCCATCGTGTGGGGCAAGCCGCACGGCCTGACGCGCCAGCCGGCGGGCGGCCGCCCGGTCGTTGGCGGCAACGGCACGCCGGCAGGCATGGAGCAGGCGCTCCAGCTCGGGCTGGCGGGTGCCCGCGACGCCGGTTTTCACTCGCCGAGCTCCGGCGAGATCGGCTCGTTGTTGACGAAGCACAGGATGCCTTCGACGATGCCGCGAGCGGCGGCTTCCGGTTCTTGGGTCAGGAAGACTCGGTCCAGGTGCAAGAACCCGGATTCGATGATGACCGCCGGCGTCAGGCTGTGGACTTCGTAAAAGGTATGGTATTCGGTCATGTCGCGGGTGATGCTGTCCGGATGGTAGCGCAGGCCAGTTGCGCCCCGGTAGCGATCGGCCAGGCAGGCCACCAGCCGCTGCGCCCGGTCGGGCACGGCCGTATCCAGGGCGGCCGCTACCTTGAACCCGGTGGCGTCGTCATTGATCGGCAGACACGAGTCGGCGTGGATCGAGACCAGCGCCACCGCCCGGTAGCCAACCAGCCGGTCGTCGAACTCCTCGAGCATATCGACTTCGAATCCGGCGGCCTCCAGACCCCGCTGGGCGATGGTTGCAACCGACTGGTTGACCTCAAGCTCGGTCAGCCCGTCGGGGCACACCGCCCCTGGGTCAACAATCCCACCGTCGGCGTCTACCCCCGAATGGCCGGCCACCAACCCAATACGCAGAGCCAGATCCGCCGGCAGCTCGCCGCCGGCGGCAATGGCGGTCGGCTCCGCCTCACGGTCGAGCGCCGCCGCCAACTGGCCGGCCAACTCACCTGGGCTCAAACTGGCAGGCGTCCACGCGGTGAAAACGGTCGCCAGAATCGCGGCGACCGACATCGTGAGCGCCAGGTTGCGCATGACCAACGGGGCCGCTGGTCCACCCTCATCCCTCAAGCTTGGCCCACCTCCGGTCGGGTCAAGGTCCATGCTAGACTGTAGCCGCCATTATCGCACACCGGTCAACCCATCGAACAGGGGTGCCACGGTACTCCACGCCAAAGCCTTGACGATAGTTTGACAATACCATATTAGGAGCGGCATGACGGGACCAGAGGTGTTGATTGCGCTAGGCAGCAATATCGGGCGGCGCGGGCGGGCATTGGCGGCCGCCCGCCGGGCCCTGACCGGTGCGGTTGTGTTGCAGGCCGAGTCGGGCATCTATGAGACCGAGCCCTGGGGGTTGACCGACCAGCCGCCTTTTCTCAATCAGGTCGTCCGCGGCCACACGAGCCTGTCCCCGGCCGAATTGCTGGCGCGGCTCAAGAGCATCGAGTCGAACCTGGGCCGCCGGCCAACGGTTGCCAACGGGCCCCGGCAAATCGACCTGGATCTCCTGGCCTATGGAGACCGCCAGCTCGACGAGCCGGGCCTGGCCGTGCCCCACCCTCGGCTCCATGAACGGGCCTTTGTGTTAGCCCCGCTGGTCGAGGTGGCGCCCGAGTGGCGCCATCCGACGTTGGGCGAGACAGCCCGCCAGTTGGTCGCCCGGGTGGACCAGGCCGGCGTTGAACTCTGGTCCGGCGCCGATCCGCTGTACTTGTTCGCCGGCTCACTGGCCGCAGGTGCGACAACCTTCCACTGGGGTCAGCGTACTTACCTCATGGGCATCCTCAATCTGACTCCTGACTCGTTCTCGGGGGACGGGCTGCTGGCTGAGCAGCAGGGTCTCGAAGCTGCCCTGGCCCTGGCCGACCGCTTTTTGGCGGCCGGCGCAGACCTGCTCGACATCGGCGGCGAGAGCACCCGGCCCGGCGCAGAACCCGTATCCGGGGAGGAAGAGCGGGCCCGCGTGCTCCCGCTGATCGAGGCGCTGCACGGGCGAACCCCGGTCCCGCTGTCGATCGACACCTACCGGGCGGCGACGGCCGAGGCGGCGTTGGCCGCCGGCGCCGATCTGGTCAACGATGTTTGGGGGCTACGGGCCGATCCGGCGATGGGGGCTGTGTTGGCCGAACACCACGCGCCGGTGATTATGATGCATAACCGTATGACACCCAGCAACGCCGAGGTCGCCGAGCGGCTGGGCGGCCGTTACGTCGGCGTCGAATACGACGATCTGATTGGCGATATCCGTCTAGAGCTGCTCGAGTCGATCGAGCTGGCCCACGCCGCCGGCATCCCCAACGACCTGATCATCCTGGATCCGGGCATTGGCTTTGGCAAAACCGTCAGCCAGAACCTCGAACTGATCGATCGCCTCGAAGAGGTCCGCCAGCTTGGCTACCCGCTCCTCATCGGACCCTCGCGCAAGTCGTTCATTGGCTACACGCTCGACCTGCCGCCCGACCAGCGGCTGGAGGGCACCGCCGCCGCCGTCGCCCTGGGTATTGACCGCGGCGCCGATATCGTCCGGGTGCACGACATGGAAGCCATGGTCCGCGTGGCCCGGATGGCCGATGCCATTACCCGTCGTCCACTTGAGGGCAACCACGAAGACGCCAAGGGCACAAAGAATTGAGCAATGGGCACAAAGGAAGGACACTCATGCGGCGCCAAGCACCAAGCACGTGGCGCCAAGCAAAGAGCTATTAGCTTGGTGCTCGGAGCTCGGTGCTCGGTGCCAGGCTGTCACAAACCTTGACTCCATATAGCCGCCCCTGATAATATTCATCAACTTGTTCAGAGAAATTCGGGGAGATTATTTTGGTGAGTTGCACATGTCTGAGGCGGGGGCGCTAGCCACGACGTCACCCCGCACCGCCTGACCGAAGCCAACCAGCTTCTTCAGCGGCCATCACCGACGAGTGGCTCGCTCCCGCAGACCGGAGTCCAGGGGGACATCGATCTGCGCGGTTCGAAGCCCGCGACCGATGATTGGCCGTTTTTGTTTTGTTGCAGGGAGCTACATGTCCGCACTCGCCCATCCCACGCAAGCAGGGCCCGAGCCCGACCGGCCGGCCGACCACCCGCTGCTGGCCAGCGTCGGCCGCACGCCGCTGCTGCCGCTGCGCCGCCTCGGCGCCGACATGCCGGCCGGCGTCACGCTGTCGGCCAAAGTTGAAGGGTTCAATCCGACCGGGTCGGTCAAGGACCGGCCGGCCGCCGCCATCCTGCGCCAAGCGCTGCTCGACGGCGAGCTGGCCGGCGGGCGCACACTGCTCGATTCGACCTCGGGCAACATGGGCATCGCCTATGCCTCCTTCGGCGCCGCGCTGGGGATTCCGGTCCACCTGGCCGTACCGGCCAACGCCAGCCGTGTCCGCCTGGCAAGCCTGCGGGCGCTCGGCGCCGAGCTAACCCTGACCGACCCACTCGAAGGATCCGATGGCGCCCGGGTGGTGGCCGCCGAGCTGGCAGCTTCGGACCCCGAGCGCTTCTACTTTGCCAACCAGTATGCCAATCCTGAGAACTGGGGCGCCCACTTGCGCACGACCGGTCCCGAGGTCGTCGAACAGACCCAAGGCCAGTTGACCCACTTCGTCTGCGGGCTGGGCACCAGCGGCACGTTGGTCGGGGTCGGCCGCTTCCTGCGCCGGCGCTCGCCGCGGGTGCAGCTCATCGCCGTCCAACCGGATGGCCCGTTGCACGGCCTCGAAGGTCTGAAGCATTACCCAAGCACGCCAACGCCGCCGATCTACGATGCCGGGCTGGCGGACGATACCGTGCAGGTCAGCACCGAGCAGGCCTACGAAATGACCCGACGCTTGGCGCGGGAGGAGGGCCTGCTGGCCGGCATTTCAAGCGGCGCCGCCGTCCAGGCGGCCCTAGAGGTTGGGCACAGGCTGGCCGAGGGGCATCTGGTCGTTCTGCTGCCCGACTCGGGCGGCCGCTACCTCGACGAACCTTTCTGGAGCGCCAAGCCATGATCCTGCACCTGGCGCCCGGCCTGCTCGACCAGCTGATTGAGCACGGCCAGCAGGCCTACCCACAGGAAGCGGCCGGCTTGCTGTTGGGCAGTATCGATGGCGAAGACCGGCGCGCCCTGCAACTGCTTCCGGTTCCCAACTCCTTTGATGAGGTCCAGCGCACACACCGCTACCAGATCGATCCGCGTCAGATGATCGAGGCCGAAGCCCAGGCCGAAGCCGAAGGGCTGGACATCGTCGGGGTCTTCCACACACACCCCGACCACCCACCCGTGCCGTCGGCCTTCGACCTGGAGTGGGCCCTGCCCTGGTTCGTCTACTTGATCACGTCTGTCGAAGGTGGCCAAGTCGTGGACCATCGCGCCTGGCGCCTGGACGACGAGCGCGGCGCCTTCGATGAGGTCCAATTGTCCGGCCTGCCCACGCAGGAGGTCCCATGAGTTCGATTCGCGTCCCAACCCCGCTGCGGCCCTACGCCGGCGGCAACAAAGACATTCCGGTCGAGGCCGACACCGTCGGCCAGGCCCTTCAGCAGCTGACCGAGACCTATCCGGCGCTCCAGGCCCATCTGTACGACGACGCCGGCAATCTGCGACCCTATGTCAACCTATTCGTCAACGATGAGGATGTGCGCCATTTGCAGGGCGGCGACACACCGTTGGCCAGCGACGACCGCCTGACGATCGTACCCAGCATCGCCGGGGGTACGGCATGAAGGCCGGCGCCGGCAAAGTGGACCACAGCGCGCTGCGGGCCAACCAGGCGTCGATCATCGCCTTGCTCATCCTGGGATTTATCCTGGACAGCCCACCGCTGGTGACCTTCGTCGCCGGCGTAATGCTGCTCGGATCGTTGATCGGCCGGCCGGGTTTCCTGCCGGTGTACGAAGCTGTGCGTGCCCTTGGAATCGCCCGGCCGCTGCTCTTGGCCGACAACGCCGCACCGCACCGTTTCGCCCAGACGCTCGGCGGCGTCTTCCTCGTCCTGTCGACCGCCGGCTTCTTCGCCGGCCTTCCCGGATTGGGCTGGTTGCTGAGCTGGCTGGTGGTGGCCCTGGCTGCGCTTAATCTGTTCGTCGGCTTTTGCGTTGGCTGCGCCGTGTACTATTGGTTCAACCGGCTGGGCCTGCCGGGCTTTAGCCAGGCGCCGCCGGCGGGCGGCCTGCCTGGCATGCGGCCCAAGGAATCGGCCGACAATGGTTGAACGCTTGCTGTGGACGGCGGCCATCATCGGGCTGGCCCTGCTTGGCTGGCGCCTTGCCAACGCTGTTTGGCTGCGGCGCCGGGCCGGACAGGCGAGCCGCATGCACGACCTGGTGCCGGGCCGGCCGGCGGTTGTCTACTTCACTGCGCCCGGCTGTGTGCCCTGTCGAACGACGCAACGGCCGGCCTTGAGCCGGCTTCGGGAACGATATGGTCAGCGACTGCAGGTTATCGAGATCGATGCCTTGGCCGAGCCCACCTTGGCCGATGCCTGGGGCGTGCTGACGGTACCAACAACCTTTATCCTCGATCGTGACGGCCGGCCGCGCGGCGTGAACCACGGCGTGGCCGGCACCGCCCGATTGGCGCAACAACTGGCCGCCATAGGCGAGCCAGCGCCGGCCAATGCCGGCCAGACGGAGCCGGCCGCCACCGCGGCAACCGCCGTTGGCCGCAGCCAAGGAGGTACGAATTGATGGAGAAGCCACCAGGGATGCCCCTATCCCACAACGAGATTCTGCGCTATTCGCGCCACTTGCTGATGCCCGAAGTCGGGCTGGAGGGACAGCAGAAGCTGAAGGCCAGCTCGGTGTTGGTCATCGGCACCGGCGGCCTGGGATCGCCGGTCGCCATGTACCTGGCGGCAGCCGGCGTCGGCCGCCTTGGCCTGATTGACTACGACGAGGTCGACTTTACCAACCTGCAGCGCCAGATCATCCACGGCACCGCCGGCCTGGGCCAGCGCAAAGTCGTGTCCGCCCGAGACCGCCTGCTCGACATCAACCCGAGCATCCAGGTGGATGTCTACGACGAGCCGTTTACCTCGGACAATGCCTTGCGCATCGCCGAGCCGTACGACCTGATCGTCGACGGCACCGACAACTTCCCGACCCGCTACCTGGTCAACGACGTGTGCGTCATGACCGGCAAGCCCAACGTCTACGGATCCATTTTCCGCTTCGAGGGCCAGGTCAGTGTCTTCTGGGCCGAGCGCGGTCCGTGTTACCGCTGTTTGTTCCCCGAGCCGCCGCCGCCGGGCCTGGTGCCATCCTGCGCCGAGGGCGGCGTCTTTGGCGTGCTGCCGGGGACCATCGGCACGCTGCAGGCCACCGAGGCCCTCAAGCTGCTGCTCGGCATTGGCGAGCCATTGATTGGCGAGTTAATGCTGTACGACGCACTGGCCATGAGCTTCGACCGGGTCAAACTGCGCAAGAACCCCGAGTGCAAGGTCTGCTCACCCAATCCCGAGGTCACCGAGCTGATCGACTACGAGGCCTTCTGCGGCGTGCCTAGTCACGATCGGTCGGAGGGCGAACTTGACGCCGCCTGGGAGATCGAGCCCGAGGAACTGGCCGATCAACTTCAGAACGGCGGCGTGCGGCTGATCGACGTGCGCGAACCACACGAGCTGCGCATTTCCCAGATCCAGGGCGCCGAACTCATCCCGCTGGGCCAACTGGCCGGCCGCATGCACGAACTGGACAGCGCCCAGGAGATCGTGTTGTTCTGCAAGTCCGGCAGCCGCTCGGCCCGGGCGCTCGAGCTGCTGGCGGGCGCCGGTTTCCGCAAGCTGAAGAACCTGCGCGGCGGCATCAACGCCTGGGCTCGCGATGTCGATAGTTCCCAACCGATCTATTAGCGGGATGACCGCTGACAGCGGACCGCAGACCGCGAGACGACGGACGATGGACCATGCCTTGGCATGACAGTGACCGTCCGTTCAAGGGTCAAGGCGCACGACCGCCCATCGTCTATGGTCTTGGTTCCCCCCCTGGCGGTCGGCCGTCCGCCGTCTGCGGTCTGACCTACGCGCCTCCGGCAGAAAACACCTCCTGATCCTCCTGCCGTGCGATGCGCCGACCTTCGTCCACATCAACCCGCATCAGCAGCCAGCCACCGATGATGAAGAACAACACCAGGCTGAGCACCGCTGGCTGGCTGCGGCCGAAAATGCCGACCGCCGCCGCAAACACCAGCGGCCCGGTGAAGGCCGAAAACTTCTCCATGATGCCGAACAGGCCGAAAAACTCGCCGCTCTTGCTGGCGGGTGACATGCTGGCGTACAGGCTGCGGCTCAGCGCCTGGCTGCCGCCCTGCACCACCGCCACCATCCAGGCCAGGAACCAAAACTCCCAGACCGAATTCAGGAAGAACCCCCAGACGGCGATGACCGCATAAAAGGACAGGCCGATCAGGATGCTGCGTTTGGTGTCGATGCGGGCAGCCAGCGACGTGAATAACGGGCGGCCAACGACGTAGGCCAGGCCCAGCAGCCCCAGCTCCAGGCCGGCCACGCTGGCCAGGATCACAAGCAGGTTGCTCTGCCGCTCAACCCCGGCGCCGGTGACCTCGGCCGGCAGCAAAGCCCCGCCGCCCAACCCAACCAGCGGCAGCGCCACCAGATTGAACAGCACGAAGGCCAGGTAGAACCCGCGGCGTTTGTCGGCCCCGGTCGGCAGCCGGCCAAAGATCAGGCTGTAGGGGATGCCGACAAACTGCACCAGCAGCAGCGCCAGTACCAGTTCGAGCGTGCCAAAGCCCAGCTCGGCCCCGTAGATGGCGGCGACGGAAATGATCGTGCCAATGCCGTCGTTGTAGATCAGGAAGGCCAGCAGGAACTTGAAAAGTTGCCGGTACTGGCTGATGTCGCGCAGCGTATCCCGCAGCCGTGCAAAGCTGACGCGCAGCACGCTCTGGCCGGGTGCCAGGCGGGCCTCGGCCGCCGGCGGCTCGGGCACGATACGCAGGATCGGAATCGAGAACAGCGCCCACCAGATGGCCACACTCAGGAACGAGAGCCGCGGCCCCCAGGTCCCGGGCAGCAGCTGGATCATGGCTACGTTGACCGCCAGCAGCAGGCCGCCGCCGAGGTAGCCCATGGCGTAGCCGCGGGTTGAGACTGCGTCGCGGTCTTCTTCGCGGGCCACATGCGGCAAGAGGGCATCATAGAACACATTGGCGGCGGTAAAGCCAACCCGACCGACGATGAACAGGATCGACGCCAGCAGCCAGTCTCCGGTGTCCACCAGCACCAGCAGCCCGGTGCCGACAACACCCAACCCAACAAAAACGGACAGAAACGGTTTCTTGCCGCGCTTGACGTCGGAGATTGTGCCCAGAATCGGCGAAAGGATAGCGGCAATCAGCAGGCTGATGCTGATGCCGGCGCTCCAATAGGCGGTAGCCACCGCCGGGCTGGGCAGCGTGGATCCAGCGACCTGGCTGTAATAGATGGGGAGCACCGCCGCCAGGATGGTGGTGGCGAAAGCCGAGTTGGCCCAGTCGTACATCGTCCAGGCCCAGATCCGGCGGCGATAGGTGGCTTCCGAGACCTGGTGGACAGGGGCGGCGGCGGTCGTCATCCTCTTCCTCCTGGAGTGCGCTGGAAGTGCGATGACGGCCAGTCTACACCCGCCGGTCTTGGCGGCAAATGAGCTCGGGGTTGACAGCCACTGGCTTCAACCTCTATACTCCGTCAACAACCGATAAACCAACGGCTGTGACAGGGAGTAGTACGCGCTGAAGCGGCGGCCTAGTGAGCGGGAACCAGTGGGAACCCCGCCCGAGCGCCAGCGCCGAATGGGCCCTCGAGCCGCCGGCCGAAAGCTCAAGCCCGATCCGAGCAAGTAGTCCGAGCCGGAGACGCCACCGTTACCAGGGCGAAGGGTATCGCCGCTTGCGGCCGTACTCTACCGAGTGAGGCTGGCCCTTCCAAACCCGTCGCATCACCGGCGGGTTTTGTGGTTAATCGCCAGGCCTAACCGAGGTGGCACCGCGGGCGACAGCGCCCGTCCTCGACCGAGGGCGGGCGTTTTGTGTTTCTGCGCCCGCATCGCCGCCGGCCCTCACGCGCCGGCAACCGTGCACCAGGAGGTAACCATGAGCCAGACTACGAAGTTCGTCCTGCCCGAAAAGGACATGCCCGACGCCTGGTACAACATCAACCCCGACATGCCGGCCGATCCGGGCCCGGTGCTCCACCCCCAGACCCAGGAGCCGGTCACGCCCGATTTCCTGATGGCGCTTTTCCCACAGGAATTCGTGATGCAGGCGGTCAGCACTGAGCGCTTCATTTCGATCCCTGGGCCGGTGATGGATATCTACCGGTTGTGGCGGCCGAGCCCGCTCTACCGGGCGCACCGGCTCGAGCAGGCGCTCGATACGCCGGCCCACATCTACTACAAGTACGAGGGGGTGTCGCCGGTCGGCTCCCACAAGCCGAACACGGCGGTGGCCCAGGCCTACTACGCCAGCCAGGAAGGCGTGGCCGGCTTCAGCACCGAGACCGGCGCCGGTCAGTGGGGTTCGGCGCTGGCGATGGCCTGCAACTTCTTCAACCTGGACTGCAAGGTGTTCATGGTGCGGGTCTCGTACCAGCAAAAGCCCTACCGCCGGGTCATCATGGAGAGCTACGGCGCCGAGGTCAGCGCCAGCCCATCCAACGAAACCCAGTACGGCGCCAGCTTGTACCAGCAGAATCCCGACCACCCCGGCTCTCTGGGCATCGCCATTTCCGAAGCGGTCGAGGTTGCCGCTACTTCCAACGGCCAGTACAAGTACTCGCTCGGCTCGGTGCTGGGACCGGTGCTGATGCACCAGACGATCATCGGCTTGGAAAGCCTCAAGCAGTTCGAACTGGCGGGTGAGTACCCCGACATCCTGATCGGCTGCGTCGGCGGCGGCAGCAACTTCGCCGGCTTCGCCTTCCCCTTCCTGCAACGCAACCTGGCTGGCGAGGCCGACAGCCGGATTGTGGCCGTCGAACCGACCGCCTGCCCGACGTTGACCAAGGGGCTGTACACCTTTGACTATGGTGACACCGCCCGTATGGCGCCGATCGTCAAGATGCACACGCTGGGCCACACCTTTATCCCGGCCGGCATTCACGCCGGCGGCCTGCGCTACCATGGCATGGCGCCGCACATCTGCGCGCTGTACGACCACGGCGACATCGAGGCCCGCGCCGTCGGCCAGGTCGAGACCTTCGAGGCCGCGCTGCAGTTCGCCCGGGCCGAAGGCATCCTGGTGGCGCCGGAGACCGCCCACGCCGTTAGGGTGGCCATCGATGAGGCCTTGCTGGCGCGTGAATCCGGTGAGCAAAAGGTGATCGCCTTCAACCTGTCGGGCCACGGCTACTTCGACCTGGCCGCCTACGACCAGTTCCTCAAGGGTGAACTGACGCACTTCGAGTACCCGGCCGAGGAAGTCGAAGCGGCGATGGGGGCGCTGCCGCAGGTCGAGCCCGCCTAACAGACTCGGAGACTCTCTCTCCTCAACTTGGTGATGGCCCCCATGCTGCCCATTCGGGTACCATGGGGGCCATGCCGCTTTCCCGGGTCCGGCTCATGCCGCTGCTGCCGATCGTGCTGCTGGCCGCCAGTTGCGCCGTTCCCCCGGCCGGCCCGCAGGCGACCGCAACCGGCGCCTCGACCCGACCAGCCACGGTCGTACCGACCCCAACGCTGGCCGCCGAAATCCAAGGCCCCAACCTGAGGCAGACCGCCGGCGGCGGTTGGCAGGCGCTGGGTCTGCTCACGAACCGCTCGGAGACAACCGTCGAGGCGCTCAACCTTTCCATTCAACTTGTTGGCCCGCAGGGCCAGGTTCTGGCCAAGCGACCGGCGACGACCGAGCTGACTCTGCTCCCGGCCGGCCAAACGTCACCGTTCTTCGTCTCGTTCCCCGCTGGCACAGCCGCGGAATCGGCGGCACTGGAGATTGCGAGCTACCAGCCGGTCACGTCGACCCACGTGCCGCTGACCGTCAACCTGGCGGCGGTCCATCAGATGCCGGGCGGCGGCAGCCGCGTGTTGGGGACGATCGCGGCCGAGGGCAGCCGCGGTGCCGAATTGGCTGGGTTGAGCCTGGCCGTGTTCGAACAGGACGAACTGGTTGCTCTCTCTGAATCCCCGACCGCTGCACGTTGGCTGACGCCCGGCGACGAACACGCCTTCGAGGCAACCCTGCCTGGTGCGGCCGCCTTGAACCAGTTGATCGCCTACGCTGTCGGCCGCAGTGGTCCTTTGCCGCCGGCGCCGCAGGTCGAAGTCGAGCTTGATCCCGGAGTCGGCATTGATGCGCAGGGCAACGCCGTGCTGGCCGGTACGCTGGTCAACCAGGG
>Ga0302046_10003458_pt1 | contig 14275 bp, 23 predicted proteins | sample RVTome_11_FD_200261 | JGI IMG/M metagenome (GOLD analysis project Ga0302046, IMG submission 200261) | Soil microbial communities from uranium-contaminated site in the Upper Colorado River Basin, Wyoming, United States - RVT147D111 (version 2) ...
CAGTCTCGGCATCGCCGTCTGGGGCTTCTTCCTCGTGCAGAGTCTTTTCTTCGTGATCGGAGGGATCGAAGTCTGGAGGCCCGGCGTCACCGAGGATGCATTCGAGAAGGCTCGCCGGGAGGCGATGAGGATGATGGAGGATCTTCCCGCCTAGTCCATCCCGTGCGTCGCCCACTTCCCTCTTGTGCCGCTCGCACAAGAGGGGGGTGGGTGCGCGGTGATGGGGCTCAACGGTCTTCCGGTCGTGACAGAAGCTGTCGAAATCGGTGCCTCACCAACTTCTCTATTGACTCCGCGGCATCGAGCGTGTCCTCGATGCGAAGGCGCCAATCTCTAGGCGGCACGGATCGCTTCTTTTAGAATCCGATCGCGAAACTGCGCCTTGAGGGAGCTCGGGGTTGCCAGGTCCACGCGTCGACCCAGGAGCGAGAGTTGTTCGAAACGGGCGAGCACCTCGTCCGGGCGAGTTACCGAAGGTAACAAACTCCCTTTCTAACGCCTGCCCTATGATTGGCTCAGCCCCGTAATTTGGGGTTGAGTTTCCCCCTATACCGATCTATATTGATCGTAGATGGAGACAGAGGAGCTCTCTTTCGCGCGAAAGAGTGTCCTTCTCGTTCTCTTCATCCCGAGCGTGCAGCGAGACGGTATGACGAGGGTGGACCAGGACTACTGGGTGGACGTAGCGTTGGAGACTTTGGGTGCCGTTTTTGGGGGAGCCACGGCCTACCCCAAAGCTAGGGGCATCTGGCGCGATGATGAACGAGGCGGTCATCTTGTTCGCGACGAGCCTGTGGTCATTCACTGCTATACGACTCCGGAGGGTGTCGAGGATGAGGGGGCTCTTGCCAAACTGGGAGCCTTCTGTCGTCGCATGGGGCGTGAAGCGGGTCAGGGGGAAGTCGGTCTCGTGATCAGCGACGAATACTTTGCCATTAGGGATTTCTCTGAGGAATAGATGAGCAAGCGAAAGCTCGATACCGACAAGATCGCGAGAGGGCTCAAAGCCCGGAAGAAAGGAACGGTCTACCCCACGGGAGGATATCCCGGGGCCGGACAGCTCGCTGCGGAAGTCCAGGCCCGTTTTCGTGTTCCTCCCGGGGGCGGCCGCGCGACGGACCCCGCTTGGAGCGACAAACGGCTCGTTCCCATTGCTCCACGGACGCTGAAACGCCTCGAGCGCATCGCCAAACGACTCCATGAAGAAACCGGGGTCCGAATTGAGCCCATGCAGCTTGCCGCCATTCTGTTGGAAACGACCATCGAGACCGTCGGGGCCGAGGAGGCCGAGAAATTGGTGACCGCGCACCGAAGACGGGAACGCTCGTGGTGACTAGGCTGCCTAGACTGGCCAGAGCGTGTGCGGAGGAATCATGTTCGACATCGAGAGCCATCGCAAGTTCCTACTGTTGAGTCGACACTTACCTCGAGAGAGTGGTTCGTGCACGAACGCTCGATGACATGGGGCTTCTGACTTGGACCGACTCAGATACTACCTACGTGTGGAGAGACGCTTTCGGCGACGCGGAAGAGGAGACAACGCCCTGACCGATCCCCGACACAATCGCCTGCACTCCATTGTGAGGAAGCTCCCCTCGGATTTCGAGCCTTGGGGCGAGCGATCCCGAGAGAATGAGTGGGGGCCGGACTGCAGCTGTGGCTGCCGGTGGTTCGTAAAGCTCGAGGGCATGCTTCGCTATGACTGGGGGATCTGCTACAACCCGGCGTCACCGCGAGCGGGCCTGTTGACGTTCGAGCATCAAGGCTGCCCGGCATTCGAGGGCAACGAAGAGGATATTGACTACGCGGAGCTGTTCCGGCCCGTTGTTGGCAAAAGGCCCGCCGAGTCCGAGCTACTGAGAAACCTTCGCCTCTACCGAACGGACATCGAGGAGCTGCTCGCGAAGGCCAACGACCACTGGGGCTATGAGGACCCGGTCTATCGTTTCTACCACCACAGTTTCAAGGTGTACTCCCTCCAAAAGCAGACGGAGGCCATGGTGGACTTGCTGCGGAAGCTTTCGCCTGAACGCCAGCTCAACTCGTGGTTTCTCCATATCGTCGCAGCCGGAACCGGAAAGGAGTTTCGGCTCGAACACAACGAGCAATGGACAGCGGTGACCCGCCCCATTCTCGAAGCGTTCTTTCATGCGCGCTTTTTTCTCGAGATGGCCTCGCGCTATTGCTTTCTGGAGAAGCCGCCTAAAACACTCCCGAGCGGATACGCGGCACTTCTGTCCCTGTACGGATTGAGGTAACGAGGGTGTCAAGAGGGGCGAGCGCGACTTTTGCGGTGACGAAATGGAGAACATGAAAATCGGCAAGGTATCCTCGAGGGGCCGAGTCACGCTTCCGAAAATGGTCCGGGAATACTTGCGGTTGCATCCCGGAGATTCGATCTTTTACGAGTTAGCTGACGGAACGGTGGTCCTTCGCCGTCTGGAGCCATTCGATCCAGGGTTTCACTCTGCGCTTGCCGGAGTCCTGGATGAGTGGAACAGCCCGGAAGACGAGACCGCTTTCCGTGATCTCGAGGCCATCAATCGAAACGCGGAGCGCCTCAACGAGGAGGCGGAGGACGTTCTCACTTATCAAACGGGCCTTCGTGCAGCCCAATGAGTCACGAAATCCACAGAGTCACGGGATTCGAGCGGGTCGCGCCATTCACCTTACGGGTGGCGTTTGCCGACGGCTCAGCTCAAGTGATTGATTTTCTGACAGTCTTGAAGGGAGAGCTCTACGGGCCGCTTCAGGATCCATCGATGTTCGGCCGGGTTCGGCTTGATGCAGAAGCACACACGCTCGTTTGGCCTAACGGAGCCGATTTCGACCCAGCTATTCTTCACAATTGGCCGGAAGCGGGACCCCACTCGCAAAGTCCTGGAAGGTTTCAGCAAAGTAGGAAATGCGAGCATGCCCAACCCAGCCACCGAGGCCAGAGCCGTCCGCGTCTGGGTCGACGGTCGGACCGTCTGGATCTCCCTCGAAGACGGTCGCACGATGGGCTTCCCTGCTGACAAGTTCCGCCTCCTACGCGACGCGACTGAGGAATCGCTTGCCAAAGTCAAGATTGAACAACGAGGCAAGGCTCTTCGTTGGAACGAGCTCGATGAGGATCTCACTGTCGGGGGCATTTTGGCGGGCGGGTGGCAGATCTAGTCTGGCAGGCCCGAACTCGTTCCGGAACGAGTAACCGGAAGTACCCCACTCCCCTACGTATTCACGCCTGATCGGCAGGAGTCCAGTCCTTGAGGGAGTCTGCGAGGCCGCGTTCTCGTGTCCTTTCTCAGGAGGAGGGTGGATGTGGGGAGGCGCGACAACAAGGCGACCGTTTGCGGCGGGGAGCCTGAGTGTAATACAATGTCTTACATGAAACCCACACTGACCATACGCCTTCCTCAGGACCTGCGAGCCGAGCTGGAGGCGATTAGCCGCGAAGATGACAGGCCGGTTAGTGACATCGTACGGGAGTCGCTTCGTCGCTACATAGCTATCCGTCAATTCCGCCGCCTGAGGGGGAAAGTCTTGCCCTTCGCAGAAGCGCAGGGGTTCCTTAGCGATGAGGACGTCTTCCGTGCGCTTTCATGAGGCTCGTCCTTGATTCGAATGTTCTGATCGCGGCCTTCGCGACACGGGGCCTTTGTCAGGCCGTTTTGGAGTCTTGCCTCGCCGCCCATGAGCTCGTTACGTCCGAAATCATATTGAAAGAAGTCAACCGGAAGCTACGGACCAAGATGCGGGTGCCGGCAAGGGTCGTTTCAGAGATCGACCAGTTCTTGCGCGCGCATGCGCTTCTCGTAAGGCCTGCCTCCGTAAGCCCCAAAATCTGTCGCGATAAGCGAGACTTACCGATTCTAGGGACCGCGAAAGCCGGCAATGCAACGTTTCTAGTGACCGGAGACAAGGACCTCTTGGATGTCGGCACCTATTCCGGAACCGATATCGTGACTCCGCGTCAGCTCTGGGAGCGGCTGCGCTCGAGAAAGCCAAGCACTTGACCTTCCCGACGTGATGAATCGGCTGTTTCCTCGCGAAGCAGCAGGCTTACATTGCTTTGAGGGGAGACATCCAGTATAATCTTACCAGTAAGATAAGAGCTATGGACCCTCTGGCAACCACTCGCATGTCATCCAAAGGCCAGATCGTGATCCCGGAAGAAGTCCGAAAGCGGCTGGGTCTCGAGGCCGGGGTCGAGTTCGTGGTGGTCGGTGAAGGAGATGCCGTCATTCTTAAAGTGATTAGCCCACCCTCCAAGAGTGAGTTCAGGAGGCTCTTGGCTCAAGCCAGGACTCAAGCGAGAAAGGCCGGCCTCAAGAAAAAGGACCTTGAGGAAGCGCTGAGGAGAACCCGGGCTAAGCGGTGAGAATTATCCTGGACACCGGTTGGGGCGATTAGGTTGTTGTAGGGCCGTATCGGAGCGGATCAAGATATGCTCGCCCACCGCTTCCAGGAAGCAGCCTTGGCAAGGCAGCCGGAGCCCAACAAGCTGGTGGCGGCTCATCAGCGACCTCGGGTCGCGCCCAAGCGCGAGCTTCTCTCGAGATCCAGGTTCAGCTCGGCCCCGGGTTTGCCTTCGGTGTCAGTTTGAGCAAGCGCCCAGTGCTTTCGTCTTCCTCGTCCTCCAGGACCCAGATGGCGCCGTCCGGTCCCTCAACGACGCTGCGAATCCGCGCACCCATGTCGTAACGCTCGACCTCGCGGGCCTGGTCGCCGTCGAGCTCGATACGGATGATCGCCTGGGACGAGAGCCCGGCGGCGAACGCATCGCCGCGCCAGTCGGAGAACAGATCCCCGCGATAGATCATCAGGTGACCCGGCGAGATGACGGGTGACCACGATACGGCGGGTTCCTGGAATTCCGGATGCGTGTCGTGGTCGGGTATCTCACGGCCGTCGTAGTGGTCGCCGTTGGAGACGATCGGATAGCCGTAATTCGTAGCACGCAGGACCCGGTTCAGCTCGTCGCCGCCCCGCGGCCCCATCTCGATCTCCCAGAGCCGACCATCGAGATCGAGTGCCAGACCAAGCACGTTGCGGTGGCCCAGCGACCAGATCTGCCCATAGACCCCGTCATCGTCGACGAGCGGATCCTCGTCGAAGTAGTCGACGAAAGGATTGTCGTCGGGAACGGAACCGTCGTCGTGCAAACGCAGGATCTTGCCCAGGTTCGCCTGCATGTCCTGGGCCGAAGTGAATTTCTGGCGGTCTCCGGACGAGATCCACAGATAACCCTCGTTGTCGAACAACAGCCGGTGCCCGTAATGGCCGAAACCGACGACCTTGGGATACTGGCGCCAGATGACTTCGAAGTCGGACAGTTCTCCGCCGCGCTCGCTCAGGTTCAGAACCGCCCGGGCGACGGCCGCGCCCCGGGTATCGCCCACACCGGACTCCGCGTAGCTCAGGTAGATCACGTGGTTCTCGACAAAATCCGGGTGCAGGGCGACGTCGCCCAGGCCGCCCTGACCGCCGTAAGCGACGTCCGGCACGCCGTCGATGTTCCCAGACTTCTCGCCGTTCTGGGTGACGATGAACAGGTTGCCCTTTTTTTCCGTCACCAGCATGCGGCCGTCCGGCAGGAAGGCCATTGCCCACGGCTCGTCAAATGAGGTGACGGGCTCTACCTCGAATGGGAGGTCCGTTTGTGCTTGCGCAAAAGCCGCCATGAAGATGCTCGCCCCAATCGCCCAAAGTCGTTTCACCATGTAATAGCCTCGCTTGCTATGCGTTTTGTCGATATGTGGTTTCGGCCGGTTCATCATTGCCATGCGATGCCCGTGCTCCATTCGTTCAGCCATCTACTTTAGCGAACGACGGGGACCGGCGCTAGACGGCAATGCTTCCCGGCACCTCGCGCGCGCGAGTTACCGACCGTAACAACCTTCCGTCGTCCCGCCGCCGGGGAGGGATCTCCACCGAGAAGTCGCCCTTTTATCTCTAGAGGTTTCTTGTGCGACTACCGCCCGAGGTTCACCGTCGGCTAGCCATAGAGGCTGCCGAGGAGGGGGTCAGTCTGAACCGGCTCGCGAGTGCGAAGCTGAGCCGTTAGCTTCTGGCCGTGTTCCCTGGGCCCGAAGGCCTTCACGGGCTTCCCAACTTCCTCACGGCTGATTGGTAGGAGTCCGTTTGGTTGCGGTGGCGGCGTCAGGTTGTTTTTGTCGTCGCTAGGGAGAGGATGACTCGGCGCTCTGTTGCTGATATTCATTATCCCATTTGGCATCCTCCATAAAATAGGATAAACTAGCGGATACAAAAGATGATGAATTGGAGGCAGCCATGAAGGGCAAGCTTTCGGCAACCGTCGAGGAGCCGTTGCTCGAGTTTCTAGATTCTCTCCCAGGTAAGACTCGCTCCGAAAAGCTGGAGCGCATCCTGAAGAAGTTCCGCGAGCTCGAAGAAGAGAGACTCCTCCGTCATCAGTTGAACGAGGCACGTGAAGACGACGAGGAGTGGGAGCGGGAGGCCTGGGAGCAAACCGTGAGCGAGGCGATGTGGAAAGAATAAGGCGTGGCGATATCTGGGTCGTCGAGCCCGTCGGATTCCCGAAGCCAAGACCGGCCCTCGTCATGAGCATCAATCCCATCAACGACCTCCGACCGGATATCCTTTTGATCCCCATCACCACCAAGCCTGGCCCGCTTAGGGTGCCGCTCACTCAGCCGCATTCCGCGACCGGACTTAAAGAAACGAGCTACGCCAAATGTGAGTCCCTGGGACCGGTTCACAAGACACGACTGAAGAAGCGTATTGGCCGAGTTTCTCAAGAGCAGATCGTGCACATCGAAAACGGCGTCCGCAAGGTGCTCGGCCTCTAGGAGCCGCTCCAGAAGCGGTCTTGACGTCGCGGGGAACGGAGCGTAGCCTGTCCACGATCAACGAGGGAGGAGGGGCAGATGAAATCAACCATTCGCAGCATTCTCGGGATGGCTCTGGTGACGTTCGTCCTGGCGCTTCTGCCGGAGACGATTCGCGCCGAGGTGACGCGGGTCGAAATCTTGAGCCGCGAAGACGTTCTGGGCGGTAAAGCGTTCGGCACCGTCGGCGCCTACGAAAAGTTGCATGGCAAGGTGTATTTCGCCGTCGACCCCGGAAACGAGCACAACCAGATCATCGCGGATCTGGACAAGGCGCCCAAGAACAGTGAGGGCATGGTGGAGTTCTCGTCCGATCTGTTCATCCTCAAGCCGAAGGATCCGTCGAAGGGGAACGGCGTTGCCTTTTTCGACAAGATCAATCGTGGCAGATTGCTTCTTCTGAGCACGTTCAACCATGCCCAAGGGTCGCAGGACCCGACCGTCGAAGCCCATTTCGGCGATGGGTGGCTCATGCGCGAAGGCTATACGCTGGTGGCCGTCGGCTGGCAATTCGATGTGCGCAAGGATCAGGATCCGCAACTGATCGGCGTCGACGTTCCGATTGCCACCGAGAACGGCCGGCCCATCACCGGCTGGATCAACCAGGAAATCGTGGTCGGCGAGTCGACCGACTCGCTTTTGTACAATCGCGACACCTGGAAGTATCCACCGCTCGATCCCGAGGACCCGAGCTACCGGTTGACCGAGAGCGGATTCGTCGTGGAGGGTCCGTTAGTCGCCGCACCCCGCTTGATTCCGCGCGAGGACTGGCAGTTTGGCCGCGTCGAGAAGGGCGAGATTGTTCTCGATACGAATTACCTGTGGATGAAGGATGGCTTCAAGGGCGGGTATACCTATGAGGTCACTTATGAAACACAGGATCCGCCGGTGGCGGGGCTGGGGTTTGCGGCCGTTCGAGACATGGCCTACGAGGTCAAGAACAACCCCGACGCCATCGTCAGCGCTGAATACGTCTACACCTACGGCACGTCCCAGACCGGGCGGTCTCAGCGCCACTTCGTGTATGAGGGCTTCACCATCGACGAGCAGGGTCGGCGGGCGATCGACGCGCTCTTCATCAACACCGGCGGCTCGTCCCTGGGGAGCTTCAACGAGCGGTTTGCGGTGCCCTGGGAGCTCGGGGCTTACTATCACACCAAGTTCCCGATTCGTTATGAGATGACCACCGACCCCCTCACCGGGAAACGCGACGGCCTTGGCGCGCGGGTGCCCGCCGGTCTCGAGCCGAAGATCTTCCACGTCGATACCGGTTCCGAACAGTGGGGCCAAGGCCGCGTGGCCACGCTCCTGCACACGTCGATAGACGGCCGCGAGGATCTGCCCGACCCGCCGAACGTGCGGATTTACTACCTGGCGGGCGCGAAACACGGCCCAGGCGCGTGGCCGCCGGCGAAGAGCGACGGCCAGCAGGAATTAGTCAATCCGCTCGACTATCGGTATGCTTCGCGCGGTTTGCTGGCCGCTCTCGACCGTTGGGTGAGAGAAGGGGCCGAGCCACCGACCAGCCGCCATCCGAGATGGTCGGACGGCACGATGGTCGCGGTGAGCAAGCTCAAGTATCCGGACATTCCCGGCGTGCGGTGGCCGGTGAATGCACCCGGCTCCTACCGCGTGGACGCCACCGGCCCGGCTACCGTGCTGCCATTCCTGGTCTCTCAGGTGGACGGTGACGGCAACGAGATCGGAGGTCTTCGCCTGCCGGAGCAGACGGTGCCCCTCGGGACATACCGAGGCTGGGAGTTCCGAAGTGAGAGAGCCGGACTGCCGAACAGCCTCGTGCCCTATGCCGGAGGATACATACCGTTCGCCAGAACGCGCGTCGAGCGGCTGCAGAACGGCGATCCGCGTCCGTCGGTCGAGGAACGCTACGCAAGTCGCGCCGACTACATGCAGCGAGTGGAGGAAGTGGCCAACCGGCTGGCCCAGGAACGCTACCTGCTGCAGGAGGACGTCGAGGCCCAGGTCGAAGCCGCCGGCGAGCACTGGGACTGGACGATGTCGGCAATGATGAGCCGAGACACCGACTAAGCGGCCCCGTACCGAAAGTAACGGCTTCAAGCACAGACGGCTGCGGCTCCGGTTTTGCGATACCTCTTGTTCCCGGGACCTCGCGCGCGCGAGTTACGAGAGGTGCAAGCATGAAAGTCATTGCCGATCTATGCATCGTACCCATCGGCGTTGGAGTCTCGGTGTCGAAGTACATTGCCGCCTGCGAGAAAGTGCTCAAGGATGCGGGACTCGAGACCGAGCTTCACGCCTGTGGCACCAACATCGAAGGCGATTGGGACACCGTTTTCTCGGCCATCAAGCGCTGTCATGAAGTGGTCCACGAAATGGGCGCGCCGCGGATTACGTCCACGCTGAAATTTGGGACGCGGACCGATCGCGCGCAGACGATGTCCGACAAGGTTCGTAGCGTCGAAGAAAAGCTGAAGAGCTGACCTTCCAGACTCAAAGCACTAGTTCCGGACCGAGTGACCAAAGGCAACGCTCGCTTGCTCGCTTGTTTGGCTGGCGCGAAACGGGAGGACGACATCGCTCGGGCCCGCGGCCAGGTGCCGGACCTCGGAGACGTTGATGAGACACCTTGCCGATATCCGTGACGGTAACGGTTCCAAGCGCAACAAATCTTTTCCTTGCTCAAAAAAGGAGGACTCCGCTGTGTTTCGTCGTCTATTGGTCGTGAAGCCAATGCCGACCGTTTACCGGTACAAGGGTTTTCGCCTGCACTTCTATAGCGACGAAGGTCATGAGCCTCCGCACATCCATGTCCCCCGCGGAGATGATGCTTGTAAGTTCTGACTGAGGCGGTGCGCCTCGCTTATAATGATAGTATGAATCCTCGCGAGCTCAACGAGCTCTCAAAGCTGGTGCGTGAGCACCGGGCCGAGCTTGAAAGGAAGTGGTTTGAGTACTTCGCATAGCGCGTCGGCCACCGAGGCCAGGGCCGTCCGCGTCTGGGTGGACGGCCGGACGGTCTGGATCGCCCTCGAAGATGGTCGCACCGTCGGCTTCCCCGCCGAAAAGTTCCGCCTCCTACGCGATGCAACCCAGGAAGCGCTTGCCAAAGTCAAGATCGAACAGCGAGGCAAGGCTCTTCGTTGGGACGAGCTCGATGAAGATCTCACCGTCGAGGGCATCTTGGCGGGCCGGTGGCAGATCTAGTCGAGCAGGCTTCTCTTCGATCCGCACAGATTCGGAGGAACCGGTAGGGCGCGAATTCCTTCAAGAGGGAGCCGAGGGAGGGAGCGACCGCCCCGCAAAGGGCCGTCGCCTAGGAAGCGGGCCGAGATCGCCGGCGGGCAACGAGGAGCGTGCGATCGTCGGCGAACGGTACCCCCCGGGCGAAGTTCTCGAGATCCCTCCACACCGCGGCTGCGAGTGTTTCTGCGGGCTCTCGAAGATTCTCGCGGCAGATCGCTTCGAGCCGCGGGAGGCCGTAGTCCTCGTCCTCGGGGTTCCTCGCCTCTGGGATTCCGTCCGTAGAGCACCAGCGTCTCGCCCGGTGCCAGCACGATCTCTCGCACCGAGTACTCCGCAGAAGGAAAGAGCCCCAATGGCATGCCGGTGGCTTCCAGCTTCTCGACGTCACCCGAATCCCGGAGCACCAAGCCAGGGAAATGTCCCGCGTTGGCGTAACGCACCATCCCATCTTCCTGACGCAAGACGACGAGAATGGCGGTGGCATACGTTCCCAGGGGCGTCCGCCCGTAGAGACGTCGAGAGATTCTCTCGAATATCTCCTCCGGGGGTCGACCCAACTCCACGGGGCCGGCAGCGAGCGCTTCGAGTGACGCCGTGACAAGGGATGCCGGCACTCCATTGCCGGAGACGTCGGCGACCAGCAAAACATGTTCCCTCTCGTCACCTCTTTCAAAAACTTGGTACAAATCGCCGGACATGGTTCGCGACGCCGCGTTCCTGGCGACCAGCTCATAGGTAGACAGGTCAGGAAGAACGTCCGGCAAGAGAGAAATCTGAATCTCGCGGGCGAGCTCGAGCTCTTTGTCGAGCGCGCGGCGGCGAGCCGCCTCGTCATGGAGCGCGATGTTTCCCAAGACGAAGCGCTGCCACGGAGGCCAGCGAGACCAGAACCTCCCGGTCCTCTTCGGAGGACCGTCTCACCTGGGACCGCGACGTCAGAACGATCATCCCCGGGTGACCCTCGCTACTAGATCGCAGGCGAAACAAGGTATGGTCGCCCACCGCTTCCAAGAAGTGGACGTCGCTCGGTCGACGCGCGCGCTGGAGGTCTCTTACACGTCCAACCTGACCGTCGCCACTTCACGCTTCTTCCTTGGCACGGCCATTGCTTGTCTTCCGAGCCAGTCAGCATATAGCCAGGCTTTCGTTGGGATAACTCAACGAGTTCGCCACTTCGATGTGGGGTCACCCCTACACCGGTCTTCACACCTTGCTCGAGCCTGGTTGCATACACACATGGGAGGTAAAGCGATGAAGGGAACTAGCGCTGTTGTGTTGCTCGCGGTGTTGTTTGTGGCCGCTCCTGTGGCCTATGGCCAGACCTCGCCCGTGCAAGTGACCTGCGATGCGAAGGGGCCAGCTAAAGCTGCATGCAGCCAGCTCAAGAAGGCGATTACCCAAGACCCCACGTTTCGCCAATCCAAGAACGGAGAACGGTTTGAGGTGTGGGTCAGTGCGTTCATGGACGGCAGCAATGCCGTCGTGGCCACGTCGTTCAACGTGTTCTTCCCGGATGTGTCCCCCCTCTTCCCCTTCAACATATGGACGTCCGCGTGGATCGTTCACGCAAGTCGGTACGAAGACTTTGGGATCTATTGCCTGCAGGAGCTCTATGCCGCAAGGCAGTACTTTGTGGAGAATCTAAACAGCACCAGCCTCGAAGCCGGTCAATCCTTCGTGCACCAACATCCCAACTTCGAAGGGTTGGCGGTTGACGAGGTTCACTACTTGGTGTCGAAACAGGAAGAGTAGGCTCCCACAAGAGAGGGTTCAAGGACCCACTTCGATGGACGCGCCTCGCTCCGCGTGGGCGAGGCGCGTCTCCTCGTCCGTCTGACGGTGACATGCCTTCGTCGTACTTCCGCCAGCGCTGGTCAGGTTGGAAGCTGTTGAAAACCTTTGAGGGGGAGCTCACGCAGAACCACAAAGGTCCCCCCCCTCCTCGATTACAACCAGATGCTATGCTTCCCCAACAACTTCTTGGCTTCTCGATCCGCTGGTTTCCCAATCGAATCCGATGACCCGATGGGGATGTCCCCGGTAATGACGGAAACATCGGTGCAGTCCTCAAGGAGTTGGGAGGTGGTGGGATAAAAGCCCAGAAACGATAGCCGACTGTCCAAACCGAGTGACCGAAAGTAACAGGTTGCTCACTCCCCTACTTCCCTGGCCCGAAGGCCCTGAACACCTCCTCTATCTGCCCGCGGCTGACGGGGAGTACCCAATTGGCCGGGGGCTCGAACTTGATCTCCCAGTCCTCACTTCCCTTCCGGCGTCGAATTTCTCGGATGAGGGCCAAATTTGACCGCGTGGTTGCGATGGACGCGGACGAACCCGTAGGGCGTGAACTGCTTGATGAGGGAGGAAAGCTCCGCGAAATCTCGTCACCTACTTTGTCAGCCTTGAAGGTCTCCACTGAGATCGAGGGCTTGACGGAGATTCGCAATATTGCGAATATGGAGGCGAAAGCTGCCGCGGACAGAGGTCGTCTTCTACAAGCAAGAAGACGGCAGTGTCCCGATACTGGACTGGCACCCAAAGTCAGGGACAAGTGCCTCGCACGGCTGGTTTGACTGGAGGAAATGGGACATGAGCTCCGGCGTCCCGAAGCGGACCACCTCCGAGATGGGGTCTACGAGTTGCGGGCTGCCGATCGCGGCGTTCAATACCGGATTCTCTACTTTTTCAGCGGGAAGGACGTTGTTGTCGTGTCTCACGGCCTTCACAAGGAACGGCGGGTTCCCTCGCTAGAGATAGACAGGGCGATTGAGCGTAAGAAGAAGTTCCAGGCGGGCCCCACGGCACACACGTTCGACCCCGACGAGAAGGAAGATGGCAAGGAAGACGCGTAGGCAATTCAAGTCCAAGGCGCTCCACTACGCCTACGATCGATACGTCCGTGGCGATCGGGAGCGCGCCGACTCCTTCGAGCACGAGCTTCTCAATGCGAGGGTTGCAAGGAAGCTTTATAATCTCAGAACCCGGGCCGGTCTTACCCAGAAGGAGCTGGCCGACCGGGTTGACACCACGGCTTCTGTCATCTCCCGACTAGAAGATGCCGACTACGAAGGACATTCACTCAGCATGCTTCGGCGCGTCGCCGACGCTTTCGATCAAAAGGTCGAGATTCGGTTCGTCCAGAAATAGACATCCGCTCGGGCCCGCGGCCAGGTGCCGGAGCTCGGAGGCGTTGATGAGCACCTTGCCGATATCCGTGATGTTACCTTGCCCGGACGAGTTACCGAAAGTAGCGGGCCAAGTTCACCGCGTGGTTGCGATGGACACGGAGGAATCCGTAGGGCGTGAACTGCTTGATGAGAGTGCCCAGGCGGCGAGAATCCGGCAGACGGCGGTGGGCTTGACTACATGACCACTTATGTCCATAATAAGGTCATGAGCAAGGTTCGTATCGCCGAACTCAAGGCCCATCTAAGCCAGCATCTACGTAAGGTGCGCCGTGGCCACACCCTGACTGTGTTGGACCGGGATACGCCCATCGCTCAGATTGTCCCGTACCCCGCTGAGGCCCCGCTCCAGGTGCGCCGTGCCACCCGTAAGCCACGGGACCTCTGTCTGCCGCCTCCACCCTCTTCCCCGACGGACAGCTTGACCGTGTTGCTTCAAGACCGCGCGTCGAGGTGATTGGTTACCTGGATTCGTCCGCTCTCCTTCGGCTCGTCTTGCGCGAGCCAGGCGGTCTCGAAGAACTACAAAAGTGTGAGGCGCTCGTTTCGAGCGAGCTGCTGGCCGTCGAGTGCGCTCGGACGATCGATCGCTTGCGCCTGCAAAATAAGCTTTCGACGGAGGATGCGGCGTTCCGGCTCGCGACGGTGAACGACTGGCTAGAGTCCGTCGACCTTGTCCTCCTGCAACGGCCCATCCTGGCACGAGCGGCGGAACCCTTCCCTATCCCGCTCGGCACACTTGACGCGTTGCATCTAGCGACCGCGCTGGTCTGGCGTGATCGGATGCAGCAAGAGCTGGTCATGGCAACACACGATGGCGGCCTGGCGATCGCCGCGCGGGCATTCGGTATCCAGGTCCTTGGTTCCTGAAGCCTGCCGACGCGTGTTACTCTTAACCTATTCTGTTCACGATGCACTAAGGTGCACCGGGAGCCCGGCGCGGTTTGCGGTGAGCCTCGAGTATCAAGCTAACCCCATACTGCAGCTCATCGGGCTGCCGTGCGAGATCCA
>Ga0302046_10003459_pt1 | contig 14273 bp, 12 predicted proteins | sample RVTome_11_FD_200261 | JGI IMG/M metagenome (GOLD analysis project Ga0302046, IMG submission 200261) | Soil microbial communities from uranium-contaminated site in the Upper Colorado River Basin, Wyoming, United States - RVT147D111 (version 2) ...
CGGCTCGGGCAGTTTTGTGCATGACTTGAGAGACAATTTTGATGAGGAAGAAGAGAATCTGGTGGCCAGTGAAATCAACGGACGCGACCAGATTTATGATAGTATTAAAGATTTCTTGGGCAAAGGGAGATAGATGAAACAGACCAAGCTACCGCCAGAACTCCAAACTGCCTGGGAAGATATTGAAGGCCATGCCAAGGATTATGGGCTGGATTTCTTTCCCATCATCTTCGAGGTCCTTGACTATAAGACGCTGTATGAGATCGCCGCGCTGGGTGGGTTTCCCATTCGCTATCCGCATTGGCGTTTTGGTATGGAGTATAACCAGCTATCCAAGGGCTATGCCTACGGCCTGAGCGTCATCTACGAGATGGTCATCAACACCAACCCCTCGTATGCCTACCTGCTGGAGGGCAACGAGATGGTGACCCAAAAGATGGTCATGGCTCACGTGGCGGCTCACGTCGATTTCTTCAAGAAGAATATGTGGTTTACCCACACCAACCGCAAAATGCTCGACGAGATGGCCAATCACGCCAGCCGGATCCAGGCCCTGATCAACCGTTATGGTTACGATCAAATCGAAGCGTTTATCGACATTTGCCTGTCGCTGGATAATCTGATCGACTATCATGCCCCTTATATCAAACGGCCTGAAGCCATGACCCATGAACCGGTTGTCGAATCAACCGAAGAAGCTCCCGCGATCGAGGGCCTCAAGGTCGAGCGGGAGTACATGCGTCACTACATCAACCCGCCCGAATTCTTGGAACAACAACGTGAGAGGCAGCGCACCGAACAGGAAAAGACACGTCTTTTTCCCGAAAACCCCCAAAAGGATATCCTCCTGTTCCTGCTCAACTACGCCCCTTTGGAGCGCTGGCAGCACACCATCCTCGAAATCATCCGGGATGAGGCCTACTACTACGCGCCCCAGGGAATGACCAAAATCATGAACGAAGGCTGGGCCTCTTACTGGCACAGCCGAATTATGACCGAAAAAGCGATGACGGACTCCGAAGTCATCAGCTTCGCCGAGCATCATGCCGGGGTCGTATCAACCAGTCCGGGCCGCCTCAACCCCTATAAGCTGGGGCTGGAATTGCTGCGCGACATCGAAGACCGCTGGAACAAGGGCAAATTTGGCAAGGAATATCTGGAGTGTGATGATATTCAACTCAAGCGCAACTGGAACCAGGAGCTTGGCCTGGGCCGTCAAAAAATATTCGAGGTACGCCAGCTCTACAACGACGTAACCTTCATCGATGAATTTCTGACCCCGGAGTTTGTCGAGCAGCAAAAATTGTTCAGCTTTCGCCATAATCCCAATTACAGCGTCTATGAGATCGAGTCGCGGGAGTTCAAACAGGTCAAGCAAAAGCTGCTGGCCCAGTTGACAAATTTCGGGCAACCTTATATATATGTCGAGGACGGTAACTACAACAACCGGGGCGAGCTGTACTTAAAGCATCGGTATGAAGGGATTGAGCTGAAGCAAGATTATGCCCGTGACACGCTCCAGAACATTCAAAAAATCTGGACACGGCCGGTGCTGTTGGAAACGATCGTTCAAGACGAACCAAAACTGATTAGTTTCGACGGCAGCGACTACAAAGAAAAGAAGATCGGATCGTGATAGTTCGAATTTGAAAAGTGTCATCAGACAGATTGGTTTTAGATGTGGAGGCAACGATGAACATCAGCAAATACATTAGTGAACAATTGGCAACCCTGGCTTCAAAAGGGCCGCAGGAACTTAACGCAGCCATTCTTGACTCGGCCGAACAACGAGGGTATATTGTGGGCCTGCAAGTGGAGGAACACGGTCTGGGCGTGTCTGTTAATATGGAAGACTACGACCGTTACAGCGCCACCTTGCGTAACCTGAGTGTGAGTTTTGAAGGCACGCCTGCAACCGAAAGAGAAGCTTATCTACGCCGGTGCATCAAACAGCTTTCCGAACGGCTCACCTATTTGGAGGGCCCACTGGTGTTGCTTGAATTCGACATCGAGACGGGGTTAGCTCAACTGCGCACCGAACAGCCCCAACAAGATGGCCCGGCGGTTACGTACTGGGAAGTCCTGGTCAATATCGACCCTAAGCCCACGGCCAGCCTGACCCGTTATCACTGGAGCCCTGGTGACCGTGACCGTCAAGCCGCGATTTACCCGGCCACGTTCACCACGCTGGGCCGCCTGGCCGAAGATCTGGCCGAAAGCTTAGCCTGGTTAGAAGCTTAAATCCAATCCTTCATTTGGTTCAACTCAGATAATCAGGAGATCAAGATGCCGCTCTACGAATATTATTGCACCGACTGCCGGACCACATTCGATAGGATTCGCCCCATGAACCAGGCCGACGCACCGGTCGAGTGTAAAAACTGCGAAAGCAGCCGCACCTCGCGCACCATTTCGATCTTTGCGACCCACGTCAAGGGGGAAAGCACCTCAGCCGCTATGAAGACCACGATGAGCAATTTCGGCGGAGGCTGCTGCGGCGGGGCGTGTGGGTGTGGGCATTAGAAACAACTGCTAACTGCTTGATTAATCTTTAGAGGCGTAGCCTTGGGGCTACGCCTCTATTTTTATCAGACTGCGATAAAAAGCTGACAGGTTTGCAAAACCTGTCAGCTTTGGCTTTGGCCTAAGCCGGCCACTCCGCCCCATCATAATAGCGCGTACCCCGATGCCCCTTCTTGGGAAGGGGTGAATCGAGCCGCTCGCCGGGGGCTTCGACAATGATCAAGGTGCGCGGCTTGCCCGAATTGGGGTTGACCGCGCCGCCGGTCATGCGCTTGATCTTCAGCCGCCCGTGAAGCTGGTCGTTGAAAATGGTATAGACGTAGTCCCCTTCCTTCAATTTGGAGGGGGTGCCCGCCATGTGAAACTCAAACTCGGTGCGCGAGCCATCATACAGCGAATTCAACATCTCGATCCCGTCCGAGGCCGGGATTGTTTTGGTTATGCCAAAGCTCATGGTTGATTGATCCTAAAAGAAGTTTTTACGATGTGGCCCCATCAATTTTACTGTCAACGTGATGAATTGGGCAAATACCTTATCAAGCTTCCAAAAAGGTTTAACTGAAATCACATGAACTGCGTAAATCCTGCATTTGTCGGATACTTAAAACGTTACCTGAACTGCTCTTTAAGCGATTGAATGATTTCGCCGGCATCGTCCATAACCGTGTAGGTCCACATATGAGCCAGCAAGTTGATTTGTTGGGGCGTGTATTGGAGAAGTTGAGGAATTCTGGCCGCGCTCTGATTCTGGAAGTAGGTTTTCAAGTTGGGGAAATTAGCCAAGTAGTTGGTTGGGTCGGTGCTGGCCAATAAGGCTTGAACCTGGCTCGACAGTCGCTGTTTCCAATTGGGGTTGAGCTCGTTGTAGAACCACATGACGGTGACTTCACCGTTACCCGGAAAGGCGGCCGGATAGACTGGAATATCAAAGGCATTTGGCTGCACGATCGGATAGGTATCGATAAAATAGGGCGGCTGACCGTTGGCTTTGGCTACCTTGAAGCCATCGGCCAGGGCTTTGAATTTGGCCGAGGGAAAAATTTGGGTATCCTGGTCATTATTTGGACTCTGCCGCTTGAGGCCAAACAGGCGGGCCACCTGGACGTCGATGCCATCGATCGTGGCCGGGCCGGTCGCGCCCACCGGCTGCCGGCTGTTGATGAAAGCCAGGATGACCGGGTATTGGCGGCGAAGGAGCGGCACAATGCCTGTATTCTCCAGGCCCGATCCGTCGATAAAGCTGTAGGTGGCAGCCGGTTGGTTCCCAGCTGCCGCGATCGGCCAATAACTAAAGCGGGGAAACCACTCCGGTGCGCCCAGTTGGTTCAAGATGATACCCGGCGCGGCGCTGGTACTACCGAAGATATCCGATAGCAGAAAAATGGGATTGGGCATGGTGACAGTGACGTAGTTATCTGCATCGGGTGGGCTGGGGGTGAGGGAATCAAAGGCCAGGCTTTCCACATAACCGCCGCCAATATCCATCCCGTTGATCCCGGCGCCCTTGAACAGTTGAGGCGTGCCGGAATATAAAGGCGTGTATTCAAATAAACGGGCGATCTGATTTTCACCGAGGGGGTAGACGTTAGCCGCCCCAATGATTAGAAAAGGGTGATTGGGACGCATGGTGTAAAAATCAGACGGAGTCAGGCCCGGATTGTGTTTTATGATCCGGTCGATTGAGCCGGTATCCAGCGTGAAAAAGGTACGAGGGTCGTCCAGATGAAACGGCTTTAGCATCAGGTCATTCAACAGCCGGGCGAAGACTCGATTGAAGGCCTGGGTTTCGGAATAGGTCGCCCCAATCATAAAATTGGTTTTCGTTGTGTTCAGATTGGCCGAGGTCAGGTGCAGCAGCGGCGCGGCAATACACTGTGGATCGAGTTCGGCCAGGTTTTGGAGCGTGATTTCGGTCGGGTTGAGAACCGGGCCCAGCAGCGTCGTATCGTCGATGCTGGTTGGCGCATAGCCAAAGATCGTATTGAACCAGGCCCCACCGGAGATAGCCGAAATGGCTCCAATCTCATCAAGCAGCCCCAGGGCGTGGAGGCCGCGCATCTGGCCCAACGAGGCCACGAGCGAGCGGGGCCCTCCGCCGGAAAAACAGATCCCCAGCGGATGCGAACCGGGTTGATAGCGGGCTATGTGCAGTTCGGGAAACTGAAAGCTGGGGCCGCTCGGATAGATCTTAGCCTTCAAAGTTGTTGGAAAGGAATCGGGATTGTCCAAAGAGGTCGCCACGGCCAGCGACACCTCTAATTGACGTGCCTTGACCGCGGCTAACAGGCGGCCTAATGCACCGCTGGCCAGGGTGACCACCGCCGCCGCCGCGCTCAAACGGAGCAGGAACTGCCGCCGGCTTATCGTTTCAGACGGTTGGAGATCATCGCCTGCGCCTGAAGCATCCAACTCCGTCCAGACCAGGCGCTCCTGGATATGGCCCACGGCCAGGCCCCAGCCCAAAAACAGCACCAGCGGCCACAACACCCGCATGAGCAGGCCGGCGGTCGACGGCCCGACGCTGAGACTGATAATTGCCATTGCCGTCCCCCAGATGGCCCCGGCCCCCAGGCCGACCGTGAGACCCCGCCAGGTCGGGCGTCGTTTCATGAGGTCAAAGAAAAGCCAGTTCACGACCAGCCCCAACAGGAAGAACAACAAAATAGCCACAGCCTGTCCCACGGCTGCAATCGTCTTGTCAACATTGACTCCGAGCAGCAATAGCAAGGCAATCGTTAAATCCAACGACACTGACGTCATGACGGTTGGTAGGACATTACGGAGCCAACTGAGAAAATCGGCGGGAATGAAGGGCAGTTTGGTGAGCTCGGCGGCCAGAACCATGACGCCAATCAAAGGAGCCGTCAATCCTGCCCCCATAAAGATAATGGTTTTAAGCTTTAGGCTTTGCACCTGTTACTCCTGGGTCCTGTTGATATTTCGGGTCATGTCATCCCTTCGACGTTGCTCAGGACAGGCCTGAGCGACTGCAGGGAACGAAGGATCTCCTTACAGCCTTTGCTAGCAAACATTCCATGGAGATTCTTCGTCGCTGCGCCCCTTAGAATGACATGTTATCGAAATGTCATTAGAACCTACAACCACCGTCCTCCGAAAAATCGCCAGCGTGGGAAAATAACTCGTAAGGGTCCCTGCGTAACCAAAAAAATAGCGAACCAAACGGCGGCGTAGTGATTGAAAAAATGGCTAAAAGAGATGAATCCAACGCCGGGCATACCGAGAAAGCCGAATTCCTCCCACCGGACCAGGCTGATCAGACCCCACAGAAAGACCCCTTCGGCCAACCCGGCCAGGAGCTGAAAACTCATGGGCCAGTCCTCATCCCATCGAAACGATTGGATAAATTGATACAGGACATCCGCAGCCAAACCGATGATGAGAACGTAACAGAGCAGGATGAACGACCCCGACAAATCGTCATAGGATCGCCCCACCAACAAGGTGATGAGCGAACCGATGGTCGCCAACAACAGCAGGCGAGTTTGCCAGCGGCCGATAAGGGTGGGCGTCATGGTGCGACCCCACCGGCCCAGCGCAGCCATTGGGCCAGCGAGCGAATTGGATTGAGCGAACGCATATCAGGCGCACCGGCCTGGCGCAAGCGTTCGACCGAGCGTTGGGCCGCATAATTTAGGCCCAGGAATGAATCAATGGCGACATACCCGAATTGGGCCATGATCCCGGAGGTGTAGATGCGGCCCGGCCCGTTACGCAGCCCAACAAGCTCAAAGTCGCCGGCGACATCGAGGTGATGGTGAGCGGTCGTTGAGAGCTTATAATACTCGATCAAATCATTGAGAAGCGGATGGCTGCTGACATGGGAGATCAGCCCGGTCGCATCGATGATGGCGTCTGCCGTCAGGCGAATTTCTTGAGGGAGGTCATGGCTGCGAATAACGGTCACCAGCGCTCCCGCTTCATCGCGTTCTACGCGCTGCACTGCGCCAAAACTTTGCCGGTACCAGCCTTCGGCCAGCCCTGTCTGCACGATGTGACGCCACGATTTGCGTTTGGCCGTGGTTGTGCCGCCCCAGACCATGATGAGTTTCTCACGTTGGTCGGGCGGAGCATGTTCTAGTTTCGAACGAGCCGGCCCGCCCCAGGCCCCTAGCGGCCAATTGAATCGCTGAAATTCCCATTGGTTCTCGACCAAGCGCTGGGCCCGGCCGAAGTGCGCGCCGGCTGATTTCGGGGTGCGCAGCAGATGAATCACCACGATGTGGGGGTTCCGAGTTCGGATTTCATAGAGGCGTTCCAGGATGCGCGAGGCTACGATGCCTCTACCCCGCAGCAAGATGGCCCCGCCCTGCTCGAGCAGTTGTTCGTACACATGCGCGTGAGGTTCATAGGCATTGACGACGTGGGTGAAATCGCCAGTTTGCTGCCGGTAGGCTTGCAAATCGGGCAGGAGACGGATGGCCGGATACCCGACCGCCAGGTGCAGATAATTGGCGATCATGAGTTTATGAATCGGATCGGTGCTTTTTTGGGTTTGGGAATAGGCCACCACATAACGACCGTCGGCTGTTTTACGGATGGATCGCACCCGGCCATAGCGCCAGATTTGCGGCCAGCCAATCCTGCCGGCTTCTCGATCGATCGCCGCGAAAACATCGCCGGAGCGGGGGGTGTAAGTGTTGTCGAAAATCGGCTCGGTCAGCAGTTGCCAGCCCAGGCCGGCGGCACGACGCCACTGACGCCCGTTTAAAGCTTGCCCCATCTCACGCAGACCATAACCCGGCCAGCCCCAGATATTATCGGGACAGGACTCGGAATTCGAACGCAAGCGGTCGTGGGCCTTGATTTGCGAGTTGAGACAGAGGCGCTGGTAGTTACCGTAAGGTTTTTCCGTTTGACCCAGCGCCACGATGCTGCCGGCGGCAATCCCGCAAATCCGCAGATAATCGACCCAAATAAAACTCCCTAAGCCGCCACCTATGGTCAGATAGGTGGTTTCATCGATGGGCAGATCGCCGGCGCGCAGGGCCTCGATTGGCACCAAGGCCCGGTCAAAAATCGGTGGGGGAAAGGGTGGTCGAGGAGGGCTCGGCAAAACAGGCGGGGCCGAAAGCAATTCATCGTCATCGGCCAGGGTGACCTCGACCAGATCTGTATCGGATAAGGTTTGCTCTTCCGTGATCGTCTCGATGTTAATGACAACCGTGATAATAAAGGGGCCAATTTGAATCGCATCCCCGTTTTCCAAAATGACCCGGCCGACCCGCCGGCCATTGACCAAGGTTCCATTCGAGCTGTTATCAATCAGCACAATGTCATCATCGCTGGCCTCCAGGCGGGCATGCCAGCGTGAAATCTTTTGGGCCTCGAGTTGAATCGTATTGTCTTTGTGCCGGCCCAGGGTAATGGGGAGGGGGTCTTCGTATTTTTGGGGGTGACCATTCGGGTCGGTCCAGTGCAGGCGGAGCGTTATCCCGGCCACGATCAGTCACCATTCTCCCACTCTATGATCGTCTGCGCCCCGGCTAATGAGGTGCCACAATATTTGCAGGTCTGCCAGGCGATATCCACGCTGCGGCCACAGCCACTGCATTCAACCTGATGCTCCGCCTCAGCCCTGGTCTGCACGGTAAACCAGCTCGAACCGACGCGAAACATAAAGCCGGGCGTCAATTCAACCTGTTGGTTGCAGGTAAGTTTTTGCCGGTCCTGGAGATAGATCGGATTGGTCTGGCTGAGGTTGCAAAGCCAAAAAGCACCCGCCTGCCATGAAATAGAGGCGTGCCGGCGCGAAACGTTTCGATCAGACAGCACCAGGTCACAGTCTGCGCTGCGACCAATGACAAAGAGGCGGGTATGGGGCACGGTCACGGTGTAAGCTTGTTCAGGCTCTTGTCCGTGTAGAACGATTTCCTTCATAGCTGCATCTTTACTCCGCTATTTTGTTCAAAAACCAACGGCCGGCGGCCAGGTCAGTGACATCCTGGGCGAGATCCTGGGCGGTTTGATAACGATCGGCGGGATCTTTGGCCAGGGCCCGATCAACAATCTCTTGACAGGCCGCAGGCAGGCGTGGCTCGATGTCGAGGACACGGGGTATCGGCTCGGTCAAGTGCGCCCGCATGGTAGCCTGGGGGTCCCCGGTATGATAGGGTAACTGCCCGGTAATCGCCCGGAAGAAGACGGCGCCGAGCGAATAAATATCACTCCGGCCGTCCAGGTTTTTAGGGATCTTGTCGAGGATGGCATAGGCTTGCTCCGGGCTCATGTAGGCCGGCGTGCCGCCAAAGTAACGCTCCCCGCTCGTGCCAGAGCCGGCTTCGGACATCCAGGCAATCCCAAAATCGGATAGAAAGGCCCGATTATCGGTATTGAATATAATATTGGCCGGCTTGACATCCTGGTGAATGATATGCCGGGCGTGCGCGGCATCGAGGGCGGCAGCGATCTGCTCGATGATGGGAGCGACGATCCGCAGCTTCAAGGGGCCGCCGGCCAGTCGATTGGCCAGAGTCCCGCCGGGTAAATATTGCATCACGATAAAGGGCTGCTCCTCATGTTCACCGAAGTCATACACCGCCACAATGGCCTTATGCTTCAGGCCGGCCACGAGTTTAGCTTCATGATGGAACCGGTCACGAAACCGGGGGTTTTCCATCCAGCGATGAAACATCACTTTGATCGCAACCTGGCGATTGATGGTCGGATCATGCGCCAGATGAACCAGCGCCATTCCACCCCGGCCCAATTGGTCTTCGATGCGATAGCGACCAATCGTTTGACCCGAATGAGCCGGGGCCGGCCCAACTGACTCGAGCTGAGGATGGGGTGTTGAGGCTGGCTCAGCCGGCTCGACGGCCGGGTCAGCGGCGATAATATTCAAATACCAGCGCCCCGAGACGATTTCTTTGATATGAGCGGCCAGTTTGGTCGCGGTTGGATAGCGGTCGGCCGGGTTCGGGGCCAGAGCCTGATCGATGAGGCTCTGGTAAGCATCGGGCAGGTCCGGCTTCAGGGCATCGAGCCGGGGGATAGGACCGGTAAGCCGGACGATGGCCGTTTCATAGGCTGTTTCCGCTTGAAAAGGAATCTGGCCGGTGAGCGTCTCGAACAAAATAATCCCCAGGGCGTAAACATCACTTTGCCCGCTTAGTTCTGCGACCGTGCCGTCTTGCCAGGCGCGAGCTTGTTCGGGGCTAATATAGTTGGCCAGGTCGCGGCTGATTTCCCGGCCGGTTGAAGCAGTTGACAGTTCAGACACGGCGGACAGGCCAAAATCGGACAGATAGACCCGGTCTTGAGCATCAAATAGAATATGATCGGGTTTGAGCTGGCGGTGAATGATACCTTGACGGTGGGCCGCATCCAGTGCTGCGGCCACGCGCCCGATGATCGGGGCCAATTGGGGCAAGCCCAGGGGACCGGATTTCAAGCGCATCGCCAGGGTGCCGCCGGTCAGAAAAGGCATCACCACAAAGGGGTGGCCCTGATGGTTACCAAAATCATAAACCTGGACAATGTTGGGATGGTCCAAAGCGGCAATGAGTTCAACTTCGCGCTGAACCCGGGTCTGGTACTCCGTCTCTGGGGCGAATTCAGTTGACAGCAGCTTTATGGCGACCTGACGATGCAGCTGCGGGTCATAGGCCAGGTAGACGACAAAGGGGCCGCGCGGCCCGACGACCTGTTCGATTTCATAACGGCCGATTTTTTGAACGGATGAATCGGACGCCTGGATTGCGGCTTGAGCCTCAAGCGGGGACTCATTGGCCGAAACGTCAAGGAGCGTTTCATCGGACGTAACGTCGAGATCGATCTCATCGACAATCGTTACATCCGAATCACTGACCGGCAAGTCCGGCTCAAAGCGCAAAAGACAACTGCCGAGTTTGATGACATCGCCAAAGGCAAGATTGGCTTTCTTGACCCGCCGGTTATTGACAAAGGTGCCTTTGGCCGAGCCAAGATCGACCACGTCACAACCGGCCGCCGAACACTCAATCGAACTGTGGGTCCCGGAGACGCCGGCCCAGCGAAGGACAAGGTCATTCGTCTCGGCGCTGCCAATGACCGTCCGAGGTTTGGTCAGCAGAAAAGATTGGTCGGGACGATCGGGGTCGATTACGATGAGTTTGCCAAAACCGTGACTCATTTTACGCTCTTAGGATTTCGAATCAAATAACCGTCCTCAAATCAAATCCCAATAACCGGCTTATTCGCCTACAAATAGGGAACGTGTTTAATCCTAAGCCCTATGTGGAATGCGGCCTCTCGCTTCAATTTTACTTCAGCGTTCAGACATACGCAACCTAAGCGAGATGGGGATCAAGGGCCGTCATCGCCCAGACCAAAGCGACCCCCAGAAGCCCGGTATTGAGGTTGGGCTTCTTTTTTAGTCTGTTATATGGTATACTTTTTCACAATCAACTTCATTCTCAATCCTCGACCTGAAGTCAATTAAGACCTTTAGCCTGGCATCAAGTTGCCCCCTTGTGTCTTCAGGCGTGAATGTTTAGATCATTGATTTGTTCTGAGGTGTTATATCCGTGGGAACGGTATAAAACTTTATTATAGGGATTTTAATCGGTATGCCGGTTCAATAAATTGTTAGCGGGTACGTCAAAAGTCAATCATCCAGACAAATGAGGTAAAAAGCAGGGAATGAATATCACTTCAGAGGTTCACCATGAAAATTAACAAAGCCGTCATTACCGCCGCCGGTAGACAACAGCGAACGCTGCCTCTCCAAACCCTGATTGATCGAGACGGCGCCGAAAAATCTGTCTTGAGTATTTTAGGACAGGGGTTGAAGAAATTTGTGTCATTGTCCGCCCCGGCGATGAAGCAGCCTACACCGAAGTCGCCGGAGATCACGCCGGACGCCTGCACTTTGTTCACCAGCCAGAGCCGCTGGGCTATGGACACGCGATCTACTGCGCCAGGGAATTTGTGGGCCAGGATCCATTCTTACACCTGGTCGGCGACCATCTTTACGTCAGCCGCACCGAAAAAGGCTGTGCTCAACAGCTCGTCGAAATGGCCCAAACCGAAGCGTGCGCTATGTCTTTAGTTCAGGCCACTCGCGAAAGCCTGCTGCCTGACTTCGGCACGGTTGGGGGGCGGCTGGTGCCGGGCCGCCAGGATCTGTATCAAGTCGATACGGTCATCGAAAAACCCCCGCCGACCCAGGCCGAACAGTATCTCATCGTGCCGGGTCTGCGAGCCGGCCATTACCTCTGTTTTTTTGGGATGCACGTCCTCACCTCCACCGTCATCGACATCCTGGGCCGGCAGCTTGAAACAAAGGGGACAGAGAACAGCGTCACCCTCTCCGATGCGCTGGCGCAGTTAGCCAAACGAGAACAGTATCTTGCCCTGGCCATACCGGATTGGCGCTACGATGTTGGCGCTAAATACGGTCTCCTGACCGCCCAACTGGCTTTGGCCCTCAGCGGTCAAGATCGGGATGAAGTCCTGGCCCAACTGTTGGGACTTCTGGCCGTTCGTGAAATGAGCGGGGTGGGCAGGTAGTCATGAGTGAGCTGATTAAAATCATCACCGCCACCCAGCCTGATATGCGGAATCGTTCGCTTGATGCCTTTGCTCGCTCGGCTCCGTTGGGCCAGCTCTTAAGCGAATGTGCGGCCCTGGACCAATTTCGTCGTGAAAATGACAACCTGTACGAACGCGTCCGGGCGCTTTTCTTTCTTTACGCTGTCCACCGTTTTCACCTGCCACTCAAGCCGGGCATGCGCCTGAAAGGCCTGATCCCATTTGAGGGCTATCACAATCTACTCAGGCGTCGTTTTGAGGAAGCGATTGAAATTTTCCTTTCCCTTCAAGCCGCCGAAGGTCCCGGCGATGGCATCTCCAGTGCGCTTGCGGCGGCGTATCACAATCTGGGCTTCCAGACCCTGGCCGATCAGGTCCGCCGCAGCGTTCGTTCCGTGCGAGGCAATCAGTGGATGTTTCGCACCGGCCATCCCACCGATTACCCGCTCCGCATCTGTCCGGAACTGCTCGAACGCCGCAGCGCCGAGACCCTGTTTCCCATTTTGCGCGAAGCAACGCCCGTGCGAATGGATTTGACCCACAGCGGTTGGAGCGACATCTTCTTCTTGGGCATGGATTTTCCCGAAGGCGCACGCGTTTTGAACGTATCAATCGACCTGAGCGTGCGAGGAACCGGGGGGTCGTCTGTTAATCCCAAGCCGCCAGTCGAAGCCTATCTGCGGGTCATCGATCGCCCGGTTTTGCGGCTGGTTAGTGTGGATTTGGGCGCCACCGCCGAAATCACGACCCTGGCCGAAGTTTTTGATTTTGCGCGCGATTACCTGGGCTTGTTGAAGGCGGCGGTCATCGCCTCGGGCCTGGTGCCGCCGGGTATGGAAGGGGCGGAACAGCCGCTGGCCGAGGTTCTGGCCCGCCTGATCAAACCCGGCTGCGGCCTGGAAATCGTGAGCCAGGTCAACGACATTCCGAAAGGCTCGCGGCTGGCCGTCTCGACCACGCTGTTGGCCTGTCTGATCGCCGTGTGTATGCGGGCCACGGGCCAGACTCGTTCCTTGACCGGCCAACTGGCCGAGGATGAGCGCCGTCTGGTCGCCGCTCGGGCGATTTTGGGAGAATGGCTGGGCGGCTCCGGCGGCGGCTGGCAAGACTCCGGCGGCGTCTGGCCCGGCATGAAACTCATCCGGGCGTGCCGGCCGCCGCAGACGAGCCCGAGTTTGGCATCAGCCGGGGCTGTCTGCTGCCCAGTCACCAAATTTTGACCTCGGCCGAGGTTTCGGCGGAGACCCGGCAGCAGTTGCAGGACAGCCTGGTGCTGGTTCACGGCGGCATGGCTCAGGATGTTGGCCCCATCCTGGAAATGGTGACCGAGAAATATCTGCTTCGCTCCGAAGCCGAGTGGCAGGGCCGGCAAGAGGCGATCCAAATTTTGGATGACGTGGTCGACCTGCTGAACGATGGCAATATCCAGTCCATCGGCGCGGCGACCCAGCGCAACTTTTTTGGGCCGATCCAAACCATCATTCCCTGGGCTAATAATTTGTATACCGAGTCGCTCATCCGGCAGGTCAGCGCCGAATTTGGCGCTGATTTTTGGGGCTTCTGGATGCTGGGCGGCATGTCCGGGGGCGGGATGGGCTTCATTTTCGATCCGGCCCGAAAACCCCTGGCTCAGGTGCGGCTGCAAACGATTATGAGCCAGACCAAGCGCCGTCTGGAAATGGCCGTGCCCTTTGCCATGGAGCCAGTGGTTTACGATTTTTCAATCAACGAGCGCGGCACTTACGCCCAGCTCTTGACCGAGGGCGCGGCGCTCATGCCGCCTGGGTATTACGTGCTGACGATTCCGGGCCTGCTGCGCCAGGAACTACGCACGCTGTCCCCTTTCCGGCGCACCGAGCTGGACCGTTTCGCCGCCGCCAGCCGGACTCGACCGGAGTTGACCGGCATGGTTCAAACCCTCTTTGACCGGCTCCTGCCCCGCACCGGCCAGGAAGAGGCCGAACAAATCCAGAGCCTGGAAGCGTTGCTGGATCGTTACGGTTTTGATCCGGTCCAGCACGAACAGATTCAGGCTGACCTGCGCAGTGGGCGCATTGGCCTGGCTCAGAACCGGCTGCCGGTCAGCAGCAAAATCGAGGATGTTGAGCCGGGCGATGTGGTTGACGCGACGCAACCCCTGCCTGATCGATTTTACGACCTTGGACTGGAAGCCTTGTCCGCCGGAGCGGTGGCCGTCGTTACGCTGGCCGGGGGCGCGG
>Ga0302046_10003460_pt1 | contig 14271 bp, 15 predicted proteins | sample RVTome_11_FD_200261 | JGI IMG/M metagenome (GOLD analysis project Ga0302046, IMG submission 200261) | Soil microbial communities from uranium-contaminated site in the Upper Colorado River Basin, Wyoming, United States - RVT147D111 (version 2) ...
AGGGGTTCGTGGCGCTCGCCGCCAACCTGGCGCGGGCGGTCGAGCCGGAGCGGCTGGCGGCGCCGCTGGTGCTGATCCTGACTTACGACGAGGAGGTCGGGATGCTCGGCGCCCGCCACCTGGTCGAGAGCTGGGACGGCGTGCCGTGGCGCGAGCCGCTGCCGCGGGCGGCGGTGATCGGCGAGCCGACGGAGCTGGCGGTGGTCGCGGCGCACAAGGGGCACGTCAAGCTGCGCGCGCTGCTCCGCGGCAGGAGCGCCCACAGCGGCTACCCGCACCTGGGGATCAACGCGATCGAGGCCGCCGGCCGGGCGATCGCCGCGCTGACCGAGCTGCGCCGCGCGCTCGAATCCGAGCGGCCGCCGGGCGCCGAGCGCTTCGGCGCAACGCCCTACCCCGCGCTCAACGTCGCCACCGTCCACGGCGGCACCGCGGTCAACGTGGTGCCCGAGCGCTGCGCGATCGAGGTCGGCGTGCGGGTGCTGCCCGGGATGGACGCCGCGGCGCTGGCCGAGCGGGTGCGCGCCGCGATCGCGGCGGCCGCCGCCGGCCGCGACCCCGGCCCGGTCGAGGTCGGGTTCGAGCCGCTCGCCGAGAGCCCGCCGCTGGCGGTGCGCGCGGGCGCGCCGATCCTCTCCGCGCTCGCCGAGCTGACCGGCCGCGGCGACCTCGACGCGGTCTCCTACGCCACCGACGGCGGCTGGCTGGCCCGGCTCGGGCTCGACTGCGCGGTCTGGGGACCGGGCTCGATCACCGTCGCCCACAAGCCGGACGAGTCCCTGCCCAAGGCCGACCTGGCGGCGGCCCGGCCGGTGCTCGAGGCGCTGATCGAGCGCTTCTGCGGGCACGGAGGGGCGGCGTGAGCGCGAGGACGGGCACCGCCGCCGGCGCCCCCGCGTCTCCGCCCGCCGAGGACGCGGAGGCCCGGGCCGCCGCCGGGACCGCGGACGCCCCGCCTGCCGCGGCGGAGGCCACGGCCACCGTCTCGAGTGCGCCCACCGGCGGGCCGTCGCACGCGATCGAGGCCGAGCTGACCTGGACCGGCGAGGCCTTCGAACCAGGCGTGCGGGTCGAGGTCGGCGCCGACGGCCGCATCGCCGCGGTCGGCCGCGCCGGCGCCGGGGCCCCGGACGGCTCCGACGCTCCGTCCACCCTGCGCCTTCCCGGCCGCGCGCTGCTGCCCGGCTTCGTCGACGCCCACTCCCACGCCTTCCAGCGCGGCCTGCGCGGTGTCGCCGAGACCTTCCCGCCGCGCTCCGCCGGCACCGAGCGCGGCGGCGGCAGCTTCTGGAGCTGGCGCGAGGCGATGTACGCGCTCGCCGGCGGGCTCGACCGCGACCGCTTCCGGGCGCTGTCGCTCGCCGCGTTCGAGGAGATGCGCGCCGCCGGGATCACCGCGGTCGGCGAGTTCCACTACCTCCACCACGCCGACCCCGAGGCCGCCGACTGGGCTCTCGACCGGGTGGTGCTCGACGCCGCCCGCGAGGCCGGGATCCGCATCGTCCTGCTCCAGGCCTGCTACCGCGCCGGCGGTTTCGGCCGCAAGCTCGAGCAGGCCCAGCGCCGCTTCCGCGCCCCCTCGCTCGCCGCCTATTGGGCGCAGATGGACCGCCTCGCCGACGCCATCGACCCGGCGAACCAATCACTCGGCGCGGTCGCGCACAGCGTGCGCGCCGTGCCGATCGGCGAGATCGCCGCCCTCCACGCCGAGGCCAGGCGCCGCGGCCTGGTCTTCCACCTCCACGTCGAGGAGCAGCGGCGCGAGGTCGAGGACTGCCTGGCGGTCCACGGCGAGCGGCCGATGGCGCTGCTGCTCCGGGAGCTGGAGATCGGCCCCGAGACCACCGCGGTCCACTGCACCCACAGCGATCCCGGCGACCTCGAGCGCTTCGCCGCCGCCGGCGGTGGGGTGTGCGTCTGCCCGCTGACCGAGGCCAACCTCGGCGACGGCATCCCGCCGCTCGCCGCGGTGCCGGCGGCCGCCGGGCGGCTGTGCCTGGGCACCGACTCCAACGCCCGCATCTCGATGCTCGAGGAGATGCGCTGGCTCGAGTACGGCCAGCGGCTGGCCAGCGAGCGCCGCGGCGTGCTCGCCGACCGCCGGGGCCGGGTCGCCGGGCGCCTGCTCACCGCCGCCACCGCCGGCGGCGCCCGCGCCCTCGGGCTGGCCGCGGGGGTGATCGCCGCCGGCCGCTGGGCCGACTTCGCGGCGGTCGACCTCGGCCATCCCGCGCTCGCCGGCGCTGGCGCCGGCGACCTCGCCGCGGCGCTGGTGTTCGGCGCCGGCGACGCCACGATCGCCGCCACCTGCGTCGGCGGCCGCTGGCGCGAGCACCGCGGGGCCGCCGCCGAGCCGCGGCGGAGCCCTGTGTCCGCGGCACCCTGACGCGCCGCCAGAGAGCGCTCCGGGTCGCTATCATCGCGCCGTGTGTGGGCGCTACTCGCTGACCTCGCCGGGGGAGCTGGTGGCCGAGGTGTTCGGCCTCGGCGATTTCCCTGAGCTCGAGCCGCGCTACAACATCGCGCCGACCCAGGAGGCGGCGGTGGTGCGGGTGCTCTCGGAGCGCGACGCCCGCCACCTCGACCGCCCGGGCGACGCCGGCCGGCGCACGCTCGGCCTGCTCCGTTGGGGGCTGATCCCGTCGTGGGCCGACGACCCCGGGATCGGCAACCGGATCATCAACTCGCGCGCCGAGAGCGCGGCCGACAAGCCGGCCTTCCGCCAGAGCTTCGAGCGCCGCCGCTGCCTGGTCGCGACCGACGGCTTCTACGAGTGGAAACCGGAGGACGGCGGCAAGCAGCCCTACCGCATCCACCGCGCCGACGGCCGCCCGTTCGCGCTCGCCGGCCTGTGGGACCGCTGGTGGCAGGCGCCGCGCCAGCCGGTCGACTCCTTCACCATCCTCACCGTCGACGCCGCCCCCGGTTTCGCGCACATCCACGACCGGATGCCCGCGGTCCTGGCGCCCGAGGCCTTCGACGCCTGGCTCGACCCGAACGGCCACGACCGCGCCGCGCTGCTCGCCCTGCTCCGGCCCCACGAAGAGGCGCTCGAGGCCTACCCGGTGAGCAAGGCGGTCAACGACCCGGCCAACGACCTGCCGGAGTGCACTGAGCGGCTCCTGGAACACCCCCGGTACGGACTCTTCACCGAAGTCTAGATCGAGACGAGTCGGCTCGAATCCGCCGTGCCAGCCGTCGCACCAGAGCGTCGCCAGCTCTTCCGGCTATGGGACGCTGGCCGACCAGGCGAACGTGTTTCCGGACTCGAAGCCGTCGACGAAGATCGCGTTGGTGGGGTCGGAGCCGAACTCGAAGGCCCCGGAGTCGCATTCGGGGAGCGAATCGCCATCGCCGTCCACCGGCCGACGGCGTCGAGATCGGCGTCGACGACTTCCGGATCAGCGATCTGGGGGCACCGGAGATCCGGCCTTCGACGCCGGCGCCACCGCCGTCGCCTACAACGGGCGTGGCCGGCGAGTACCTCGTCGTGTGGACCGGCGACGACCTCTTCGATTTCGAGATCGAGGTCTACGGCCAGCGCCTCGACGCCGACGGCGCCGAGACCGGCGCCAACGACTTCCGCATCAGCGACACGGGGGGGACCGGAGTCAACCCCTTCGCCGCGTTCAATCCGGCGGTGGCCTACAACCCGGTCGACGACGAGTACCTCGTGGTCTGGTACGGGAACGACGACCTCGGGGGGCTGATGGACGACGAGTTCGAGGTCTTCGCCCAGCGCCTCGATGCCGACGGCCTGGAGATCGGGGACAACGACCTCCGCATCAGCGACATGGGGGACACCGGCGACCCGGCGTTCGACGCCTTCCTCAGTCCGGGGACGCCGGCGATCGCCCACGACCCGCCTGGCAACGGCACGATCCGCGGCCCGGGCCGATGTCACTGAAGTCAAGTGGTCCGGGTCTCGGCCAGCGTGCATCACGAGTCTAGCGCCACTCCCCCTGGAGCACGAAACCGCTCCAGAAGAGCGGCTCGCGATACCGTGGGTCGAGCCGCAGGGCGCGCTGCGCGGAGCGCAAGGCGGCGGCGGGCGGCTCCCCGTGGCGAAGCAGATTGTCGTAGAAGCGGCGCACGAGCTCCGCGGTTGCCTCATCGGGAACGCTCCACAGGGTCGAAACCACCCGCTGCGCACCGGCCAGCATGAAGGCGCGCGCGAGTCCCTGCAGACCCTCTCCCCAAACGTCGCGGCCGAGCGCGGTCCGACACGCCGAGAGCACTACGAGATCGGCGCTCAGCCGTAACCGCTGAATGTCGGCGAGTCCCAGGAGCCCGGCGATCGCCCGTCCCTCGGCATCGACGAGGGAGAGGACCAGCCCCGACCGTTCCGGTCGCGATGCGTCTACCAGACCATGGGTCGCGAAGTGGACGATGCTGTACCGCGAGAGATCTTCGCGCAATGCGTGGTCGCGCGAGGCCGTGAAATCGAGGGCGACGAGCGCGCCGGGAACCAGCCGGCTCAAGAGCTCCGCTTCCCCTCGGGTGCGTGGCAGTCGCACGAAGGTCTCGGAGCCGGGAATGACCTGGAGGCGCGAGAGTCCGGCGGCGGTGGCCGGGGTGGACGCGGCCGGTGCGAGAGCGGCGGCCGCACCGCGCCCCCTGGTAACCCGCGGGTCGGTCGGCGCGAACACCGGATCGGCGTACACTGCGACACCGCGCGCGGATCCTTTCCGCGGTGCTCTGCGAAGCGCCGCCAGCGTCGTCGCAGAAGGCAGCAGCACGATCTCCTGACGCTCGATCAGGGGCCCGCTCCCTCCCGCGGGATCGGGCAACGCGGCGAACGGCACGTACTGCAGCACACCGTCAGCCACGATGAGCAGCCGTTCCGCCTGCTGAAGCTCCATGATCGGTCCGAGGATCGTGCGCGAGAGCTCGATCGCCACGCGCTCCGTCTCGAAGCGCGCGGTACGCTTGCGACCAGCGAGCGTAAGGTCGTAGAACCGCCGCGCCAGAGCGTCGAGCTCGCTGCGCGGCGGCAAGACGACGGCGCGGCAGTGGCGCGGCGTCACCACGAACACGTAGCTCCGCGTCGGCCCGAGCGAGTAGACCAGGAGCAGCGTCCGCGCGTCTAGGAGCGTCTTCTGGATTTCCGCGAGCTCCATCGCGGCGAGACCCGTCCCGTCGCTGACCGGCGGCGCTCCGGGCGGGTAGAGTGAGCGCAGCGACCTCGCGCGCGCCCGCTCGACGGCCTGCAAGGCCTCGACGACCCGCCGCTGTCCGCCTCCGGACTCGCTCATCGCCATCAGGATGTCGATCAGCGTGGTGAAGTGGTCGCGATTGGCGGCACGGAAGCTCGCGCGATCCCCGGCGGCCGACGCGCGGCTGGCTATCTCGTCGAGGATCGCGATGGCGCGCTCGATCTCCCGACGCGCCGCGGCAAGGTCGCGCCGAGCGAGCAGGAGCCGAGCGCGGGTAGCTCGGGCCAGCCCCTCGCCACGGCGGTCGCCGAGCCGGCGGGCGATCGTGAGGGCCTCCATGGCGTGCTGGTCGGCGCGCGCCAAGTCTCCGCTCTGGAGCAGGGCCCCGGATTGGCGGTTCAAGAGGTTCGCCAGGTTCTTCTCGTCGGGGAGCTCACGCCGGATCGCGATCGCCTCGGCGAACAGACGGACGGCGCTGTCCACAGCGCCGCGCGCGAACGCGATGTCGGCGAGTTGCGCGAGCGCGGCGCACTCGCCGCCGCGCGACCCACTTGCCCGAGCCCGCTCGAGCAGCTGTCTCTGGATCGCCGCGGCTTCGTCATAACGCTCGAGCGAGACCAGAGCCATGCCCTCGCCGAATCGAGCCAGGCGCGAGCCAGTCTCGTCGCCACCGCGCTCGAGCGCGGCGAAAGACTGGCGGAAGACTGCGAGCGCGCCCTCGCCGTCTCCGAGGAGCCAGCGCAGGAGTCCCAGATTGTAGAGGGCGTAGCCGGCGAGGACGTGGTCGCCGATCTCCTCCGCGATGTCGAGGGCAGCCAAGGCGTCGATCGCGATGGGGTCCTGCTGCCAGAGTTTGGCGCGGGTCTCGGCCGTTCGCACCAGCGCCCAGCCTAGCCGGCGTCGGTCGCCTTGGGAGCGGTAGTGCTCCTGCAGCTCGAGGTAGAGCGCCAGCGCCTCGCGCGCCGACTCGAGCTCGCCGCTCGCCTTCAACTGTGCGGCCCGCGCCTCGCGATCCTCGGCGGTGGTTGCGCGGGTTGGCCCGCCGCCGGCGTGCAGTTCCCTCGGAGCCGGCGCCGCCAGCGCCACCAGTGCGGTCAGCACCGAGAGGCTACGCCGGAGGACGCCGCCCGAGTACGTCACTCACCGACCAGAAAGTGGAAGGCCTCGGCTGGACCGGCCGGCGGCACGAGTCGGAGTTGAAGGCGACCCAGCGGCAGCGTGGCGAGAGAGAGACCGAGCGCGAGCTCGCCGTCGCGGCCGCGCTTGAGGCCGAGGGCCCGCGCCAGCGGCTCGCCGTTCGGGCCCACGACTTCGACCGCCCAGCCGGCCTCGGGTGTCTCGTGCTGCGGATGAAGCAGCAGCGTCGCCCACCCAGCCGAGCGGCTGAGCTGGATCGCGGGCGCTGGATCGCCGCGCAACACCGTGGGCGCTTCGAGGTCTACGATCGGAACGTTGAGGAGGAGCGTGGATCGCGGCGTGCCTCCGGCCAGGCTGGCTGCCATACCCACCGCGTCCTCGCGCGTGGCCGTCCGGCTCCCCAGGGTCCAGCCGGCGAACGCCGCGATCAGCGCTGCGGCGGCGGTCGCGGCGGCGAAGGCCAGCCAGCGCGTCGAATCCCTCCCGAGCGCGAAGCGCCAGCCTCGCGTCCCCGCGACCAGGTCGCGGATAGCCGCCGCCGCGGCCAGCTCGGCGGCGCAATCCGGACAGCCGTCGACGTGCGCCAGCAGCTGCTCGCGCGGTGACGGATCGAGCTCGCCGGCCGCGTGCGCGGCGAGGACCTCCGATTCCGGACAACCTCGTTCGGCGCGCGGCCGATGGCGCGCGCGCTCGGCCAGCAGAGTCCCGAGCTCAGGTTCCTGCATGCGCGTCCACTCCTTGCTCGCTCAGCCTGCGCCGGAGCTGCGCGAGCCCGCGTGAGATCAGGCTGCGCGTCTTGGTCGGGCTCCAGCCCGTGAGCCTGGAGATCTCCGGCGAGGAGAGCCCCCAGAGATGGAGCCTTACGGCGCGACTGCGAGCGTGCGAGAGATCGGAGATCGAGCTCTCGATCGCCTTTCCCACGTGGCGCCGACGCGTCAGATCCTCGGGCGACGCCTGGCCGGAATCGAGCTCTACGCCGGCGCCCGAGCCGGCCTGGTCCTGGTTCCGGCTGCCGAGATCCGAGAGCGCCATACGATCCCAGCGCGTCCGCGCCGCGCGGATCGCGTCGATGGCGGCCGTCGCGGCGACCTTCTGAATGTAAGACGCGGCAAGGTTGCCGTCTGTGGCACGGGCGAGCGCCCGCCAGAGCCGCACCCGCGCCTCCTGCTCGATGTCCTGAGTGTCGATGCCGAGATCGTACGGGCAAACCCGTCGGATCGTCGCCGCGAGCAGCGCGCCGTACCGTGCCAGCAGGTCCTCGAGTCGGCGCTCGACCGCAGGGCTCGCACTCATCGCACCGTCGTGTTCGCGCAAGTCAGCGGTATTCTACCCGAATCGCCGCGTCTTGTCCAGACTTGTCCAGACGCGAAGTGCCACGACCACGAGTTCCGCCACGTTTCTCCTGCTTGAGGCAAGAAAGCCTCCGCAAGAACGAAGAGGAGTGCGGAATGCCACTGCAATCTGGTCCCAACCCGATCGATTTCGGCGTCCTGCCACCCGGCCGTGGCGCCGACGCCACGTTCGGCATTGAAGGTTCCCCCATCCGCCACGAGGCACCTCCTGGCGCCCTCAAAGGCCGAAGCATCTGCCCCAAGCACAAGACCCGGGACTTGCTGCGAAAAGCAACTTCCTACACGCTCTGCAGCGCCATGAAACCTGTCCCGTTTCTCCTCGTCGCGCTCGCCGCGCTTCCTGCCGCTGCCGAGCGATTTCCCGTCACCGCGCGGATCTTGTGCCCCGCCAGCTTGAACGCCGACGGCACGCTCGACGCCACGTTCACCGTGACGCCGACGCTCGTGCCGTGCGCCGGCATTCGCGTCACCGCGATGGACGCGGACCCGCTGTGGGACGAGTACTGCGGCTCGGCGTACACCGACTCGCAGGGCCGCGTGACCTTCAGCGCCGAGTGCTCTGACGGGAACGCTCCCGACGTCTATCTCAAGGTCGAGGCGCGCAGCATGCTGGGTTTCAGCGTCGGCACGCACGACTACGGCGTCTGGGACGCGCTCGCCGACGTCGCCTCGCTCGGCGTCAGCTTCGGCACCACACTGCCGTTCGAGGTGGTCGACTACCTGTCGGCGCACGAGACTTTCGCGTGGATCACCTCGGAGCGCGCGCCTACCAACAAGACGCTCGCGTTCGGCGACCTCGCCGCCGGCTTCGGCCCCGGCTTCGACGCGGAGGCCGCGATTCAGCGGTTCGCCGGGCGCCAGTTCTGGGCGAACCAGATGGCGATGCAGCGCCTGCGCGCGACCGCCACGAAGGCGCCGATGGACTTCAACTACACCGTCGATGCGCCGATCGGCCCACCCGTTACCATCTGGGACACCGTCATCGTCGAAGAAGACCTCGTGACCGGCACCGCCTGCTGTGCTTTGCCCGGCGCAGCGCCGACGGCCTCCTGTACCAACCCCGACACAGCGCCGACCGCCTCCTGTGCGCTAGCCGCGAGCCCGCACGAGATCGGCCACGTCATCTACAACACCTACCACTCGGTGCTGGTGCATTGGCTGCTCGACGCCCCCGACTACATTACGAGACACGCGTCCTGCGAGCAGGGTCACTTCATGACCCTCGCCTGGTACGAGGGCTTCGCGGAATGGGTGCGCCACGTCGCGTACGGCCGCCTCGACTGGACGAGCAACCAGCTGCACCTTCCGCCGCCGACCACGGGCGTCTGTGGCACGCCTGGCTTCAACCTCGAGGACAACGTCACTGCCGTGCTCGACGCGCTCTACTTCGGCCCGGTCGCGGGCCGGCTCGCCATCGACCTGAGCCAGTTCGCCTGCGCCCCAGGCTTCACCCTCGTGCAAGATGCAATGGGCGTCGTGCGGTGCGAGCGCACGTTCGACGCGACCTGCGCAAGCCGCCGCACGCGGCACACCGACGGTCACGGCAACCGAGACACCTGCGAACTGCCCGGCGTCGAGCAGATGACCCAGGCGGAGATCTTCTCGGAGCAGCAGATCTGTGCGCAGGACCGGGCGCCTTGCCCGCCGATGGAGGTCTACCGCTACTCCTCGTGCTCCGCCGGAGTCGTCGAGCGCATCGCCGGCCGCGACCGCTGCCGCGAGACCATCAACCCGACCCACGCGTTCCCGGGCGGAGTGCCCCTGCCGCGCGGCGACGGCACGCCGAACCGCGTCGTCGGCCACGACTCCGCCGGTGCTCTGCGCTGGTTTCCCCTCGCCGACGCCGACACCATCATCGGCTGGGTGCAGCAGGCGGGCACGAGCTCGCACCGCATGCTCGAGATGTGGAACGGGTGGGCCCGGCCGTGGTGTACCACCAACACTCCAGAGGGTTTTGCCCGCTACTGCGACCCGGTGCGCTCTCCCGACTTCGTAGCCATTGTCGCCGCCGCCGCCGACGCGGCGACCGTCTTCCCCTGAAACCCGTGCTCCCGAAAGGAACCGCCATGAAGAATCTCAAGACCCGCCTCGTGTTGTGCAGCCTGGTGCTCGCGACCGTCCCTGCGCTGGGCCAGACCATCGTCAACCCGCCTCCCGTGGGCCCGCCCGTCACTCCGGGGCCGATCGTGCCCGGCCCGGTGCTGGTGGTGCCGCTGCCGCTGACTCCCGCGGGAGCGGAGTACGCACGCTCGAGGCTGCAGGGGTACGTGAGTCAGCGCGGCGCACAGCTCCCGTCGCGCAGCGCGCTGATTGCTGCCGGGTTGTCGATCGAAGCCGACGCGGTCGAGCGCGGCTGGCTCGAGAACGGACGCTGGGTGGCGCCGCACCACATCAGCCGCGCCGCCGCGGTGCCGCCGCCGTCGCGCACCACCGATCCCGCGGCCGAGGAGGGAGCCCGCGCCGCCGCGCGGATTCGCCTGGGCCGCGCGCCGACGGCCGCCGACGTCGCGACCGACCTGGGGGCGTTCGACGCGCGGGTGGCGGCGATCAACCAGCAGCTGGTGAATCACCGCTCCGACATCGCCACGGCGCTGCGCACCACCGGCAAGTTCCCTCGCGAGTTGGAAGACGGGTGGCTCGGAGTGACTCCCCGCGAGCAGCAGGCGCGCTCTCCCGACGCGACGACGCGCGCGAACCTACGGCGCGTGCTGACCGCGCTGTTCAACGGGCTCGCTCCGCCGCCTGCGCTGCCGCTCGCGCCGGTGACCGGGCCGGGCACGCCGATCATCATCACGCCGTGACGCCCCCACGGTCGACGGTGAACAGCCGGGCGATCGCCTCGATGCCGTCGACGAGCCGCGGCCCGGGCCGGCTGAAGCAGCCGTTGGCATCCACGGCACGCACGCGGGCGGTGCGCACGGCGCGCAGGGCGCGCCATCCCGGGTGCTCGTGAAGGAGTCCGACCTGCGCGGCGGCGCCGGCCGCGTCGAAACCGCACGGCATGGCGAGGATCACGTCGGGATCGGCGGAGGCGAGCTAGTCCCAGGTCAGGCGGCGCGAGTGCGCGCCGGGCTCCGCGAAGCAGTCCGTGCCGCCGGCCAGCGCGATCATCTCCGGCACCCAGTGGCCGGCGGCGAACAGCACGGGCGCCGCGCCCGAGAGCCTGGTGGAGTCGCTGCTGCCCACCGTGTCTTCACAGGCTGGCCGCGCCGCCAGTGAGTGGACGGCCATGGCCGCGCGTCCCCTGGGACCGAACCCCGCCAGCGCGCAGGGGACCGAGAACCGCCAGGCGCGCATCCTGCGCGGGCGCCTGCTGCAAGCCGCTGCCGAGCGCCAGGTCAGAGTGGAGGAGCTGCCCGCGCTCCTCTCCGCTTCGCCGACCGTCTGCGACGCTAGCCGTCATCCTGAGGGCCGTCGTGCCGCGGTATCGCGACCTGCACTTGCGGGCGCTCGCCTAAGAAAGCAGTGCATGATTCCTTCAGCAGCACCGGGACCCGCTCATGCGCGCAGCAAAGGTCCGTCCGACCACCCGCGCCTGGCGCGGGAAATCGCTCTCCAGGCGCTCGAGGGCTTCGTCGAGGTCGAGCACGTGGACCGCGAAGTCGTCCACCGCCACCCGGCCCTCCTCGAGCGTGACCGGACGCTGGCCGCCACCGCGCTTGAGGCGGCGCCGGCGGCGGGCGGCGTCGACCAGCACCTGGCGCATGGCGCGGGCGGCGGCGCCGAAGAAGTAGCCGCGGCTGCGCAGCGGCGCCCGGGTCTGATCGACCAGCTTGAGGTAGGCCTCGTGGACCAGGCCGGTGGTGTCGAGGGTGAGCCGTTCCCCCTCGCGCGCGAGCTGGCGCCGGGCCATCAGGCGCAGCTCGTCGTAGACCAGCGGCACGAGGTCGTCGACGACCTGCCGGGCGTCGCTCGATTCCTCGCCCGCGGCCGCGAGCACTGCCGTGATGGCGTCGCGCTCCAACGAATTGCTCCCGGGGGACCGGTTGCCGGAGTCGGGCCGTAGCTTACGCGGCCGGTCCCGGCGAAGCAACGCGGGCCGCCGGCCGCGACCTGCCCCTCGGCGCGACGGATGACGCAGGAGAGGGATGAGGACGGCCATGAGTTCGACGACGCCATCGCGCCCACCTGCCGCCCGCAGCCGCGCCGGTCTCGGCGGCGGGTTGCTCGCCGCGCTCCTGCTCGGCGGCGCCGTTCCCGGCTCGGCCGATCAGTTCCGCATCAGCGACATGGGGGGCACCGGCGAGTCGACCCGGGACGCCTACGACGCCGCCGTCGCCTACAACAGCCAGCGACGAGTACCTGGTCGTCTGGTGGGGGCGACGAGGTTACCGGCATCGGCGGCATGGTCGACGACGAGTTCGAGATCTTCGGCCAGCGGCTGAGCGCGGACGGAGGCGAGCTGGCGCCCAACGACTTCCGGATCAGCGACATGGGCGGGACCGCCGACACGGCCTTACTGAGCGCCGTCCCGGCCGTCGCCTACAACAGTCAGGACAACGAGTACCTGGTGGTCTGGTACGGCTTCGACGACATCGGCGGCCAGGGGGGCCGCGAGCTCGTCGACGTCATGCGCTGTTCGCGGACGGTTTCGAGTCCGGCGACGCCTCCGGGTGGACGAGCACCGTGCCGTGAGGGAGTGCGCCCTTCATACCCGCCTGCCAGCGCTCCGGCGGGCGGGCGGTGAGGCCGTCGGCCGACTAGGAACCGGAGCGCAGCAGGTCGCGGGCGCGGTCGAGGTGCTCGTCGGCGCGTTCGCGGAGGACGGCGAGGTTGCCGCCGCTCTCGCCGCGGACCATGCCGTCCGCCATCGAGAGCTCCTGGCGGAGGGTGGAGACCGCGGCGGCGGCCTCGCGGCAGGCGGAGTGGCCGCACAGGCAGGCGCTGTCGGCCTCGCCGAGCGCGCCGGCGATGTCGAGCGAGGCGGCCGCCCAGGCTGCCTGGTCGTAGGGCGGGCGGCCGAATGAGCGCAGGACGCCGGCCAGCGAGGCGCTCGCCGCCTCGGCGCGGTCGAGGCAGCGGCCGGCCTCGTTGAGGGCCTCGCTCTCGCCTCCCGACCGAGCGGACGCGGGGGCGCCGGAGCTGCGGTCGAGCCGCTCTTTCAGCCACGGCCACCCCTCGGCCACCCCGAACCAGACCAGGGCGACCACGGCCAAGAGCTGGATCAGGCCGACGATCGGGCTCTTGCGGGTCGTGCGCATCGGGGCTCCGAGGGACTCGAAGGCCGGAGTCTACGCGGTGGCCGGCAGCGCGGGGCCGCGGCCGAGGATCTTCCACCAGCCGGTGGCGTCCTCGGCGCCGTGGACGGCCCGCAGCGCGCCGCCGGCCCGATAGACGCCCGCCGAGGCGCCCGACGGCCAGTCCACCTGGTGCTCCCCGGTGCACCAGCGGACCTCCATCTCGATCAGCACCCTGCGGGCGTTGTCGCGCACCTCGAAGGTGTAGGTCCGGCCGACCGCCAGCGGCTCGTCTGCCTCGAGCGCGACGCCGCCGCGGCTGATGTCGAGCAGCCGGGCGTCGAGCGGCCGGCGCACGCTGCCCGCCATCCGGGTGACCCGGAAGCGCGGGTGGCGGCGGCGTTCGCTGGAGCCGATCTCGGTGGACATCGATCCCCGGGTTTCGATTCGCGGGCGGTCCCTGTAGGAGAGTGCCGGGGCGGTGCGTTTCATTTCACCGCCCCGGCGGATCGACGATGTCCCAGGTCTCCGGAGCGGGTCAGCCCGCCCGCTCGTAGACGATCTCCATGACCTTGACCTCGGTGCCATCGGGGCCGGGCTCGTAGAACTCGAGGACCTCCTTGTCGCCGTCCATGCGGCCCTCGATCCGCACCGCCTTGGTGCCGCCGGTCGGCGGGTCGACGAACTCGCCTTCGAACGTGGAGCTTCCATCCTCGGCGATCGTACCGTGCATGACGCTGAGCGCGGTGCTCATGCTGTCGGTCCAGGTCGACCAGTAGGTCTTGCGGACGTTGTCGTAGCCGGTGCGACCGAGCCCCTCGAACGGAGCGCCCATCATGCTCGAGGCGACCTTCTCCTCGAGCACCCGGCCGCCGAGGGTCATCGTGCGCTCGGCGGTGCCCTCGGTCGTCTCGGGCGGAGCGCCGGGCGCGTGCCACATCGTGATCGTCAGCTTGTAGCTGCCCGCTGTGTCGGCCAGCAGGGCGTGCTCGGCGCCCGCGGTGCCCGCGGCCTCGTAGGCCTTCATCATCGCCATCTCTTCGGCGCTCATCTCGCCGTGGGGGTGCTCTTCCGCCATCGCCTCGCCCTGAGGATGCTCCTCATCCTGAGCACCGGCGCCGACCGGCACGAACACGATCACGAGTGCGGCGCACACCGCCGCCCATCGCAGCACGATGCTGCTACGCATATCAGCTCCTCCTTCTTGTTTGGCTGGACATTCGAAGCGACTCGATCTTACCACGGCCCGGGGTCGGCCCGGCGCGAGACCACCAACTCGCGGCCGGGGCCGCCGTGGCGGCGGAAGCCGAGCAGGTGGAAGGCCTCGAGCGCGTACCACCGAGCCACCCGGCGGTCGACCACGAAGGTCCCCGCTTGCTCGGGATGGCGGCATACGCCGGGCAGCAGGTGGAGCCAGCGCTCGAGGCGCAGCCGGCGCAGGACCGTCGA
>Ga0302046_10003464_pt1 | contig 14258 bp, 13 predicted proteins | sample RVTome_11_FD_200261 | JGI IMG/M metagenome (GOLD analysis project Ga0302046, IMG submission 200261) | Soil microbial communities from uranium-contaminated site in the Upper Colorado River Basin, Wyoming, United States - RVT147D111 (version 2) ...
TAGCGACGCCGGGCGTCGTCGTATCCGGGTGGGAGGTAGACCCATGCCGGCTGGACGGTAGGGTCGCCGAGGAGGTTTCCCGCCAGGGCGGGGGCGGGGACCGTGTCCGCCACGATCCGGCCCCGGGGCGGGCCGGTCTCCACCTGGGCCCCCGCAACCCGGGGGGTCAACGAGACCACGACCAGCAGAGCCAGCGCGGCTCGCGAGGCCATGGTCCAACGGCGTCGGGAGTCCATCGTCGTCATCTGTCTACGCAGGTCATGGCGGGACGGTTTCGGCACGCCGTCCGATGCCGCGAAACCCGGTGCCGGCTAGTATGGTAGGAGACGATGCACGAACTCGCATGCTTCGGCCGGACGCTTCGCGGCCGACCTCGTCCCGTATCGGAGGAGTCGTCATGACCCATCTCTCGAGGATCGCTCTGGCGGCCTGCGCCGCCCTTCTCTCCCCGGTCGTGCCGGTCGGGGCTCAGGAGCCGGCGGCCGCACCCGACCCGGAGGCCGGGACCACCTCGGGCGAGCCGTCCGGGTACGTCCTTTTCGTCGGCCTCGAGTCGGAGGACGCCGTGGCTATCGTCGATCCCGGCTCGGGCCAGGTGCTCCGGAAGATCCCGGTCGGCGTGTCGATGGAGGACATCGAGGGCGTGCACGCGCTCACCCTCTCGCCCGACGGAGCATACTACTACCTCTCGATCGCCCACGGCTGGCCCTACGGGTCGGTCTGGAAGATGACGACCGCCAACGACAGCCTGGTGGCCCGGACGAACGTCGGCCTGTTCCCGGCGACGACCGCGATCACTCCCGACGGCATGTGGCTCTTCGTGGCGAACTACAACCTCCACGGCGACCCGCAGACGGACACGGTGTCGGTCGTCCACACCCCCACCATGACCGAGGTGAAGCAGATCCCGGTCTGCACGAAGCCCCACGGTCTGGTGAGCTCGCACGACGGTACCGCGGTCTACGTTTCCTGCACGCGGGACAACGTGCTCAAGAAGATCAGCGTCTCCTCGCTCTCGGTGGTCGACTCCACGAACACCCTCACCGACCAGGACCGGGCCGAGGAGAAGGTCTGCTACCCGGCCGGGCTCGCGCTGTCGAAGGACGACGGCAAGCTCTACGTGGCGTGCCACAGGCACGGCGAGATCCGGGTCATGGCGACGGAGAACCTGGGCCCGTTCACCAACACGATCCCGGTCGGCGACGGGCCCTACCTCATCAAGGTGGATCCGGGGGGCGAGCGGCTGTACGTGCCGAACCGGAACGATCAGTCGTACACGGTGGTCGACCTGGCGAGCGAGACTCCCGTCGCGACGAAGCCGTCGAGCGCCACCCATCCCCACACCTTCGCGTTCGGCCCGGACGGCACGGTCTTCCTGTCGATGGAGAGCCACGCCGTCGTGCCGGGCGCCATCGACGTCATCGACCCGGAGACGCTGGCGACGATCCGCTCGATCCCGGTCGGCCTGCAGGCGACCGGCGCCGGCGCGGTCGCGCTCCCGCCCTCGCAGTTCCGCTAGCCGGCCGAACCCGACCGCTGGCGCCCCGTGGACCCGGGTACGACGCAGCACGGCTCGGAAAGCGGGAACCGTGGCCTGCGACCCCTACCTCCGTACCCGCGCCAGCGCCGCCACGATGGAATCTTGAACGGCGCGGCGCGGCGCCGCCGACCCCGGGAAGAACTCCATCAAGAGGCTGAAGGCGAGGCGCTCTCCACCGGCCGTCATCACGTAGCCCGAGAGCGCGGTGACGCCCGACAGGGACCCGGTCTTGGCACGCACCGCGCGCTCGGCGGCCGTCCCCCGCATGCGATCCTCGAGGGTGCCGTCCACGCCGGCGATCGGCAGGGCGCTGAAGAAGGCCGGGGCCAGATCCTCGCGGCCGGCCATATAGGCGAGCAGATCCACGACCTGCCTCGCGGTGACGAGGTTGTACCGGGAGACCCCCGAGCCGTCCGCGAGGACCATGGAGGTCGTGTCGATCCCCACCTCCGCGGCGAGGAAGCGCCGCTCGGCGGCCAGGCCGTTGGCATAGTCCCCGGGCGGTCCAGCGGCTTCGGCGCCGATCGTCTTTACGAGCTGCTCGCCGGTCAGGTTGTCGCTGACCTTGAGGAAGTTCCGCACGCTCACGGCCAGCGAGTCGCTCAGGTGGTGCGCGATCGCGATCGGGTCCGGGGGGATAGCCGAAGCGCTCCCGGGCCGCGAGTCGAGCACCGCCACGCCGCGCTCGGCCAGGAGCTCGGTGAAGACTCGCGCCGCGTACGCCGCCGGGTCCTCTACCGTCCGTACCTCGCTCACCGGTTCGGCGTCGAGCGGAAGGGTTCCCCGCACGTCGATCGCGTTCGCCTTGGGCGTCCAGTGACGGTCGACCTCGAGCGCCGGCTGGCCGCCGGCCTGGCCGGTGCGGGCGTCGACGGTCAGCCGCACGTAGTCGGTCGGCGGGTCGAGCGCCGCGGTGACCGGGGCACCGACCCCCGAGCCCGGTGTCACCCGTACCGTCACCGAGTTGTCGTTCAGCGTGAGCGCGCTCGTATAAGGCCAGAACCAGTAGGGCCCGTCGTCCCACATCCAGCCGGGGCCCCACTCCGGTCCGGCGAAGTGATCGGCGACCGGGACGACCCGCCCGAGGACGACCCGCACGCCATCCGCGACGACGCTGTCGGCCAGCGCGGCGAGGTCGTCGGTCAGCAGGTCGGGATCGCCGCGTCCGATCAGGTACAGGTCGCCGGGAAGCGTGTCCCGCGCCCACGGCTGACCGGCCGCGACGGTCGTCTCGAAGCGGAAGTCCGGTCCGAGCACGTGGAGCGCCGAGGCGGCGGTGAAGAGCTTGAGGTTCGAGGCCGGGGTGTAGAGCCGGTCGACCTCCCGCGCGTAGAGCGTGTCGCCCCGGTCGAGGGACACGACGAGCAGGGCCGATCCCGAATGACGGAGGCTCGGATCGGCCAGCAACCGGGAGAGGGTCTCGGAAAGCCGCGCCTCGCCCGCGCCGCGGGAGGCGGACGCGCAGCCGACCGGGAGGAGAAGGCCGACCACCAGCACGAAAGCCCGCGTGAGCGGGCTTTCGTCGAAGCGTCGAAGCGGTCCGAACCGATCGATCGGCGGTAAGGCTTTCTCGAAGGTTACTTCTTCTTCTTTCTTGAAGCCTTTCTCTTTTTCGAGCCCTTCTTTTTCGAGCCCTTCTTCTTCGAAGACTTCTTCTTGGCCTTCTTCTTCGAGGCCTTCTTTCTGGTCGACTTCTTGGCCATAGCAGCCATATCGTTTCCTCCTGGTCTGAGCGTCACGATGGTCGGACCGCTCGACAAAAAAAAGTCTATCACAACAATGCGAACGTGCGCAATAGTTTGGTAGAGAAAAAAAAGAGGCGTGGATCCGGATCACCCCGCGAGCGTGTTGACGAGTTCGAGGAGCGAAGGATCGATCGCCTTCTTCTCGGCGACCGCGTCCGCGATGGGCGTCGCGCAGATCGTCTCGCCGCGAACGCCGAAGAGCCGATCGCCCTGACCGGCGATCGCCGCGCGCGTAGCCGCGCAGGCGAGACGGCTCGCGAGAAGACGATCGCGCGCGGTAGGATTGCCACCGCGCTGGATGTGGCCGAGGATCGTGACGCGCGGTCCCGCCCCGGGCAGGTCTCTGAGTCCCGCGCCGCGCGCGTCGAGCTCGTCGAGGAGCCCGCGGGCTCCACCCGGATGGGCGCCCTCCGCCACGACGACGATGCAGGAGAGCTTGCCGCGGCGATAGTTGCCGTGGATCACCTCGAGGAGCGCCCCCGGATCCAGCTCGACCTCGGGGAGCACGACCGCTTCGGCGCCTCCGCCGATCGCGACCGCGAGGGCGATGAAGCCACGGTTTCGTCCCATCACCTCGATGAAGAAAAGACGGTCGAGCGCGTTGGCGGTGTCGCGGACCCGGTCGATCGCCTCGAGCGCCGTGTTGCAGGCGGTGTCGAAACCGATCGAGTGATCCGTGCCTCCGAGATCGTTGTCGATGGTGGACGCGACGCCGAGGACGTGTCCGTCCCACACCGCTTGCAGGCGTGAGGCGCCGGTCTGCGTCCCTTCGCCGCCGATCGCGATCAGCGCGCGGCAGCGACGCCGATCGAGGACCTCGCAGGCCGCCCGCCTCACCTGCTCGTCGCGGAAGCGGGCCTCGCGCGCCGTGTCGAGGATCGATCCGCCGCGCTGGAGGATGTTGGCCACCGAGCGCGGCGTGAGCGGCAGCGCGTCGTCGTCGATCAGCCCGCAGAATCCGCGCCGGAAACCGATCACGTCCCATCCGGCGCTGGCGGCGGTCCGGACGACGGCCCGGATCGCCGCGTTCATGCCGGGGGCATCCCCGCCGCTCGTCAGGACGCCGAGACGGTCAGGCATGCGGGCGGCGGGGGGCGAAGGGCATGGGGCGCGAAACCTAACCGGGGTCGATCCGCGTGTCAGCGCGCGGTCGCGGCGCGCCGCAGGACGTGCCGCGCCGCAGGGGTCGGCGCGGGTGGCGCAATCCCTCGCCCCGCAGGCGGTTACGCCGCCAGGGAACCTTTGGGGCCGTGGCGTGCTAGGATAGGGGCGTTTTCACGCATTTTCCCGAGGGGAGGAAGACATGTCGATACAGAGCTCGATCCGCACATGGCTGCTGGTCCTGGCGCTCGGCTCGTTCGGGTTCGCCGCGGCAGCGTGCACCGATGAGGGTGCCGAGGGGGTCGACGAGGATCTGCCGATCGTCGTCGAGGACGGCGGCCCAATCGCACTTGGCGATACGACAGGCCCCGACGCCGACGAGATCGACGTCGTGGAGAGACAGCCGCGGGTCGTCGAGCGGACGGTGATCGTCCGCGAGACGCCGCGGTCCGAGTCGGTGGTCGAGCAGCCATCGCCCGCGCCGGCCCCCGCTCCCTCGCGCCCGAGCGCGATCCCGGCGGGCACCTCGATCCCGTTCGCCACGCTGCACCAGGTCGACTCCGAGCACAACGAGGTCGGCAGCACGTGGACCGGCCGCGTCACGCGCAACGTCGTGGTCGGCGGCCAGGTCGTGATCCCGGCGGGCGCGACGGTGACCGGCGTCGTCACGAACATGAACGAGGGTGATGACAACGGCGGCCGTGGCTCGATCACGCTCGAGGCCCGCTCGGTCGAGACCGCCTACGGCACGCGCTCGATCGCAGCATCGCCGGTGGCCGGCGGCCACTCGTACGCCGACAAGGGCTTCCCGACCAAGGAGACCGGCATCGGCGCGGGCGCCGGAGCGGTGCTGGGCGGCATCATCGGCGGCAAGAAGGGCGCGGCGATCGGAGCCGCGGCCGGTGGCGCCGGTGGCGCGGCGATGGGCGCGGCTCGCGACGACTACGAGGTCGCGCTCAACGCGGGCAGCGACCTCACGGTCCGGCTGACGAGCTCGGTCGGGCTATAGCAGACGCGTTTTCCGGAACCCCTTCGGTTCTCCTCTGAAGCGCTGGGGTTGGCCTCGAGCCGGCCCCGGCGTTCGTTTGGCCCCGCCGGGGCACCGGCGATAGCCTTCCCCCGCCGAAACGGCTGGACCTTTCGTTCTTCCACCCGACGCGGAGCGGAGCGATGATCGAATCGCGTGAGCTGGCCGAGCTCCGGGCGTTCGCGCTCGAGGCCGCCCGGGCCGCTGGCCGCGTGGCCACCGAGGCCTTCGGCGGCGCGCTGGACGTCGAGCGCAAGGCCGACCGCTCGCTGGTGACGTCGGCCGACCGACGCGCCGAGGAGCTCCTGCGCGAGCGACTGGCGGCGCGCTGCCCGGCGGACGGGGTGATCGGCGAGGAATTCGGGGTCCAGGAAGGTTCGAGCGGCCGGCGCTGGACGCTCGACCCGATCGACGGGACGTTCGGGTTCGTCCACGGCGTGCCCCTCTTCTCGGTCCTGATCGGCTTGCTGGACGGCGACGACGCGGTGCTGGGCGTCGTTCACCTGCCGGCGATCGCGGAGACGGTGGCCGCGGCCCGCGGGTCCGGCTGCGGGGGGGGGCGGGGGGGTGGGGATCCCGTGCGGGCGCGGGTCTCGGCCGAGCCCGCTTTGGGCGAGGCGCTCGTGCTGGCGACCGACTTCCGGCGTCTGCCGGGCGAGACGGGTGCGGGGTTCGCCCGGCTGGCTGGGGACGCGGGGGAGCTCAGGACCTGGGGCGACGCGTACGGCCACGCCCTCGTCGCCACGGGGCGCGCCGAGGCCATGATCGATCCCGTGATGAAGACCTGGGACTCGGCGCCCCTCCAGCCGATCGTCGAGGAGGCGGGGGGTCGCTTCAGCACGCTCCAGGGCGAGGCGGTGCCGGCGGGCGGGAGCGCCGTTTCGACCAACGGGCTCCTCCACGACGAGGTGCTGGAGCGGCTGGCCCACGCTTCCGCCGCGGGATAGCGGACCTCTACGCCGAGACGATCCGGACGATCTTCTCGCGCACGATCCGTTCCACCGACGGGAAGGCCTTTCGGGCGGCCTCAGGGACGGGTCGCCAATCGCCGCTCTCGGGATCCACCACGAACCAGTCGAAGGGACGCGTTCCGGGACCCTCTCCCGGCTCTCCCACCACGATCCGGCCGACCATGCCGCCGGCCTCGTGCGGCAGGCAGAAGTAGTCATAGACGCCGGGGACGGTGAGCGTCACGTCGAAAGTCTGACCCGGTTTGGTGAGGATCCCCGAGTCCCAGGGCTCGGCCTTCTCGGGGATGCGCAGCGAATGACCCGCGTTGGCCGGATGATAGGCCGTCGTCGAATGCACGCTCTCCTGGACCACCCATCGGACCGTGCTTCCCGGCTCGATCCACACGCCGATGGGATCGAACCAGACCTTCGAGCCGAGCGCGTCGCTCTTCATGCGGATCTCGACGCGGCCGGAGCCGCGAAACGGACCGCCTCCGCCCTCGAGGCCGAGCACCGCGCCGAGGGAACCTCGCACAGGGCCCGGTGCGGAGAGGCCGGCGAGCGCGAGCCCGCCGGCCTGCAGGAACCTCCGCCGTGTGACCATGCGACTACTTCAGCGCAGCCGCCGCCTCGGACGACACGTACCACACCACGAAGTGGTAGTGCGGCTCGGCGACACCCGGATGGCCGGCGTTGTAATAGATGTCCACGTGGTCGGCCTCAGCCGCGGCGACGTCGAGCCCGTTGAAGTTCTGCTGCTCGTTCATCGACGACAGCGGGATCATGTAGACCGAGCTGACCAGCTTGCCGCCCCGGTCGTAGGCCAGGAAGGGGCCGGCCGGCAGGGTCGCCGGATCCACGTACAGGGTGCCGATCCCGGGCAGGAAGTCCGGGAGCTCGACGAGCTCACTGACCGGCTGGAAGGCGCCGCCCGGAGGCGCGGTCAGCGCTCCGTGCTCGTGCCCGGCGGCGACCTCCTCCTGGGCCTGGGCCGTGCCGGCCAGAAAGGCGAGCGCGGAGACCGCGAGGGCGAGCGTGAAGAGCCGTTTCATGATGGGCATCCTCCTGATGAGGGTTGAAACGCAGGGGTTGCTACGTTTCGAGTATACACCTAACTTGATTATTATGCAAGTTGAAACTATCACAACGGCTCTTCCTTCGGGCACCAAGAGAGAGATCCTCGACCTGCTCATCCGCGAGGAGCTGAGCGCGCAGGAGCTCGCCGACAGGCTGGGGGTCAGCCCGGCCGCCGTTCGCCAGCACCTGGCCATCCTGCAGAGCGGGGGGCTGGTCGTCCGGGGGAAGGGCGATCCCCAGCCCGGTCGCCCAGCCTACGTCTATGCCCTCTCGTCGCTCGCCCGGAGCGCCTATCCCAAGCGGTACGACGTGCTGGCCAGCGGGTTGTTCGAGGTCCTGCAGGACCGGCACGGCGAAGCGGAGGCGCTCGAGCTCGTGGCGACGGCGGCCCGGCGCGTGGCCCGCCGGGCGCGCGACGGCATGGCGATGGACGACGCCGAACGGCGCTGGGATCTCCTCCTCGGCTGGCTCGAGGAGACCTTCTCGCTGGAGGCCGAGTGGGAGCCCCTCGACCAGGGTCGCCGGCGGATCGTCGTCCACCACTGTCCCTTCCAGGACATCGCCGCGGATCGTCCCCGGGTCTGTGGAACGTTTCTCACGACCCTGATCGGGGAGCTTCTGGGCACGGATCGGGTGAGCCACGTGCCGCTCGAGGACCGGCTGCGCTGCTGCGCGATCGACATCGAGGAGATCGGCCTGCCGCCCGTCAGGGCGTGACGGGTTCGAGCCTCACCCGACCCACACCGATTTGACGTTGACGAACTCGCGGATCCCGAAGGCCGAGAGCTCCCGGCCGTAGCCGCTCTCCTTGATCCCGCCGAAGGGGAGCCGCGGATCCGACTTGACGAGCCCGTTGACGAAGCACGCGCCCGCCTCGAGCTCCTCGGCCGCGATCCGCCGTCCGCGCTCGACGTTGCGGGTGAAGACCGCGGCGCCCAGGCCGAACGACGTGTCGTTGGCGACCTGGATCGCCTCGGCCTCGTCGGCCACGGGGATGATCGACGCCACGGGCCCGAAGAGCTCCTCCTCGTACCCCGGCGAGGCCGGCTTCACGTCGGTCAGGACCGTGGGCGGGTACCACGCCCCCTCGCGATCGGGCACCTCGCCGCCCAGCAGGCAGCGCGCCCCGAGCGCGATCGTCGCCTCGACCTGGCGGTGGAGGTCGTCCCGGAGGTCCGCCCGCGCCTGCGGGCCAACGTCGGTACCCTCGTCCATCGGGTCGCCGACGATCGTGCGCGCCATCCGCTCGACGAAGCCGCGCTCGAACGCCTCCCGGACCGGCTCGACGACGATGAATCGCTTGGCGGCGATGCAGCTCTGGCCCGAGTTGATGAGCCGGCTCTTCACGCACGTCTCGACGGCGGCCTCCAGATCGGCGTCCTCCAGGATCACGTAGGGATCGCTGCCGCCCAGCTCGAGGACGGTCTTCTTGAGGTTTCGTCCGGCCGCCCCGGCGACCGCCCGGCCGGCGGTGGCGCTCCCGGTCAGCGTCACCGCCCGGACGAGCGGGTGTTCGATCAGCGCCTCGACCCGCTCGCTCCCCACGAGAAGCGCCCGGAAGAGCCCCTCCGGAAAGCCCGCCTCCCGGAAGACCTCCTCGATCGCGAGCGCGCAGCCGGGGACGTTGGAGGCGTGCTTGAGTAGGCCCGCGTTGCCGGCCATGAGGCCCGGAGCCGCGAACCGGAAGACCTGCCAGAACGGGAAGTTCCAGGGCATGACCGCAAGCACGATCCCGAGGGGGCGGAACGCGACGAAGCTCGCGCTCGCGTCGGTCTCGACCGGCTCGTCGGCCAGGAAGCGCGCCGCGTTCTCGGCGTAGTACTCGCAGACCCAGGCGCACTTCTCGGCCTCGACGCGCCCCTCCCGGACCGGCTTCCCCATCTCCTCGGCCATGAGACGCGCATAGGCGCCCGCTCGCTCCCTCAGGATCCCCGCCGCGCGGCGCATCCCCCGGGCGCGCTCGTCGAAGGCCTTCCCACGCCACGCCTCGAACGCTCGGTCCGCGTGCTCGACGATCCCGTCGATCTCCCCGGCGGGCGTCTCGGGAAGGGTATGGACCATCCTTCCGGTGGCGGGGTTGACGACCTCGATCGGCATGTGGTGCCAGAACTTCGGGCCTCTCCGCCGCGCCCGCCACCGGCGGGGTGCCGGGCTGCGCCGCCCCGAAGGGCCGCCTATACTCGCCCCCGCCAGGGGTGCTGGGGCTCTTTCCCCGGCTGAGATGACACCCTCACGACCTGATCCGGATAATGCCGGCGAAGGGAGGACGAAGTGGGAACTTCCGCCGATCTGCTCGCCCGGGTGCGGCCCCTCTGGGAGGAGATGCTGCGCCACCCGTTCCTCGTCGAGACCAGGGACGGCGCGCTCCCCGACGCGACGTTCGCTCGCTGGATGCGGCAGGACTACCTGTTCGTGGAAGCCGCGATCCCGTTCATGGGCACGCTGCTCGCGAAGGCGCCCGTCGGACACCGGAAGCCGCTCGCCGACGCGATCGCCGCCTTCCACCGCGAGCTCGGCCTGTTCCGCGAGCGGGCCGTGGCGGCCGGCGTGGACCTGGACGGCGTCCACGCCTCCTTCGTCTGCCACGCCTACGTCCAGTTCCTGCTCGCGACCGGCGCCCTGTCCTCGTACGGCGAGGGGTTCACCGTCCTCTACGCGGCCGAGAAGGCGTACCACGACTCGTGGAAGGTGGTGAAGGCCGGAATCGATCCGGGGTCGCCGTGGATCGGGTTCGTGGAGAACTGGGCCGGCGACGCCTTCGCGGGTTGGGTGAGCTGGCTCGAGACCGAGCTGGACGGGCTCGGCGACGCGGCCGGCGAGGCCGAGCGGGCCCGGATGGCGGACCTCTTCGAGGCGACCGTCCGCTACGAGATCGCCTTCTGGGAGCTCGCCTACGGCCGCGCCGACGGGTGGCCGGGGATCCGGGAGGTCGCGTGAGCGCGTTCACGGACGAGCTCTTCGCCGCGGCGCGCCCGGTCTGGGAGGCCCAGCTCGAGCACCCGTTCGTCCGGGGGATCGCCGCCGGCGACCTCGACGAGGAGGTGTTCCGGCGCTGGGTCGTCCAGGACTACCTGTACCTCATGGAGTTCGCGCGCGTCTTCGCGTGGGCGGCGGCCAAGGCCGACCGGCTGGCGTCGATGGGGTGGTACGCGGCGGCGCTCGACCTGACCCTCAACACCGAGATGGAGCTCCACCGGGCGTACGCCGCCCGCTTCGGGATCTCCGCTGAGGATCTGGAGGCGGGCGCGATGTGGCCCACCAACCGCGCCTACACGGACTTCCTCGTCCGGACGGCCGCGGACGGCGACCTGGCCGAGCTGGTGGCGGCGCTCCTCCCGTGCGCGTGGGGGTACGCCTGGATCGGGCAGCGACTCGCGGAGGACGAGCGTCCCTCGGATCGTCGCTACGCCGACTGGATCGAGACCTATGCCTCGGCCGAGTTCCAGACGGCCGCCGAGTGGCTCAGGGGCGAAATGAACCGGCTGGTGGTGGACGTCTCGGCGGAGAAGCGCGATCGGCTGCGCGAGCTCTTCCTCCTCTCCAGCCGCTACGAGTGGAGGTTCTGGGAGATGTGCTGGCGCGGCGAGGCGTGGGCGGTGTGACCGTCGAGCCCCTGCTCGCGGGCGTACTGCCGCACGTCCTGGGTGATCTTCATGGAGCAGAACCTGGGCCCGCACATCGAACAGAAGTGCGCCGCCTTAGCACCCTCGGCCGGGAGCGTCTCGTCGTGGTACTCTCGTGCCCGCTCCGGATCCAGACCGAGATGGAACTGGTCCCGCCAGCGGAACTCGAAACGCGCCTTTGACAGCGCGTTGTCGCGGACCTGGGCGCCGGGGTGGCCTTTGGCCAGGTCGGCCGCATGGGCGGCGATCCGATAGGCGATGACCCCTTCACGAACGTCGTCCCGGTCCGGGAGCCCGAGGTGCTCCTTGGGCGTCACGTAGCAGAGCATCGCGCAGCCGAACCAGCCGATCATCGCCGCGCCGATCGCGCTCGTGATGTGATCGTAGCCCGGGGCGATATCGGTCGTCAGCGGCCCCAACGTATAGAACGGAGCCTCGTCACACCACGCGAGCTGCTTCTCCATGTTCTCGCGAATGAGATGCATGGGGATGTGGCCCGGCCCCTCGTTCATCACCTGGACGTCGAACGCCCACGCCCGGCGGGTGAGCCCGCCCTGCGTCTCGAGCTCGGCGAACTGCGCGGCGTCGTTGGCGTCGGCGATCGACCCGGGACGGAGGCCGTCACCGATGGAAAACGCGACATCGTAGACGCTGAAGATCTCGCAGAGATCGTCCCAGCGCGTGTAGAGGAAGTTCTCCCGGTGGTGAGCGAGGCACCACTTCGCGAGAATCGACCCGCCCCGACTCACGATGCCCGTCACCCGCTTCGCCGTGAGGGGGATGTAGCGAAGAAGCACGCCGGCGTGAACCGTCATGTAGTCGACCCCCTGCTCCGCCTGCTCGACCACAGTGTCGCGGAAGATCTCCCAGGTGAGCTCCTCCGCGACCCCACCCACCTTCTCTAGCGCCTGGTAGATCGGCACGGTCCCGATCGGAACGGGAGAGTTCCGTAGAATCCATTCGCGTGTCTCGTGGATGTGCCGGCCCGTCGAGAGGTCCATGACCGTGTCGGCTCCCCAGCGAGTCGCCCACACCATCTTCTCGACCTCCTCCTCGATCGAGGAGGCGACCACGGAGTTGCCGATGTTGGCGTTGATCTTGACCCGGAAGTTCCGGCCGATCGCCATGGGCTCGAGCTCGGGATGGTTGATGTTGGCCGGGAGGATCGCGCGGCCCCGGGCGATCTCGGACCGGACGAACTCGGGCGTGACCTCGAGCGGGATCGTGGCGCCGAAGGACTCGCCCGGGTGGTGGGCGAGGAGATCCGTGCCGCGCAGGGTCTCGAGCCGCTGGTTCTCGCGGATCGCGACGAACTCCATCTCGGGCGTGATCTCGCCGCGCCGTGCATAGTGCATCTGGGTCACTCGCCGGCCGGAGATCGCTCGCCGTGGCGAGCGGGCGCCGGGAAAGCGGAGCGCGGAGAGCGATTCGTCGGCCATGCGACCGTGCAGGTATTCCGACGAAGGCCCTTCGAGGGTCTCGGCGTCACCCCGCTCCTGGATCCACCGATCGCGGATCGGGATGAGCCCTTGCCGCAGGTCGATGGCGATGTCGGGATCGGTATAGGACCCCGAGGTGTCGTAGACGAAGAGCGTGGGGTTCGGCTCCATCTCGTCACCGCTACGCGTTGGCTCCTGCTCGATCGCGCGTAGCGGTACGCGCACGTCGGGGCGGCTTCCCTCGACGAACATCTTGCGGGAGGCGGGGAACGGTCCGACCGTGACGCTACCCTGCGCGTCGGCGTCGGCATAAACGGGAGGGATCTCCGAAGCGGCCATGAGCAGACTCCCTTCGCCGGCATGATCCGGATCAGGTTCGACGGGTTTGATCTCAGCCGCGTGGCGGTTCACAGAGGCCGAACGCGAGCGGCACCCCGGTTCCTCTGGCGACGCGACGCAACGTAGCGGGCGTCGCGCGAAGTCACCAGTCAGATTGCGTTGCGGGCCACCGTGGGCGCGTTGGCGGGGTGGCGGTAATCTGGGAGCGTGCGCCTTCCCTTCTTCCTCGCCGCGCTGATCGCCGGGCTCGGGGGGAGCCGTGGTGCCGCCGCGCAGCTTCCGGGCGACTCGGTCCGGATCGTCGAAAACGCGCGCGCCGCCCAGGCCCGCTACGAGCGGGTCCGCCTCCGCCACCTTCCCACGACCTGGAGCCGCTCGGGATCCGCCCGCGACGAGATCGTGGGCCGGATCGCGCTGATCGACGACAAGGAGCTGGAGGAGTGGCGGCCGGGTCCCGATCCGCCGCCCGTCACCGACGCGCGAGAGGACCTCCTGGCCGCGCTTGAGCAGGCGGCCGCCAGGCTGCCCGAGGACGACTGGATCGCGGGTCAGCGCGTCTTCTATCACCTCGAGGCGGGAAGCCCCGCGACCGCGCTCGAGGCCGCTAGGGAATGTCGCGGCGCAGGTTGGTGGTGCCGGGCGCTGGTCGGTTGGGCGCTCCACGCGGCCGGCGAGTTCGTGGAGTCCGAGTCGGCGTTCCGCGAGGCGCTGGCCCGCATGCCCGCGGCGGAGCGTGAGCGATGGACCGACCTCGGGCTTTTGCTGGACGGCGATTCGGCGCGGCTCCTCGAGGATGCCGGCAACGAGACGCGGTCCCGGCTCGAGCGACGGTACTGGTGGCTCGCCGACCCCCTCTGGAGCCAGCCCGGAAACGACCGCCTGACCGAGCACTACGCGCGCCACGTCCAGGACCGTGTTCTCGAGGACGCGCGGACGCCGTTCGAGATGAGCTGGGGAAGCGACCTGCGCGAGGTCCTGATCCGGTACGGCTGGCCGGTCGGGTGGGAGCGGACGCGGGCCCGGACCTGGGCGCTGGGGAAGGCCGGCGGAGGCGGGGTCATCGGCCACGACCCGCCCGGCGAGCGCCGCTTCGCCCCTGACGCGGTCACGCTGGAGCGGCCGGTGGATAGCGGACCGGCCGCCCTGACGCTGGATGACGACGGGGCCCGGACCACCTACTCGCCGGCCTACGCGGAGCGGTTCCTCGACCTGGACCACCAGCTCGCCGTGTTCCGGCGCGGAGACTCGGCCCGGGTCGTGGCGGGGTGGAGCCTGCCCGCCGACTCGCTCGCCGGACCGCCCCAGGGCTCACCGGCGGAACCGGTGGCGGGTGACCTCCCGGTCGAGGCCGCCGTAGCGATCGCCGCCGGTCCGGACGAGGGCCCCGTGCTGCTCCGGATGGAAGCCCGTGGACCGT
>Ga0302046_10003465_pt1 | contig 14257 bp, 13 predicted proteins | sample RVTome_11_FD_200261 | JGI IMG/M metagenome (GOLD analysis project Ga0302046, IMG submission 200261) | Soil microbial communities from uranium-contaminated site in the Upper Colorado River Basin, Wyoming, United States - RVT147D111 (version 2) ...
GCTGCCTTTGCTCGTACTCCGAGCGTCACCAAGCTCGCGTTCGGCCTGCAACCAGTCGTGCAGGTCATGGCCATGAAGGCCTCCCCGCGCAAGATAGAGCTCGTAGGCGCGCCGCTCGATTTCTTCCCGGGCGGGCCCGCTCGCCGTCACGGGCCCGTCGCTCCCGGACGGGCGCTTCGCCCGGCCGAGCTTCGCTGTCCTCTTGCCCTTTGTTGTCCTCTTCACTGTTCGCTCCTCACGCCCAATCCTTGGAGCACGCTCCACCGACGGAGCCCGTCGGACCCCACCCTCGGCCCCGTTCACGCCAGCCCAATCGACGGCTGGCTCGCGCTCGGCTCCACGCGCGGGCGCGGAGGGCGAGCCGCGTCGATCCGACCTCGCGGAACGCATCGCGGCCGGCGTCGGCATCCACGGGTCGTTCCGCTCCCGGCACCCCCCGGGACTCCTCGCGGGTACCGGCGTGCGCCGGAGTCGTGTGCAGCGTGCCGCGATCCCCCTGGCTATCGACCCGATGGGGGGCTCGCGGCCCGGAGCCTCCGCTAAGAGCCCTCTCTGGCTCGGGGGGGGTCAAGGTCCGACGGGGATTGTGCCTGACTTTCCACATCGCTACGATGACCGAGGCGAGCGGTCGGATTCGTCGGCGCTTGCGGAATCTTCGGCCGTGCGGGGGCCCTCTTAGAGGCGAAGGGCGGGAGCGGACGTGCGTCCGAGGAGGAAGGAAAGGCTGATGCTGCGCTGCCGGGATGTCGTGGAGCTGCTGACGGAGTACCTGGAGGGGGGGCTGGACCGCGCGACGGCCGCGACCCTGGAGGCCCACCTGGCGGGGTGTGAGCCGTGCACCGCGTTCCTCAACACCTACCGGGGCGCGGTCCAGGCGACCCGCCGACTCAAGGAAGAGGATCTTCCCCCCGAACTGAGGCAACGGCTGCTGACCTTTCTCCGTCAGCAGACCCGGTCCTGACCGGGTTCGGTGCGGTCGGTCAGCGGGCCGGGGACAAGAGTCCGGCCAGTTCGTGCCGGAGGACGAGGCGCGCCCGGTGCAGCCTCGACTTGACGGCGGCGACGCTCAAGCCCAGGAGATCCGCCACCTCTTCGTTGGAGAGCTCCTCGACGTCCCGGAGCAGGACGACGACGCGGTACTCATCGGTCCCCACCGTCCGACCTTCTTCGTCGAAGACGGGACAATAGGTGTGGAGGACACGCGTTCCCGCGAGCCGGCCGAGCCAGTAGCTCATGGTGTCTCCGGCGATTGCACCGGCGCTCGCCGCGAGGAGACCCCAGCCGGCGGTAACTTGGCCGGCGCGTGCCACGAAGCCGAACGCCAGCAGTACAAGCTCCCCGGGGACGGGGAGGCCGGCGTTGTCCAGAAAGACGGCGACGAACACCAGGAAGTAGCCGTACTCGACAAAGAGGCCGACAAGCGATGCAAACTCCATACGCCTCCCTCAGCTGGCGGTCGGAGCGGGCCCTCGGCCTACTCCGGTTCACAGATCTCATGCTGCTCGTGGCCGAACACCTTGATTAACCGCTCGCCGTGGCTCGGGTGGATCGAGAGCTGGCTCGACAGGAGATGCGCGTCGGCGCCGGTCCTGAGGGCAAGGGCCGCGAGCTGGATGAGCTCGGCGGCGGCGTAGGACACCATCTGGACACCCAGCAGCTTCTCCGTCGGCCCGTCGAACACGAGCTTGAGGTAGCCCGCGTTCTCACCCGTGGCCCGTCCGTTGGATGCGCCACGCATGTCGTGCGTGGCGACGTGGCACTTCACCCCGCGGGCAAGCGCCTCGGCGTGGGTGAGGCCGACCCGGCCGACCTCGGGCGTGGTGAAGATCGTCTGCGGCACGACGCCGTAGTCCACTCGGGCGACGTCTCCCGTGAGCGCGTTCAGCGCGGCGAGCCTCCCCTCGTACGCCGCGGTCGGCGTTAGCTGCTGGTTGCCCGCCGCGTCCCCCGCTGCGTAGATGTGCGGGAGCGACGTTCTGAGATGCTCGTTCACGCGGAGGCCGAGCCGCCCCATCGCCAGGGCAAGCGCGTCGGTGCCCAGACGCTTCGGGTTGTAACGCCGGCCGACCGCGAGACACACCTGCGCCGCGATCACTGCGAGCTCGCGGCCGTCCTGCTTGACGTGGGCCGTCACCGCGCCGGTGCTGCCCGAGAAGCGCTCGAGCGACGCGCCGAGGTGGAAGGTCACGCCCCGGTCCTCGAGGATCGTCCGGATATAGGCAGCGACATCGCGGTCGAACGCCGGAAGGATCTCGGGGTCGCGGCCAATCACGGTCACACGCGAGCCGAGGTCGGCGAAGGCGCCCGCCATCTCCAGTCCGATGACGCCGGCGCCGACCAGCACCAGGCTCTCGGGGAATGTCGGCAGGAAGAGGATCTCGTCGGAGGTGATCGCGAGGTCGCGTCCGGCCACCGCCGGCACGACGGGCTCGGAGCCGGCGGCGATGACGATCTTCTCGCCCCAAGCGCGCGCGCCGTTCGCCTGGACGGTATGGGCGTCCACGAAGCGCGCGTCGGCGAGGTAGACCCGGGCCCCGGAGCGCTCGAACGCAGCAGGCGACGGCCGGAGCTCGCGAACGATCTCGTGCTGGCGGCGAACGACCGCATCCCAGTCGAGCGTCACCTCGCCCGTCTTCGTACCGAAGCTGGCCGCGTGTTGGACCAGCTGATGAACCCGCGCAGACCTTACCAAGGTCTTTTTCGGGATTCAGCCCCGGTTGATGCAGGCCCCCCCGAGCGGCCCCGAGTCGATCAGCGCGGTCCGCGCACCCAGCTTCAGGCCCTGCTTGAGCGCGTTGATGCCCGCCGCGCCGCCGCCGATCACGAGCAAATCGTAGCGATCCATGCCCTACCTCCGTCGTTGAGAATCACGAACTGAAGTCATCGCCCCACTTAAAGGAGCCCGTAGGCCACGTGCGCGGCGCCGAGCAACGCCGCGCGCGGTTCAAGGACCAGCTTCACGGGCATCGACGCCATCAGCCCGCCGAAGCGCCCCTTGGCGCAGAACGCGGTGACGAAGGTCCCGTCGGCGAGCTTGGCGCCGATCTTCGGCGCGATCCCGCCGCCGACGAAGACCCCACCAACGGCGAGCGCCGTGAGGGCCATTAGAATCGAACCCATTGCCGACCATCCCGTTCGATGAACGCGTTGGCGACTTGCGGTCCCCAGCTCACCGCCGGATACGACGCGACGGCGTTCGCGTGGTCGAACTGCCAGCCCTCGAGAATCGGCGTGACCAGCGCCCAGGCGGCTTCCACTTCGTCGCCGCGAAGGAAGAGCGTCGAATCGCCGAGCATCGCGTTCAGAAGCAGCCGCTCATAGGCCTCCGGCGATTGGGCGCCGAAGCCCTCGCGGTAGCCGAAGTTCATCACCACCGGCGCCAGGCTCATGCGCTCTCCGGGCGGCTTGAGCCCGAATCGGAGCATGATCCGCTCGTCCGGCTGAATTCGAAGCGACAGGCGGTTCGGCTCGAGACGGTCCGGCCCCTCGTGGTCCGAGTGCGCGGCGTGCTCGAACACGAGCAACGGCGGCTCGCGGTACTGGATGGTGATTTCCGTGAGCCGCTTCGCCAGCGCCTTGCCCGTTCGGAGGTAGAACGGCACCCCGGCCCAGCGCCAATTGTCATCGTGAGCCGGAGCGCGGCGTAGGTCTCCGTGGTGGAGTCCTGGGCGACGCCGGATTCTTCACGGTAGCCGACCAGCGTTCGCCGGCCGATCGTTCCCGCCGTGTACTGGCCGCGGACGGTCTCGGCGCGGACCCGCTCCGGAGAAAGGCGGCGGGCCGCGCGGAGCAGCTTGACCTTCTCGTCGCGGATCGCCTCGGCGTCGAACGCCGCCGGCGGCTCCATGGCTACGAGCGAGAGGAGCTGGAGCATGTGGTTCTGTGCCATGTCACGGAGGGCGCCCGCCCGCTCGTAGTACTCGCCGCGTCCCTCCGCGCCGAGGTCCTCGGCCACCATGATCTGCACGTGGTCCATGTAGCGCCGGTTCCAGAGCGGCTCGAAGAGGCTGTTGCCGAAGCGGAACGCCAGGATGTTCTGGACCGTTTCCTTGCCGAGGTAGTGGTCGATGCGATAGACCTGCCGCTCGCGAACGACGCCGAGCACGTGACGGTTCAGCTCCTGCGCGCTGCCGAGATCGCGGCCGAAGGGTTTCTCGATGATGATCCGGTTCCAGCCCTTGCCGTTCCCGTCAGGCTTCACCAATCCCGCCTCGCCCAGTGACCGGACGATCCCGGCATACGCTGTCGGCGGCGTGGCCAAGTAGAAGAGATGGTTTCCCTCCGTGCAGCAGGTCTCATCGACGTCGGCCAACACACGTCGAAGGTTCCGATAGCCCTCTGATGCGTCGGCGGGCGTCGCCAAGTAATGCATATTCGCGGCGAGCGGCGCCCACACGTCGTCGCGAACCGAGCCCAATCGCGAGAACCGCGGGACCGCCTCGCGCATCCGCTGGCGAAACCCCTCGGTACCGAGTTCTTGTCGCGCCACGCCGATGGTGGCGAAGCAGGGCGGCAACAGCTTTTGCTCAGCCAGGGCGTACAGGGCCGGCATCAACTTCCGCGCGGTGAGGTCGCCGGAGGCGCCGAAGATCACGATGGTGCACGCGCCCGGCACCGAATAGGACGGGGCCGCGTGCCTCGGAACGACTTCTGAGGGGACTGTCGTTTCCATGCTCGGTTTCACGAGTCGCGGACCGCGTGGCCGCCGAACTGATGGCGGAGCGCGGCGAGGAGCTTGTTGCCGAAGGAGTCTTCCTGGCGCGAGCGGAAGCGCTCCATCACCGACAGGGCGAGCACCGGCGCCGGGACCGCGCTCTCGATGGCGTGGGCCAGCGTCCAGCGGCCCTCGCCCGAGTCTTCCACGTAGCCCCGAATCTTCTCGAGCTTCGGATCCTTCTCGAGCGCCGAGTGGACCAGCTCGAGAAGCCAGGAGCGCACGACGCTCCCATGGTTCCAGAGCTCGGCGGTCGCGGCAAGATCGAGGCCGAACGCGGACGATTTCAGAATTTCGAACCCCTCCGCGTACGCTTGCATCATCCCGTACTCGATTGCGTTGTGAACCATTTTGGTGAAATGCCCGCTGCCGCTCGCGCCGGTATAGAGGTAGCCGCGATCGGGCGCCAGCGTTCGGAGCAAGGGCTCGATCCGCTCGAACGCGTCGCGCGGGCCGCCGACCATGAGGCAGTAGCCCTCCGTGAGCCCCCAGACCCCGCCGCTGGTGCCGGCGTCGAGATACTGGATGCCCAGAGGGGCCAGCGCCTCCGCCCGGCGCATCGAGTCCTTGAAGGACGAGTTCCCGCCGTCGATGATCGCGTCGCCTCGCTCCATCCGCTTCGCCAGATCCGTCACGACTTGCTCGGTCGCCTCCCCCGCTGGGACCATGACCCAGGCGTGCCGGGGCTTCCTGAGCGTCCGTGTGAATTGGTCGAGCGTGGCGGCTCCCGTCGCCCCTTCGCTGGCAAGCTGCGTGACGCTCGCCGGATCAGTGGCAAAGGCGACGACCTCGTTGCCGCCGCGCATAAGACGGCGCGCCATGTTCCCGCCCATCCGCCCGAGCCCCACCATCCCGATCTGCATGACGTTTGCCCTCCTGGCTGCCCTAGGTCGCCGTCCGGTCGATGGCGCTCCGCAGCCGCGCCAGCCCGCTCTTCACGTCCTGACCCAGGTGCACCCGGAGCGCGCGGCGGCCGCGCTCGAGGAGCACCTGGAGGTCGCCGCGCGCCTGCGCCTCCTTGACGATGCCGAATGTGTACTTCTGTCCGGGTACCGGGAGATCCGCCGCGTCGTCGTACGTGATCTGGAGGAACACGCCGGTGTTCGGGCCGCCCTTGTACACCTGCCCGGTGGAGTGGAGGAAGCGCGGCCCAAAACCCAGGCACGTCGCGACCCGGTACCGGTCCCGCACCGACCGGCGGATCGCTTGGAGTTCGGCCTCGTTCGCCGCGCTCATCTCGATGTAGGCGAGGAGCGCGAAGTAGTCCCCCGGCTCGAGCGTCCGGAGGTGCGCCTCGAGCACCGCCGGAAGGTTCTTGTCGCTGACCCGCGTCGGAGACTCCGGCGGGAGCGTCCCCGTCCGCGCGTACTCGTCGGTGAGTCGCCGCGTGGCGATCTTGCTCACCTCGACGTCGGGCTGGTTGAACGGGTTGATCCCGAGAATGGAGCCCGCCACGGCGGTCGCGAACTCCCAGCGGAAGAACTCCGCCCCGAGGTCATAGGGATCATCCACCGTGATGCCGACGACCGGATGACCCGCCTGCTCGAGGCCGGCCACCTGCTCATCCTGCCGCGCGTCCGGAGCTGACGCGAGCCTCAGATACACGAAGAGGCGGTCGGCGCCGTAGATCTCGGGCGCGCCGAGCGGTTCCCGGTCGACCGGGATCAGGCCCTGGCCCTCCTTGCCGGTCGACTCGGCGAGGAGCTGCTCGAGCCAGGCGCCCAGATCGTGGAGGCCCGGCGAAGTGATCAGGGTGACCTTGTCGCGCCCGTTCCGCGCCGCCATGCCCATGATGATGCCGAGCATGGCGCCGGGGTTCTCCTCGACCGGCACACACGAGGCGCAGGCGTGCGCCATCTCCTCGGCGCCCCCCAGGAACCGGGCGACGTCCAGGCCCATGATGGCAGCCGGAACCATCCCGAAGTCCGAGAGGGCCGAGTAACGGCCACCGATCGAGGACAGCCCGAAGAACACATGGCGGAACCGCTCGGCCTCGGCGACCTGCTGGAGCTTCGAGCCGGGGTCGGTGATCGCGATGAAGCGGCTGCCCACGCGCGAGGCGCCGACGATCTTCTGGGCGCGCGCGAAGAAGTACTGCTTGAAGATATTCGGCTCGAGCGTGCTCCCCGACTTCGACGAAACGATGAAAAGCGTCTTGGCGAGGTCGACCTTTGTCTCGAACGCTCGGATCTGGGCGGGGTCCGTGGAGTCCAGCACGACGAGCTCGGGGTGACCGTGGATCCGGCCGAAGGTCTCCTTCAGGACCTCGGGACAGAGGCTCGAGCCTCCCATCCCCAGCAGCAGCGCGTGGGCGAAACCCTCGTGCCTCACGTCCTCGGCCACGCGGCGGAGGTGGCCGATCCGCGCGATCTGATCCTCGGCAATCTCGAGCCAGCCGAGCCAGCTCGCCTCGTCGCCGCCGGTCCACAGGGTCGCGTCCCGCGCCCACAGCCGGCGAACCGTGCCGCCCTTCGCCCACTCCCGCAGGGTGGCGCGAACCTGCGCATCGAGATCGGCGGGGAGCTTCCACGTCTGGCGGTCGAGCACCCGCTTCGCCGCTCTGCACCGCCTCACCGTCGTCCGCAAGAGTGTGGCGAAGGCGTCGGCGAAGAGCCTGACGCCCTCGTCGAGGAGCTGGTCGGTCACCTGCTTCATCGAGATCCCGACCTTGGCCAGCGTCGACAGCGTGTCGTGGGCCTCCTCGAGCCCTTCCTCGAGGCTCGCGCGCGGGCGTCCGTGGTCGCGGAACGCGTCGAACGTCGCGGGCGGGATCGTGTTCACCGTGTCGGGGCCGATCAGCTCTTCGATGTAGATCACGTCACGGTAATTCGGATTCTTCGTGCTCGTGCTGGCCCAGAGGAGCCGCTGCGTCATCGCTCCGCGGGCCGCGAGCGCCTGCCACCGGGGGCCCGCGAAGATCTCCTTGTAACGCTGATGGGTGAGCTTGGCGTTCGCGATCGCGACGCGGCCGAGCAGGCCCTTGATGAGCGCCTCCTCCATCGAGTCCGAAGACGCCTTGAGCCGCTCGGCGAGCCGCGCGTCCGCGAGGGTATCGATGCGGCTGATGAAAAAGCTTGCCACGGAGGCCACGCGGCTTGGGTCACCCGCGGCGCCGGCGAGCGTTTCGAGCCCCGACAGGTACGCCTCGGCGACGTGCTCGTAGGCCTCTCGGGCGAAGAGCAGGGTCACGTTGACGTTGATGCCCTCACTGATGAGGTGACGGATAGCGGGGATCCCGGCCGGCGTCGCCGGGACCTTGATCATCACGTTCTCGCGCCCCACCGCCGTCCAGAGGCGCCGGGCCTCCTCGAGGGTCGCCCGAGTGTCGTGCGCGAGGTCGGGCGAAACCTCGAGACTCACGTAGCCGTCGCGCCGCCGCGTGGCGCTGTAGAGCGGGTGCAGGATGTCGGCGGCGTCCTGGATGTCGCGAATCGCCAGGGTCTCGTAGAGCGACTTCGCATCGAGGTCCTTCCGCCCTTCGAGCTCCTTCAGGGCGTGCTCGTAGTCGCTCGAGCCCGCCATGGCCTTCTCGAAGATGGCGGGATTCGACGTGACCCCGCGCAGACCGTCGTCGGCGATAAGCCGCGCGAGCTCGCCGCTCGTGATGAGGCTGCGACGGATGTAGTCCAGCCAGACCGACTGGCCGTAGTTCTGCAGCGCCGTCAACGGATTCGACATCCTCAGTCTCCCGCTCTGCCGTAGCGCTGCTCGAGCGCCCTGATCTTGTCCAGCCGCCGCCGGTGGCGTTCGTCGCCGGCGAAGCGGGCGCCGATGAAGGCCCGGACGAGTTCGCGAGCCAGCTCGGGACCGATCACGCGGGCGCCCAGGACTAGAACGTTCATATCGTCGTGCTCCACGCCCTGATGGGCGGAGTAGGTGTCGTGGCAGAGGCCGGCGCGGACCCCGGGGATTCGGTTCGCCGCGACGGACGCCCCGACGCCGCTCCCGCAGATGAGGACGCCGCGCTCGGCGCGGCCCTCTCGCAGGGCCAGCCCAGCCGCTTCGGCGAAGTCTGGGTAGTCCACGGGATCGTGGGAGTGAGTCCCGAGGTCGACGATCTGACAGCCGTCTCTGGCGAGCTCGGCCTTCACCGTTTCCTTGAGGTCGACGCCGGCGTGGTCCGTGCCCACCGCGACCTTCACGCCTTCCTGGCTTTCCGCAATGAGTCGATCGCCGCGGCGACCACGTGCTCGGGGGTGAACCCGAACTTCGTCTGCAGTTCCTTGAGCGGTGCTGAGGCGCCGAAGGTCGTCATGCCGATGGTCTCGCCGGCCGGACCGACGTAGCGCGCCCAGCCGAACGTCGAGGCCTGCTCCACGGCGACCCGCGCGGTGACCGACGGCGGCAGCACGGCGTCGCGGTACTCCGGGCGCTGCCGCTCGAACAGCTCCCACGACGGCATCGAGACGACGCGGGCCCTCAGGCCCTGTGCGGTGAGCTGCGCATACGTGTCGACGCAGAGCTGGACCTCGCTGCCCGACGCGAGGAGGATCACGTCCGGGGTGCCGCTGACGGCGTCCGCGAGGACGTACGCGCCGTTCGCCAGCCCGCGGGCATCGGCGTACGTGCTCCGGTCGAGCGTCGGCAGTGGCTGGCGGGAGAGGATGAGGCAGACTGGCTCGTGTCGCTCCCGCAGGATGTAGCGCCACGCCTCCACGACCTCGTTGGCGTCGGCTGGGCGCAGGGTGACGAGCCCGGGGATCGCCCGGAGCGACGCCAGCTGCTCGATGGGCTGGTGCGTCGGCCCGTCCTCGCCGACCCCGATCGAGTCGTGGGTGAAGATATAGATGACCGGCAGCTCCATGAGCGCCGAGAGCCGGAGCGCGGGGCGCATGTAGTCGCTGAAGATCAGGAAGCCGGAGCCGAACGCGCGCACTTTAGCCAGGGCCAGGCCGTTGAGGACGGCGCCCATCGTATGCTCGCGGACCCCGAAATGCAGGTTGCGCCCGCCGGGCGTCTCCGCTGTGAGGTCGCCCGCGCCCTCGAACGTCAGGCGTGTCTTGGTCGAGGGGGTGAGGTCAGCGGAGCCGCCGACCAGCCACGGCACGTTCTTTGCGAGCACGTTGAGCACGCGCCCGGAGGCGTCGCGCCCCGCGACGCCCTTCGGATCGGCGGGGTAGGGGGTGAGTCCCGTGTCCCAGCCCTCGGGGAGCTGGCGATGCTGCATGCGGTAGAGATGGTCGGCGAGCTCCGGATATTTGGCGCGGTACTCCGCGAAGCGGACCATCCACGCCTCGCGCGCGGCACGACCGCGCGCGCCAAGGCCCGCGGCGAAGTGCTCGCGGACGCCATCCGGGATGAGGAACGTCGCGTCTTCGGGCCAGCCGTAGATGCGCTTCGTCAGCCGGATCTCCTCCTCGCCCAGGGGCTCGCCGTGGGCGGCGCTCGTGTCCTGCTTATGCGGCGCGCCGTAGGCGATGTGGCTGTCCACGATGATGAGGGTCGGCCGGTCGTGGGTCGCTTTGAACGTCTTGAAGGCGCGCTCGAGCATCTCGAGGTCGTTGGCGTCACCGACCCGCGTCACGCTCCAGCCGTAGGCGATGAAGCGGGTGGCGACGTCTTCGCTGAAGGCCCAGTCGGTGTGCCCCTCGATCGTGATCTTGTTGTTGTCGTAGATCCAGCACAGGTTCGAGAGCCCCAAGTGACCCGCGAGCGAAGCGGCCTCGCCCGAGACGCCCTCCATCAGGCAGCCGTCGCCAGCGAGCGCGAAGACATCGTAGTCGAACATCTCGAAGCCCGGCCGGGTGAAATAGCTCGCCATCCAGCGGCCCGCGATCGCCATGCCGACACTCGTCGCGACGCCCTGGCCGAGCGGGCCTGTGGTCGTCTCGACGCCCGACGTCCACCGGTACTCCGGGTGGCCCGGGCACTTGCTGCCGAGCTGCCGGAAGCGCTTGATATCCTCCAGCGTCACCGACAGGTCGCCGAGGCGCTCGTACTGGGGATTGACCGCCTTCACGCCCGTGAGGTGCAGGATCGCGTAGAGCAACATCGACGCGTGGCCCGCCGACAGCACGAACCGGTCACGGTTCGGCCAGATCGGGTCGTCGGGATCGAACCGCAGGACGCGCTGCCAGAGCGTGTAGACGACCGGCGCCATTGCCATCGGGGTCCCCGGGTGGCCCGAGTTCGCCTGCTGCACGGCGTCCATCGCCAACGTGCGGATCGTGTTGAAACAGAGCTGATCGAGATCCCGTTTGCCCGCGATCATGCCGCCTCTCCGTGGTCGCGGGAAGCTCTGGGGTCGGGCGCAGCTGGCGTAGACGGTGCCTCGACGAGCGGTTCAGACCCGTGGGCGAGATGCAGCGGCCGGAAATACACGATGTCGCGCGGGAAGAAGAGATCGAGGGTCCCGTCGAGCGCCACTCGGACTTTCCGTTCCACGCCCGGCAGCTTGAAGAGATAGATCGTCCGCCAGAGCCACCAGGCGAAGAAGCCCGAAAACCTTACGCCCAGGATCTCCGCCACTGCCGACCGGCGACCGAGGCCGGCGAGGATCCCGACCGGTTTATAGCTGAACGGCGTTGGCGTTTGCCTTCGGATGACCGCCGCAATGTTCTCGGCCACCCGGTGTCCCTGCTTGATGGCGTGCTGGGCGGTCGGCGGGTACGGCCGACCCGTGGCCGCGTCGATGATGAACGCGCAATCCCCGAGTGCCCAAATCCCCGGATGGTCCTCGACTTCCAGCGTCTCTCTCACCCTGACCTTCCCGCCCGCCGTGCGCGGGACATCGATCGCCGCCAGGAGTGGATTGGCGGTGACTCCCGCCGTCCACACGAGCGTCCGGGTCCCGATCGCCTCGCCGCTGGAGAGACGAACGCGGATTCCGTCGCAGTCCTCGATCCGCGTCTCCAGGCGGACCTCGACCCCGCGACTGCGAAGCTTCTTCAAGGCGTACGCCGAGAGCGATTCGCTGACCTCGGGGAGGATGCGGGTCTCGGGATGCACGAGGATCACACGGACTTCTCCGCTCTTCACCCGCGGATAATATCGTCCAGCCCCCCGTACGAAATCGTTCAGCTCGGCCGCCGTCTCCACTCCCGCGAAGCCGCCTCCGGCGACCATGAACGTCAGCAGCTCCCGACGAGTCTGGGGATCCGGCTCCATGTCGGCGTGCTCGAACTTGTCGACTACGTGGGCGTGGAGGGCTGACGCGTCCGCCAGACTTTTCATCGTGAGCCCGTGCGCGGCGACGCCGGGCAAGCCGAAAAAGTTTGTCACCGACCCGACAGCGACCACGAGATGATCGTAGGGAAGAAGATAGATCTGGCAGTTCGGGCAGTGAGCGGCGAGCACGATCCTCTTCGAGAGATCGACCGCCCGAACTTCGGCCTGGCGGATGACCGTCCGCCCGAGAACGGCGCGCAGGGGAGACACGATGTGCTTGGCCTCGATAGCTCCCGACGGCACCTCGGGCAGCAGCGGCGTGAAGAGCGAGAAGTTCTCACGATCCACCAGCGTGATCTCGAGGGCCTCGTCCGCACCGAAGATCTGCTCTAACCGCCGCGCGACTCCGGTCCCCGCGAAACCCCCACCCAAGATGACGATGCGAACCATGTCGCTCCGTTCTGCCGATCGCTCAGTCAGCGAGCTCGTCGGCGACGCTCGGGCCCAAACTCTGCCCCGAAGATCGTCGCCCACGCGACGAAGCCCTTACTTCTTCGGCGCGCAGGGATTCTCAAGACAGCGACCCCGACGACGGCCGGGACGAAGTAGGCGGCCACGACATCGGCGAGGCGCTGGATCGGGGCCCGGCTTCGCTGCGCCTCGCTCACGAGGCGCACGATCTGGGCGAGGAGGGTCTCGCTCCCGACCCGCTCGGCGCGCATCACGAAGCTCCCGGTCCCGTTCACGGTGCCACCGGTGACCCGGTCCCCGGGGTGCTTCTCCGCGGGCATCGGCTCCCCGGTCACCATGGATTCGTCCACGGCGCGGGTGCCCTCAGTGAGCACCCCATCCACCGGCACCTTCTCGCCGGGGCGCACCCGGAGTCGGTCGCCCGGTTGGACGTGCTCGAGCGGAAGGTCGGCCTCGATGCCATCGTCCCGGATCACCCGGGCCGTCTTCGAGGTCAGGCCCAAGAGCGCCTTGATCGCGTCGCTGGTTCGGCTTCGGGCGCGGAGTTCGAGCACCTGCCCGAGGAGCACGAGGACGGTGATGACGGCCGCCACCTCGAAGTACACGGCGACCTCGCCACTCGGCCCCCGGAAGGACGGCGGGAACCACCCCGGCCCGAGGGCCGCGACCAAGCTGTACCCGTAGGCCATCCCCGTGCCGATGGCGATCAGCGTGAACATGTTGGGACTGCGGTTGACAAGAGACGCCCAGCCGCGCTGGAAGAACCGCCACCCCGCCCAGAGCACGACGGGCGTCGCGAGGACGAGTTCGAGCCACGTCACCAGCCCGGCCGACAGGACGGTCTGGAGCGGGCGACCCGGGAGCACGTCCGCGATCATGGGGAGGAGCAAGGGGACCGTCAGGACGAGACCGACCCAGAACCGCCGGGTCATGTCCACGAGTTCCGGGCTGGTCTCCTCGACTGCCGTCACGGTTCGGGGCTCCAGGGCCATCCCGCAGATCGGACACGAGCCCGGCTCCCCCTGGACGATCTCCGGGTGCATCGGGCAGGTGTACTCCAACCGGGTGACCGGAGGCGCGCTCGCCGTCGGCTCCAGGGCTATCCCACACCGCGGACAGGCACCGGCGTCCTGTTGGTCAACCTCGGGGTGCATCGGGCAGGTATGCGTCGCTGGGGGACGCCCGTGTCGGTCTTCGACGAAAGTCGCTTCGCATCCTTCCGTGGTTCGCTCGTTCATGCAGCGCGTCTCCCTTGGAACGGCTCAGTCGGCGTGTGTCCTGACTCATGGCTCCACGCCACGGGTAAGCGGCGTGCCACGAAGGGGCGCCGCTCCTCGCTTGGGAGTCCTACCTCAGGTACGATCCCGCCCGAGGGCCCGAAGATTCGACCGCACACTCCCCGCCCCCGTGAGGAGGTCGTGCCCTCCATCACCAGCCGGGCTGACCGCGCCGCGGGCAACGCCGAGCCGGGGCTCAGGCCGATGACCATCGCACAGGCGTTCTCCTTGCTCGGGTCGATCTGGCGCGTGTAGCCACGCCGGCTACCCCCAACGGCGAGCGGCGTCCCGGTGTTCGCGGGACGCCGCTCCCACTCGGGACCTCTTACATCAGCTTGGCCATCAGGGCGTCTTCCATGTTGTCCATCGCCATCGGATCCCCCGAGGGATGGCGGACAATGAAGATCGCCTGCCACTTGCCGACCGGCGACTCACTCAGCGCGGCCGTGTACTTCGCGGTGCCCTTCCCGTCGGTCTTGAAGCTGTAGGGCGGGGTCCCGGCACCGGCCTTACTCATGCTCGGCTGCATGTTGACGAACCAGGTGGTGTACACGGCGTTCGCCTTCAGCCCCTTCGCGGTGATGGTCAGCGTGTTCCCCTCGACGGTCGCGGTCCCGCTCGCCTTCGGGGAGTCCTTCTGCCCCATGAGCGTGAAGCTCTTCGCGTCTGCCGCGACGGCGCCGGCGGC